>Ga0208684_1000253_pt1 | contig 47837 bp, 35 predicted proteins | sample MalvireepMed_b05_FD_184245 | JGI IMG/M metagenome (GOLD analysis project Ga0208684, IMG submission 184245) | Marine viral communities from the Global Malaspina Expedition - Malaspina viral metaG DeepMed_b05 (SPAdes) (version 2) | ecosystem: Environmental > Aquatic > Marine > Oceanic | place... | reverse complement strand
ATGTTTTATAACAGTCAGCGAATGCACTCATATCTGGATTACAAGAGTCCAAATCAATATGAGGCTGACATGGCTAACTTACAAAAAGCGGCTTAACTGGGTTGTGTGATTTTGGTTGACCACGTCACACTTTAAACCACAATCAAAAGAAAACAAACATGCCTGTCTTGTTTAGTACTGTGAGTGACTTGATTTTTTTGTTATGTGGCATACTTATTCGAAGAAAGAATGCTTGCAGTAGCCAATACACTACCAATAAAAATACCCGCGATACTGAATGTTAGCCCGGCTTCTAGACCAGATAACACACCAGATTGTAATTGTGAGTAAACAGGTGATAGACCGAAGTAAGCGCCGACAGCACAGCCAATAAAGCTGAATGACAAGCCAATTTTAGTTCCTGGTTTCATAGTTAAAAATCCTTCTTTTCTTGATTTATCTTTGACACATAACATTAAGCTAAGCGGCGCAGTTACGTGGGGCATAATGGCGAAGCCGCCCCGCGTAAATGCGTCCGAGCGACCGAAGGGAGTGGTCTTAAGCGCTTTGTTATAAGCAAAGCCAGTTCCTTTGGTCTTTTTAAAAACTGTTAATGCCAGCATACGATTGATTGTTAACGCAGACAAGAAAAACGACTGTGCAGTGAAGGTTTTGATTTAACTGAAGCTAGCCGCCATCTGAGCTATCGAGTGTAATGGCGCTTGCTGGCTTAAGATAAAAACTTGTCGATAAAGCGCCTATTACACTGCCTTTGAATTGAAAGCGGCGGGTTTAAACCTACCACAAGCCACAGCGATGCTATTTAAAATAGGTGAGGGCAGTTGCACTGAAATTTGGATAAAGCCAAGCGAAGTTTAGGCTGACGCCTTATAACGCCCAGCTCAGCGGGCAATTGAAGCGCAGCGTAAATTGTTCCGCTGCAGCTGATTGTTATGCTACCCCCAATAAACGGCGGTATGGCTTAAACCTTGCTCTCCATCAGGCAACTATTAAAAAGGAGATAGTCATGCAGGTTAATAGTGTTTTTCAGACAACAACGGCAACACCTATCAATAAAGGCGGCAACAATTTGCCGCCTAGCAAGACAGAGAAGGCTGTTGAGCCACAGAAAACAACCCCATTAAGAGATTTGGCTCAAACTATTGACCCAACCAACATGTCTCGGAACGAAGCCCGCGCAATGGCAAATGCACTTATGAAATCTGGGGACGCGGACCTCTCCTCCGTATTCTTTTCACATAGCGTGGTGTTAATTCCCACTGGAAACGGTACGTTTCGGAACCCCACCGAGTCAGACCCTATTATGAACGAAAAATTTAATATGTTTGATGCGATACGGGGAAATATAGAATTTAATAAATCCAAAGGACTTTCAAATGAAAATAATCTATCTGCACTCTCATTTTTAGAAAAATTTGAGATTATGGGAGGCTCTCCAAAAATTGATACACATGCATAACGCCTCAATCAGCCGACGCGTCAGCGGTCGGCTGCATTGAATTGTTAGGTAACTCTTCGCCCTCGCCAAGCAATATGGGCAGTATATGATTTCTACTAAGCCGATGATGCGTGGCATTTTTATATTTATTGTCATGTGCATTTAGCAACAGAACGATTAAGAGATTTCGGTTCGGAACAAACTGAATCAGAGCGGTGTAGCCATAGTCAGTGCTGCCTCCCATCTGAATGATGGATTCACCACTAATTTCGACCTGCGCTAAACTCCCCAGCAACCACCGTGCATTTGCTTTAGAAAAAGCTAAGTTTGACGCCCCTGCGGGGAACATGGCTCCGTTTTTAAGTGCAGCAGACCAAATAGCTAAATCATCAATTGACGTAACCATACCACCAGCACCAATTAGCGCCCAGGTTAAGCCTTTTTCAAAAGTGGTACGGCCTTGGTCATCTCCTCCGTAGCCACGAGCTAGGTTATTTAATGATACTCGTTGATCTTGGTAGAAACCGGTGCTCTTCAAGTTTAACGGGGTCAATAAATTATCGTGGACGTAATCTTGAAAAGGTTTATCGCTCACTTTCTCGACGATAGCCGCCAACAACGTATAAGCCGCGTTGGAATATGCGATTTTCTCACCCGGCTTTGCAATTAACGGCATTTCTAAGATTCTGCGTTCAGCCTGAGCTTTATCCATCAACTCAAAGTCAGACTCATTATGGAAATTATCCAATCCGCTTGAATGCCCTAAAAGCTGCGCAATTGTTATAGGCTTTATTTCATCAGGGGCCGTTGGATAAAAATCTCCAATCTTGTCAGAAAGCTGTAGTTTTTCTTTCTGGGCAAGTTGTAGCACGGCCGCTGCGGTAAATGTTTTTGCAATTGACCCCATATCAATGATTGCTGCAGAGCTATTTCTTACAGAATCTTCCCTGTCAGCATAGCCATAGGCACTCTTGAATAAAACAACGTCCTTTTGAGCAACCAGAACAAGCCCATCAAAAGTCCCGGCATTATGTTCGTGCTGAAGTTCATAAGCCAAACTAGCCATTGAGGCTTTATCTGACTGAATAAGTGAAGATACATTACGATGGTCAGAACCCGCACTACAACTTGAAAGTGCTAAAGCAAATATAAAAATGGCTAGACGATTCATAGTATTTATAAGTTACCTAACGCTAAGCTTTGGGGCGCTAGCACGTGGGCTAAAATCCGAACGAAGTGAGTCAGCCCACGTGTTAGCGTCCCAGCGACCGAAGGGAGTGCCAACAGCGTTTTGTTAGGCGTACAACGAAACGTACGCAGCTTTGCTGCCACCACTAGCCAAATAGACCGCGTGTTTAAATTATTGAATTTAAGATAAAACAACCCTGTGCGAAATGCCAGATGTTACCGGTAATGCTGGATAAAAAAGCGAGTTTTGACAACTTGTAGTGTTGAATGTTGGCGTTGCTATGTTAATGAAAAGCTCGTTGCTAAAGTCGTTGGAACTACCGAAAAAGCAAGCTGTAAAGACAACCTAGTGAAACAACCTTGATGCTGTAATGTCACAGCTGAACCTACTTCTTAATGCGGTAAGTAAATGACGCCTAACTTTCCAATAACGGGCGCAGACATGTGGGGCATAATGGCGAAGCCGCCCCGCGTGTATGCGTCCCAGCGAACGAAGTGAGTGCGTTTATTGGCTTGTTAGGTGCGCTCACGCCAAGACCCCATTTAGCAGCATACTAGGCATAAAAAAGTAAAAAGCCAATAAGCCCGAACTTGTAAATAGAAGTGCGGCTGCACAAAAAGAAGCTTGTACGAAGAAAACGGAAGGTTTAGCAGATGCACTATGCCTAAAAGCCACTATTGAGGTTTGTAAACATTCTTTAATTGCTTGGTATTTTGTTGAGAACCAAGAAATGATGGGAGCTAGGCTAGCAAAAACGAGAGCAAATGCGACTTCCATACCACCTAATTGAACTAAGAAGGCTATCTCTGGCAAAACTGCCGCCGCAACAACCATTGCGATACCGATAACTGCGCGTTGTAGATTAGTTAATTCATTCCATGATTTCATAATTTTTCCTTTTAGCACATAACTTTTAAATAAGGGGCGCATACGTGTGGGCTAAAATCCGAACGAAGTGAGCAGCCCACATGTTTGCGTCCCAGCCCGTGTAGCGGGCGAACTTGATTTTTTTGTTAGGTGTAATTGCCAATAAAAGGACCGTACAATTTAAAACTGCCATCCAAGCCATTGTGAACCAATATATAATTCGATGACTCACCTTTAGGTCTAATTAGAGTAAAAGTTAAACCATCTGAGACCAATTCACTTCTTAGTTCACACATTTCAGCAATACCTAACGTACCTCTTTTAAACTCTCTGTCTGAAATGTTTTTTTGACTTAGATTACCGTTTTGAAGCTGCAGCTTTATATATTCGACTTCTAAATTTTCGCAGCTGCGCGCTTTTACTGCATATGCATTAAAACTGCAGAACGTAGCCATAACAACGACAAAAGTAAGTATTTTCATCATTACACCTAACGCCCCGCTTAGGGGCAAATTTTTGCTGGCTATACTTGGTGAGGGACGAACCCGAGCCAGCGAGAATTTGTCCCAGCCCTGTTGTTCAAGGGCGAATACAGTGGCTTGTTAGGTATTTTTGCCGCCACTTTTGAACAAAACACACAATGAAAACAATAAGAAAAAGAAATATAAAGCCAGGAAAAAGTAAAAGCCGCTAGGGTTTGTAGCTAAGTAGTATTCATGCCCACCGCGAGATTCTATTACCCCTGTTTGAAATGCGTTTACGAGTCTCCATGAAAAGAATATTGCAGAAAGTACCATTATCACTTTAAGAATTACAATCTTGTCACTTTTACTTAGCCTATAAGGCTCCGGCTCACCTTCAGGATTTTGCTCTCTTATAGTGATTTCATCCAAAAGGCGTTTGTACCTTTCAGGGTAAAGCCTTTCGTCGATGTGTTCCTTTATGTCATAAAGCTCAACTAGATTTTGATTCTTGTAGTCTGGTTCCATGTTAATTCAACCGAAATACCTAACTTTAAGCTAAGGGGCGCAGATACGTGGGGCATAATGGCGAAGCCGCCCCGCGTATAGGCGTCCCAGCGACCGAAGGGAGTGGCTTGAGCGTGTTGTTAAGTCTCACTTACGACCACACATTCTCTCTGATGCCATATTCCAATAGGCTTGGGCTGTAGTCATTTTCATTTCACGCCTTCTATTATCAATATCTTCAATGTCCTGAATAGGAAATGGTGTGAAATCAGTGCCATCACATTTGCCTTGAGTTCCGTAAAGCTGTGGGCGATGAGTCCTATCATAAAGATATGCGTAGTTAGCAGGATCAATCTTTCCTTCTAACGCTAAAGGGCGCATGATTTTAAGCATTCTGTCCTGAAACTCTTTGTCGTAGTCGGCATGTTGAACAATTATCCATGCAGCCTGCGAAGCATCTTTTCCGACCATATCGACAGTGGGCCAGCCAAATTCAGTAACAATTTCTTCGATTCTATTAGCTTGCTCTACGCGAAGTTTTTCGAAATCCCTATCAGTTTTACCGTGTAATGTACTTTGATCCAGTTCCATCATCTGATTTAGCTCTTGACGCAGACTGAAGTAATCATCTTTAGCAAAAGAAAAGTTACTTGTTAGGCATAAAAAGACAATGAGATATAAATTTTTCATATTACTCCTCCGTGAGACTTAACAATTTAATAGTGCGCAAATTGCGCGTTTTTCTTCCGAGCATGTGCTCGTTTTTATCCATAGTGCCATCATTCAGAGTTTACTGAAAGTCAAAGAGTACAGAGGTTACGCTTAATAAGGGCTAATTACGTAAAGGACAAAAACGCGCGATTGGGTCGTTTTCCTGAATATAGGGGAAAGGCAGCTACAACCGTATACGTAGACAGGCATCTAACTCTCAACAATGACAATATTTTGGGCAGAAACTAGCTCATGGGGTCCTTTAAGTAATAGATAACCAACTTCCGGTTTACGTACCTAGGCTACTGCCAGGATTCGATTGAATTCGGTTAATCGAACCTGGCAGAGAAAGTTGCGGCCTATTCAGTTAGGTTTTTACACGTCTTTGCCGAACAAGCACGACCAACATCAGCATGATCAACCCGTAGCTAGTGCTGCCACCACCTGAGCCGCCGCTAACGGCATCGTTGCCTCCGCTGAAATCACCGCCATAGTCGTTGCCGCCATCATCATCACCGCCATCACTGGTCGTATCATTATCTATGATAGTAATAATAATTCGGCCCGGTGCTGATACTACGTCTGGACTAGCGCTGGTTATCTCAAGCATAAAGTTTTCCGCGCCTTCTTCTAATGTGTCTTCAGAAATCGACACCATCACAGATTTTGATGTTTCACCATCGGCAAACTCCACTTCTTGTGTGGTAAACGCAAAGTCACTCAAATTGGCATTATTTTCATAGGCATACACAGTAACCACTCTCACACCTGAATCACCGCCAGTGCGGGTCAATGCTATGCTTACCTCACCGGCAGACTCATCTACCTCAATCTCACTTTCACTGAACCCGATAACCCCCGTTACCTCATCGTTGTCTTCGATAGTCACTGTATGTGTCGTTATGCTTCCCAGGTGCTTATCATCCGCATCGATAACAATACTGAACGATTCATCTTCTTCTTCGATAGCATCATCAATAATGGCCACCTGTATTTCTGCGATAGTCTGATTCTCTTCAAAATAAACAACTTGCTCAATGGCGGTGAAGTCGTCGCCTGAAGCTGACCCTACTTGCGTTCGAACATCAATCGCAAGAGGTCCGGCAATGCTCCCCTCACGATACACATTGATAGTAAAAGTGCCATCAGCTTCGTTTACTGTTGAGGCCGCAGTATCAAAAGACACCACACCAGTTTCTGAATCGTTATCTGTTATTTCAATGACTGTCATTCGAAAATCACCGTACAAATTTGAAGGTAAGCCATCTAACCTTAATGTTACATATTCATTTTCTTCCGCCTCATCGTCATCATGAATGGTGAAAGTCACTAATTTTTCGGTATCGTTCGGCGCAAATGTCACCGTGCTCTCAGGCAAACTAAAGTCATCATTTTCCGATGCCGTGCCATTATTAGTCACTATTGTGACGGTACGAGACTCGCTATCGGTGGCGTTTCTCACCAGTTTTAGTTGTAATTCGCCGTCATTTTCAACAGCCAGTTGATAGCCTTTTTCAAAATTTATTTGACGTTGAATAGATTCTTCGTTGTTTATCTCAACGGTTAACGCACCGTTTGCTGGGTTAACCAGCACACCTTCAGGGTTAACCAAGCGCAAGACGATATAGCGGTTTTCAAATTCATCCTCCAATACATCATAATTTAACGTAACCGTTCTAAATGAATCAGAACCTGCAAATTCAATTTTGGTTTGCGCTAATGTGAAGGTATCTTCAGAGGCGTCTGTAAGCGCTAAGGGTGAAATTTCCACAGAAAATGCCCCCTCAAGTCCTACCGGGCGGTTGAGCACAATTTCAATAGCACCGTTCTGATTAAAGGCCGACTCAAATAAGGTATCCCAACCGATAGATGGCGTACCACTATCGCCACTAGCAACTTCAAAGTCACTTCCATCTTTATTATCGTTTATGCTCACATCGATAGTGTCCAACTCACCTAGTTGAGCATCTACCGCATCTGTTAGCGTTATTTGAAAGGTTTCTTCACCTTCAATTTTAACGTCATCGTAGATGTTTAGGCTAAACTGCAGTGCATTCTCGCCCTTTGAAAATTCGAGTGTTTCGTTGGGTCCATAATAGTCATTGTAAAAGGTTGCCGTGCCACCTGATGTTGCAATGTCGACACTTGCAGTTAATGCAGAGTTGCCCGTACGTCTTACCACACCCGTGTAGGATGTCGTATTTTTCACCTCAAAAAATGTCAGGCTTGATACATCAAACTGGATCACCGAAGGGTTCAGATCATTTTCAGTAGGGTTGGTGCCCGCAGATAATTCATCAATGTTACTGATACCGTCTTGGTCAAAATCGTTGCTGTCATCGTCTGTTGAACAATCAAAATCTAAATAGGCATTGCCTGAGAGAAGTGTACGAAGGTAATTAATTTGCCAGCAATAAAACGTAGCATCTGAAGCCGAATACAAAGAAAGGCTTCTTAATCGAAACGCGCTAAAAAAGCGAGATAGATCCACAGCATTCACGTCGTATAGTGACAGTGAAGTGAGTGTTGAGTTGCTCGCACTGATATAAGGAATGGCACTGGCACTAACACCGTAAAGTGTAAGTGACTCTAATGTGCTTATTTCTTTTAACTCGGCCCAACTATGAATGTTACCCGCAAAGTATGTACCCGCATCTAGTTCCTTTAAGTTTACTAGCCCGGCAATAGCTGAAAAGTCGGTTATTGGGTTAAAGGCAATATTCAATTTAACCAGGCTTGTCAAAGACGCTAGCGCGCCAATATCGTCTATATTGTTGTCATAAAGGGAAAGTGATGTTAGACCATGAAGCTGCGCTATTGCGTCAATAGAAGAAAGTGTTGAGCGCGCAATCTCTAAAGAAGTAAGATTGGGAAAACCTTGAACAAAAGACACATCGTCGATGGAGATATCAAATAACCTTAACGTTTCCAACATAGGCCAATCAAGGGTAGACGGAAGACTGCCAAGCCCGTCACTTTCAATTTTAAGGTAAAGCAACGCCTTTGCCTTCGATAGGCCGCCTAACGAAGTAATAGGCGCATTAATGGTGACATCTGATAAGGTTGACGACCCAAAAGTATCGGGTAGTGAAGTCAGATTTTCGCTATCTAAAAGCACTTCTTCTAATTGAGGTAGGTCTTGTAAGATGGTAGCGGCATCGTTGTCAAAATTGTTCCCACCAATACGCAATTGTTTTAACCCAGTAAGAGAAGAGAGCGACGAAAAATCGGTGGCGATGACGTCATAAAGGGCCAAGTTAGTCAGCTTAGTAAGGCTGGCGAGTGCAGATAGGTCAGTGGCTTGCAATTGGTTAATAGAAATATAATCAAGGCTGGTAAAGCTCTCTAGCCCCGATAAGGACGTGACTGGGTCATAACACCACAACGAAGTAAGCTGTTCAGCGAAACCGTACCCCTCATGATTCATGCTTTCTAAACATTGTCGTAAATTACTGTCTGAGACATTACTTAACGCATCAGCAAAGGGAGTGCGAACCGTATTTTCATCTACGTAAGCAGAAACAATATGGCGCACCGCATTAACCGCTGCTACCGCATCCGCGCCATAGTTGGCATCTGTTTTAGATACCCCACACGGGAGTTCCCCACACAGCTTTGCTGGGTTTGAGAAATAAGGAACTTCACTGGTATTGCCAATCCAATAAGACATGATAGTACTGAAGCCAACGCCATCTGGGATGGGAATGCGATACCCAACACCGTAATCAAAGTCTGATCCTGTCTCTCCTTGAGGGCGAGAGTGCCCTAAACCAAGGTTATGCCCAAGTTCATGTGCAAACGTAGACGCCGATGAATCAACATCAGACTGGCTGTACATGCTATTTGCACCGGAATATTTGATATGACCGTTTTGGAATGCGATACCGGCTGAAGAATCACCGGTTAAATTCGGTGTGAGCAGCGCCACCGCATCTGCCCCGAATTGATAGCGGTGTACATCAATTTCCTCGAATGGGGGGTTACCTTGAGAAAGGTCATCTAAGGCATCAGAGCCATTTGCATAATCATAGTCCACTGCTACCGAACCTTTAAACCTGACTTTCGCAAAAATACCTGAATCTTCAAACGCTTGATTGGTATAGGCAATAAAATGGTCGATGGTAGTGTGAATATCATCAATGACGTCAGTGACATTGTTAGAGTAAACAAATAACACATCAATATAAGCAATTTCGCCCGTCTCAGTTGAGACGGCTTTCATGATTGCTTCGTCGTCCTGTGAAGCATTACGTTGGAGCGATTCATCTATGGCTGAGTGTTCTTGTTGTGCAGACATAACACCTTGGGATAAAACGGTGTTTTTACCATTCTGAATAGTAGGCGCTACGATAAAATCATCTTGAGTAAACCCTTTTGCATGAAAGACTTCACTTGGGTTGCTCAATACAACACCAGCTTCAGCCCCCAAACCCGACAAGAGGCCATGTGAGGTCGCCAACTCTAAACGGATAGCGCTTTCACCTAGCGTGATCACCGATGATACCGGTAAACCACCTACATAAGAGCGAAGGATAATATGACGCGAACCGCTCGCGCCTTTTACAATATTAACCACCTGACTTTCAACTGCCTCGTCTGGCAGGTTCATTAACAGGGCATCGCCTTTCTGCAATCTTTTGAGTGCATCAACGTCAAGGGTAGCTGCTGAAAAGAGGTGCTTAGTGTGAACAGAAATATGAGAAAAGCTAGACACGCTTTTTTCGTCTAGCTGATTTGAGTACGACGTAAACAATTGAGTTTTAGCTGCGACAGGTTGTATCACCCACATCGCGAAGACGAGCGCAAAATACACGTATTTCACGTTTAATTCCTTTTAATTGAGTCCCTTTGAAAGGGTGAAGCTAGAGCAAAAAACGCGAAAAATCAATAACAAAATTAACCAGCCAGTGAATTTAGGGGGTGTTGTGTCTACGCCCCTACCCTTCGACTTTACCTTTCCCTATTGCCGCTGAATCACACGGAATAACGTTGTATTCATAGCCTAATTCAGATTCTGTTGTCGTAATTTGCAAAATTTCATAGTCATTTATTTCAATAACTCGACTGTTTTCAACATGTGCGCAGCGCGAGCGGGTGTCAGCCTCGTAGCGGTAAATAAACGCAGCTAATAATAGTAACTGACCTTGTCGAAACGCTTGCGCACGTTTTGTTGCATTGACAATTAGCTCACCAAGCTCGACGTCAGAAACATCTTCTGAGTCATTCAGCTCACTGATTATCTTTTCCATACTAAGCGAAGGGTGTTTAGGGTCTTTTTCTTCCACGCCAGGCTGAAGGGGCAGTTGAAGGGGAGCCGAGGTTTCTGCGGTAGCGGGATCGCCGACAAGCGCCACGTCATTAGCGGGTTCACACTCACTTCCTATCACGACACTGTGATCTTCTATGCATGAGAATTGGCCGAACACGCCAAATTGCGTAGCGATAAGAATGGCTTTGAAAAAAAGTGCCGCCGTCCACAAATACCGCACTAACGCCGTGGTAAACACAAATCGATAATTGGGCGCGTGCCAAAGTTTATGCAACCCCATCGGTTTCAACAGTAACAGTAAAAACAAATAAACGGGCGTTAGCAAGGTAATCATCAAAAGTGCGATTACCGTGGTGATAAAAAACCAGCTGGGCAACATTAATATCAGTGCTAGGTTGTGACTATAGGGCAATGCGTTGGCCGAGATACCCGTAATCTCATTCACCAACCCTCCTGCAGATGCCAGTGCAAAATTTGCAATCACTGCATAGATAAACAGCACGAAGGCTTTCCCTGGTAAGCTGTGCCACGCCAACATAAATCTGGGCCACACTTCCTTCGCCAACCCCACCAGCACAAAACTAAACATAACAAACTGATAAAGGAAGCTATCTAAATCAAATAAAAACAAAGCCAAAAACATGGCAGTCGCAATGAAATAGCACCGCTGCGGGAATAGGAGGCTGCGCCAAAAGCGCACTAAACCAAGATTTCGCTTGGTAACAAAACGCTCCCCTTGCCTTCTCTTTTGTTTAATAAAGTGCTGTATCGTTTCCGTATTTTTCATTTTTATATTCTTATTATGATGTTGCCTTGCAACAAGCTAGTGCCCGTACTTCCCGACCGACGCACAATACGCTATTCTGTAAACACTAAAAATCAGTGTGTTATACCTTTGATATATTATTTGCCGGACATAGTAAATTAATACTATGAAAAATCATGATTCTTTAGCATTGGTCTGTGAACAGTGCCATACAGAAGTAAAGATTCCATCTTTGGAGCATAAACAGCGCGCAGTGTGCCCTGTTTGTCATCACACGCTCATTGCTTATAAGCGTAACGGTACAGAGAAGGTGTTAGCGTTTGCGTTCAGCGCCTTAATGTTTTTGCTATTGTCGTTACCGTTTAATTTTCTCACCTTTAAGGCCAGTGGGCAAAAACACAGCATCGACTTACCCTCGGGGATTACCGTGTTAATAGAACACGATTATCTGTCTTTAGCTATTATTACCAGCTTAGCGACCGTACTGCTACCCGGCGCCGTACTCATAGGTTTAATCGTGCTAGCGCTAGCGCAACTTAACAATCATAAGCCCTTTTATCTACCGCGCGTGTTTCAGCTAGTCAAAGCCCTTTTACCTTGGAGCATGGCCGAAATATTTTTGGTGGGTACGCTCGTTAGCTTAATTAAAATTACAGAATTGGCGGATGTGTCCATTGGTATGTCGTTCTATGCCTTTATTGGTTTTAGTGCCTTTACCGCAATCAGTATTGCTCAATTTGATACCACCCGATTTGCACTTTGGCTTCGTCAAGGTGAAGCGCCCTCCCCCAAACCTTTAAGTCAAGCACAAGCAAACGCCAGCATCCAGCGAACCTGGGCACTCCTGTTTACGGCCTGCTTGCTTTACATTCCAGCCAATGTACTGCCAATCATGTATACTGAACTTTTTGGGCAGGAAACACCTAATACCATTATAGGCGGTGTCATTTCTCTATGGGAGTCAGGGTCTTACCCTGTGGCACTGATTATTCTGATTGCCAGTGTCATCGTGCCCGTGGCAAAAATTATCATTTTGGCCTGGCTTAATTATTCAGTGCAACGACAAAAAACAAACTCTCAATTACTACGTGTTCGATACTATCGCGCAACAGAAGCGATCGGTCGTTGGTCTATGATTGACGTTTTTGTGGTTGCGGTGCTTGTCGCGCTAATACAAATGGGAAACACCCTCTCTATATACCCTGGCCAAGCTGCGTTAGCCTTTTGTGCTGTGGTATTTGTAACAATGATAGCCGCCATGACATTTGACTCGCGGTTAATCTGGCAGCCCTGGAAAAAACAACAATGACCCAAGACGCTAAGGTTAAATCTACCACTTCCATTTCACGGATTTGGATCATCCCTATTTTGGTGGTGCTCATCGGTGGCTGGATGGTGTATTACCAATGGAAGAATCAAGGCCCTCTTATTACGTTAGAGGTGCAATCTGCAACGGGCATTGAGGTTAATAAAACCCCCATAAAGGTGAAAGACCTCGAAATTGGCCAAGTGAAGAAGATCACGCTTAAGCCCGATCTCGAAGGGGTTTTAGTGACGGCGAGAATTGATGCAAATGCCGCACATCTGCTCACTGAAAATACTGAATTTTGGGTTGTTGCCCCTCGCATTAGCTTTTCAGAAGTGTCTGGGCTCAATACGCTTTTATCAGGCAGTTATATTGCGATGTCGGCCGATGATACAGGCAAAGAAAAACTGCACTTTGTTGCATTAGAACGCCCCCCAGTTACCCCACCAGGCACCCCTGGACTTCATCTTATTTTAAAAAGCGATGATGAGTTTGCCTATAAGCCCGGCGACCCCATCATTTACAAAGGTTTTAAAGTGGGCGAGTTTGAAGACGCGGTATTTAATATTGAAGAACGTGTAGTGTATTACGATGCCTTTATTGAAGCGCCGTATCATAAACTGATTACCGAAAATACCCGCTTTTGGGATGTGAGTGGCGTGAAGCTTCTGCTTGAATCTAGCGGCGTTAAGATGCAAACCGGTAGTTTAGAAACGTTATTAGCAAATGGTATTACCTTTGGCATTCCCGAAGGCGTTCCCACGGGAGAAAGAGTGGTAGATAATGCATTTTTTACTGTATATGAAGATGCCGCCTCAGCGTCTAACGCCCGCTATAAGTTAGCCGCTGAATACTTGTTACTTATTGATGAAAGTGTACGCGGGCTGACCGTGGGCGCGCCGGTAGAATATCGTGGCATTGAAATTGGCAATGTCACCGCCATCAACTCATTTCCTGCCGTTGAAGGCAATATTTTAGAGCGCGACTATCCTATTCCTGTCCTCATTAATATTTACCCAGGAAAGGTTCGTCAACCTGATACCCAAGAAGGCTTGTACGCAATTCAGGAAACGATGCGAAATTGGCTGAGGAAAGATTTACGTGCCACACTAAGAATGGGCAATGTACTTACAGGCGGTCTCTATGTGGACTTACAACACGTAGCCAAGCCAACGGGAAGCACGGAAATAACAAGAATTAACGGCTATGAAGTGATTCCCACGGTGTCGAATGAATTTACCCAGCTAACCCAAAAAGCAGATGCTATTTTAGATAAGATAAATCAGCTTCCACTTGGTGATATGGTCGATAATGTATTGGTTGCCGTAGAGGATATGAAACTTGCCGCACAATCCGTAGAAACCGCGAGTGACGACTTCGATTTACTTATTGCCGACATTGATGCCAAACAGCTCAACAATAACTTGAATCAAGTACTGGTCAGTCTTGACAGTTTATTGAAAAATTACAGCGACGGTGGCCTGAGTAAAACCGAAATAAAAGAAACGGTAGATGCCATGCAAGACACGATGCGAAACTTGCAACCCGTTCTTCAAAAGTTAAATCAATCGCCTAACAGCCTTATTTTTACCGATTCGAACAGCAGTGACATTGAGCCTAAAGCGAAGCGCTAAGTGAGTATAAACATGACGTCAAAACACATAAACAGTGTATTTATTGCTAACACGCGAAGCACCGCTTTTCGACTACTTGGGCTGGCGTTTGTTTCTTTATTCTTTGTAGGCTGTTCTTCCTCTAGTCAGCCCTTATCGTATTATTTATTGCACGATACCTCGACAACGCCCCCGGCCACAACTTCGACGCCCTCAGTGGCTATACTAAATAAAATAGTGCTACCCGATTATTTGAAACAACGTGGCTTGGTAGTACAAACCTCAGAAACCGGTATTCACATTGCCAGTGAACACTTTTGGGCAGAGCCTGTAGAGGAAGGCCTTACTAAGTCATTGCGTGACGCGCTGCGTAATCAAAATGTGGATCTCATTACCCATGCGATGGGGGCCGAAGACGTGAACGGCTACATAACACTACGAATTGATGATTTCATTGCCACCTACAATGGCGATATTATTCTGCGAGGTGAGTTTTTTATAAAATTCATCGATGAAACCAACGTCAGCGACCATTTTTATATTACGTTGCCACTTAGCAGTGATGGATTTGAAGCGAGCGTTAAAACAATGCGGCACGCTATAGGCCAGTTGGCGGTTGAGATAGCGGCAAATATGGATAGAAGTTAAAACCTGTATGCTAAACGCCATTAACCACTTTGTCAGTAGAGGGACGAAACGCCACTACGATGATGAAACAAATCGACGCATCATTGTAATCAATCTGTTTTCTGCTGTTGGCACTTCAATTACGTTCGTATTAGGCATTAGAGCGTTATTCTCGCAAGACCACACCTTGGCGTTTACCCTCTTTATTGCCAGCATTCTATTTGCGCTTTCTCAAGCTGTGCAAGTGAGTTCAGGAACGGCAAAAGGCAGAATCATCTCTGTCACTTTGCTCATCACCTGCTTAATGATGCTAATGGCTACATTAATCATCACCGGCGGAAATGCCTCCACAGGCCCACTTTGGATTTATACTGTGCCTCCAGTGACGATGTTTTTCGCGGGGTTTAGACGTGGACTTTTCACGCTTTCAGGTTTTACCGCCATTATAGTGGCGTTACTGTTCTCGCCAAATGATGCGCTCTTACTAACCACCTATACCTATGAATTTAAAACTCGCTTACTTTATTCATTTTTAACGGTGTCTTTTTTATCTGCATTTTATGAATATAGCCGTCAAAAAAGTTACGATACCGCCGTATTTTTAAGTGAAAAGTTTGAAAAGCAGGCCCTACATGACTCCCTGACACACCTGCTTAATCGCCGCGGCGGTCAACAGCAGCTTGAACAGGAATACAGCCGATTACAAAGAAGCAAAAAACCTTTTGCCATTGCCCTCGCTGACATTGACAGATTTAAATCTATTAACGATGCATTAGGTCACGAAGTGGGTGATGAAGTGTTAAAACGTGTAGCTGGCAAGCTAAATAGTCGGCTACGTGGTCAAGACGTGTTATCTCGTTGGGGCGGCGAAGAGTTTCTCTTTATCTACCCTGAAACCGATGAAGCCAATGCAATGTCTGCCGCCGAGCAAGTGCGTAAGTTGCTCGATGAATCTCCCGTGGTCATCAACGGCCAAACCCGTAATGTAACCATAAGCATAGGTGTAACAGAATTAACACCGTCCACCTCCTTGAGCGATGCCCTAATTAAAGCAGATAAGGCGCTATATAAAGCAAAAGACAGCGGACGAAACCAAGTAATTGCGGCCTCCTCGCTCTAACAGGGCGTACCGCCTCATTTGCACCTTTACAATTTGTTGACTTACGTTTGGTTACAATTAGCACATTTTTACGCAACATTTAGGTCGTAGACTATACCCTATAACAAACCCCTAAACCTAAGTCGACTATTATGAAATTGATGAAGTTCGTACTCCCAGCCGGTATTTTGGTTGCAGGATATCTTGTCATGAAAGGCATAGAAGTATCTGCTGCAGATGTTGAAGCCGACGCACCAATAGACACCCGTCCAACTGTAACCGTTTTGTCGCTAACACCAGAGACCATCGCGGTGACGTTATCGTCTTATGGTGAAGTTAGTCCATTAGAAAGCACTAACCTAGCCGCGCAAGTTGCCGGAGAAGTCGAGTCCTGGAACCCCAATTTTCTAGCCGGCGGTATCGTCAGACGGGGCGACGTCCTATTCACCATAGAAAAAGACGCCTATGAAGCCGCACTCTTGTTAGCCGAAGCAAATTTAAGCAGCGCCAAAGCACAGCTTATTCAAGAAGAAGCGCAAGCGGAAGTGGCTCGACTCGAGGCGAAAACCATGCCCGATGCTCGCGTCACCGACCTTTACTTAAGAAAGCCCCAGGTAATGAGTGCACAAGCGGCTGTCAAATCAGCAGAAGCCCAGCTTAAAATTGCCGCCAGAGATTTAGATAATTGTGAAGTTCGCGCGCCTTATGATGCTCTGATTGTTTCTCGTGACATCAGTAAAGGCGATTATGTCACTCAGGGCATGAAAACTGCCGTTATCAACAATGTTGAGTTTGCTGAGGTAACTTTCCCTGTTGCAGGTTTCGATCGCCAGTTTGTAGGTGCCGACATCATTGGCAGCCCCGCTACCTTAGAGTTAGACGCCCCGTTAAAAACACACATTACCGCCACTATTCATAGAGATACTGGCATTATTGATAGCACCACGCGAATGACGCACTTTGTGGCGCGAATTGACGACCCCTACGCGTTAAACGGCGATAAAACCGTGGTTAAATTCGGCTCCTACGGCACAGTAGTGTTCAAAGGGAAAGCGTTAGAAAATGTGTACCGAATTCCACAAACCTTGATTACGGGTCGAAAAATTTGGACCCTTGATGAAGACAACAACCTTGTGGCGCAACCCGTCGAAGTGATAAGAGAAGATGGCACCGACTTCCTTATACGCGGTAACTTCAACGCCAAGAGTGTGGTGATGTCATTGCCTGAGTATCCCCAAGAGGGCATGCCCGTTAAGGTTATTGCAAGTAATGATCAATTACTTGTTTCTCACCACGTAGAAAAATAAGGGCCTCCTCATGGAAAATCGCTTCGATCCTAATAGCGGTATAATCTCTTGGTTTGCCCGAAATTCAGTCGCTGCTAACTTATTGATGATATTCATTATTGTAATGGGTATTGCTAGCTTCATGACCATACAGCGTCAAATGTTTCCTAACATCGAAATTAACTATATTACCGTTGAAGCGTCATACCCGGGCGCTTCACCGCAGGAAATTGAAGAAAGTATCTTCATCAAAATAGAAGAGTCGCTTAAAGATATCACTGAAATAAAGCGTACCGTATCCCGCGCGTTTAGAGGCAGCGGCGCAGTCACATTGGAAATTGATCCCGACGAAGATTTAAGTGAAGTACTCGATAAAGTTAAACTTCGCATAGACGGCATTGCTACCTTCCCAGCGGGCATGGAACCGGTTCAAGTTTCGCAAATCGAATTTCGCCAAGATGTAATTGAAATGCCCTTAACCGGCGACATTCCCCTTGATGAACTCAAAACCATCGCTCGAGAAGTTGAAGATGAGTTATTACAATTGGGCACGGTGTCATTGGTAGATATGTCTGCACCAGACGATGAAATTGCCATTGAAATAAAGCCTGATGCATTACGCAAATATAACTTAACCATTGCAGATGTTAGCCGTGCTATCAGTAACTACTCCGCCAACATCTCGGCTGGGCAATTACGCACAGAGTCTGGGATTATTTCTGTACGGGTCGAGAACCAATATTACCGTGGCGATGAATTTTCGACAATTCCCGTCATTATCGGCAATGCAGGTGCAAAAGTGACCCTTGGTGATGTCGCCGATATTAAGGATGGCTTTACTGAAGGCGAGCGCTACTTTAAATACAACGGTGTTAACGCCATTTGGATGTCAGTTAAAGCCACCAAAACGCAAAATACGATCCCGGTGGCCGAAACGGTCAAAGCCTATATCGAAAAGAAAAACCAAACCTTCCCACAAGGCGTGAGTTTGGAAATTCTAGTGGATATGACTTACTACCTAAATGCACGCTTAGACATGATGCTGTCAAATCTATTACAAGGTTCAATATTAGTCGCATTCATGCTGAGTCTTTTCCTTCGCTTTAGATTAGCGCTATGGGTAATGATAGGTTTACCTGTGTGCTTTTTAGGTGCGGTTATGCTTATGCCTGTGTTTGGAATAAGCATTAATATTCTGTCGTTGTTTGCCTTTATCATGGTACTGGGCATTGTGGTTGACGACGCTATTGTTATTGGAGAAAGCGCCTACTCGGAGATTGAAAGCAAGGGCGGTGGCGTTGACAATGTCATTCGAGGCGCTAAGCGTGTGGCAACGCCTGCCACCTTCGGTGTATTAACCACCATCGCGGTTTTTGCCCCCTTTACGTTAAGTAGCGGGCCAGAAGGCGCTTTCTTTTACAACATTGCTGTGGTGGTCATACTCTGTTTAGCCTTCTCATTAATTGAGTCTAAGCTAATACTCCCGGCTCACTTAGCGCACACTAACTTTAAACCTATTCACCCCAAAAGCTGGCGCGCCAAGTTTAACAAAGGCTTTTTTGGCTTTGTGAACGGCCCTTACAAGCGCACGCTTACCAAAGCGATAGAATGGCGCTGGGCAGTATTGATGATATTCATCGCCTTGTTTATGGTGAGCTTAGGGCTAATTAATGCCAACTACGTGAGAATGGTACCCAATCCTAAAGTGCCACACGACTTCCCTAGCATCCGTATTGAAATGAACGAAAATGTGTCGGATAGCGCCACCATCGATGCACTTAAAATAGTTGAACAAACCGTTCTTGATATTGATAAGCAAATTGTGGATGAGTTTGGTACTGGCATGATACGAGATCGCTTGGTCTTTAATAAGCAACGCACCGAAGGGGAAGTGATTACTCCCCTAGTGTATGAAGATGACCGCCCTATCGACACATTTGAATTGGCCCGCCGTTGGCGCGAAGCCATACCTGAAATCCCGGGTATGAAATCATTCACTGTGGTTGACGATGTTAACGGTAACGGTGATGACGGTGAATTTGGCTATCTGCTTTACGGCCCTGATATTAATACCTTGAATGCTGCTGGCCTGAAATTTATTGAGATGCTTCAACAGCAAGAGGGGCTTTTTGATATTAGCTCAACCATTGATCCACCCAGTAAAGAAATGCAAATGACGTTACTGCCTGTGGCCTACGATTTAGGGCTTAGTTTGTCTGATATCGCGGGGCAAGTGGGTGCCGGCTTCTACGGCGGCGAAGCCCAACGAGTGATTCGAAACGGTGAAGAAGTGAGAGTGATGGTTCGCTATCCAGAATTTACCCGCGAACGCTTTTCAGACCTGAAATACACCGTGATTAAAACACCGGGTGGCCAAGATGTGTTGCTAGGTGACGTAGTAGAGCTTAACGAAAAACCGGGTATTAGTTATATTCGACGAGAAGCCGGCTACAGAAGTGTGTATGTATGGGGCAACATTGATGAAGAAGTGGTTGAACCCAATGAAATTATCGAAGAAATAAAAGAAAACTTATTGCCTGAAATGCAAAAAGCCTTTCCTTCTGTTATGACGGAACTGGGCGGTGATATTGAAGAACAGCAAGCCCAGCAGAATGAGCAATTGCTATTTTTCTTAGCGGCAATGATTATGGTGTACATACTTTTAGCCGTTCCGCTAAAAAGCTACGGCCAACCGTTAATTATTATGTCGGTAATTCCTTTCAGTTTAACCGGCGCAATTTGGGGGCACTATTTCCTAGGTTTAGATTTAAGCATGATGTCGACATTTGGCTTAATCGCAGCGGCGGGGGTGGTCATTAACGACTCACTGGTGATGACCGACTTTGTTAACCAACGTCGTGCACAAGGCTATAGCATAAAAGATGCGGTCACCGAAGCGGGAAGCGCTAGGTTTAGGGCTATCACCCTTACCTCAATTACAACATTTGCTGGGGTATTGCCTATCATGTTCGAAACCAGCTTACAGGCTGCCTTCGTCATCCCCATGGCCGCAGCGCTAGGCTTTGCCGTGCTTTATGCCACCGTGGTTACGCTTATTTTAGTTCCCTGCCTGTATCTCATCCTACTGGATTTAGGTAAACCCTTTTCTTGGATTAAAAAGAGGGTAACGCGCCGAACCGGCAATGAAGAAGGACATGCAGCCCCCCCCTCTGAAGCAGAAGCTCACTAACACGACAAAACTGCGAAATTAAGTCACACCTAGGTGTGACTTAATTCCTGCCATCAAAAAAGGCCAGCGACTTCAGTACTGGCCTTTTTCATTTATGCATTGACATACAATATCTTCGGTTAGGTCTGACGAATTTCGTATCGACTTAATATTAACGCGGCGGCACTTTGGGCTATTTTGTCTTTTTCCTGAACACTCAGTGCTGGTTCAATTTTGGTCACCTGAGGCCAAAAACACTGCCCTTTGATTAAACTGTCTAATTCATTAACCACTTGCTGCAAATCGTCAAAGGCCATGCGGTTATCTTGGTGGGCAGCTTTAAGCCATCTGTGCATGGCTGTTTCTTGAGCCCGTAGATGTACAACCTCATCTTTCAACTTTTCGGGCTCGTAGAAGAAATGCCCTACGACCACACGGGCAAGATCTAAATGCTCATCCGCACTGACAAAGTTAATTTCTTCCATGATTAATGATTCAAGCTGACTCTGTAACGAAGCCTGTGTGTCGTAGGCTACATCAATATCGACCAGCGCATTTTGAAACTGCTCTTTGACGATGTGCATAACCAATTCTTCTTTGGCTGAGAAATGGTTATAAACCGTTCGCTTAGACACACTCGCCATTTCAGCCAGCTTGTCCATACTGGTTCCTATTACACCGAATTCCTGAAACGCCTGTCTGGCGGCGGAGATAATCGCTTCGCGTTTTTTATCGCTACGCGTTCGTATGGTCGTCATAATTCATAAATATAGAAAAAGTATAGTTTCATTCTACACTCCACAGTTTACTTTTCAACGTATTAACCCTAAAATGCACCGCTTAGTTTACTTTAAAGTTTTCGTGTGTGAACTAGTCTATACTTGGTTCACCTCTGCTACGGATTACCATTATTATGCCCTTTTTGCGCCACCGACATATTTTAGCACTGGCAACTCTGACAGTGTTTTCACTTTCCGCCTGCACTTCCGAGCAAGAAGTAGAAGATAAAATAGAAGCGCCACGCTTCGTTAAGTTGGCAAAAGTGAGCCATGCGCCTGCATTTGACGAATTTACCTTCCCCGCCGTTGTATCAGCAGTGAAAACGGTGGATTTAAGTTTTGAGGTGTCTGGACGCCTTGTACAAATGGACTTGGTGACAGGTAGCGACATTAAAAAAGGAAAACTGCTGGCGACCATCGACAGACAACCTTTTGAGCGCCGCGTAGATGAGCAACGCACGCGTTTAGCACAATCGAAGCGAGAATTAGATCGTATCGAGAAAATGTTTTCGCAAAGCTTGGTATCGCAAAGCGCATTAGATTCAGCGAAAACCTCTTACGAGTTGGCGGTTATCGATCTTAAAAATGCAGAGCAAGATCTCAGTTATACCCGTTTGTATGCCCCTTTCGACGCTAAAGTGTCTCAGCGCTTGGTGGAAAACAACAGTTTTGTTGCTGCCGGCACGCCTATTGCCCGCCTGCAAGATGTTTCAAAAATTTACTTTAATATCAATGTGTCAGAACGGTTACTTACTGCCAACCTCGGCAGAGGCATTAAGCAAGCCAGTGCCACCCTAGCCACCGACACAAGTCAGTGGTACCCCATTAATTACGTAGAACACAGTACGCAGCCAGACCCTGTTTCCCAAACGTACGAAGTGGTATTTTCCATGGAGCCTCGTAACGATCTCCCGCTGACCCCAGGGGCTCGTGCGGTCGTGAAAGTGAGTTTAGAAGGCACGCCTTATCCCGACAGCCTGGTGGTTCCGGTAAAATCTTTGGTAGAGGATGAAGCAAATCAGTTTGGCGTTTGGGTGTACGACGAAAAGACAGGAACAGTCAGCAAAACCCCTGTAACGGTAAACCATATTGAAGATGCCTTGGCGGTGATAAGCAGCGACTTATCGGCAGGTCAAAGTGTGGTGGCAGCTGGCGCATCACAAATGCGAAATAACATGAAAGTTCGACCTTACGAGGGAGAGCTGTAATTTATGGATATCGCACGTTATTCTATTGATAAGCCAGTAAATATTTGGCTTATGGTGGTCATATTATTGCTTGGCGGTTTAATCGCTATGGCGAATATCGGTCGGCTTGAAGACCCTGCTTTTACCATTAAGCAAGTCAAAGTATACACATCTTACCCTGGCGCGGGCGCTGAAAAAGTGGAGCGGGAGATTACCGAACCATTAGAAATTGCTATTCAGCAAATGTCGCAATTAAAAAAGCTAAATTCCGTTTCTTCTCCCGGCCTATCTGAAATTACCGTCGAGGTTGAAAGTAACTTCGACAGTCATGAACTGCCCCAGATTTGGGACGAATTACGCAAGCGACTGAGAGATGCCTCTAGCGCGCTACCCACAGGCGCACAAGACCCTGTGGTGTACGATGATTTTGGTGATGTGTATGGCCTGTATTACGCGCTCAGCGCGCCAGATTTTAGTACGCGGGAACTTCGTGAGTTTGCGCGTATTATCCGCCGTGAACTACTCACCACAGAGGGCGTCGCAAAGGTCACAGTAACCGGGGTACAAACTGAACAAATTGTTGCCTATATCGACCCTTATCAATTAGCCGGGCTTGGCATTTCCTTTCCTGATTTAACCTCACTTTTTGCCGATAACTTACGCCCCTTTAACGGCGGTCGAGTTAAAGTCGACGAAAAAAATGTACGTTTAATCGTTGAGCGAGCGCCCGACAAACTTGAAGAAATTTCAAATTTATCGTTAGTGATCCCGGGGACAAACCGCTCAATTCGCGTGGCCGATGTGGCAACCTTAAAACTTGAGCCTGCAGATATTCAACCTGTGTATATCCGTTACAACGGAGAAGAAGCGCTCACTTTAGCGGTGTCGGCGTTAAACGACGTCAATATTGTGGATGTTGGAAATCAGGTGAATGCCAAGGTTGAGCACCTTTTGAAAACCCTACCCGTGGGTATTACTCTTACGCCGATTTACGATCAAGCCTCTGTGGTGGATGAATCGGTAGATGGATTTATTAGTAACCTCGTAATGTCGGTGGTGGTGGTTACGCTAACACTGTGCCTATTTATGGGCTGGCGCTCTGGTGTAGTGGTAGGCATGGTGCTACTGGTCACGGTTATGGGCACGATTTTAATCATGTGGTTAATGAATATTCAGCTACAGCGGATTTCACTTGGTGCTATGGTCATTGCCATGGGTATGCTTGTGGACAATGCCATTGTAGTGGCTGAAGGCATGATGATTCGAATGGCCACCGGCGGAACCGCAAAGTCGGCAGCAAGCTTTATTGTAAAGCGAACACAGTGGCCATTGTTGGGAGCCACCGTTATTGGTATCGCCGCGTTTTCTGGCATAGGCTTGTCTGATGATGCCACAGGTGAATTCCTATATTCATTGTTTGCCGTGGTCATGGTGTCACTCTTAATGAGTTGGGTGCTAGCCGTAACGCTGGTGCCGGTTTTAGGCGCCTACTTCTATCGTAAAGGCATGCAACAGGTTGGCGACGATAAACCTACCACCATGCAACGCTGGTTTACGGGCGTACTAACACAAGCACTAAGGCTTCGCTGGGTAACCATTGCCGTACTCACTCTAATTACCGTGGTGGCCTATGGTAGCTTCGGTATGGTTAAGCAAGGTTTCTTCCCGCCTTCCAATGCTCCTATTTTCTTCGTTCACTACTGGGGGCCGCAAGATAGAGATATTCGCGCCACAGAAGCGAAGGCGAAGTTGGCAGAGCAACGGCTGCTCAACCAAGAGAATGTCACCGCAGTAACCACGTTTATAGGGCAAGGTGCAGATAGATTTACGCTAACCTATGCTCCCAAAAGTGCCAACGAAAACTATGGCTTCTTTATGGTACGCGTCAATGCGTTAGAAAACGTTGCTGGGGTTGTGTCCAATTTACAAAATGCGCTCAATGATATTGATTTAGACGCCAACTTCTACTTTGAACGCATGCAGTTTGGTCCAGGCTCTGGCGCGAAATTAGAAGCGCGTTTCTCTGGTCCTGATACCGAAGTATTACGCCAACTCGCTGAGCAAACGAAAGGCCTGATGATGGCCGATGGCGCGATTAAAGACATACGTCACAATTGGCGTGAAAAAGGGGTGGCGATTAACACCCATTACGACAATTACAACGCAGGGATTGCGGGGGTGTCACACTCTGACTTCAGCCAAACAGTACAATACGCCAGTAACGGTTTATCCCTGGGTACCGTACAAGATGGCGACTATGCCTACAGCATTGTCGCAAAGATGGCTCAACCTGATGATGCTGATTTACAAGCCATTAGAGAAAGCCAGGTTTGGTCGTCTCAACAGCGACAATATGTTCCTTTCGCGCAGGTGTCTAGCGGGCTAGAAGTGATTACCGAGGAGTTACGTATACACCGTAAAGACAGAGTAAGAACAATTACAGTGGAAGCTGAACCCGGCGACAATGAAACCGCTGCAAAAGCCTTTGCGCGAATTCGCCCCGTTATTGAAGACATCGAGTTACCACCAGGCTATTCGCTGGAATGGGGAGGAGAATTTGAAAGTTCTTCAGATGCGCAAAAAGCATTGGGCGCAGGATTACCCGCAGGCTTCTTAGTCATGTTCATTATTTCTGTGTTGTTGTTTGGTCACGCTCGTCAACCACTCATCATTTGGCTGGTGGTGCCCATGGCCATTGTGGGTGTGGTTGCAGGGTTACTCGCCACAGATATGCCATTTGGCTTTATGTCATTGCTCGGCTTCTTAAGCCTGTTCGGCATGTTAATTAAAAATGCTATAGTACTCATTGAAGAAATTGACCTTCAAATTGAAGAAGGGCGAGAAATTCGTAAGGCAATTGTGGAAGCGACGCTCAGTCGTTTGCGGCCGGTTTCCCTTGCGGCTGTTACCACCATTTTGGGTATGGCGCCATTACTCTTCGATGCGTTTTTCGCCGATATGGCTGTCACCATCATGGGCGGCCTGACGTTTGCCACAATACTCACGCTAATTGCGGTACCCGTGCTATATAGCATATTGTTTAAGGTAAGTTACCGAAAGGCCTAAAAGAAGAATGACGAACCGCGGTGTGTTAGGCTTTTTTCGCCTGCACCCGCTGTTCCATAAATGCCATAACATCCCGCCAAGACACCATTCCTACTGGCTGCTTTTCGGCATTAACAACAGGAATACAAGATATTTTGTGATTGTTGAACAGATGAATCGCATCCACTATTTTATGCTGTGGCGACAAGGTGATGACTTCACGCGTCATGATTTGATGCGCCCTTCTATCTAACGTAGCTCTATCTCTTTGCTTTTCACTGATAGTATCTACAAACGGGCTGATATTTTTAAGCAGATCACGGTCTGAAATAATGCCTTCAACACGGTTATCTTGCACCACTAATAAATGGTGAAACCCCGTAGCATCGAACAGCTCCCTTAGCGATTGAATACTATCGTCTAAGTGAACACTCACCACGCGGGTAGACATAATTTCAGATAAGCTCATGAAGCTTCCTTTTGCTTTAAGCACTTAAATAAATGATTCATGCGTGTGACCGCGTATTAAAACTAGCAAGAATCGTCTTTACACGCAAAAATGCCTGCTTACCGTTAAGTAAGCAGGCGAAGGGCGCGTTGGCCAACAAGGGCTGCGCGACGGGAAAGAAACCGTTATGGTACGCTAATAACAACCTTACCCATTACCTGACCGCTAGCGAGGCGGTCGTGGGCTTGGCTCGCTTCTGACAATGAAAATGCTTGACTATCAAGCACGGGCGCTAATTTCCCTGCATCTGCCATCTGGGCAAGTGTAGTGAGTATTTCGCCGTGGGCACTGCGGTTATGGTTATGAATCATTGGAATAAGCATGAAGACAACATGCAAACTTAATCCGCTGAAATGAACGGGGGATAAGTCCGTCTCTAGCAAGGAAACCGTGGTAGATACTTGGCCATTTAACTTTGCAGCAGCAAAAGAGTTTTGTAAGTTCGGCCCACCCACGGTGTCGTATACCACATCAAAGCCTTTACCTTGTGTATGAGCTTGTACGTAGTCTGACACTTCTTCATTTCGGTAATCGATATACGTGGCGCCTAATTTTTCAATAAGCGCCGCCTGTGCCTCAGAACCTCCAGTGGCATAAACATTTGCACCGAAAGACCGCGCTATTTGAATCGCGAGATGCCCAACGCCACCCGCGCCACCATGCACCAGCACTGATTGCCCTTCTGATGCCTGCGCTCTGGTTAAACCTTCGTAGGCTGTAATCCCCACTAAAGGAATGGCGGCCGCTTCACGCATAGAAAGAGACGTAGGCTTGTGAGCAATAAGCTGTGCATCTGCTAGCATGTATTCTGCCATCGCGCCCTGCAAGTCACCAAGGCCACCGGCGCAACCGTATACTTCATCGCCAACCTTAAAGCGTGTTACGCCTTCTCCAACTTGGTCAATAACACCGGCGAAATCCATGCCCAGCACACCTGGTAAAGCAGGTGCAAAAGGTAAGTCTGTGCCCATTTGTCGAATCATCATATCTATTGTATTAACACTAGTGGCTGCAACCTTTACCACTACATGCCCAGGCTTAACATTCGGTTTTTCAAGTTCTGCGGATGTAAATACGTCAGTGCCGCCAAAATCTTCAATAATTGTCGCTTTCATAGGGTTCGCCTCGTTGAAGTAAGTTCAGGTACTATCATAGACACTAGCCAGCCACATGATAATTAGGGTATAAACACATTCTGTTTATAGGTTTTATTGATAATTGACATGAATATCGACCATCTCAAGCTATTTGCTCGCATTGCTAACACCCACAACATTAGTGTGGCGGGTCGTGAGCTGAATATTTCTCCCGCCGTTGCTAGCGCGCATATCAACAAATTAGAAGAGACATTGGGCGTGCGACTTATCCATAGAACCACCCGCAAGGTTTCATTAACCGACGAAGGAAAGGTCTTCCTGCCCCACGCGGAAGAGGTGCTTACCAGCATTGAAGTTGCGCAGGCGGCGGTGGGTGTGGGGGCAGATACACCACAGGGTACCTTAAGGGTGACCGCGCCGGCATCTTTTGGACGTATGCATTTAGTCCCCGCCATGGACGAGTTTTTATCGCGCTACCCCGACTTAAATATAGATTTTCGGTTTAGCGACAGTATTTTAGATGTGGTTGAAGGCGGTTTTGATGTCGCCATTCGAAATGCTGAACTTAAAGACTCGAATCTGCACGCCAGAAAACTGGCCGAGGATAAACGGGTAATTGCAGCCTCACCTGATTATATCAAAAAATACGGCGAGCCTAGCAGTATTCACGAACTTAAAAATCATGCTGCGGTCAATTTAACGGGGCTAGAAACCTGGGAATTTAAAACGCCCCAAGGCGTAGTAGGCATTAAGCCGAAGAACCGTTTGAGAATGGACAATGGAGAAGCGGTTCGAGACGCATGTATTGCGGGAAACGGGCTAACATTAACCGCCACCTGGTGCAGTTACCCTTACCTGAAAGATGGGCGATTAATTCAGGTGCTAAAAGATACCCCTTTAGCCTCCCAAAGTGCGCTTTGGGCAGTCTATCCTAGTAATCGTCTACTTGCGCCTAAAGTACGCTTGTTTATCGACTTTCTTATTGAGCGATTTAAAGGCACACCTTATTGGGATAAGGCACTTCTTGACTGAAGTGGGGATACATTAAGGGGTATCAATGAAACTGGATGAAGCCCCATTTCACCCCCTACTTACCCTTTCATCCATTGGATAAAGTTATCACACGCTGGCTAAATTTGCTTACCTAGCATGCGTTTTAACGTACCGTCTTTGTCCACCAAGTGATGTTTAAGCGCACCGGCAATATGCAGTACTAACGCTGCAATAAGGGTATAACCTAAATAAAAATGAATAGCCGAACCTAGCTTTGATAGCGCGTAGTTTATGGGTAGGGTTTTCTCAGGATCTTCGACACTAAAATTAGGCGCAAAAACTTCCAAACCAAATACGTCCAACCCATGGCCGCCAAGTACCGACCCCATTAATCCGGAAATGGGCATAAGTAAGGTACTTACAATCAATACCCAGTGCACCACCGTCGCCAGAGTGTGCTCCCAACTGGCATATTGACCTGCCGGTGTAGGCCAACCATTTTTCATACGCCAGACTACACGTGCTAATGCCACGAACAGCAAAATAAAGCCCGTTGCTTTATGAATAGGGAATAGCGAATACACGCCCTCTTCGGCCATATAAATGCCGGTTGCGAGCATACCTATTATGGTTAACCCAACCACCCAATGAAGTAGAAGCGTCACGGGTGAAAACTTTGTTGCTGAATCGTACTGCATGTATCCCTCTGATTATTAACAACCTAAAACAGGAGTAAATAGTATAGCCTTTTAACCAATGAGGTGAGCAATAAGTTTTCGTCACTGACATCTTTACGCATTCTATACTGAATTATGTCAGTTGATTGCTGCTCTACTCATACTAAAAGGAGCGCACAAAAAGTGCGCTCCTTGTCTCACTGATGGCAGTAAACCCAAGCTAACAAGGGTTTACTGGCGGATGACTTATCGTTGCCAGAAACGAATATTACGCAATGAACCGACAAACTCATCAGCGCTGACGTTTTCAAGATTAATAAAGCCATCGTCCATTTTACTCTCAAGCCCTGTGGCTTTAATTAATGGCAGCGCCGACTGGGTGTAGCCAATGAACTTGTTATGGGCAAAAGCGTCCGAAACGAAATCTTTTGCTTCAGGCTTTTCAGCAAGCATATTGGCCCCCTTTTCAGAGACGAGCAGAAGGACGGCGTCATAAAGTACCGATGGGCCACCATCCACTTTTTGCTGCGCGTCAACTTTCTTACCTTTATCACAGGTGACACCACCAATTTGCGGCGCCACAACTTCATACATGGCACCTTCACTGTCTAATGCCGCGGTGACATTTTCCAAAATACTGCCGTCTAAATCGTCACTGACTAAGATACCTAATTTTCTGCCTTTGAAGGTTTGAGGCGCATTTTTTAAAATACTTAACGCATCAGAAGCTGGTAGGTCGTCACGGGTAGACATCGCTGCTTCAGCAGGTTCGGGCATTTCAGCTAAGCCAAGGGCTTCGGCAACGCCTTCTGCCAGTGATTTGTCCACATTTAACAAGTGGGACACCATACGCTCACGAATAGGCAAATGCTCGACTTTCGACAACTCGAATGCGAAAGCATCACGCATATGCATTTGCTCCGTCTCCGTTTGACTAATGTAGAACTGGCGCGCCTGGCTATAGTGATCAGCAAAGGTTTCTGAACGATGACGTACCTTTTCACCCATAACCTCTTCATGATGAGATTTAAAACCGTGTTCAGGGCACGCTCGAGGGTTATTTTCATCCCCCGCCCAAGAGTTGGGCTCGTAATTCGCTCGCCCCTTTGGATTATGCATAGCCATGTGACCATCTTGCTGGAAATGTCGCATAGGGCATTTAGGCGCATTAATAGGCAAGTGCGTAAAGTTAGTACTACCTAAGCGCTTAAGTTGGGTGTCCAAGTAAGAAAAATTCCGCCCCTGCAGTAATGGGTCGTTAGTAAAATCAATGCCTGGCACTATATTTTGGGTACAAAATGCCACTTGCTCCGTTTCTGCAAAGAAATTATCTACCACCTTGTTAAGTACCATTTTACCCACGATTTTTACGGGGACTTGCTCTTCGGGTATCAGTTTGGTGGCATCAAGCACATCAAACTCAAAGTTATCTGCGAATTCTTGGTCGAATACCTGCATGCCCAATTCCCACTCAGGGAAATCACCTGCAAGAATAGCATTCCACAAATCTCGGCGGTGAAAATCAGGATCTGCACCGTTTATTTTCAGTGCCTCATTCCATACTACCGATTGTAAACCTTGTTTTGGCTTCCAATGAAACTTCACGTACTTCATTTCGCCTTTGGCATTGATTAACTTAAAGGTGTGCACACCGAATCCTTCCATAAAGCGGAAAGAACGTGGGATAGCGCGGTCTGACATTGCCCACATCAACATATGCGTTGACTCTGGGCTTAGGCTGCAGAAATCCCAAAAATTGTCGTGAGCGGTTTGTGCCTGCGGGAAGCCGCGGTCAGGTTCTTGTTTGGCTGAATGAATAAGGTCGGGAAATTTGATGGCGTCTTGAATAAAGAAAACCGGGATATTATTACCGACAAGATCCCAATTACCTTCTTGCGTATAAAATTTTACCGCAAAGCCTCGCACGTCACGGGCTAAATCTGGTGAACCTTGGTTACCTGCTACCGTGGAGAATCGTGTAAATACCGGTGTTTTTTTACCTTTGGTTTGGAAAATATCAGCACAAGTAATGTCAGACAGTGACTCATAGGTTTCGAAATAGCCATGTGCCCCATAACCTCTGGCATGCACTACCCGTTCAGGAATTCTTTCATGGTCGAAATGAAAGATCTTTTCTCGCATAACGTGATCTTCCATCGTTGTGGGACCTCGAGTGCCCGCCTTCAATGAATTTTGATCGTCGTGAACCGGGCATCCTTGCGCTGTCGTCATTGTAGGGTAGTCATCTCCCGCCTTTTGATGAAGCTCGCCGCCTTGTCCTTTATTTCCATTGTACTTAAATGATTCAGCCATGATAAATCCTTGTTGGTCAAAAATAGAACACACATAACGCAATGAATGAATGTTATGTTTGCAACATATCAGCAAGGACAATTCCACATTAAAAAACTATTTAAATCATTAACTTATTCAAGTGTAAAGATTGTATGAATAGCAGAATTACAATATAACGGAAAATTTTACAGTCGGAGATTTTATCAAGATTAGTCGATAAGAACAGACAGGATAAGAGGACCTGCGGAAAAAACGCGTGCCTGTGCACGCCCTTTTCCCAAAAAATAAGCAACAACAATCACACTCTGTGTTAAGTGGCTTCCACGTAGTGTTTATCTAACACGGCGTGAAGACTAGATATCAATGCAGTCCGATTGTCTTGACTTAGTGCAAACCCGTGAGGCGCAGCGAACCGACCCGCGTCATTATCAAAATAGGCCCCTTTCACCTTGGCAAAATCATCGTGCAATGCGGCTTTCACAAAAATTTCAGCGCCCTCTTTAAGATTACCACCTGCAATGCCGTACGCTTCTTTTACCATTTTACTGCCTAGTAAGGATTTAGGGTTCACGCTAATAAAGCTAGGCCCAGTTTCACTGTATTTTTCACCTAAAAATTGGGTGAACATGGTAAGGGCTAGCTTACTTTGGGCATAAGCTAAACCATCGCTTAAGCTTGGCGGTGCGCCCACAAGGTTAACGTCTACTGGCGCTTGAGCAGCCGACGATACATTAATCACCCGCCCATCTTCAGGCATTAAGGAGAGAAGCTCAGTGGAAAGCACATAAGGAGACAGCGTATTCACCATGAAACGTACATCTAACCCCTCACCTGTGGTGGGGTTTGACGTGACAAATACCCCAGCGTTATTGATAATAACATCTAGCTGCGACACACTACTTTTTATCTCATTAACGAGTCCCCGCAAGTCGGCGAAGCGACTTAAATCCGCACACAGCGTTGACACATTTAATGAACCCAGCTGGCCTTCTTGTTCGGGCTTAGCATACTCATCCATTAGCATCTGTTTCACCTTGTGTAGCTTGTCAGCACTTCGACCATGCAACAGAATATGGTGCCCTTTTTGTGCAAGCATCTTGGCAGTTTCAAGGCCTAGACCATCGGTTGCCCCTGTGATTAAAATTGTTTTCATGCGTTTGCTCCTTGGCAACTGGTCAATGCCTGGCCTGACTCAGTGTGAATAGTAAAATGAGGCAACACAACTTCGGCGAGTTTCGCCAGTGTGTCCTCAACGTTTGCTCGATTAAACCTTAAGTTAAACGCCACATGATTTACGCCACAGGACTCCAGTGATTTAAGATAAGAAAGAAGGGCGTTCACGCCACATCTCACACCTAAATGTATAGGTGAAATGGGGGCGTCATCCTGTGCTTCTATGTCAATGTACAAAGGTTGCATTACAGGCTTATTGTAACGACACACCTCACTCACTCGGCTTCTGAAGCTTTCAATAACGTGCCCTTGAATTTTGGGGCTTCGCGGGTAAGTAATTAAGCCATCTAGATGTTTGGCTCCCCAATTCGGAGTTTGCTGAGACCCACCGGTAATTAACATGGGGAATCCCCCTTTTGTGGGCTTCGGTAGAAGATCTAGCGAACCATCGAGTTTACCAAAGCTATTCTCAATCTGTCCGACCCCTTTTAACGCCAGACGAATATATTCAATGCTTTCGCGAAAGCGCTCGCCCCTGTCGTCGAAACCCCGATTAATTGCAGGATATTCTTCTGGCCTGTCGCCAGAGGCAACGCCTAGTAACAAGCGTCCGTCACTTAACACATCAACGCTTGCTGCGGCTTTCGCTACCTGTGCAGCGTGGCGCTGGGGCAAGACTAATGAGGCAACCCCCAACGCAATGTCTTTACTGGCAACGGACAACGCACCGAGATAAACAAAGGGGTCAAATACCTGCCCTGCATCCCCAAATGAAGGCACATTAAATAACACGTCTCGCAACCAAACGGCTTTAAACCCTAGTTGTTCTGCCAACTGCACCCTTTCAATGTGCTCTTGCATGGTAGGCACTGGCCCATACGGATAAGACTCAATAGGCACAACTAAGCCTAATGTCATCGCGTTTTCATTAAATGTAGTAGAAAACCCACGATTAAATGCAGCGAACCCTGTTGTGTTTGTAGATGAAGTCATAGGCAAGAGAAACCATGTTTGTTGTCAAAGAACCAATGCAAGCAGTTTATCAACACACTAAATGGAACATAATAAGACGTATTAAAGAAGCAGTTTCAACGAATACTTTATAATCCAAGCAACTTTCACATTCACTTATATCCTCAAAGGAATATTTATAAAAAGCGTCTAGCCAGCGTATTAATTTATTTATAGACTGCATGCATAAAAATAATGCGACAGGCATAGCGTTGGTGCGCTTTTTTTGATTCTCAGGTTTGCACCAACATACATAGGTTTACGTTGAAAGAAGGTTTCTAAGTTAATGTCTCAACAAAAAGTAGGTTTAGTGGGCTGGCGCGGTATGGTTGGCTCTGTGTTAATGCAACGAATGCAAGAAGAGCAAGATTTTGCCCACATTGAACCCACATTTTTCACCACCTCGCAAAAAGGGTTACCTGAACCTGATATTGCCGGTGCCCAGGCAGGTGTATTAGAAGACGCCTTTGATATTGCAGCACTTAGTCAGCAAGATATTATTATTACCTGTCAAGGTGGTGACTACACTAAAGCCGTTTACGCAAAATTGCGTGATGCTGGTTGGAAGGGCTATTGGATTGACGCAGCGTCGGCACTGCGCATGGCTGATGATGCGATTATTGTCCTTGACCCTGTTAACGGTAACGAAATTAAGCATGGCATAGAACAAGGTGTGCGCACTTTTGTTGGAGGCAATTGCACGGTTTCACTTATGCTTATGGCGCTAGGTGGCTTATTTGAAAAAGACTTGGTTGAATGGGCGTCACCCATGACCTACCAAGCGGCTTCTGGCTCAGGTGCTAAGCATATGCGTGAACTCATCAGCCAAATGGGTGCCATTCACTCGGCTGTAAAAGATAAAGTCGATGACCCTGCCACGGCGATATTGGATATAGACCAGCAAGTTGCCGAATTTATTCGCAGCGACGACTACCCAAGCGATCAGTTTGGCGTTCCTTTAGCCGGCAGTCTTATTCCGTATATTGATACCCAGTTACCTTCTGGGCAAAGTCGCGAGGAATGGAAGGCACAGGCGGAAGCAAACAAAATTTTAGGCGTAACTGAGAGCCCCGTACCTATCGACGGTATTTGTGTGCGCGTAGGCGCCATGCGTTGTCATAGTCAGGCCATTACCTTGAAATTAAAGCAAGACCTTTCGGTTGAAGAAATTGAAACCTTACTTGCTGAACACAACGAATGGGTGAAAGTCATACCTAACGATAGAAATGCCACCATGGAAGAGCTAACGCCAGCGAAAGTCACGGGGACCTTGTCCATTCCCGTAGGGCGTATTCGTAAATTAACGATGGGCCCGGAATACATTTCTGCCTTTACCGTTGGCGATCAGCTGTTATGGGGTGCTGCCGAGCCTCTTCGCCGGATGCTACGCATTATACTTGGTAAATAGTTGTTCTTGTAAAGGCTCCAGTTGGAGCCTTTTTCATGTTTTCGCGTGCGGTAAATAGCGTATATAGATAAGGATGTTTCCCAAACATGGAGCCCAACTACGAAAAATATAGCCTTGATGAACTGTACGATGCCCTATCACACATAGATAAAGCCGCCTATCCTGAGCGCGAGAAACGGATTCAAGACAATATTAAAAAGCGACAGCAAAGCGCATATTCGCAGCAGTTACACACCTCTATTGAACCACACGTTATCACCCCCTCCCCCTATCAAGATGAGAAGCAAGCGTCAAACTGGATTGCCAAATATTGGAAGGGACAGTTTTCGTTACCGATAAGCTATTGGCTGGTGGGTATTGCTATTAACCTTTTCATTTTAGCCTTTGGCGCATTGGTAGAAAATAGAATAGAACACGCAAACAGCCGGTTAAGCTTGGGTGTATTTATGCTATCACTTTACGCCGTGATACTGCCGTTAATCACGTGGCAAACCGTGGGCATTTATCGCTCAGCTAACAGGCATCCATACCGCGGCGGCTCTATGTTGTGGGCGAATGTCGCCAAAGCCATAATCATCATCAGCACTATTGGTTATATCATCAATATATCGACAACGGGTATCCCCGTTCTCAAAGAGTCATATTCCCTCATCACCCAACATCAAGAATACCCAGAACTTCATTTCAGGTTACTTAATAATGAAACTGAGCTTGAGTTATACGGGGGCATTGAGGTAGGCAGTGAAAAGCAACTTGAAGCACAATTAGATGCCCACCCTAATATTAAGCTTCTGCACTTGCACAGCATTGGGGGGCGTATGCTAGGTGCAATAAGGCTTGCGGGTATTGTTAAACAACGAAAACTTGATACCTACGTTAAAGAACGCTGTGCATCCGCCTGTACCGTAGTTTACTTAGCAGGTGTGAACCGCCTCATTGGCGAAAATGGCGAGTTGGCCTTTCACGCTGCTGGTATAGGTGGCACTTCTACCCACAACAACGAAGCCCTTAGCAGTTCGCTTAAAACACAATATATTAATGCTGGCGTACCCAAATGGTTTTTAGAAAAAGTGTTGGCAACACCGAATGAAGATTTATGGATCCCTGACCATAACGACTTACGTAAAGCGAAAATCATTACCCAAGTTGTGAACAGTGCAGAGTATGGATTTAGTGGCTTTGGCAGCGACGAAAACATTACAGAAGAAGCGATAGAGCAAGGGCTGCTTACCCACAACTACATGAAAGCCATGAAAAAATTTGACTCTGAGACTTACGAAAAAGTCATTGCTATTAATAGGCAAGTAATGAGAGAAGGCGGCACAATGAATAGGGTGTCTGTTGCCATTAATCAACTTCTACAAACGCGCATTAATCATTACCTTGCTCACGCAAGTGACGAAGCGGTATTGTACTACTGGCAGACTATCATTGCACAAATGGTAGCCTTACGTACTCACTCCCCTCTTGCCTGTGCCTCGTTTGCCTTTCCCAGCGACATTCCATTGCAACATCATTATGGAAACGAAGGCACCCTACCTTCGGCGCTTATAGAACAAGAACTCGACGCAATGGCTGATTTAATAGGGAGCTTTTCTCCTAAACCTGCGCTTTTAAGTGATGAAGACAAACAAAATTACATTAACCGGGTGGTGAAAAATATGAAGCAAGAAAATGCAGACTATTTCGAGGTTATTCAAGCGCCTGCTGATTATTTGTCAGATCCTGAAATATTGTGCTTAGCGTCGATTTCATTAAACAAGCATTTTGTGGCGTTTAAGCCAGAAGTGAGCGGCGCTCTGCTAAGAACCATTAATACGCTCTAGGTTAAGTTAACATATTGCGCTATGGTAAGCGCAATGAGTGTATAGGTTATTCGTTATATAAGGCGTATAATCAAGCGTAAGCAAAAACATTGCTGGCGTACGAACACAGAAACACTCGTGTTATTAAACTTTTCATATGGCCTAGTGAGACATCAACGTTAACTTAACGCTTTATATAATAAGAATCATGAGCGCATGACTATGTATCGGGTTTTACTATTTACACTGACAATATCATTCTATTTTTGTGCACTACCTATCCAGGCTAACGCCTCAGATAAAACCAATGTACACGCTGAACTCGCGCAATTTGAGGCTCGATTATCGAATGAGCGCCCAATGCCCATTGGGGAAATTACCGAAACCCTCGAGGCAAAGCTAAATGCCAGTGATTATTCTCTAGAGGAAAAACGCCACCTCGGAGCACTGTATACCGCATTAAAATTACGTTTACATCACACCCCTTCAAAACCCATTTATGATTTACTTTCCCGCCTAGCGGATAACTCCCCCCCGGGCATGAAAATTAAACTCGGTTTGGCTCGAATAGATGGGATTAATGCCAAATACGACAGTGCTTATACCTACTTTGGGGAATTAATTAACGCCGATTTTAATGACAAAGAAACCAAAGCGTACGCCCTTGCTTATCTCATTTTAACTTACAATGAGGCACAAGTTTTTGCCTCCAGCGCGGAGTTGCTTAATACCTTAGAAGAGCTAAGTCGAGAACTTGCCTCGCCAAAACTTACCGCGCTTTATTATTATATGCTGGCTGATTACAACCATTCTATTCAATCTTATGACATTGCCTATAACTACTACAAAAAATCGCTAGCACTTGCGCAAGAGCATCACTTTTGGGTGTTGATCAGCGATAATTTGTACGTTATTGGCATTCTTTTTAGAAACCAAGGCCAGTACGAAAAAGCCATTAGTTACTTTGAAAAAACCATCGAAAACGATAAGAACATAGACATGAGTTACTCAGAGTACCTCGCTTTGTACGGCATGGCGTCTACCTACTTTAGAACCGACGATATCGACAAAGCACTCGCCATGGCAGATAAAGTGACCTCCCACCCACTAACGGCCTCATTTTACGACAGCGAGATATACCGACTTAAAGCAAAGGCATTATTGAAAGTAGACCGATTAAAAGAAGCCAGAGAAGCCCTTGATATGTCTCGGGCTATGTACAACGATTATCGCACCGATGAGAAAACAACATGGCGTGCCGATTTAGAAAAGTTAGCCGCTGAAATCACCGCTAAAGAAGGTGATTTTCAAACGGCTTATTATGAATACATTCAGTTTCACAACGACTACGTTGAAGCCAAAAAGTATGAAGAGCTAGAATTACTGGAAAGTGCCGATTTAATTAACCAAATTGCGCAGCAAAAAGAACGCGCACTGCAATTGGAAGCTCAAAACCAAGCCTACTTGTCGATGCTTGAAGCCAAAGAAGCCGCACAGCAAACCCAAAAGCTCTATACCCGCTGGCTCATTGTTTTCGTGGTATTAACCCTGCTGACGTTAGCGACCATATTGGTGCTTTTCAAAAAAGCCAAACAAAGCAATGCACTCACCGCATTAGCCAAAGAAAAGGCAGAGCTTCATAATCGCTTAAAAACCGAATTCATTTCAAACATAAGCCATGAAATTCGTACCCCGTTAAATGCCATCATTGGGTTTGGTCAGGTCTTAACCGAAAAACTTCAAGATAAAGACACAAAAAAACTCACCAACCAAATTGTTAATTCATCTGAGATGCTGCTTCAATTGATTAACGATTTGCTCGATTTTTCAAAAATTGAAGCGGGCAAATTGGCATTAGATTACGGCCCCTATAACCTACGGCATAGCTTGAAAAAACTCGCTGACATTTTTCATGCTCAGGCTGCGAACAAAGGGTTAGCGATTGTTTTCAATATTGACAAAGCGTTACCTAAACAACTGATTTACGATGAACTACGCGTTAAACAGGTGCTTGCTAATTTAATTAGCAACGCAATAAAGTTTTCAACCCAGGGCCATATTGAAATTGGCGTACACGTTATTAGGTTAACTGAGCAAGACTGCACGTTGGAAATTTGGGTTAAGGATCAGGGTATAGGCATTAGCGAAACACAAAAGGAAAACCTGTTTCAGCCGTTTATACAAGCAGAAAGCTCTACCGCCAGAAAATATGGCGGTTCAGGGCTAGGACTGAATATAAGCAACAAACTGTTGCAACTCATGAACTCACAAATAGCCGTTGAAAGTGATATTGGAAAGGGCTCGCGCTTCTCTTTCACTCTTACCTTACTTACAGCGAATCAACACACACCTTTACCTGTGGATAAGCCAGCTCCTGTTCTCGAATTCTCGAAAACCCACGTATTATTAGCTGAAGATAACGATATTAACGTTGAAGTTATCCAGGCTATGTTAGCGGCAACCAACTTACAAATAACCCGTGTAAAAGACGGCAACCAAGCTATTCATGCCTTCGCCGACAAGGGGTTTGACATTATTTTGATGGATATTCAAATGCCCGAAATGGATGGTTACGAGGCTACACGGGTTTTACGACAACAAATGGGCGTTACGCACCCGATAGTGGCGTTAACCGCCAATGCCATGCAACAAGACATAGACGCGTGTTTTAGTGCAGGTATGGATGCCCACATAAGCAAACCTATCCAAAAAGAAAATTTAATGACCGTACTACAGCGCTTTTTGCAATAACCACAGCCCGTGTATGTGAGCATTTCCCTCTCTATTTTACACTTTGTAACAAACCTCTATGCGGCTATAGACCAAAGTGCAACATTGCAACTAGGCATCTTTATTCCTCGCTGTTATATTGAACAATAGGGACAATCTAATAAAGACAACAATGACGACATCTTCGCTATTAAAATTTTCAACCTTACTGATAGGCGCAAGCTTACTCGGTGCTTGCACAAAACCTGAACAACCATCCGCGAACAACTCTACAGAAGAGTCTGCACAAGAATTTATTCTAAATTATGAAAAGATTACCCTTGATAACGGGTTAGAAGTGGTTTTGCACCAAGACAAATCAGACCCGGTAACGGCCGTGGCGCTCACGTTTCATGTTGGTTCTGCTCGGGAAATAGAAGGGCGCACAGGCTTTGCGCATTTATTCGAACATTTGCTGTTTTTAGAATCAGAAAACTTGGGTAAAGGTGGCTTAGATAAAATGAGCTCACGCATTGGCGGTTCTGGCGCTAACGGCTCTACGAGTAGAGACCGTACCAACTACTTCCAAACCGTGCCAAACGACGCGTTAGAAAAAATGATTTGGGCTGAAGCAGACAAGCTCGGCTTTTTCATCAATACCGTGACAGACGCTGTTTTATCGAAAGAAAAGCAAGTGGTCAAAAATGAAAAACGCCAAAGTTATGACAACCGCCCTTATGGCCATGCAAATTATGTTGTTGATAAAAACTTGTACCCGGAGGATCACCCCTATAACTGGCAAGTCATAGGCTCGTTAGAAGACTTACAAAATGCCACACTTCAAGATGTGAAAGACTTTTATAAAAAGTGGTATGTGCCGAACAATGCGACCTTAGTTATCGCAGGCGACTTTGACGCAGAACAAGCGAAAGCCTGGGTACATAAGTATTTTGATGAGATTCCCCGCGGTGAGGAAATCAAGCCACTTGTCGACAAGCCCGCGGCGCTTACCGACAGCAAGCTTCGTATGTACGAGGACAACTTCGCGCAACTGCCTGAATTACGAATGGTTTGGCCAGGCGTCGACCTTTTTCATCATGACGCCTATGCGTTGGATGTTCTTAGCCAGTATCTTTCTGAGGGTAAAGTAGCGCCATTAAACAAAATATTAATAGATGATAAAGCCCTTACCTCCAATGTTTCCATGTACAGCAGTAACTCTGAAATTGCCGGCGAAATTTCCATTATTACGCGCGCCTATCCAGGTACTGATCTTGATGACGTAAAGCTGGCCATTGAAGAGGCATTCACTGAATTTGAAGAAAACGGCATCAGTGATGAAGACTTAGCCCGTATCAAAGCCAGTATAGAAGCTTCGTTTTACAATCGCTTATCTAGCGTGTTAGGAAAGGCCTTTCACTTAGCACAGTATAATATCTTTGCAGACGACCCAGGCTACGTGAACGAAGAAATTAAGAAGTTTCTTGCAGTGAGCAAAGACGACGTTATGCGTGTTTACCGCCAGTATATTAAAGACAAGGCATTTGTCTCTACTAGCTTTGTTCCTAAAGGACAGGGTGAACTTGCTTTAGAGGGGGCTTCGCCGGCGAACGTGGTAGAAGAAGCGATTGTTGCAAATGCAGAGGGGGAAACCTTTGAACTGCCCGCAGACACAGAGTATGTCAAAACCCCGTCAAGTTTTGACCGCAGTATAGAGCCAGCGTATGGTGAAACGCCCACCCCACCGGTTCCTGAAGTATGGCACACCGAGTTAAGTAACGGGTTAACCTTGTATGGCATTGAAAATGACGAACTGCCACTGGTAGAATTTACGCTGCAGATTGACGGTGGCTTAAGTGCGGAAAGCATGGAGACCGCCGGTGTGGCTAACTTGCTTGCCATGGTGCTAGAAAAAGGTACTGCGACAAAAACCCCTGAAGAGTTAGAAAGCGCACTGGCTATGTTGGGCGCGAGTATTGATATTTCAGCCAATCGTGAATCTATTGTGGTTTACGGCAATACCTTGTCTAAAAACTACCAATCTACGCTTGCACTCGTCAAAGAAATGTTGCTTTCCCCTAGATGGGACGAAAAAGAGTTTACGCTGGCAAAGCAAAGCACGCTAAGCACCATAGCCCAACAAAAAGCTAACCCTAACAATATAGCGGATAACGCATTTGCAGCCTTGCTCTATGGTGAAGATCATATCTTCTCTTTGAACCCAATGGGTAATGAAAGCACGTTATCGAACATTACCATGGACGACCTTAAAGCCTATTACGCTAAATATATTGCCCCAAACCTTACCCACGTCCATGTTGTGGGCGCAGTATCTTCAGAAACGGTGATAGAGACAATGAAAGGTTGGGTGGAAGGCTGGCCTAAGAAAGCCGTAAGCCTACCTGAGCTTAAGGTCGCTAATACCCCTGAAACATCCAAAGTGTACTTTTATGATGTGCCTGGCGCGAAACAATCGGTGCTGCGTTTTGGCTACCTCGCCATGGCCGAAACCGACGAAGACTTCTACCCTGCCACAGTAATGAACTACAAATTGGGAGGCGGTGGTTTTGCGTCACGTTTGACCCAGTCGTTACGCGAAGGTAAAGGTTACACTTACGGTATTCGCTCGGCGTTTAGTGGTTCGGATATCCCTGGCCCCTTTATCATTGGAAGTGGCGTACGCACCAACGTCACCTTCGAGTCTGCGGCCCTAGTAAAAGACATTTTGACGCTCTACCCTGACACCTTCAGTGAAGAAGATTTAGTCAATACGAAAAGTTTCTTCCTGAAAAGTGCAGCCAGACAGTTTGAAACTGCCAATGCGAAGTTGTCACTACTACAGAAAATGAGCCGCTATGGTTGGCAGGCAGATATTGTTCAAACCCGCCAAAATATTGTACAAGACATAACTATAGAAGACATTCAGCAGTTAGCGACCACTTACGCAAACCCTGACAAGATGATTTGGTTAGTGGTTGGCGATGCTAAAACACAGCTTCCCAGGCTAGCAGAACTGGGCTTCGGCGAGCCTATTCTCTTGAATGCAGATAACGCTAGCATGTCGTCCTCAAAAGAATAGAAACCCTTCTGACAAACAGCGGAAAGTCCACTTTCCGCTGTTTGCATTTCCCTATCACACCGATTCATTCTTTCAATTTTTCCCACTATTCACTGCTCTATATACTTGTCGTATTCACATTAACGTTTGACGAGGCAAAATTCGTGCAGTTAACATCTACGTCTACAAGGCAGTTTTCAACACAGATAGCCGCCAATGAAAATACAGTCAAAACCGCGCTCATTGCAGAAGGGGGTGGTCAGCGCGGTATTTTCACAGCAGGCGTATTAGATGCATGGTTGTCTCATCAATACGACCCTTTTGACATACTTATAGGTACATCGGCCGGTTCTCAAAACCTAACCAGCTTTTTGTCACGTCAGAAAGGCTACGCTAAACGCCTTATTCGCGGCTTGTCTCGCCACAAGCGCTTTTTCCACGTGGGAAGAAGCCTACTAGGCAGACACATTGTTGACTTAGATTGGTACTTCGACAAAACCAAAGAAGCTAACCGACGGTTAGATTTTGCCACTGCTGAAGACAATGCCAAACAAAGAGAAGTACTGTTTACCGCAACCAATGCGCGTAATCGAAAAGCCTACTATTTCAACCCACTAGCCAAGGCAAACCATTGGTTAGAGGTGATAAAGGCCTCCAGTGCCCTTCCCTATTTATATAAGCAAGGTGTGCCCCTAGTGACCGAAGGGTGTTCAGACACGCAAAAACCGAATACTGACTTTTATTTAGACGGTGGATTAGCGGCGCCATTGCCGGTGACTGAAGCGTACAAGCGCGGCGCGCGCAAGATTGTCGTTATACGTACGGTGGATGAGAAATTTCAAGCGCAATCAGCATGGTTAGCAAAAGTGAGCGCCCTAGTGTGCGTCTCTGGCCACTGCCCTAAAACCATCGATTTTTTACTGCAGCATGAGCAGGCATACCAACGAGAATTGGCGTTCTTGGCTAACCCACCCAAAGACGTGGAGATCGTTCAAATTTTCGCGCCAGAAAAGTTGCAAAGCAAACTACTTGGCAGCACCGATGGCGATTTACGCTTCGATTACAATTTAGGCGTCAAAGCAGGATTAAGCTACCTTAATCAGTATACAAAACCGCTATCTCAAAAGCGCACTGCGTCGTCTACGGATGAATTAACCGCCATGGTGAGTAGCAGGGCCACGGCGCGCGCCCAGCAGCAGAACGACCAAGCGCTAGCACAGTAGCCAATAGATGAAGTGACGCTGACAGTAGCGGATTTAGGTTCATTTAACAGCCAATTTTTTATGACTGTCCAATTTCTTGGTTAAACCAGTCGAGTAAACAGGCATATTGTGCGCGAGCTGCAGAAAAGTCGTGGTGGGACGATAAAGGGGTAGGAATAGCCACACACGCCACTCCGGCCCCTACCGCTGACGCTACACCAAAACCGGTATCTTCAACGGCCACAGCCTCGTTTGCGCTAAGCTCCATGAGGCGAAGCGCCTTAAGGTAGCAATCTGGCGCCGGCTTTCCTGTCGCTACATCATCCGAAGATACAACGCATTCTACCCACTTTGATAGCCCGTAGTCTTTGAGCGTGCGCTCTACTGAAGCCCTAGCCCCGCCGGTAACGATAGCGACCCGTATGCCTTGCTGATAACACTGCCACAGCACCTCTTTTGCGCCGGGCATAAGTGGGAACACTTGTGTGCTTAAATAATCTAAAGTCAGGGCTCTACGACCTTCAAACAGCGCTTGTGGCGTAAGGGGTAGATTGAATGCTTTGATAATGTCAGGGGCATTTTCACGCACCGATACACCAGCCATTTGTTCATTGTAATAATCGCTGGTTATGCTGACGCCGTAGTGTGATAAAAAGCGTTGCCACAAATCAAAATGGATGGCTTCAGAATTAATTAACGTCCCATCATGGTCGAACAACACGGCCTTCATAAAAATTGCCCTTATTTAGCGATAACATTAAGAGTTCATAAGTGAATTTTGTCCACAGAGTAGCATTTTTCTAGTATAAATATTAAACCAGAAGCGCTATTCTAATCTCAGTATGTGGGCCGCAAATTCAATTCCGGTGTCCACCGATGCAAGCACGCTTTTTATGGACGAGACAGTGGGTAACAGGAACAACCAATGCCAATAAAAAAATGGGCCGCTCAATACGGTATCGCCTTTCCAATTATTTTCGTTTTATTGGCTGGAGTTCAGTACTTAAAAGGCCAAACTCTCGGTTACTCTGTGGAATTCGGTGTCATTTGGACAGTCATTTCACTCTCCATTTTTGCCGCACGCCGTGCATATAATTTTCGCAAAAACATTGCCTGCCAAGTATGTAACGATATTCCCAACCAAAACGAAAACCAACCCTAATCGAAGGGATGGGACTTTGTACATCCCCCTAAAAACAAGGACACTTATGATGAGAATTCGAGTTTTAGCATTGCTGTTGCTGAGTTTTAGTCACTCCTCATTCGCTTTTGAGGATGAAATAGAAACGTTTTTTTCGCTGTATGAAGCAGGGAAATTTAATGAAACCGTAGACGCCATTTATTCCACCAACAAGTGGATGGACCAAAAGTCTGATGATATACACAATGTAAAAATACAACTTCAGAATTTAAATAGCTTAGTGGGTGATTACCACGGCAAAGTTAAGTTAGGCGAGCACGAGGTGGCCGACAGGCTAGTATATGTAAGCTATATGGTGCTTTATGAACGACAACCAGTGAGACTAGAGTTTATGTTCTATCGCCCCGTGAATGACTGGATCATTTATTCGTTCTCATTCGATGACGAAATAGACGGCGAACTTGTCACTGCGGGAAGAGAGAAGATTGTAGGCTTTTAAAAATAAGCCAAATGACTTCTCCACCACGTAAAAAAGGGGTCAGAGTACATTTCTAAACGCACCAACGTTTAATCGAAAAAGTACTCTGACCCCATTATTTTTGCCCCGGTTATCGCTAAACAATTACGTGTATGGATTTTCGTCCATTGCGACGGCAACACAAAACAATCGTAAATCCAACTCTAGTTGATGGTAATTAGGCTCCATGTAGCAGCAAAGTTGGTAAAACGCTTTGTTGTGGTCCTTTTCTTTAAAATGCGCCAGTTCATGTACCACAAGCGCTTTTAATAATGGCTCTGGGGCGTGAAGTAAATCGCTGTTAATGGCTAAATCGTGCTTACGAGTTTTGCCATGCATACGATAGGTATGCGTACCCAACGCGTTGGTTATCATATCCCCCTGCTTTTTAAATGCAGCGCGCCCAAACGGGGGCGCATTCTTTAAATACTGTTTTTTCAAGTCGGTGGCGTAACGATAAAGCAGCTTATCAGTCGTCACATTATGCGCATTCGGGTATTTTTTAACGAGGTAATTATTTAGCTTTTTATCCGCAATAAGCTGAAGCGCTTGTTCAACAAGGTTCGAAGGGTAACCATTAAAATACCGCGCATATTCATTCACTTTCTATTCTCCTTTATAAAGAGAATTATAATGTAATTAAGAAAAACAAGCAGCGAAACCTTTTCATTTAATGGGGTCAGAGTACATTTTGAGGCCATTGAATTAAAGGGGTCAGAGTACATTTTAAGACCTTTCGCCTTTTATCCGTAAAAGTACTCTGACCCCATTTTTTTATGCCTTACTTGGTGTTAGCAGACAGCGTCAGCCCACTGGCCAATGCTTGAATATAAAAAATAGTTAATCTCCTTGTGAATTTGCTCGTACAAATTATTTTAATTGGCATGTCAAGGAGAACATCATGTCTTCAACTTCAAAAGTGTTATCGGAACTATGTCATTTAGATTTTGATGCCTTAGCGGCCTATGAGGCCTCGCTCGAGCGAATTGAGGATCCTACTTTGAAGGAAACCATCGCTACATTTAGAGACGATCACAAGTCTCACATCGACGCGCTTAACAATATATTGACGCAACGGGGTGAAGACAAGGTAACTGACGCAGATTTTAAGAAAGTACAGACTAAAGGGAAAGTTGTCATTGCAGGCCTTATTAACGACAAAGCTGTCTTAAAAGCCATGGTAGTTAATGAAGAGGTAACGACAAAAGCCTATGAAAAGGCATTAGATCACGAAGACTTCTCTGTTGCAGAACGCGTCATAATCGAAAGACACTGGGCTGATGAGAAGCGCCATAAGCAATGGTTTTCTGATGCAGCAGAGCGACAATAGCAATAGTGTTAACTGGGACTGCCTCTGTTTCCATGCAATATAGTCGTAGTTCGACAATGCAAATCAGAAAAAAGGGCGATATTCATCGCCCTTTTTTAATTCTCGTTTATCAACTAGAGTCGTAGGCTAAGGGAGGTGTTTGCCCCCTGTAACCCCTAAGATTTCTGCAGTGACATAACTAGATTCTTGTGAAGCCAAATACACGTATGCAGGCGCGAGTTCTGCAGGCTGCCCAACGCGACCTATTGGCGTGTTTTCACCGAAATTGGGGAGTTTGCCTGGCGCTTGTCCACCGCTTTGCTGAATGGGTGTCCATATGGGACCTGGCGCAACGCCATTAACCCTAATGCCCTTTTCAATCAGCATTTTCGCGCAGGATTTCGTGAATGAGGTAATGGCCCCTTTGGTTGAAGCGTAGTCTAGTAAGCCTGGGGATGGTTGATAGCTTTGAATCGACGTGGAATTGATGATACTGCCACCGGGAGGCATATATTTCGCAGCAGCTTTAGTGATCCAAAACATAGCAAATACATTGGTTTCGAATGTGGTTCTAAACTGCTCTGTGGTTAAGTTTTCGATATCTTCCACAAACTGTTGTTTACCGGCATTGTTCACAACAATATCTAACCCACCTAAGAAGCCCTTCGCTTCATCAACCAGAGAAACACAAAAGTCTTCTTCTTTGATATCGCCGGCGATACCTTTCGCGCTAACACCCGCTTCTTTCAATATTTCTAACGTCGACTCCCCGTCCACTTTTTCAGAAGGAAGATAATTAATCACGACATCTGCGCCTTCTCGTGCAAAGGCTATAGCCACTGCACGTCCAATGCCTGAGTCGCCGCCAGTTATCAGCGCTTTGCGTCCTTTCAGTCGCTCACTCCCACGATATGTGGTTTCTCCGTGATCTGCCGATGGGTCTAATTTTTTATCCAAAGCGGGATCAGGTTGGTCACTGTTATAGTGGGTATGGTCGCTATCGTACTGAGTACGTGGATCGGTCATCGTGTATTGGTCTTGCTTCGACATAATTGCTCCTCCTTAATGAAATACACGTCATCATTTGTATCACTCACCTTCTCAGCCTGCATGACTCATGCCGGAGGGTAGAAAAGAACAACCGTCTAACTAGGCACACTATAAATGGCAAGATATTGTAATTAGCTGTTGAAAAATAAAGAAAAGTAAGAAAGGAGATGGATAGATTTACGTTTAAAATCTAGCAGCATAGAACCCAATATTTCTGTGCTCAGTAAAACCTACTTATTATGGAAATAATATACACGGACAACGTGTGTAGCAATGAAGGCGGAGCACGAAAAAGTAATCGCCAAATGACATATAGTGAGTATTGTAGATGACAGAGAAGTATGGCAAATAAGTGGGATCCAGTAGTATTTGGCGGGAATAAGTGGGAAGCCTTACTGTGTAAGGGGTTGAGCAACTTTAGGAGTGCCAGAAAATTTAGGGCCAGCACGGAGTAGTTTGGCGGATTTTAGGAAAAGTCTAAAAATGAAGGAACAATTTGGCAACTGACAATGCACATGCTCCTGGTAAATCCTCATAATGACGCAATGTCAGTTTAAATAAGGCT
>Ga0208684_1000252_pt1 | contig 47880 bp, 46 predicted proteins | sample MalvireepMed_b05_FD_184245 | JGI IMG/M metagenome (GOLD analysis project Ga0208684, IMG submission 184245) | Marine viral communities from the Global Malaspina Expedition - Malaspina viral metaG DeepMed_b05 (SPAdes) (version 2) | ecosystem: Environmental > Aquatic > Marine > Oceanic | place... | reverse complement strand
ATACATCGACCTGCCGCAGCTTCGCGACGATCTCCTCGGGCTTGTGCTTCTTCTGGGGCATTCCTCTATCCTCCATCTGGCTCGAAAGCCTACTTCAGGGAGGACCACTTTTCAGGGGGCAGGCCAGCCCCGAGATCATGTCGGCGCTGGACGGCGAAGCCGTGCCCGCCGTGACTCATGCCGTGGGGCTGATGCTCTTGCCCTTCATGCGGGACATGATTGACGGGCCTACTCCGGGCTGGATTTTGTCTAAGCCTGCGCCGGGTACGGGGGCCTCCCTTTTGGTGAAGCTTCTGACCACCATCGCGAGCGGCGTTCCCGCGCCTGAGTCGACTCTGCCGTCGAACAAGGAAGAGGTTCCGAAGACGCTTGCGGCGCTCTTGCAGAACGATCCGACTCATATCGTCTTCGACAACATCAACCATTCGGTGGATTCCGGCGATCTGGCGTCCGCGCAGACCGCCCGGACGTATCAGGCCCGTGTTCTGGGCAAGACGCAGACCATCGAAGTGGACGTCCGGTCCATCTTCATCTTCACCGCGAACAACGTCACCTTGTCAGCAGAATTGCTGCGCCGTTCGATCTTCATTCCGCTGGACGCCAAGGTCGAAGCCCCCGAGAAGCGGACGGGGTTCCTTCATGAGGACGTGTTCAAGTGGGTGGATACGCACCGGACCGAACTGGTGCACGCCTGTCTGACCCTGATTCAGAATTGGGTGGCGCAGGGGATGCAGCGCAGCGCGCATTCGCTTGCATCCTTCGAAGATTGGGCGAAGGTCACTGGCGGCGTGCTTGAAGCCGCCGGGTTCGCCGGGTTCCTTGAAGGGCAGGAAGACGCCAAGGCGCTGGCGGCTGACGCCGCGCAGGACAATATCAACCAGCTCATGGATGTTTTGTCTGACTACCCGGACGGCACGCTTTTCCGTCCCGGCGGGGCCGCAAGGTTTAATCGCGAACTGACGGTGAACCTTGTGGACATCCTGAACGGCGAAGAGCGGGCGAAGATCGAACTGGGGGACGACAAGCCGGACCCGATTCAGATTAAGAGCTGGGGCTACAGCGACTTTGACGGCTGCTACAAGACGGGGGGGCGTGTCCGGCCCGGTTTCGAGAAGCTGGCCCGCAAGCCTCGCCGTGGGCGCTCTGGTGACGGGGAATTCGTCCTGCACTTCGAAACGCTTTCGGACACGAAGAACAAGGGAGTGGTGTTCAGGATGAGCAAGATTCCCGTTTCGGAAGGGAAGTGAGTTGGTTAATTGGGAGGGGCCGCGTTAGCGGCCCTTTTGCTTTTGCGCCGGGGTATGTGCGGGGGGTGCCGGAGGTGCTTGCGGAGGTGTGCGGTGGTCCCCCTGCAGATTTAATGCATAAATATCAAGGCCCTGTGAATTTTTGCGGAGGTCGCGGGGGTTCCGGATGTATTTTCGATCCTCCCGCCCTTACAGAACACATATTTTTCTTTGTTCGCCCGCTTTGCCCTGCCTCGCCTTAAATAGAAATCATTCTGACCATCTATTTCTTAAGACATACCTCCGGGACCTCCGGGGCCACCGCAAATTCAGAATAAGCACTTGTTTTATGGCGATATTTCTTGCGGGTGCGCGCAAACTGCACCTCCGCACACCTCCGCAAGAACCCACGCCGGGATTAATCTTCCCAATCCTCGTCAAGGTTCATGCCGCCGATATCGCCGGCCCCGTAGAAAGCCTGCCGGTGGAGATGGATGTTCACACGCGCTGCCACGTTCTTCTGCGGGGTATCAATCCCAATCTCTTCGTTGATGGTGGTCTGGAAGATCATTTCTTCTCCCCAGACATTAAGATCACCCTCCCAAACTCCGCTATTCTCGATTAGCTCTTCGGCGGCGGCCTCGAAGTCCCATTCGTCATCTTTGTTCCTGACAATGTACCACGCACCGTCCGTAGGGTAGTCGATGCGGTCCAGCGGACGGCTTGCAAAACCACCTTCCTCACGCGGCCGGGTGCTCCCCCAGTCACCGTAGATGATGCGTGCGCGGTTCGACCTGCGCGAAATTTGATCAATGAGCTGACGGTTGCTGAAGGGTACGGGCGTGACGCCGGTGAAAGTCGAAAACATCTTCGGGATGGACGTGCAGGAAAGTACCACAGGCACCGCCGCGTCAATCTCTTGCAGGCTTTCAGCGATCACGCCTTCGAACCATACAGAGAGAGTAAGCGGGTCCCGTGTCCAGCCACCTTCTAGGATGATTGCGAAGTCAGCCGCACCACCAGCGGCGAAGGCCGCGACGATTTCTTGGATGTTGCTAGGAAACCGATCCCGCACGATCCGCATGCAGTACGGACGCCCCAGCTCCTGAAACGCTTCGATTTGTCGTCTCAGGTCAGCTTCACTCTGTCCTCTAGACTGGACACAGGGCCACACGTTCTCATGCCGCCCCACAAAATCCACCCAGTTATCGTAGGCGTTATCCGGCTCCATCAACCGCGCCAACTCCTGCTGCGGGCCGCTCTCGAGGTTCGTAAACTGATAGTCCCGGTCAATGTCTAGGAAGTAGTTGCGATTAGGGAATGCTCGCTCTACGCGGTCAATGGCCCGATCCAACGTGAGGGAATTGGCCCAAGGTGCGAGGAGAATACAGGGCGTCATCCTGTCTTTCGTCGCGCCCGGCAGGAACTCTAGCCCATTCATTTCGCTGGCACGGATAGCCAATGTCGGAACGTAGCTCGTATCCTCTAGGGCCATGTGTCACTCGCTCACGTTTCTGCAAAGGTCGATAGTCTAATTTCCATGGCAGCCTTGGACACTTGGAACCGGGCTGCAAGGCTCTCTATCGTGGCTTCTGTGACGACGCCGTTGAACTCCTCGGAAAGTACCTTTTTGACAAGTGCCATCGGCATGACAATGTCCGCCGCCAGACGATTGGCTTCATACTCAATGCGCTCAGGCTCCCCAGAGCGATATAAGACGTTGTCCTTGATCCCGTCCGGCGAGCTGTCAATCACCGCCTTGTGTAGGAAGAAATGGGACAGCTCATGCGCGATCGTGAACCTCTGGCGCTCCCGCGCCTCATGACGGTTCACTCGAATAGTGTAGTGACCGTCTTCTTTCATGATCTGCCCGGAAACGCCGGTGCTCATGGTGGAAACCTTAATAGAAACGCCCAATTCCTTTGCTAACTGTCCTAACTTGACCGGATACTCCCTAAGATGTCGGTCAAGGATCTCTCTATGAGCGCCTTCTAGTCGCCGATACTCACGTGAAGTCATTGTCTCTCCCCTAGCGTTCATCTGTTTCTTTCAGGTCGGTTTCATCTTCCCACTCAGTTTCAGGGCCGGTTGCGAAAGCGATCTCAGCAACGCGCGCTTTGATAGCTTCGTCGGAGAGCTTCTCGGCAACCAGCTTTTCGACTTTCGCCGCAGCCGCTCGCTCCGCATTCTCCGTTATTCCCCTGAACGTGAAAGCGGCGACTATCCCGATCCCGATGGCTACCGCAGCTAGAACCGCAGTCACGGCGGTCATCATCGCTGACATAAATCCGAGGTACGTCGGCATTGCGATGGCGGGCTCTTCCATAGTGCCCGGCACACCGTCGACAGCATCGACAACGCCTAGTGAAAAAAGCAGGTAGCCTAGAACCACACCACCGACGATGCAGGCCGCGTAAGCAATCACTTTCATAGAAATTCGAGTGCTTTTTCGAGCATTCTACCCTCAACCTCATATGTTCTCTTTTTGTTCCTGTCAACAGGATTTTTTCTAATCTGACATCTCCGAGCTGATTTGGCTAGGCTTCTGGATCGTCCCTCCAGCGCCCATCGGCGAGTCAAAGGGCAACCTCCGCAGATATGTAAGCTATGTTGACCTACTTGAAATCGCGCTAATTGCCAACGCCGGAAACAGTCAGTTTCAGGATAAGCCCATGAAAAATATCGAGAATCATTCTAGCGTATGCCACATAAAAGGCACAACGAACGATGACGATTTTTACGAGGCCCGGCATGACCAAAAAATACGCTATCTACCGGCGAGTCAGCTCGAAGTCTCAGGGAGAATCTGGACTGGGCCTCGAAGCACAGGACCGCGATATTGCCCTCTTCCTCGACAACTACAGCGATACCCCATTTGATGTTCTAGGGACCTTTACAGACGTCCAGAGCGGCGCTGACGCGCATCGCCCCCAGCTCGCCGCAGCCATCGAACTGGCGAAGAAGGAGGGCGCAGAGCTGTTGGTTTCCAAGCTGGACCGACTGTCCCGCAAGGTCAGCCAGATCGCCACCTTGATGGACGATAAAGCCCTGAAAATAAGGGTCGCGGCGATGCCCCATGCTGACAAGTTCCAGCTTCATATCTACGCGGCTTTGGCGGAACAGGAACGGGACTTCATCAGCCTTCGCACCAAGCAAGCCCTCGCCGCAGCCAAGGCCCGTGGCGTCCAGCTTGGTGGACTTCGTGACAAGACGATGAAGCGCAATGAAGCCGCGATACAGGCCGCTGACGCGGCTGCTGACCGTGTCGCCTCTATCGTCCTTCCTATGCGGGAAGCCGGTGCGTCCTTCCAGAAGATCGCCGATGCCCTGAACGCCGCCAATGTGCTGACTCCTCGGGGCAAGCAATGGGCTGCTATGAGCGTCAAGAACACCGCTGACAGGCTGTCTGCCCGTGCCGCCTGATTTGGTGCTGGGCAGCGTCAGCGGCCCTGTCTGGGGCCTGATATTGGCTCAGGAGGTATATCGGCACGTGGGCGGACCAGTGAGGCAGCGAGACGGGAAAGCCCGCGTTAGCGGGCAAGACCCGGAGCATCTCCAAGCACATGATTTCATTTATTTTATAGGGACCCGCGAGGGGGCCTCCCCATACCTCAAAACGCGGCTCAGGTGCTGTCAGCACCTATGCAACCAGATTTAGCAACTAAAGTTGCTCTGTGCGCTAGATATGCCCCTTTCGTTGCAGGTCTCGATTCGTCCGCCGGACGCAAGAAATCGTCGGAAGGGGACCCATCGGACACTGCGAAGGGCTAGTTCGGATCGCGATTCCGACGTCAGTAGTTTCAAAATTTTCGTCGAATAGAGTTGCGCTGCGCCGCAGAAACCGAACTGTGCGCTCGCTAGGTGCAGCGCTTGTCCCGTGGTAGAATGTGAGGGCAGTCAGCGGCCCAACTCCGGGCCGTCGCGCGGTGTCTTCTCCATCTTCCGCGCTTCACTGGCGGGGCGGCGTTCTCGGTCCGCCGTCCCGCTTTTTCTCACCGGTTCAGATAGGCCTTCGACGCCCGCGCAGCCGGACTACTGCTTCGCCGCCCGCTCCTGATTGAGACGGAAGAGGCGGCCAAGGATTTCGTCGTCGGTCAGCTTGCCGTCGCGCGAGACGTAGCCGCAGCATTAGGCCTCGGCTACGGCTCCATCCCACTCTCTGTAGGAGTGATCCAGCCATGTGGGGCTGGCGTTGTAGAGGTTCGTCAAGATATGCCTCTTTAAATCACTTTGCGGCGTTGTCGTTTTTTCGGGGTCAGCCGGTCAGGGCAGCGATTGGTCAAGGCGTCTGCAATGGAGCGATACAGTCTTGCACTTCAAATGAGGGAAGGCCTAAGTTGCGCCCACATGAGAGCAGAAATGTGTGAGCGGGTATAAAGGTGATCCTGACCAAGACCTACGATGATCCCGCGATCCTTCCCCCAGCCGCGAGAAATGCGTGGGAGTTCATCGAAACGAATTCCGCCTGCGCGATTATGAAAGCAGTCTGCCCGCAGGAATGGGACGACATCGTTACAGTCCTTTCGACATATCGCCTAGACCCCGCGACGTGGCTGAAAAAGGGGGGGAACCGAGGCGACGTTCCGGAACAAATCGACGATGAGTTCCACCAGCGCGGCTGGAAGGAAGCCCGCCTCGACCTTGAGACCAAGACGATCATCTACGACAAAGATGACAACCGCACATCCGAACTCCCTCCAGTCGAGCAGGAGGGATACTTGGTGGATAATTACAAGAGTCGCATCGTCTTAGACGTGGAATGGGTGGCGAAAGATGGCAATCTCGACCGCGATCTGGCCGCATACAGGTCATGGCACGAGGCCGGAGCGATCTCCGCAGGGGTTATCATCACTCGTGATCGACTCGCTCTACTGGCCCTCGCTAGAAGGCTCTGGGGGGCCTACCAGAAGACGCTGCCCGCGAGTCAGAGGGTCAAGAAGCTGCCTGTGGACCTTACCACCTCGACCACCACAACCTTCGACAAGGCGGCTCTTCGGGTCCGCCGTGGAGTGATGGGCACGTGCCCAGTCCTGATCGTTGGAGCGAACCAATCAACATGGAATGGGCAGCCATACAAGTAGGTTGCGCTCCAAGCTACTCTGCCGCTGGGATAGAAGCCGAATTATAGGCGTAGGTCTTCCAGTTCGGCTTGTAGTCGTCTTCGGCTTGATTGCCCCAGACGGTCCAGCCATCGCGACGCCCCCGCCCGAAGAGTTCTAGGTAATTCCCCCACGAGCAGGACTCGATAATCTTGTATTGCTCATCAGGCTTGCGGCTGTGCTCGCGCTTGCGGGTCTTGAGTAGGTCACCATCTGGACTGGCTGCGAGTTCATCGTCGATATCGCCGGGTTCCTTGGCGTTTATGAAGTTCACCTGCGACCGCCCCGGCGGTAGTGTTCTAACGTCCTTTCCGCGCGTCCCGAACAACAGGAGTTCGGTGACATTTCGGAAGTAAAAACCTACGCCGCGTCCATCAGGCCCGCCGTCCTTACGGATCTTTTCCCAGACGATATTGCTCTTGTAGTTGAAGCCCCATGCGTTCAGCACCTGTAGACCCTCGGGCAGAAGGGCGTTCGGCACCCAGAGGTAACAGTGCGCACGGTCTTCCATGAACTCACCGACGGGGAGTTCGCATATTTCTTCGAGCGTCATCGTAGGATACCGCGCCAATCGCTTGTGCTCGGGCGCAATCTTCCCAGTGCGATTCTGAAAGCGCCACGGCGGGTCGGCCATCACGGTTGCGAACCGATCACTACCCAAGAATCCGCGCAGATCATTCGATGCCGTCATGCTTCTCTCCTGCTCTCATTCACATTCATTAGCGCAATATGTTGTGTGTGGCAAACCAAGATGGTCTGGATCGAGGGTTCTCAATTGTCTCCACTGGAAGCACGCCTTACAATGAGTTTCTATCGAAAGGTGGCCAGCAGACCGTTAAGTTCGTCAGATAGCGTGTATCCAGATAAACTAGGTATATCAAGCCCCCATGAGGACATTCGACAAGACTTCCCCGTGGGTCCAAGCCCTGACCGATGCAGAGCGTCGGGAGCTAGACGCCGCCGCGTCCCAGCTTGACGATGCGCACAAAAGCTATGCGGAAAAAGTAGAAAAACTCCGAAACCGCGCAAAGGCTCGGTTGCGACGTGGTGTCAAAGAGAAAGATGATGGTTCCCTGCATTAGCGCGGCGTAGAGGACGGCGAACCGGAAGCCCGGATGCGCGTCATGTCCGACATGATCACGAGCGGTGGGATTTCTAGCGCGATGGAGTATTTCAGGAGCTGGTAAAAGGCCTCGTCGAAGTCTTCTTGCCCTTCTACCCCCACGCGAAGCAGCCCTTGCGCCAGACGTCTGCCCAGCCTTCGCCGCCCGAGGTCTTGGACGCGCCGCGTTCGAAGGTGAACCATTCGCCCTTGGGGTCGGCGGACACGGGGTCTTCAATGCCAAGGAGGGCGCAGAGGTCGAGGAAGTGCGCTTGCGATGCGCTCCGCTCCTTCAGCTCCGCCGCTTCCCATTTCTTGATGAAATCCGTCGCCTGCATACGTCCACCATGAAAAAATTTTCTTGTATCTCTATCACTTGTAGGTCGCGGAAAGCTAGAAGTAGGTCGAGCGAGATAGGACGCGAGAGGGCTGCAAAAGCGGCGAACGGTACGGCGAAATGTCGAGTAGAGCAGGGGGGAGCATACGTTGACGATCCGCTAAACGCCCGCAACGTCGTGGATAGATCATCAGAATAGAGGAAGTTATCGGTGAAGATTGAACGGGTCATCGATGGGAAAGTGGTCGGACGACCGAAGCTCTACGCCAACGGCAAGTACAAGTGCCACCCCGATGGAGACAACAAGACCCCGGTTTGGTGCGCGTCACTCGCAGAAGTAGCTGACTATCTTCGCGCGAACCCCGGAAGCGGCGTACGAATGAACCCCGAAGGTGGAAAGATCAGTGAAAACATCTTCATCGATGGTGCCGCCCGCTAGATCAATCGGTGTCTGATAATCGGCGCTCACGTACCCCTTGCCGTTTTCCCGATTCCCGTCGCCATGGCGGGAGGTGTTTTTGCCATGTCTTTGCCATGCAAAAGATGTGTGAAAAGCTCAGACCGGGTAAGAAAATAGCACATCTGACCAAGTTCAGCTTCAAGCCGAATTTACCCCTAAGTACCTTTTTTTATTGGGTTTTTGGGAGGTGTTTGTGGTGCCCGGGGGCGGAATCGAACCACCGACACGAGGATTTTCAATCCTGTCCTGCGGGCTGGGGTAGGGGACTAGCTCAGGCCGCCAGCAGATCGCTCTCCAGCTTCTCAAACATCGAGACATCCTCCTCGGCGTTCTCGAAAAGATGGCCGTAGACGTCCATCGTCATGTTGATCGAAGCGTGGCCGAGCAGCGTCTGGATCTTCTTCGGGTTCCACTTCTGCTCAATGAACAGCGACGCCGCAGCGTGACGCAGCGCGTGGATGCCGAACTTAGGCGCGCCCCCGCTATCTACGATGCCGTTCGCAATCAGCATTGGCTTGAAGATGCGGTTGTAGATGTTCGCGTAGTTCTGGATCTTGCCACGTCCGTTGGGGAACACGAGGTTCTGCGAAGAGCTGGGGCTCGCTTTCTGCCACTCCTTCAAGGTGTTTCGCACCATCGGCGTCATCGGGATGTCGCGGAAGCCCGCCTGGCTCTTCGGCTTGCCGAGCTCGCCCTTCTCGTCCGCGCGTTGTCGGACCAGAATGAGCCCGCGGTCGAAATCGACCTTATCCCATGTGAGGCCCCGCAACTCCGAGATGCGCATGCCCGTGAAGATCGCAGCGATGAACATGGCGCGGTGCGAACGCGGCGCATTCTCGATGATTAGTCGGATCTCTTCCTTCGTCGGAATGATCCTCTCGTCGCTCTCAGTGCGGCGCCGCCGCCGCATCTTCACGTCGGTGGCGACGTTGTGCTGGATCCACTCCCGCTCGACGGCCTCCGCCAGGATCGCCCGCAAGCTGACCATGACCTTGCGCGTGAGCGCATGGGACAACCCATCGTCGATGAGCTGATCCATGAACTCCCGCACGTCGGATCGACTGAGCTCTGCGACCAGTTTCCTTCCCATCCGTGGCTCGATACGCACGTAGGCGTGGCTCCGATAGGCCTTTAACGTCGAGCTCTCGAGCTGGTTGCGTTCGCAGGTCTTGAGCCATGCTTGGCATGCGTCTTTGATGGTCTTCGTCACATCAGTTCTCCAGTGAAAATCTGATGAAATTATACTACGTCACCCGATGACTGTCGGGCACGAACCCATGTGTCCGAGCGGAAATCGTGGTCCTGTTGGTTAGCCTTGCTGGGCTCGAGCAAGTCAAATCGGCTCGTTGGGATGAAATGGATAAGCGAACGGCCCTCGTGACCCCGATACTTATTTTGCCAACCTAGTCCGCTAGCATTTGTGTTGGCAAACACAAATGCTATAATGACGTATGGAAAGGTTAGTCGGTTACATCTTCCTGTCGTATGGCAGGAAGTCGCGGAGATCTTTGTGGGCACATCGTTCGGCAAGTCAACAACGCAGGAATATAGAGAGTTTTGGCCATTTCAAAGGTCTTAGCTTTGAGTGGTTCGCCGGCTATTCTCGAAAACCTAGGCGTCTCGCTGATCTGCCTGTTTTGGCAGAACGCCTTACTGAAGTATCCAATTCGGATGGGCTGCTGGCGATCGACGATATTTCTCGCCTGCTAAGGAGGGTCCCGAGCGAAGATCGGGCGGATCTCTTGGTTGAAATGCTGTCGACCCGTGCGCGCATTGTGTGCGTGCGGCAAAAGCAATTGCTAGCCTATTTGGCAATACATAGGCTCGAGGTCTTGCTCGCGGGAGATTCTTTGGAGCCGCCTCTTGCAGTTCGACCTCCCCGAGACCCTGGTCAAGTGTGGCTAAATCAAGGCCAAACGCGCAAGGCTCGGCTTGAATCATCTAGAGTTCGGTCCGCAACTGCAGATGCATATGCTCCCCAACTTGCTGAGCTATATGAAGAACTTACCGTCGGGTCTATCGCGCCAACCTACAAGAAGGTCGCGGAGGTCGCCAATGAACGCGGTATCACGAGTCCGCGCGGTCAGAAGGTTACCGTGTCGACCGTCAGCCGTGCTCTCAGGCGACTGCAAGATTAGGGGTTCCGGTCATTGCCACGTGCGCAATCTTCATCGCGCGTGGCGCCCGACCGCCCACTTCGAGTCACGGGAGACAAATACGCGGACATGGGCGCATCGCTCGGACGGAGTTTCAAGCCGTCCGCTCAGTGACGTGATGTCGTGCAAATCTGGCAGGAAACGCCATCAAGCGGCGGTTCGCGGAAAGCCGTCACTCTGGACCTGGGAAGATAGAGAGACCTTCTGGCTACAGGCGCGCAGATGGGGGGCTCGCGGCAGTTGCTGATCGGTCCGCGCCGCTTTTGCTACAAGAAGACTACAAGCAAAATGCGAGCGAATCCGCGGGTTTTCGATCCTTGTAAGTGGGCTGTGAACCTTCAGGCGGCCGCTGAGTAGCCCAGTTCGCCTGTCGATCAGAGAGCAACTCCGGCGACTGCGGGCCGATTGCTCAGATCCTCGGACCTCATGCGACCCGAAGGCCCTCATGGCTTCCATTCGCTCCCTGATCGCCCCAACTGGCAGTTTTCCGAGGGTGGCCGATTAGTCTGCTGCGGGATGAGTGCTGCTGCTCGTCCTAGAGGTCGCGTGGCCTCGCAGGCCGGTTCCATTTCCGAGCTGAACCTGCCCGCTACTTCGGCCGACTTCGCCTAATGACTATCTAGAACACCACTCCCGCGAGCTTCCTCATTCGAAGCAGAAGCTAGCAACCCAACTGCGGCCGTGGTCAAATGTCATCCGTCTGTCTCGCGGCCCGCTTCCACCTACGGGAAAGCCCCCTGAGCTTATCCTTCATGGGTCTCTCGAGTTCATCGAAGCTCACTGTGTGTCCTGATGAAGCCGGAAGCTTCCCGGGCTTCGTCCCGCGTTCGCCCTTTGGCGACGCCTTCCACTCGGCCATCTCGCGCGCGGCCTTCGCGCGGTGATACAAGGATAGGCCGTAGACCCCGGATCGCTCGAAGATCGCTAACTCCGTGCTGTTTGCCTGGCTTCCGCAGCGATCGACTGTCGGCAACTGGAACTGAAAGTGCTGGCTACGCAGCGCCCCAAAGTCCTTCATGAAGAATTCGAACAAGGGCAATCCCTCGCATGCCGCGGGATCCTCTGGCGGGATCCCATTCACCATCCAGAAAATCTCGATGCGCGATCGGCGCGTCTCCAGGGGTAAAAAGTGAACATCCCCCTTGCTTCGTCTATCGGTGACCTTGTCCTGCAGGCGGTATCCGAAGCAGGTCGTCCGGGCGCCTGGCTTCGGGGTTGGATCCCCAACGTAGAAAGTGCCGTCGATGGGGGGCTTATTGTGATGTTCTGGTTTCGAGAGCCTTTTGAGCAAGCGAGTGCTCTTCCAGTTGCCGGTGTTGAGGTTGGTCGAACTAAAGACCCTCTCCGCCTGCTCCAGGCCGTCGTGATAGAAGCGCGGTCGCCGATTGTGATCCAGTATGTATTCGTCCGCGACCCAGAGATGTTTGCGTAGCACCTCTGAGAGACGGCAACGCCAGAGCATCAGGCTGGCCTCAGACGCGTCGGGTTTCTCCGGGTAGAAGTCCACTGCCAACTCCCAGCCAACCACGAAGAAGCGATTTCCAGAGACATCTTTCTTTACGTCGTAGGACTCGCGAAGGGTGCGGCACACACCGATCAAGTCGTCTGGCGCAGCATCCTGAATTCTGACGATGAATGATGAACCCTGATATTGGCTCTCACCCTCGGGGCCGTAGACATACAACGCGCCCTTGCCTTTGCGGTCAGACAGCTCCTTCGTCAGCTTGGCTTGCAGGTTTCTGGCCTGATGAGTGCCCGTCGTGCAGAAGGCGAGATCGACCCAGTCGAACACAGTCTCGACGCGATAGTCAGCCAGATTGATCTCTGGCCGAAGTTCGAGGCGACCTTTCAGACGGGGTTGCTTCCCCGTGCTCTCGGTGAGGCGATAGCCAAGATGCAGCATGTCCTCTTCGAACGTCCCGACGGGCTCACTGCGGTGGCTGAAGAAGTCGATCTGAACGGGGAAGAACTCACTCATGGCAACGGCGGATAGAGCAGGGGGTGCGGCTTGTTCAATCAGGAAGTCGAACGGGAGCCTTTGCCAGAGACTGCTACCGTGTCAGGCCCAAGGGTCGGAGGTGGCTACGGGTGCTCATCCATGCTTTGAGCGGGCTCCGGCGACCAATCCTTGGGCAGAGGTTTACGCGGCAGGGAAAGGGACGGGCCAAGCCGGCCAGGCCCGACGAACTCCGCCGCCGCTGTCGAGAAGAGACTGCGCCGGTGTCATGAAGTCCTAGAGGTGTGGCGCTCTATATGACTGCTAGCTACCAGCTGGACGGGCGCCCCGGCTGTATCCTTGGACAGGCGCCCTATGAGGCGAGCTCGGTTTCGTGCGTGAACTAGCGATCATCAGCCTTGCTCTCGACCCGGCGGTGTTTTCGGGACCTGCGCCGTAGGTCAGGACATCTAGCTAATTTTGTGAGCCGCCGGGGGCTTCTCAGCGGGCTTCTGGGCGGCTTGAGTCCGGTCGATGCTATCGGGGTAGGCGAATGGTGGCGTGATGCCCCTATGAGCCGCTCAGCGCCGCTCCGCGCCGCTCAGAGCCCTCTGACTTGCCGCTGCGCTTCCGGGTGTCGCGCGCTCAAAGTGTCTCCGCAAACAAAGCCGAGCTGCTCATTGCCGAAGACATTGATGAGCGTGATCAGCGCAGAAAATTTTTCGGCATAAGATCCGCCGAGGTCTTGTAGGTCGGGCATGGCTCGGCTGCGCGAAAGCTAAGTGTCAGATTCGGGCGGAAAGCCGTCGTTCGCTGCGAATAAATTGAAAGGCGGCTTCCCGTATGAAGCCAGCGTTTTGCGCCTCATAGATGCGCGCTCAGATTCCAAACGGATCACGCAACTGTTTTAGTCAGCCGATGCATCGACTGACTGCATGGTCGCAGGTTCAAATTGCGATCAGTCCCGCGCTCGGTATCCATCCAGTCCAGACAAGTCCTCCTGTATCAAACTCGACATTCGCGCTTCTATTTCCGGGAGCAAACCCAGAGATGAGTCGACTTCCCAGCCCCTGCCGTGTCGGAGTTGGCACCAATGGGCCGCCTCGCTCCCGCCAGGTTATACGGAGTAACTCGGAATCGGGCTCGCGCGCGAAATCGACCTCAATCCATCCCTCAGCTTGCGACAAGGCACCATACTTCGCGGCGTTGGTCGCCAATTCGTGGACAACCAAAGCCAAATCGAAAGCTGTGCGCTCGTCCAAGTAGATTGCCGGCCCGGACAAGCGCAACTGATCGGGAGCAATCGTATAGGGTTGGATGTGTTCGTTTATGAGGTCGGACAGACTAACTCTTCCTGAGCCCTCTTCCGACAACCGCCCATTCGCGGCGGATAGATTTTCGAGCCGCTCGCCGAAAGAGCTCTTCAGTTCCTCAATGTTCTGCGCATTGCGTGCGGACATCCTAAACAATGCACGGAGGACTGAAAGCGAGTTACGCGTTCGGTGGCGCAGTTCGCTCAGCAGGAACCGGCTGCGCTGCTCCTCATTGGCGAGCTTTTCGAGCAAGTCGCGCGTCTCGAACTGGCGTCGGCGCGCCTCAGCCTGCACGTCGATGGCATGCCGCAGCACCGCTGGACGGCAGGGACGACCGATCACAAGGAACGGCGGAACCTCCGGCAGGTCGTTGAGTAGCCGAACGGCGGGCGGCGGCTTTTGAGGGTTGGCGACAAGAAACAAGACCGGTAGCCGTGCCCAGTCCGGCTCATCCGCAAAGATTTGGGCGAGAAATTCACCAGTGTCTGGTCCGGCGCCCTCTTGGCTAACGATACACGAAAGGGCGGCTTCCGTGCCGCCGTTTATCAAGACCTGCATCAAATCCTCAGCGCGTTCGCAGATCCGAGCGGGCTTGTCGGCCGCTTCAACTTGGGCGGCGATTGCGCCCGCGTCGTCTCCGAGGGGGGCGTGAATCAGGACCGAGGGTTTCACCTATTCCGAGCCAAGTTGATTTGCACCCTTGGTGCGTTCCTCCGCTTCCTCGGAAAGAGGGCGAACCTCAACCGCCCCCGGGCGGATAACAAGTTCCTCGAACCGCCGTAGGTGCTCGCCGTGCCGCTTTTTCAGCACAGCAATGGACCGGCGGATGTCGGCACCCGATTCATACTGACGCAGCAGGATGACGGTGTCGGCGAGGAAGCTCGTGTCCATCCGCGAGACCGGAGCCTCGCCCAGAAGGCCATGCTGAGACATGGTCACGATCACCAGCACCTCGCGGCGCGCAAGCGCTTGGAGCAGAGAGTGGATGTGAGGCATCAGGTCGGAATCAGCTGCCGGCAAGGCCTCAAGATAGCCGCTCAGACTGTCGATAACGATAACGCGAGCGCCCTCGTCCACGGCATCGAGAACGGCGGAAGAGAACTCACCCGGCGTCACCTCGACAGCGTCGATGTGCTCGATGCGTAGAGTGCCCGCCTCCTCGTGCGGTGCAGTGTCGAGTCCCACACCGGCAGATCGCGCGCGCAGCACCTCCACCCGTTCTTCGAAAAGGAACATCGCGGCGGGCACATCTCGATCCGCCGCGGCAATGGCGAACATGCTCGACAGCGTCGATTTGCCGGTGCCCGCTTGCCCCGCTATCAGCAAGCTCGTGCCGAACTCTACGCCGCCTCCCAGCATCTCTGCGAGGGGGGCGTGGGGCGGCACCAGACGGTTCTCGAGCTTAACAGGCTCGACTTCGTGAGGCACGATCCGCGGGAAGACGTCGATCCCACCCTTTTTAATGCGAAAGTCGTGCCAACCTTCACTGAAGGAGGCGCCACGCATCTTGATCACTGTCAGGCGTCGGCGCGCCGGACCGATTACAGGGGTCACCATCTCGAGTTTTATGACCCCGTGAACAATACCCTCGCCGTGGCGGTCATCCCCATCGGCGCCGACGTGATCGATCAGAATGGCTGTGGTGCTGGCTTTTCGAAGCATTGATCGGAGCGACAGAAGCTCTTTGCGATAGACCGATGCGCCGGAGGCAAGGAGTCTGAGCTCCAGTAGGGAGTCGAAGACCAGCAAATCAGGCTTCTTCTCTTCCACGTGTTGCATCACCTTCTCGATGAGTTCTTGAAGGTCGGCTTCCTCGCTTTCGACGGAGTAGACGCGATCACGCCTGCCCTCGCCGAGTTCCGGCGTTACGATGTCGATGCCAGAGAGATCCATCCCATGCGACGCGGCGATCATGTCGAGTTCAGGCTTCGACTGGGCTACCGAGATAAACAGGGTCTTCTTTCCGAGACGCTTCCCCTCCAAGAGAAACTGCAAGGCCAAGGTCGACTTTCCGGTCCCTGGCGCCCCCTCTATCAGCATGATCCGGTCTGTGGGATAGCCACCCCTCAGGACAACATCGAGGCCATCGATCCCGGTCGGCTGCCGGTCGCTTGGGTCGATCTCCGATAAAGACATGCGCATCTCCTATTTGAATCACGGGATGCGGGTCGGTCGCATCAGTCTACCCTCTGTTTATTCGAAATATTCTGCTGAAACTCAAGCCGAGCGGGAACGCCAGTATCATCCCTTCCGCACGAGGGGCGCTGTGATCGGGACGATGCAGATACGCCTCACGTTTTGCTGCCGTAGAAACCCTTCCCCATGGGACGCGTTGAAGGACACAAGGAGGGCGTATGAAAATTCTCGTCGTAGAGGACAATGCGTTGATCGCGATGGAGCACGAGATGCTGATAGAAGATCTCGGACACGAATGCGTGGCTATCGCGAGGACTTCAGTGAGAGCGCTCGAGGCCGCACGCGCCGAGGCACCGGACCTCGCATTGGTCGATCTCGGCCTCGCTGATGGCTGGACGGGCCCGGCTGTGATTGAGGAGCTACACGGCATGGGAATTGTATCCGTCGTAGTGTCCGGTCAGGTCGAAGACTACCAGGCACCCGACCACGTTCTTTCAGTCCTTACAAAGCCGCTTCGAGATGACCTGCTCGCCGCCGTCCTACGTGATTTATCGATCCGCTTGGATCTCTGAGTGAAAAGAACTCCTCGCGATAAGGCATGAGTGAACTCTCGTCGCTCGTTTACTCCTGGTCTTGTCTTTGCCCTCCGGTGCGGCGCGCGCGTTCACTCGCAAAGTGACCGGCATCAATGCCGACGAACGATTTTGCCAAAACGCGACAAAGATCTGACTTTGGCGAAGGCAGGCATGAAGGTCCGCAAAGGGCCATGAGCGACAGTCGCTGCGGTGCTGCGGATTGCTTCGGGGTTCTTGCGCAACGACTTCCCCGAGCACAAACTTGCCCAAGAGTGTGAGCCTGGCTGGCGCATTGTCGGCCACGAGCCGAAGCGTGCGGAGTGCGCTCAAGCATTTAGGCTGGGATGCCACTTGCTCACACCTCCTCGGTTCCCGGAACGTCAGGAGCGTTTGCATGCTAGCCTTGGGTGGCATCGGGGAACTCCGGATGTCGCCGCTTGCGATCTTAGGTTCGGAGCAGGTTCAATAGGCTTACAATCTCAGTTGGCATTCGCCTCTAGGTCATCTTCGCTTTCAGAAACGCTCTGGTCGTCTCGTAAATGCGGTTGGTATGCGCGGTGACGGCGCGTTCGACCGCTTCGGCATCGCGCTGCCCCAAGGCATCCACGATGGCTGTATGCTCGGCTATGCTCTGCTGGATAGCTCCGGGCGACGAGACGATGCGACGACGATACTCCAGCAGATGATTGTAGAGGATCATGGCCGTGTCAGAGAGGATCTCATTGCCCCCTGCTTGGTAAATCAGGGAATGAAAGTCCCGATCACAGAGCAGGAACCGGACCGCGTCGCCCCCGCAGGCGCGCTGTGCATCCAGCGATCCTCGGAGTTCCTTCAGAAGCACAACGTCTACCAGGGCAGCCGCGCGACGGGCCAGGTAACTTTCAATCAGCAAGCGGGCCTCATAGACGCTACTCAGATCGTTATGCAGCCCCACCGCTGGCACAGATCGCCCCGTCGCGAAGGCTCCCGTATCCGCACTCGCGACAGCGGTGCGTGCGCCATGCGTTACGCGCAGAATGCCGTGCCCGGCGAGGATGCCGATGGCGCCACGCACGGTCTCGCGGCTGACCGACAGAGACGCTGCCAATTCGCGCTCTCCTGGCAGTTCATCCCCTAGAGCCAGAACACCCGACGAAATCAAATTCGCGATCTTCTCGGCGACCAGATCGCGGACCGTTCGCCGCGGAAGGTCCCCGATCAATTGCGTGGCCGCGCTTGGCTGCGTCTGATCCGTCATGATCGCCATCCCTTGCGCAACTGCACCTTCACACAATTCTCCATACAGGCACGAAACGCCACTTTACAGTGGTCTATTGACAAGACCAGTGGGCCTTATACCGTGGAGCCATGGTCTGATTTCCAGACCACTCGGCGCGAGCCGCGAAGTCGGACACGTCGCATTTTAGGGAGGAGACCTTTAATGACCATGCGTAGACCATTTATCAAACTGGCGCTTGCCGCCTCGGTTGCGGCCACCACCGGCTGGGGCACTGCCACGGCCCAAGACAAGGGCGAGCTCGTCTACATGACCCCAGGCCTCGACCTCGCCTTTTGGCGCTATGTCTCGGAAGGAGTGAAATCGGTAGCCGAGGAGAACGGCTACGGCTTCGCAGCGCTCGACAGCACCAACGACCCGCAGACCCAGTTGCAGAACGCGCAGGACGCCGTGGCGCGGGGTGTGGCTGGCATCGTGCTGTCGCCCACCGACAGCTCCACCGCGCCCGCCGTCCTGAGTCTTGCGCAGGAGAACGACATTCCCGTCGTCATCGCCGATATCGGCACCGACAGCGGCGAGTTCGTCTCCGTGATCGGGTCCAATAACTACGAAGGCGCCTACGGCGTGGGCGAAGCGCTGTCGGCGGCCATGGTCGATGCGGGCAAAGAGGATGCCAGTGTCGGCATCGTCGCGATCAGCCAGTCCCGTCTGAACGGCCAGGCCCGGACCAAGGGATTTGAGGACGCCATGGCCGAGGGCGGGGTCGAGGGCGACGCCGGCATGCAGCAGATGCAGGCTTACACCGCCGACGAAACGTTCCGCTTCACCCAAGACATGATCACCTCAAACCCCGATATTGGCGGGATGTTCGTCCAGACCGACGCGCCTACCTTGGGTGCTCTCCGCGCCATCAAGGCAGCACGAATGGACGGTGACGTGCTTGTTGCAGCCTTCGACGGTATTCCGGAATTCGTCCCACTGTTGCAATCGGGCGAACTGGTCGTGTCGGGCATGCAGCAGCCATACCTCATGGGTGTGCGGTCCGCCGAGGCGATGGTCGCACATCTGAACGGCGAGACCCCCGAGAAGGAAATCACCGTCCCAATCCTGATCGTCACATCGGAGAACATCGAGGAGATGCTCCCAACGATCAAGGAAACGGTCTTCGCCAACGAGATCGAGTAAGCTCTGAGGCCGGGGCGCGCGGTTACGCGTCCCGGTTCGCGATCGGGGGAGCTCGGGATCATGCTGGACAAAAATCGCGACAGCCGCGCTGCGCCGCTTCTGGACGCTCAATGTGTGTCGAAATCCTTTGGCAGCACACAGGCGCTCGTCGATGCAGCGCTGACCCTGCGCCCGGGCGAGATCGTCGGGCTGCTGGGTGCTAACGGGGCCGGTAAGTCGACACTCTCGCGTATCGTCTCTGGTCACATTCAACCCTCGGGCGGAGAGGTGCGGTTTCGCGATGCCCCCCTGCGTCTGACATCGACCCGTGACGCGTTGCGCCGGGGGATCGCCCTGGTAGCCCAGGAAACGTCCCTCGCCCCAGACATGAGCGTGCTGGAAAACATCTTCCTGCCGGATCTCGCCACGCCGGGTCGTCTGTCCTACGGCGGAATGCGCGTCAGAGCGCGCGAGATCCTGTCTGAACTGGGCCACGACCATGCACTTCCGCTGGATGCCGAGGTTCGAACCCTTTCAGCGGCGCAGCGTCAACTTGTCGAAATTGCCAAGGCACTGGCGCTGGATGCGCAGCTGATCATCTTCGACGAACCGACGGCCTCGCTGTCAACGACCGAGGTGAATCTGCTCTTCGACGTCATGTCCCGACTTCGTGACGGTGGCCGCGCGCTGGCCTTCGTGTCCCACCGTCTGGAAGAAGTCTTCGCCATCACCGACCGGGTCACGATCCTGCGCGAAGGACGTGTCGTCGCCGAGGATGTGAAAACATCGTCCCTCAGCCAGGGAGACATCATTCAGCATATGGTGGGCCGCGATATCGGCGCGATCTATGCCAAACGTGAAGTCGCACCAGACGATATTGGCGAGCAGATTTTCGAAGTGAGCCATCTGCGCGCCATGCCGTGGGTGCGCGACATAAGCTTCTCGGTCCGCCGGGGCGAGATCCTGGGCCTCGGAGGCCTGGTCGGCGCAGGCCGGTCCGAGGCGGCCGAGGCGATTTGGGGCCTGCGCCCGCGTCAGGGTGGCGAGATTTTGGTGGGAGGAAAGCCGGCAAAGCTGCGCCAACCAGCCGATGCGGTGCGGGCCGGCCTTGGATTTGTTGCCGAGGACCGCCGGGCTCAGAACATCATTCCCGACCTGTCGGTGCGCGAAAACCTGATGGTCGCGCAGATGGGGCAGCATCGCGGGTTCGGCCGCGGCTACGGCAAGCGCGCTGATCGTGTCGCCCGCCTGATCAGCGACCTTGGCCTGCCCGCCGACCGGCTGGACACCAGCCTGCTGAACTATTCCGGCGGGATGCAGCAAAAGATTATCATAGCTCGCTGGCTGCTGACCGAGCCCGACATCCTGATCATGGATGAGCCGACCAAGGGCGTCGATATTGGCACCCGATCCTCGATCTACAGGATGTTGCAGGCCGCCGCCGATGACGGTCTGGCGGTGGTCGTCATCAGCTCGGACTTCGAGGAACTGCTGGGCATTGCCGAACGCGTGGTCGTCATCAGCGACGGCGTGACTATCGCAGATCTGCCTGCCGATCGGCTGGACGAGGAAAAGCTGACCCTGCTCGCTGCACCGCGCACTTCGACCGCCCGCAATCAGGCATTGCTGGCCGATCTGTCGCAGCTTCATCGGGCGGACGCGTTCTGGACGCTTCTCGACGACGATGCGCTGATTTGTCTGGCGCATGCAGGCCATCCCGATGCGCCGAAATCAGGCCTTACGGCGGGGGAGGCGATGGATTTTTCGCAGACATTGATTGGGCAGGCACTGCGCAGTCGAGGCCCGAGGTTCGTTGCCGAGCCTGATGGCAGCCGCCAGACCCTTCTGGTCCAGATGACGGACAAGCGCGGTCACGACATGGGCTGGATCGGGCTGACCATCGCGGGCGATGCGATCCAGCCTGACCCAGCTGACATCCGGGTCGAGCTGCAAGCCCTGACCGATCAGACCAAGGAAGCATGACATGACCGACACCTTGCAGGGCGCCCCCGAAGATCGCGACGCCGCGGCGACAGATCAGCGCGCGTCTGGCAGCATCGGCCTTGTTGGCCGCATCCTGCGGTCACTTGAAATCCGGATGCTGGGCCTCGCGCTGCTGCTGGCGGTGATCCTGTCACTCCTGTCGCCCTTCTTCCTGACAGAACGCAACATCTTCAACATTCTCGACCAGTCGGTGGTCATCGGCATCGTTGCCGTAGGCATGACCTTCGTCATTCTAACGGGCGGTATTGACCTGTCGGTGGGTGCGGTATTCGGCTTAACCGGCATTATCCTGGCGCAGGCGTTGCAAGTCATGCCGATCCCGCTGGCGATCCCGGCGGCCGTGACGGCAGGCGCCGGGATCGGGCTTTTTTCCGGACTTTTGATCGCCGTCTTCGGTCTCGCGCCCTTCGTCGTGACATTGGGCGTCATGGCGATTGGTCGAAGTCTTTCCTTCATCCTTTCTGGGCAGCGCAGCATTTCGGGTTTGCCACCCGAGTTGGATGCCATTGTCTATTCCACCTTCCTCGGCATTCCCGCCAACGTGCTGTTCCTGCTGGGCCTTTATCTGCTGGCTTGGGCCTACCTGACCTACACCAAGGGCGGGCGGACGATCTATGCTATCGGGTCGAACAAGGAGGCGGCGCGGGCGGCGGGCCTGTCGACCATGTTCTATTCGATCCTGCCCTACGTGGTGGCGGGCGCGCTCAGCGCCGTCGCCGTGACCTTCAGTCTGGCCCAGATCATGTCGGCCGATCCGCTGGCCGGCAACCAGATGGAGCTCGACGCCATCGCCGCTGTGGTGATCGGAGGAGCCAGTCTCTACGGCGGTCGCGGCTCGATCATCGGCACGCTTCTGGGCGTGCTCATCATGGTGATGATCCGAAACGGATTGAACCTGATGGGCGTGTCGCCCTTCTGGCAGGGCACCGCTATCGGTTCGATCATCATCATCGCCCTTTTGGCCGAGCGCCTGATCAACTGGCGCTCCAACCGCAACTGACTGAGGTTCCCATGTCCAATCCCAGCCGTGCCATCGCCCTTTACGGAACCGAGGAAGAGGTCCTCCCGCCCCGCATGCTGCAGGCAGGCAAGCTTACCGCCGAGCTTGAGGCCGGCAATCTGCGCTACCTGCGCTGGGACGGTGAAGAGGTGCTCCGCGCAGTGTCATTCATCGTGCGCGACAAGGATTGGGGCACCTACAATCCCGAGATATCGAACCTCGAGGTGCACGAAGACGACAACAGCTTTCGCGTATCCCTGACCGCAGTGGCGGGCGACGGTGACCAGAGCTTCGCCTATGCCGCCAGCATCGAAGGCCGAGCCGACGGCACGCTGGTCTTCCAAGGCCGCGGCGAAAGCGCGGGAGGTTTCCTGACCAATCGCACCGGTTTCGTCATCCTGCATCCGATCGACGGGGTCGCCGGCGAGCCGGTCACCATTGAGCATACCGACGGCAGCGAGGTGGACGGCACCTTCCCGGTCATCATCGACCCGCTGCAACCAATGATGGATCTCCGCGCTCTGACTCACCGGACGCCCGGCGGTCTTACGGTGAAGACCCTGATGCAGGGCGACACCTTCGAGATGGAGGATCAGCGCAACTGGACCGATGCCTCCTACAAGACCTATGTTCGGCCGCTGGCCTTGCCATGGCCCTATCGAATCGAACCAGGCGAAGTCATCGACCAAACCATCACGGTGACAATCACGGGGGAGACGACGGGCGCGCGCGACTCAGGCGAGATTTCTCTGGCGCCCGGACAGCCGTCGGGACAGGTGCCGCCACTGGGACTAGGTCTTCGGCCGGAAGACATCGACCAGGCCCGCAACCGGATCGACGCGCTGCGCCAGCTCGGGCCCACTTATCTGGTGCTGCACCACGATGCCCGCGCGGGCCACGATGCGGACACCTTGCGCGCCATGCTGGCTATCGCGGAAGAAGTAGGCGCCGCGCCCTGGCTGGAGGCGGTGATCGCCTCCGTCGAAGACGCAGCGGCGGCGGACGAGATCGCTGGCTTGGGTGACATCGCAGCGCGGTTTGGGCAGCCGTTCAAGGCAGTCCTCGTCTCGCCCGCGCCGGATCTGAAATGCACGCTACCCGGGTCTGAATGGCCCGAGACACCGGACGCCGCCACGCTCTACAAGGCGACGCGCGAAGCGTTCCCCGGTGCGCGCATCGGCGGCGGCATGTTCAGCTATTTCACTGAACTCAATCGCAAGCGTCCGCCGGTCGATGCGCTGGATCTGGTCAGCTTCACCACCTCGCCAATGGTCCACGCGGGCGACGACCGGTCGGTGATGGAGACGCGCGAGGCGCACCCGGCCATCGTCAAATCGGTGACGCAGATCGCGGACGGCACGCCTTGGGCAGTCGGTCCCTCGGCCATCGGCGTGCGCGACAATCCCTACGGCGAGGCGGCGAAAGACAATCCTCTAAATATCCGCCAGGCGATGAACTGGAACGATCCGCGCCAGCGCGGCCTCTTCGGCGCCGCCTGGGCGCTGTCCTACTTCGCCGATTTCGCGACCGGCGGCGCGTCATCCATAGCTCTCGGCGGAGCAACGGGGCCTTTCGGCGCAATCCATGCGCCGGCCGATTTTCCCCAACCCTGGTTTGACGAGCACGGCGGCTTGTTCCCTGTCTTTCACGTGCTGCGCGGTTTAGCACGGCTGAAAGGCGCGGAACTGGCATCGATGGAATTGGCTTCGGCCGCGCCCATCAGCGGGCTCTGCGCAACAACGCAAGACGGACTGGAATTCTGGATCGCCAATATGGGGCCGAAGCCTGTGTCGGTTGTTCTTCCGCGCGGTGTGAGGATTGCAATCCTCGATCCGGCATCGTTCAAGGCTGCATCATCGGATCCCACCTATTTGGAGAGCCTGGGCGAGGGACGGGACAGGCTAAGCCTAGCAGGTTTCTCTGTCGCTCGTATCGCTTTGCGATCGGCCGCGTCTGAGGGGTGAGGGCCAAGGAGAGCGAGCGTTAGGCTGTTTCGCTGGCGCAGATCGGCTGCTGGCCTGCTGCCGCGGTCGAGAAGAGACTGCGCGCCGGTGTCATGAAGTCCTAGAGGTGTGGTGCTCTATATGGCTGGTGGTAATCACTTGGCCGGCCGATCCAGCTGGATCCTTGGAGAGGCGCCCCACGAGGCGCGTTCGGTTTCAGGCGTGAGCTCAAGATCATCGGTCTTGCTTTCGACGCGGTGACGTTTTCGGGACCTGCGCCGTAGGTTCATGGCATCGCGCCAAAATTTTGATCTGCTGGGAGCCTCTCTGCGGGCGTCTGGGCGGCTTGGACCCGGCCGATGCTGAACAGGGTGCTAAGTAGCGGCGTGAGGCCCCTACGGCTCTCTCAGCGCTTCTCGGAGCACTCTGACTGGTTTTGCCGCTTCTGGATATCGCGGGCTCCCGCTATCTCGTTAATGATGGCCGAGCCGCTCATAGCCCAAGGCATAAATGACAATGGCCAGCGCAGCGAAATTCGCAGCAGAGGATCCACTGAGCTCTTGTAGGGCAAGCATTCCTTGGCTGCGCGAGGGCCCGGTGTCGGTTCGGGCGGATTCCGGTCATTCGCTGCAAGCGCAAACTCACCTTGAGATATTGCCGAAGCGGCCATTCAGATACGAACAAGGATCATATCTGGTGCTACCGTGCTGCATTGGTCAGACCTTCAGGAAATCGGTCAGTCGCGGCATGGAACGCGAGCCAGTATCATCTGCAGGAAGCGGACTTTGAAAAGTCACATAGAAGCAAAACTTGGAGGCCATCTTTCGGCGTCAATGTAGCCCCTTTGGATGTAGACAGATACTTCCCGGCATTTCCGGCAGAGCGGCACCGCACAGTGCGGAGGCAAGAAGAACGCACGAACCACAAAGCGCCTGAATTTACGCTTTTCTACGGCCGACAAACGCCTTCGGGTAGGAACTTGACAGTGCAGAGTCATAAAATCACAAGTTGCACATGGGGATCGGAAATATTCTTAGTCGTTTACAGAGTTTCATCAGGTTTCGCGTCACGCGCTTGCGGAGACGTAGAAGAGTATTCTTTGGTCGCCTTCCGAGGCGCATAAGCCGCTTCGTCGCAAGGTCGCAAATGAACCTGCTCAACCGCAGGATCAGAGCTGTCAGTTGGCTGCATAGGCATAGCACTAAATTCCTATTTGCCGCGACCACTGCTCTGATCGCTGCAAGCATCCTGCTGACGCCTGCGCTTCAGCGCAACTTGGAGCCGCACTTTCTCTCGGCACCGGAGAGCCTATCAGCGTTCCGCTCTCTGCTCGTGGGCGTCGGGGCATCCCTGATCGGCGCAACCGCCATCATCTTCTCGGTGGTCATGCTTGCGGTGCAGCTCAACTTCGCGCGCATCCCTTTTGGACTGTTCCGCAGATTGAGTTCCGATGTGCCGTTGCTAGCCAGCTTCGCAGCCACGTTCATGATGGGAGTTGCCATCGGCGTCTGTGCATTGCTGCCTGACGAAACATGGATTGCCCCGGCTGTGGTCCTGAGCGGCTGGTGTATGTTAGCTGCCCTTGCCCTGTTCTTCATCGCCTATATCCGTGCGCTGGACCTGATAAGCCCCGCCAAACAAATTCAGATCGTTCTGCGTAAGGCTGACCGCTCAATGCGCCGATGGGAGAAACGCGCGGATCGCTTCGCCCCGCTCCTCGAAAATAGGCCCACATCTGGAATTAACCGCGATATTGCGCGGACATCACTTTTCCGGTTGCATCCGCAATGGGAGAGCGAAGCTCGCGAAGCCTCGTCTCATGTGCTTGCGTTCGCGCGGCGATACGCGGAACAAGGCGAGTATGACATTTCGGCCATCGCGCTAAATGGATTGGTGGGCATCAATGGCCGATATATTTCCACCCGAGGAAATACTTTCTTCGCCTCAAATCCATTCTTTACAAACTCACTTTCAGCCGAAGCCTTAATTTCAGACACGCTGGAGAAGCTGCGCCGGTTGGCCATGTCGGCGCAGGGCCGATCCGATGAGGAACAATTCATCCAAGTGATGAATACGCTGGCGAAACTTTGCGCTACATATGCTCATATCGATTACGGTAGGGAATCCGGCGTGGAACTGCGCCACTCGCAATTGGCTGCGTCATATCTCACCGGGGTTGCCGAGGGGGCAAAACGAACATTCGGGCCGGATGTTCTGATGGAAGGAGTGCGCCTCCTCGGTCAGTGCGCGCTCGTCCTGGTTCAGGCCCGTCGCGCACTCGGCGCAATAACGATTGCCAAGAGTATCTCGACCATCTCGCTTGTAGGGTTGGCAAAGCCCGGTCACGAACCAATCACCTCTACAGCGGTGCAGCAACTCGCCACATTGGCCCTTGAAATGCTGAGAAGTGAGGAACACGATATCAGCCACCCGAGCGAGGAGGTTCGGTCATCGATACGGACGGTCGCTCATGCCGTGCTGCTCACTGCGGATACGCCATTCGCGAGCCAACATAGCGCTCACCTTAAGCCCTACTATGCGCTCACGGATTACGGCACGTTCGGTGACAAGCTGACGAAACTCATCAATGCCGTGATTGATCGCCCTGCCACGGATGATGACGCCAAGAGGATCATAGGCCATCTTTTGGACTGGTCTGACGGCATCTACGAAGCGGAGAAGCAGCTACTTCTGGCCGCCGTGAATAAGCAGTCCTTCCTCGCCCTCGACCTTATAAACTGGATTTGCTACATCACCGAGGTTCTGGTTGTCGCCTCCACCGCTCCAGCTGCCTCGGACCATAGCCGCACCGAACTAATACGGAATGCAACATGGCTCATATCCGTTTTGGACTGGCTCCCGGACGAAAAGGAAACTGTCGCATTTGTTGAGAACTTCCACTTCATCGAACAACTGTTTGACGTTGCCCTAAAAATGCACGTCATAGAGGAGGATGAGATTGCAGAAGCTGCGCGCGGTATCTTGCTTCGCTGGTCATTGAAGGCCGGGAAGTATCAGACCGGCTGGGGGTCTCTTGAGCGTGCTTCGGCGGCGCTTTGTGTCTTGGCCGCGTGGAAGGAAGGCTCAGGCTGGGTGACTTGGCTTAAGGGCGAGTTTACCACCCGCCTCGCCGGAACACTGATCGATGAAGAAATTCGGAAGCGGGCGGCCGATGAACTTCGCGCGATTGCCCAAAATCCATCAGATGACCACCAAGCTCTCGGGTCTGTCGCTTATCACATGACACGCGTGGACCATGGGCGGCTTGCCGAAGGCATGAACGCAGTTGCCGATCTACTGGACCCAGAAGCGGCATAGTCAGGTATGGTGCCAACGCTAGTTCTCGCTGTCGCAGCGAATGTCCGTTGTCGAGTGCTGCAACGCAGGAGCAGACGGTGATGACAAAAGACGGCTTTGGGCCGTTTACACCGCTCGACACAATAGGCCGTTTGCGTCAACCGACGCAGCCGGGGCCATTTTTTAAGTCCAGCCCTTGCCTTCGTCAAAGCCTACACGGGGCTTAGCAAACTTATAACCGTTCCACATGAACTTGATTGCACCCACGAAGCCAAATTTTGGAATAACTAGGCGCAGCAATTGGTCCGGCGTCACGACCTTCACCGACGGTTCAAACTTCGACCGCCCAACTACTTTTTGTAGCTTATAATCCATGGTCAAAAAGTAGTCTATTTCAGCCGATTCCGCACACCAAATGTGGTAGGCATCTAATGCTTGGTTCAGGTTCAATGGCTTGCTTGCGCCTTGATATGCGCCAGTCATTTTCGCCAGCTCGGTAAAACGTGGGTGCTTGATGCTGCACATAAAATCAAAAATGTGTTCTTTGAACTTCTTGTTGCCACCAATGATTATGCGCGACTGCGGCGCAACCGGGTCGGGAACTTCATGGATGGTGCATCCGAAAAATCGCCCGGATGGGCTTGCCATTCCGGGCAGACCCCAAGTTTCCAGATCAACTTCGCGGTGAATGTAGAAGTTAAGCCATTCGGAAATTCCGGCGTAGGCAAGCATACCGAGAAACACAGCGTCGCGCTTTTGAACTTTGTTTTTGATTTTCTGCAGATCGTTGACCGTATGCGCTTCGTGAACTTCCGTCTCGAATTCGGTGCCGCCCCAATTCAAGGTAGTTTTCTTCGCGCGATAAACGTGTTTCTTAACCGCTGAAAACTTCAAAATGTTTGTATCAATAAATACAGTTGCTACTGGCTTAGTCTTTCCCATCACGCTTCCAATGTGTCTTGGCCTATCCGCGTCAATGTGAGCTTCGGAACATTGATTGGCAACTGCATGACAACCGTTAAAGGTGAGCCAACCTTAAACCTGCTAAAATGCGGCGCAGCCTCACCAATGTCGGCTTTCGGAAGCCGCGCCGCAGCGTTCGACGTCACGGTCAATGTCCGGTAAGGGCCGGCAGCGACAGTCGCTGCGGTGCTGCGGATCGCTTCGAGATTCTTGCGAAACGACTTCCCCGAGCACAAGCTTGCCGAGAGGAGAGAGCCTGACTGGCGCGTCATAGTCCACGAGCCGAAGCATGCGGAGTGCGCTCAGGCGTTCAGGCTGCGATGCCACTTGTTCGCACCTCCTCGGTTCCCGGAACGTCAGGAGCGATTCACGCTCGTCATTCGACATTCCAGCCGCGAGGATCTCGGCTAATCTCTTCACTTGCTCGCCTCATCGAATGCTGAACAAACCCGAGCGGCAGCCGAATTCCCTGGCCTGCTGCCGGTTCCGTGGACACGAAGATAAGATCGTGACCATGGAACTGGAGAGTGGATATGACGAGACGGAAGTTCAGCCGCGAGTTCAAGATCGAGGCGGTGAAGCTGGTGACCGAGCGGGGCGTGACGGTGGCCCAGGCATGCCGGGATCTGGATCTGGCCGAGAGCGTGCTGCGGCGCTGGATGCGCGAAGTGACGGTGGCGCCAGCCACGGCGTTTCCCGGCAATGGCCAGCAGCGCGCTGATCTGGCCGAGATCGCGGCCCTGAAGAAAGAGGTCGCCAAGCTCAAGGCGGAGCGTGACATCCTAAAAAAGGCCGCGGCCTACTTCGCGCGGGAAGCGACATGACGTTCGCGTTCGTTGCAAAGCATCGGCATATCTGGCCGGTCCGCTGGATGTGCGACGTGCTGGGTGTCTCTCGGTCGGGCTTCCACGCCTGGCTCAGGCGACCGATCAGCGCCCGGGCGAGCTACGACGCGAAGCTCGTCGTGGAGATCGACAAGAGCTTCAAGGCCAGCGATCGCACTTACGGCGCCCGCCGGGTCTGGCGCGACGTGCTCGAGAACGGGCTGGCCTGCGGACTGTATCGGATCGAGCGCCTGATGCGGCTGAATGCCATGAGAGCGCGGCCGAAGCGGCGCGGGAAGCCGAAGGATGATGGCGAACGCTCGGTCATCGCCGACAACATCCTGGACCGCGACTTTCAGGCCGACCGGCCGAACCAGAAGTGGCTGGCCGACTTCACCTACATCTGGACCGCGGAAGGCTGGCTCTACGTCTCGGTCGTGCTGGACCTGTTCTCACGGCGGATTGTCGGTTGGTCCATGAAGGCGGATCGGGATGCCTCCCTGGTCATGAACGCCCTGATGATGGCGGTCTGGCGGCGCGGCAACGCCGACGCATTGCTCCACCATTCGGACCAGGGGTCGCAATATACCAGCGAGCAGTTCCAGCGCCTACTGCTCGACCACGGCATCACCTGCTCCATGAGTCGGGCGGGCAATGTCTGGGACAACTCGGCGATGGAGAGCTTCTTCTCATCGCTGAAGACCGAACGGACAGCCCGCAAGATCTACCGCACCCGCAACGCGGCACGCGCCGACGTGTTCGACTACATCGAGCGCTTCTACAACCCGAGGCGCCGCCACTCAAAGCTGGGCTACCTCAGCCCCATGGCGTTCGAGGACCGCGCTATGCAAACCTAACCCCGTGTCCACGGAACCGGCAGCAGGCCAGATGGCTGTGGAGGGAAGCAAGTCGTTTGCCAAGGGCGATCCTGGCCGTTGCAGACAACCTCCAATCCAAAAGGCCAGAGAACACTGATCTGGGGAGTGGAGTGTAGGGTCGATATTGGCTGAGGCTGTCCTAGGGCGAGGAAGTGTTCTGGGCGCCGGCAGCTTTCTGCCTCACGGCTGCTGTTCTCTCCGCGCTTCTGAGGATACTAGGCTGCTTTCAGTGCCTAGTCTCTTTGCTCCATAGCGTAGCATTGCCGCATCCTTGAAGCAGCATTGCGGAGAGCTTTTCTAGACTGTCGCTGATCACACCGTAGCGTCGCAGACGGCGCTCATGCAGTCGTCTAGTTGTTTCGGATGAAGTCTAGTGACGAGCGCATCATCGACACGTCACCTCTCACCGACTTAGTCACGTAGTCGATCGCGCCGCTGTTGAGGTATAGCTGCGTATTGACTGAACCACGCGGCGACACTTTACCCCACATGCGATCCGCCTCCAAGCCGAAGTTTTCAAGGCGCGCGAGCTGCACCTCTGTCTCCAAGCCTGCATTATCCACCAGCAGATGCCAGTGCGGGTTGGTCTCCGGTTTTTCAAGGAATGCGAACCATATCATGCGAAGATCTGGCCGCTTGCGCCAGCGCGAGCCGATGAGAATGTGGTTCATGCTTGCGTCCCACGCCTTCAGCCAGTCGTCCATACGGTAGATCGATGTTCCCGGCGCGTTGCTGGCCAGTGTCACGAAGTGCGTGAAGCGATTGTCTTGAAGCCTCTCGCGCAGCTCTTCGCGAACTCGATCTCTCATGGTTGCGCGCATGCCAGACCTCTCATAAGAAAATTCCGCTCCCATAGATCGGCGAGCCGATCGGTAGGTGGTTCCGAATTATTGAGTGTTCAAGCACTACGGTTCGGTTTGGCCCGCGGCTGAGGCGCAGCATGGCCTGAGAGGCTCTGAGAGCGCCTGTGAGGGCGCTGCTGACATTTGCGTGGTGTGTTGCGGCTCGCGAAACGCGATCATTGCTCAGGCGCCTCTCAGCGATCCTCCGGGCTAGGCAGAGCAGCACCAAATTTTTTCTTAAGGCGCTGAATAACGGGCGAATTCGCCTCCTATCACGACACATCGCAACACGTGACTGGAGCAAACCATGACCGACAGCCCGACCGCCACACTGATCGCCGAAGCCCTCGACATTTGCGGCAAGACCCAGAAAGAGGTCGCGGAGGATGCAGGCTTCCCCAGGCCCAACGTCATCTCGATGCTGCGCTCGGGCGAGATGCGCCTCCCCATTGAACGCGCCCCAGCCCTGGCGCGTGCGCTCGGCATCGACGAGAAGCATCTCATCGCAACGGCCATGGCCGAATACATGCCGGAAACCTGGACTGTCATGGCGCGCGCCGCGCCTTCCGTGCCCGAGCTACAGGTCGGCATCAAAGGCCCGGCGCCGGTCATCGAGCAGTTCAAGGCGCTCTGCGCGGCAGAGCGTCGGACTTACTCGGAGATGTTGGAGCAGTTGCTTGCCCGCTATTTGAGTGAGTAGTCGGCGGAGACCTGGAATCGGCTGCGCGAGTGGCTTCGCGCAGTCTCGCTTGCGCCATAGGTGTTTGGTGGCGCCTGGCCACAGCGGCATGTCCCATTTATGGCCCTTTGCCGACCTTCAGTCTCCGTTCAGGACACTGTAACGCGGCCCGTCGAAGCTGCTATTCGCCGCGCTTGCAAACCCACGCGACCGACGAAGGTCAGCTGTGCGGGACAAAGCCGACGCTTGTCAGTGTAAACGTCTTATGCAGAGTGTGGCCTGCGTGATTCAACGACTGAGTGTCTTCAGTGCGACTTTCCATCAGTGACGCCGCTTTCATACCTGGTCGCGGGAATTGGGCCTGTGGGCATCTCATTTGGCCGGAGAAATGCCCTGCGGAGTTAATCAGTATTCTTGAACTTGATCAGGGATATCGGGGCATGTGCATGGTAGAGGATCAAGGGAAGGTGGTGTTTTCTGGTCAGGCTCTCGTGAAGCGACGTCTACATCACGGACATGACCAACTGGTCATTATGTTGCCGGACATCAATGTAGGCCATCTCTCTTCCGGTGCGAAGGTTGAAATAGAACCCTGCAAACTTGCTTATGCATGACCGCTAAGGGCTCGAAGCCGACATGCGGCGGTGCGGCGATACCCACCGCCTGGTCGGCCAGCGAGGTTGCCGCTGACGGCCCTGTCCTGCCGTTCGGCATACCGCGAGCCCCTGATCGCTCTCGGCCCATTGTAGACCTTCAGACGTCTGCCCATCGCCGCGATGCAGCTTTCTTGAAGCGTCCGTTGCCAATCCCGCGCGGCATCGGTCACCTGGTTGAGGTCAAAAATGCGGGAAAGAGCGGACCTCCGCTGTGCCGGACGCGAAGGACGACTTTTCGTAGTATCGTTTACACCACCTCGCGACACCGCTCACCCGCCCGGCATATTGAAGCTCGGCGCATTGCCGGTCTGAACGGCCCGCAACGCAGCGAGGGTGAAGAAGGTCCAGACGCCCGCTCCCGCAATCACAACGAGGCTCGTCGCGGCCGCGGGCAACGCAAGGCGGACCGAAAGTGCGAGAAGCGGCAGCGCCTGCATGACATGGAGCCCGAGGAAGTGGGCGATCCGCAGGTCGCCGCCGGTCAGGGACCAGCCCATGAGGGGAACGAAGGGTCCCGTAGCGTCACCGACGAACGGCCCGCCGTTCGCGCCGATGGCGCCCCCGGTGAAACCCCCGAGCCACCCGCCGAGCGCCAGCGCGAGCCCGAGCGCAAGCATCAAGGGGTCGTCCAGCGCCGCGCGCCCCTTAGTCGCCCAGACGACCAGTATGGCTATTCCGATTAGCCCTGCGCCCAGCACCAGGATTCCGGCGCCACCCGCCATGATCGCCCCGCCAATGCGGTCGAACAGAGTGTCGGCGTTGAAGTGAGAGCGGACGCCGCGCGCCGCCTGGACGTTGAGAAAGGTCAGTTCGTAGACGGCCGTGGCGGCCACCGCGACCGATGGGATGCGCACCCACAGCGACGCCCCAAATCCCGAGGCCCCGATGGCGATAAGCAGCGTGCCGGTCAGGACGGCCATGCTGATCTGGAACTTGAGCGGCTTCAGCCATAACGCTTCGCCATCGAGGACGCGGGCGTCGAAGACGAGAAGCACAAGACTCAGCGGGATCAACGCCAAGGCCACAAGCGTCGCCCAGCCGAGGGCAGAGCCGGTCCAGAATTCGAGGGTGGGGAGGGGTCGTTCGGGCCAGGGAGTGGCGGTCATGCTGATATTCCTTCAGGATTGAGGGGCCGCGCCGCGTTTCGGCGCGCAGTGGTGGACAGGAGGTCCGAATTACGAAGAAGGTCGACCTCGCCGCCGCGCTTCGGGCGGAACTCGCGTCCCGGGCGGCGCCCCTCGTGCCCGCGCCGCGCGTGGTGGAGCGGCTTCTGGCGCGATGCCGGACGCGACGCCTGACGAAGGGCGAGGCCGCGCTCGAGTCCGGGACGGTGGCCGACGAGGTCCTGTTCGTTGGCCCGGGCCTACTGCGCATGATCAGGACAGATGCCGACGGCACGGTCCGCACCAGCCAGTTCTTCGACGAGTCCCAGGCCATCACCGACCCGGTGTCGTTCCTGACCGGGCGAGCCTCTGACCAGCGCATCGAGGCGGTTGAACCAACCCTTGTGCTGACGATCCCGAAGGACCCGCTGCTGGCCGCCTACGAAGAGGATCACGCGATCGAGCGTTTCGGACGCCTCCTTGTCGAAGAGGCGCTGATTGGCACGCAGCTTCGGGCCTCGCGACTTCTGAACCTCAGCGTGGAGGAGCGCTACGAGACCTTCTTGCGCACTCGGCCCGAGGTCGCGCGGCGGCTGCCGCAATACCTCATCGCGTCCTATCTGGGCGTGACGCCCGAGGCGCTCAGCCGCATTCGCGGCCGCATCGCGCGGAAACGATAGCTCGGGCCGCATCAGAACGCCGGATCGAAGCCGCGGGCGCGGCAGGCCTCCCGCGGGTGGTGGACCGCGATGGCGCGGGGAGGCACGACGCGCCAATCGACCCACACCCCGAACGCGATCAACGACACCATCCCGGTGCGGCAGTCGAGATGCGTCGCGACGACCCGGCCGGGCCCGTATAGGCCCGTCGCGGTGCGGTAGGCGGCTGCGAAGTCGATGGGCTGCCCGGTCCAGCCCTCGAAAGGGGACTCGTATCCCCCGCGCGTCCGGTCGAAGTCGGTCCCATCGCGCAGCACGCCCCATCCCAGAAGCGCCAGCGACAGTGCGCCCCAGATCGCGAATCCGCGGACGAGGAAGTGGCCGAAGCGGCCCTTGCGAGCGGTTGTCATGCCGCGACCTCCGTGCCCCATGCGGTCAGCGTATCGCGCAGAGCGTCGTCCCATGGCGTCGGCATGTCGCCGAACGACTCGGCCCATGCGGCTGCGTCCATCTGGAAGGGTGTGTCGAACTGGTAGGCCATCTCGGCCACCTCGCGCATGAGCGGGGACACCAGCGCGAGACCCGTGAGCGCAAGGCGCGGAATTGGCCAGATGGTCGCCTCGGGTCGCCCGATCAAACTCGCGGCATGTGCGATGATCTCGCGCGGGGTGCGATCGGGCGGTGAGGGCGCGTGCCAGGCCCGGCCCCAGGCGGCCGGCTCGGCCCCCGCCCGGACCAAAGCTCGGGCGAAGTCGGCCAGGTAGGTGAAGGTGTGAGGCGCGTCCGGGTCGCCGATCCAGCTGACAGGCTTGCCGGCGATCAGGGGCGGCCAGACCCGTTCGCCCAGAGCGCTGACGGCCATGCCGGGCCCAAACAGGTCCGAGGCCCGCACCATCGTCGCGCGGACCTCGCCCGCGGCGTGGGCCGCGATGAGGTGCCGCGTCATCTCCGCGCGCACCCGTCCCTTGCGCGTCGTCGCCGCGAGGGGGTTGTCTTCGCGTAGCGTCCCCGCCCGGCCGTAGCCGTAGAGGTTCTCGACCGAGACGAGAACCGCGCCTGCCCCGCCCGCAGCGTGGATCGCGGCGTCTTGGAGGGCGGGGAAATCCTGCGTCCAGCGGGTGTAGGCGGGTGCGGCGGCGAAGGTGACGGTCTCCGCCCCCTCGCACACCTCGGCGGCCTGCGTTGGATCGGAGAGGTCGCAGGCGAAGGCCCCGGCCCCGTCGACCGAGCGGCCCGAGCGGGAGGCGACGCGGACGCGCGTTCCGGCGTGGCGGCGCAGTTCGGCGGCGACGGCGCGACCCACGGGGCCCGCGCCGAGAATGACGTGGAGACCGGGGCGGACGGGTGCGGGCGCGGTCATCGGGCCGCCTCCCGCCACAGGGCGATGGCCAGCGTCGCCGTCCAGATCTGCCAGACGATGCCCGAAAGGGTCAGCAGGATCGGGCTCTCGATCCCGACCACTGACGGCAGCGTCGTGAAGAGCCCGGCCGCCGCGGCAAGGCCGAACAGGCCCGTGGCGCGCCAGCCGCGGCGGAGCAGCGAGATGGACAGCAGGACGGTCCAGATGCCGGCGAACAGGCCAACGCCAATCAATTCGCCGACCCCGCCCGCGTGGGCGTTGAGCGCGTCGAAAGTGACCGAAATCGCGGCCCGTGCCCCCTCGGAGGTATCGGGGGCGACCCACGCTGCGGCGAGCGCAGGCATCACGAAGAGCCATCGCACGATGCCGAACATCTTGGCGAACCCCGCCAGGGCGCCGAAGGCCGTGGCCGTGCCGCCCATCGCGCCCCGCAGGTCCAGCGCGATGTGGATTGCGACGGCTGCCGGGATCAGCAGGATCGCGTGAGCAAGGTAGAGGGAGTAGCCGGTGAAGACGGCTGCGAACCGATCGAGCAGCAGCGGCAGCATCTCGGCGGCAGGCAGATCGAGCGAAGCCGGCCAGTCGATCGAAGGGGCGAGGACGAAGAATGCCCCCCACATGCAGAGGAACTGCGCGTTCAGCAGCAGAGCGGCCGCGCGGGCGGCCGGTCGCGTGTCGGCGGCCGCGGTCGCCGGGATGGACAGGGGGTCCGCGTAGGTCATGGCGATCTCCATCGGGTTTCGGCGCAAGGAGCGCCTCCTGGAGATCGTTCTGGCCCGGTCCGACCGCCCGGACATTGATCGCGGTTAAGAAAGGGGTGCAATGGAATTACAGGCCCGAAAGGGCGTGACCCCGTTCCGCCGTGTGCCACTATCAAAACGATGTCGATCAGGACCAGCCGCTGGAGAAGCGTATTTCTGCATTTCAGGCCGCGCCCACCGGTAGGTCGAGGGATCTACCGATCACCCTACTGAGATCGCTTCACGCTCCGCAGACGTCGTCATTCAATGTGCAGCATGAAGTTGACGGCCTCTAAGCGGTCATGCGGCGGTGCGGGGCCCCAAACGACAGGCAGCAACCACGATGCCGTCGCTCCCGGCCCGAAGCCGTCATTCGTGCCCTGCGCAGCGAACGTCAGCTCTGAGCCCAATCGGTCGGATGCTGCGCAACGCACGAATGGCAGCTATCCTGACGGATCAGTGACCCTCAGCTCGCACGTATTTGCCGCGCAGGATCACCAGCATTCCCAGGAAGACGCTGAATGAAACGGATGGCCACGCCAGAGCGAAGAAGAGTTCGGAGCCACTATTAGGATATACCGGTAAGGGCCCCTCTAGAACGGTGCATGCAGAGTGGCCTTGCACCAGAATTTCAAAACTCAGGCGTGACGAAAACCAAACCTGCCAAAAGATGATCGGAAAAATCGGAAGGCAGAACCAAACGATAGAGCGGGTTCTCGATGACAACTTCAAACCGAGTAACGCTGTGCAATAGAACGCGAGGGAAACAACGACTCCATACAACCGGTCGGCGTCACCTTGCGTGCAGGTGCCAGCAACACGCGCGATTACCGTATTGCCTGCTGCAAGGTAGAAGAACGCGATAGAGAGTGGTTGCCAAGGTTCCATGTCGTAAGCCTAGTCCCGCCATCTCGTTGAGTATATGTCTAACATTAAACTCGAAAGCGGACGAATGTGCGGATGCAGCGAAAGGGCGCTTTGTCCGCAGTGCTGACCTCTGCAGTCGGCAGAGCAGAGGTCCGCTTGCGACAAATCATGACGATGGCGCCTCGAGCGACTGTTAGTCCGGGTACGTCTCCCGCATCGCTTTCAAAGCGCTCCAAAGCGAGGCGAACGGTCGCCAAATGCTCGTCTCCGGCGCGCAGAACTCGGAAATCGCTTTCAGTGACGATCTGATCGCATCATGGTCTTCGGAGTTGATTTGCAGCACCGCTACGCCTGCCGTAATAGTTGCTCCGGTCCGCCCATCACATTGCGCAAACAGACTGAAGTGAGCCATTGCGTTTAAGTCTACTGCTTCAAGAAAGCGGTCAGCCGGTCCCTCGGACTGCGAAACTCGCTTATTGGCGAGATATTCTTGGTATCGAAATGCGACTGACTGCTGATAGGCTTGGTGAGCCCGGGAGGGTCGCAGAGTTACACGGGTAGGCAGCATATCACTATGCGAAGAATTGAAAACCCTGACACTGTCGAAATCGATCTTCGACATATCAATCAGCTTTACGGCCCGGTCATGGCCTCCACCGCGTTCGCATGCCTCCGGCTTGGAGACAATTAGTCTCAATTTGCATCCTTCGACCTCGGGTATCACCTCATTTCTGTGATCATGGCCGCCGAAATCGAAGGACGTGGCAAAGTTGGAGAGCGGCGACTTTTTGTCTTCGGCTGCGCGCGCCGCGGTTGGTGTGGCGAAGGCGGTCAGACAGAGTAGGATGCAGATATACTTTGTCATTGTTCTCCGGGGAACTGCCGATGTCAGAAAATAGTCTAATCAACTCGCCCGCAGGAGGAAGCCACTTTCTTTAAAATTCCCAGATTATCCACCAAAGGAGGTGACGGCAACAGGATGCAGTCCTCTACCCCGATTGTCCCGGGGTGCTGACCTCGGACGTTGGAAGAGCAAAGTTCTGTTTGCGGCCCTTACCCGCCGTTCGCGGGGTCTCGCCATGCGGCGGCGCGACCGTAAGAACTGGCATTCGCTGCAACTGCGAAGCTGGGCATTCCGCGAACCTATGCGGTGACGTGCATTGCGAATGTCTGACAAAAACGCTGAGATGTCTTGAGCCAGCCCATCTCGAACGTTCATTTTGGGCGCCGCATGTCTCGAGTGATCGATATAGTGGCCGGAGATCTGCTGGTCTCAGACTGAGCATAGCAAAGCTTGATCCTCTGATCAACGAACTCAATCTTACCGTCGGTCAGCAAGAGAATGCTCCATCAAGCTTCAGCTATGACCCTCAGCACGATAGCCAGCACTGACGTGCCGAACCTTGACTACTGAATGAACTTTATGGTTTCCTGACCCCGTCCATAACAGTCGTTTGGCCTGCCCTTCTCGCGTCTGAAGCAGATGTCGGCGCCGGGATCATCATTTTTCTAGGTAGGCAATTTGGTTTTAGCAGGCATCCTTTGGCAGCCCACTGAAATCCAGCGCGTTGTTAGGGTGCTCGACACCAGCACTAAACCCCTTCAAATATCAACCGACGCTGGGTTGGCCATCGTAAAATATCTAGGGAACCCCGCAGGCGCTGAGGCTTTGGCTTGCGAGATTGTTGGTTGCAGCGCAGCACGTTTGCTCGGCCTCAAAACGCCAGACTTTGCCGTCATTACCTTGCCTGCGATGAACCTGCCGGACCACCCTATGCTGCAGGTGCAATCTGGCCCGGCGTTTTGTTCAAGGTGGGAAGAGATGGCCACGTCTCTGTCGCCCAATTCCGCCCTGCTCAAGAAGCTGAGACAACCTGACGACATCGCTAAACTCGTGGTCCTCGACACATGGCTGCGCAACAAGGACCGCTTCGCTGGCGATGATGGTGATCCGTTCGAAGTCGTGAACTACGACAACGTGTTGCTCAAGCCTGACAAGCGTATGGTGGAACTGCTGGCGATCGATCACTCGCATGCGCTTGTTGAGACGACCCTGGACGATGAACTGGATCAAGCCTGGGTTGACGAGCAAGTCGTTTACGGTCGGTTTAGACAGTTCGATCACTTCTTGACCAGAAAGACGCTTGGGTCGGCCCTAGCGGCCGTAGAGCGGATTGACCGGACGACGCTTCGCCGGGTATGTGAGGGAGTCCCGCGTGCCTGGGGGATGACTGACGGGCTCAGCGAGCGCCTTCTCACCTGCCTGGATGAGCGCGCCCAGAGGTTGGGAAATTGGCTTCCTGCTGCCATATTTGATCAATATGAGCTACAACTAGACCAAGGGGAGGCGGCAGATGAATGAGAGCGGATTAGTCTACAGCATAGTCCAATTTAGCCCCCGCCCCGAGCGGTTTGAGTTCGTCAATGTGGGCGTTCTTGTCTTTGACAAACGGCAAGGCTCTCTTGTGCGAAAGTTCAGCTCTGACTTCGGCCGAGTGAAGCGGATTTTTGGGGACGCAAGCCCAGCATTTATGAAGATGGCACTCGAAGATTTTGCAGAGCGCGTTGATTTCGAGTTTCGAAAGCGTGACTATTCGATCTCTGCATCAGAGTTCAATTCAAAGCGTGCCGGGATATTTCAGATCACTCCAGTGTTGCCGATTTCTGGGAAGAGCGCGATACAAGCAGCCAATGATCTTTTCTCTGACCTTGTAGCGGCAGAGGCAAAAAATCAGCGTCAGGAGCGTGTAAGCACACGTCTAAAGCGTGCATTCGCGGATGCCGGGGTCCTTTCGCTACTTCAAGCGCGCCCCAATGCTGTCGAAATTCCAAAATGGGGCGTGAGCGTAAAGGCTGACTTTGGTTATCAGAACGGGGTTTACAATTTGATTGACTCAGCACGTTTTGACCAGTCAGAGCGTGGACTTGCGGAAGCAGGAAAGCGAGTGCTTGAAGGGCGAGCTCTTGCCGAAACATTCGATCATCGCCTGATCGTTGTGGGCGAGTTTGGCGATCACTCTCAGGAATACGTGGATAGCCTAAAGGATGAGTTTTCGAAAGCGCAGTCGAAACTGTTCGCGCTGGAAGAGGTTGGCGTTCTAGCTCAAGAGATCCGGCGCTCTGCGCACTAGGCCGAGTTTGTCGAAAAATGCGACCCTGACCCGCGACATTAAAAACTCCACTTCCTGCGCATTCCCTCCGCTCTTGCATAGCACAACGAATCTCTGAAGAACGATCGAGGCGACGGTCGCCCGTGAGCGCTGCGAAGGGCGGCTCTTCCAGATCTTGGCGAGCCCCTTCGCCCCGCAGAGAAGGTTCGGAATCCGCCCCTGGTGCCGATCCAGTGGTTTCCGCCCTCGGTTCTCGCATGAATGTCCGCTTTTGCGGTGCGACCGAGGTGTGAATAGCCCCGTGTATCGTGGACGCCTTCTTCGCTAATTTTGAGGCAAGGAGGCCAGGATGAGCAGCAGCAAGTTCAGCGATGAGTTCAAGCGGGACGCGGTCGCGCAGATCACCGAGCGAGGCTACCCCGTCAGGGAAGTGTCTGACCGGCTCGGGGTCAGTCCGTATTCGCTCTACGCCTGGAAGAAGAAGTTCGCGAAGGCGTCATCGGGGGAGGCGGAGAAGGACACTGAGATCCGACGCCTGAAGAAGGAGCTGGCGCGGGTCTTGGAGGAACGTGACATCCAAAAAAAGGGTCGTCATTGACGCGCCACTGGTCCGAGCGACAATGACGAAGCGTATTTCGCCAGGGATGCAAAGTGAGATACGCGTTCGTGGCCGAGCATCGCGGGCAGTTCTCCGTCCGGGCGATGTGTCGGTGTCTGCGCATTCGGCCGAGCGGCTTCTATGCGTGGGTGAAGTCGCCGCTCAGCAAGCGCGCCCAGGAAGATGCTCGCCAGACCGAACTGCTGAAGGAGGCTTGGGTCGAAAGCGGCAAGGTCTACGGGCACCGCAAGCTTCATGACGATCTTCTCGAGCAAGGCGAAAGCGTCTGTCTGAACCGCGTGGCTCGTCTGGCCAAGCTGGCCGGGATTATTGCGCAGATCGGCTACAAGCGCCGCCCCGGCAAGTATGGCGGCAAGCCCTCGGTCGTGGTCGACAACACCTTGGATCGGCAGTTCGACGTGGAAGCGCCGGACAAGGTCTGGGCTTGCCCACTGTGGCGCCATTGGTCCGAGCCCAATGGGCGACGACATTACCTACATCCGGACGCAGGAGGGCTTCGCCTACCTGGCGGTGGTCATCGATATGTTCTCACGCCGTGTGGTCGGATGGTCCATGCAGTCGCGCCAGACGACCGACGTCGTGCTTCAGGCTCTGCTCATGGCCACGTGGCGCAGGAAGCCGAACGCCAAGGTGCTGATCCACTCCGATCAGGGAAGCCAGTTCACCATCATGGACTGGGCCGCTTTTCTGAAAGCCCACGACCTCGAGCATTCCATGAGCCGGCGCGGCAATTGCCATGATAACGCCGTTGCCGAGAGCTTCTTCAACCTGCTCAAGCGCGAGAGGATCAGGCGTCGCACCTACCGGACCCGCCAAGAAGCCCGGCGGGACGTGTTCGACTAAATCGAGATGTTCTACAACCCGAAGCGCAAGCACGCGCGGAACGGAATGCTGTCGCCTCTCGAATTCGAGCGGCAGCAAAAACTGAGGCACGAGGGCGTCTAAGAAACGCGGGGCTATTCAGGCATCGGTATCTCGTATCACTGTTGCGTTGTGGGCAAAGCACCAGAATTGAACGTTGCCAGAGCAGTCATTCTTTCGCATGCCGCATTTCAGCATCGCCGAAGCGGCCCCCCGCACGGTTCAGGAAAATGTCTTCCAAGCCGCAAAATCGCTCGCATACTGACCTCTAGTCGGCACCACCTTTCGAAGGCCGGCAGCATATTCGTCGTGCAGGTCGAACACACTCAGCCGCAACTGGCGAAGGACCGTCGGCTCATCGACACCTTCACCTCCATGATCCGCAACGGCGAGGAGAACGGGCTGGCGGCCTGGTTGGATCAAGCAAAGGCGTCTGGATTGGCGGCCTTTGCACGAGGGTTCTCTGCCGTTCTCGATGCGGTTTCAGCGGCGCTCGGTGAGCCCTGGTTCAACGGCCAGACTGAAGGCCAGATCAACAGCCTGAAGACGTTGAAGCGACAGATGAATAGTGCTGCAGTTATCGAACTTTTTCTGGCGCGTCTTCAACATTCGGCATGAGGGGCCACATCAATCGAGTCGGACCCAATTTTGCGGACCAGTTTACAGAAGACTGCCGCTGTGGTGATTTGACGAGGGTGAACTGCGCAGAGAAGCAAGGCCCGTGAGCACACCATCCCATAACGCGATCCTACCATTTCCGATGACCTATCGCGGTGAAGTCGTCGGGAGCTTCTCTGAACTCTGGGATGTGGCGAGGAGTAGATCCCGATCCAACGAGGGAACCGTCAACTCACGGATGCGGATCAGGTTGGCTCACGAGGCGCCCAGCGATGAATTGCTCGACGAATGTCTCCTGCTCGACAGCGATGAGTATCGGCGCAGATACGGGGTTCGGCGCACCTTCATCGAAACCGATCACGGCCGGATGGATGTCAGGACACTCCACGAAAACCAGAACGGGCCAATTCCCTATTCAACCTTCCGAACCAGGCTGAAGCGCCTGGAGGAGAAGGGGAACTCTATCGGAGCCAGGGAACTGCGCGCGGCGGCAACTTTCGATTTCACCGAGTGGCGCACGGCCTATGGCGGTCGCAAAGGTGGGGAGTTCCACTACGACGGTGAGATCTACCCAGATGCCGTGGGATGGCACACGAGCTTCAACGGTTTCCTGCGCGCCGTGGGCCGATACGACGATCGAGACACGCTGAAGCAACGCAAGAGGAGCTTCTGGGACATCGATGATCTGCTGCGTGAGCCGATCGCCAACGACGGCATGCCGGGATACATCTACAAGATCACCAACACCGTGACGGGCCGTGTCTATGTCGGCTTGTCGGTGAATACGCCGCAGGTCCGCTTCAACCAGCATGTCATGTCTGCCAGGAAGGAGAGTGGCAGCCTCCTGCATCAGGACATGCAAAAGCTCGGCGAGGGGCTCTTCGAGCTCAATATCCTCGAGGAAGTGCCAGCGACCGAGGACGGGATCAGCTCCCTGGCTGAGCGGGAGATATTTTGGATCGCAAAGCTCGGCACGCTCGCGCCGGCCGGCTATAACACGCTCGAAGGTGGACAGCTCGGGCGATACAACGGGACCGCGGTCAGCACCCCGTGGGGAGATTTCAGATCCATCGCGGAGATGGGTCGCGTGGTCGGCAAGCAGAAGGGATTGCCTCCTTACGTTATGCTTCGCTGCTGGCGGGAAGGCAGACCTCTCCCCGATAAGGCGCGCAAGCACAGCAAGCACCCGGAAGCGGGGAGCGAGCCCTTCCGTCAGTGGCTTGGCATCTGGAAACGCGCAGAGCAGGCTGGCGACGCGGTCGACTTGCGCTGGGCGGATTACGATTGCTGGAAGGCCGATATCGAGACGATCACCGGGGAGGGTCGTCTGACGCGCGCAGACGAAAATCTCCCTTGGGGGCCGGCTAACGTTATCCGGATGTCGCGTTCCGAGATCGTCGAGAGGACGCATGGCAAGGAGCTCGTAGCCTTCAATCGTCGTTGGCCGGTCCAACAGCATGCATTCGCCGAGTTCGGCATTCCAAGGAACGTCTTCGGCTGGCGCATCAAGCATGGTTGGAGTGTCGAGGACGCCCTGGCGACGCCCTTGGGACCCACTTCGAAAACGCCCATCACGTTTGAAGATGAGAATTTCGAGAGCCAGAGCGCAGCAGCGCGCATTCTTGGAGAGCGACACGGCATCCACAAGGAAAGCGCGCGCGACTACATCAGGCGGGAGGTCCCGACCAGCGATTGGCCCAAGAACGGTGTGCATCACAGGCAGGGCATGGGCATCCGCCAAGTCTACACAATCGATGATATTCACTACGCATCCAAGAAGGCCGTTGCCCGGGCCTTCGGGCTGTCTCCCGGCGGCCTCGACAAGCGGCACAAGAAGCTGATGAAGGAGGGGCTGAGCGACCAGGAAGCGATGGCACAAGCGGTGAAGACGCCGCTTGCGGATGCGACGATTTCCATCTTCGGGTATGACTGGACGAGCGCGAAGGCCGCCTGTGCCGTTTTCGGGCTCGCCGACAACACCTATCGGGCACGTGTCGAAACCCATGGCATGACGCCCGAGGAAGCCATCCTGACCCCCACCGCGCGAGGCTATGCAGGCCATAGCCGAGAGGAAGCCATCCAAATCTGCAGGTTGAATTCTGAAGGGCTGACCGGTTCATCTCCTGAATGAACGTCCGGCGTAGACCATCTGAAGGCCTCTGCGCCCTCACGACGATAACGGCATCCCAAGGTAAATTGCCGCCTCCGACTGAGAGCCTTGGGGCTGGTCGAATTGCAACGCAGGGGGCCGGCGGCCTCGAGCTAACCGAATGTCCCCTGCAGTCTTGACGCGAGGGTGGGTTCGAACGTGCAGGAAAGGTCCGGAATCCGCCCACATTGGACGCCACGGAAGGCCCATAGCGAACAGCAACTGTCCGCCCTATTGATGTAAGGAGAGGTGGCTTGAAGTCTTGCGAGCGAAAGCGCGCCCAAGAAGCGCACTCGTTCTACTGAAGCACTGTAACGCTGTCAGGATAAGTGGTGCCCGGGGGCGGAATCGAACCACCGACACGAGGATTTTCAATCCACTGCTCTACCCCTGAGCTACCCGGGCACGGGTCAGGGGCGAAGCCCCTCAGGTGGGTGCGGTTTAGACGGGCTCCGGGCAAAGGTCCAGAGGGGCGGACGCAGATTTTTGCATGGCCTCAATGGGGCTTGCCGACGTCCTTGTCGGGGTCCTTCGACCAGTCCTCGTCCTCTTCCGCGGGCACCGCGTAGCTGCCGTTCAGCCAGCGCGCCAGGTCTACGTCGGCACAGCGGCGCGAGCAGAAGGGGCGGTAGGCCTGGTCCGTCGGCTTGGCGCAGATCGGGCAGCTCATGGGTGCACCTCGGGCAGTTCGTGAAGGGGCAGGCGGTCGCGCTTGCGCTGCAGCTCGAACGCGCCCAGCGGCGTCCAGCCGGCCAGCACCGTATCCACGGGGCAGGTGCGGAAGGCCGCGCGCAGGATCTGCTCGATCGCGCGCCGGTCCTTCTTGGGGCAGGGGGCGAAATCGATGGTGATCTGGCCGCCGAGGCCACGGCAGCGCAGCTGCGCTGGCAGGGCGCGCGCGGCGGCGATATTGGTTTTCAGACCGGCCGCCAGCGAGCTGTCCCCGCCGGTATTCACGTCCACGGCCACCAGCGCGCGCGTCGGCTCGACGCTGATCCAGCCGTGGCTGCCCAGCTCGGCGTGCGACGATGCCAGCAGGTCGATATGGTCCAGGATGCCGTGATCGACGAAATTGCCCGGTTCGCCGAACAGCGCGTCGGGCATCGGCCAATCGCGCCAGGCCAGCATGTGGGGGCCGGGACCGTCGAACAGCAGTTGGGGGCCCGTCCCGCTGTCGGTCTGCAGCTGTTCGGCCAGCTCGAGCGTGGCGGCGATGTCCTCGGCGATTTCGCCATCGTCGGCCTCGGCGGCGGCCGAGCGCAGGATCAGGCCGATCCGGTCCGGCGGTCCCGCGACCTCGTGCGCGATGGCGAGCAGGGCGTCGCGCCGGTCGTCGTCGCGGACGCTGCGAGAGACGTTGTAGCCGGGCGCATCCGGGGTGACGATCACGTGGCGCGACTTGAACAGAGGCCGGGCCGTAACCGGCGGCGCCTTGCCCGGCTCGGCGTAGCCGGTGACTTGGACCACGAGATCCTGCCCGGGGGCAAGGCCCTTGGCCTTCTTCAGGAAACCGCGCCCGTGGGGCAGGCGTACGGTGACGCCGCCCTGGCCCTTGAGCGGGCGGTCGACCGTGGCGCGGTAGATGGCGCCGGGCTGGGGCCGATCGTCGGGCGGGGCGATCAGCAGGTCATCCAGCTGTCCGTCCACCAGCATGGCGGCGGCCAGCCGGCCGTTCCAGCTGTCGAGGTGAACGCTGCGACCCTTCATCGTGCCCCCCAGATCGGCAGCCCGGCGGCCTGCAGAAGGTTCGCCGTCTCGTGCAGCGGCAGGCCGACGACGCCGCTGAAGCTGCCCTGCATCCACGCCACCAGCACGGCGGCGGGGCCCTGGATGGCGTAGCCACCCGCCTTGCCCTGCCAGTCGCCCGTGGCGATGTAGCCGTCGATGTCATCCTTGGAGAGCTGCTTGAGCCGCACCGTGCTTTCGACCGTCCGCGACCAGCTTTGCGCGCCGCGGCGCACGGCCACCCCGGTATAGACCCGGTGGCGACGGCCCGACAGGCGGGCGAGGAAATCGCGCGCCTCGGCCTCGTCCGCGGGTTTACCGAGGATGCGGCGGCCCATGGCGACGGTGGTGTCGGCGCAAAGCAGGACCTCGTCCGTCGCGATGGTCACGGCGGCGGCCTTTTCTTCGGCCATGCGGGCGCAATAGGGACGCGGCAGCTCGCCCTTCAACGGGGTTTCGTCGATATCCGGAGCACGGATATCGGCGGGCGTCAGACCGATCTGCGCCAGAAGCTCGCGCCGCCGGGGCGACCCCGAGCCCAGAACCAGTCGCAGACTGTCCCCCATCGCGCGGGTCCTCGTGGTCTTGGATAGCGGGGCCGTTCGGGCACCGTTACTTGAAGCGATAGTTGATGCGCCCTTTGGTCAGGTCATACGGAGTCATCTCCACCTGAACCTTGTCGCCGGCCAGAACGCGGATGCGGTTCTTGCGCATCTTGCCTGCCGTGTGCGCGATGATCTCATGGCCGTTTTCCAGCTCGACCCTGAATGTCGCGTTCGGCAGGAGTTCCTTCACGACACCGGGAAATTCGAGCAGTTCTTCCTTGGCCATGGTCAATCCTGTTTTACCGCCCCGCCAGTTCGGGGCATGGCACTAAATGGTGCGAAAGCGGTCCTAATTCAAGCCGGATTCGCCGCGCCGGCCTAATCGTCGCGCGCCATGACCGAGATCAGGGTGAACAGCCGGCGCGCGGTTGCCGCGTCCACCGTCACGTGCGGCGCAAGGGCGGACTGAAGCTGACGCGCGGCCTCGGTGTGAATGTCGCGCCGCGCGGCGTCCACGGCCTCGATCCGGGCGGGGGGCAGGGTCTTCACCGCCTCGGCATAGCTGTCGCACAGCGTGGCGTAATCCTTGATCGCCTGCATAAGCGGCGCGATGGACAGGGTGAAGGCCGCCGCCTTGCGCCCGGCGTCGTTGGCCAGGTCGAAACGGACCTGTCCCGCCTGCAGGCCGAGGGTGAGCGCGAGGGCGCCCTCGGGGCCGTCGACAAGGGCGAAGCTGTTGCTTTCCTCCAGGTCGAAGATCGCGACGCGGCGCTCCTGGTCCATTTCCGCCGACGGGACGGGCAGCCCGGTCTCGTCGATCTCTACCTTGTAGAGACGGCTCATCGGTTCAACAGGTCCAGCCGGGCCTGCACGCTGAGGCCATGGGCCTCGAGGCTTTCCGACCGGGCCAGCGTCGCGGCGTCGGGGCCAATGGCGCTGAGCGCGGCGGGGGTCATCTGGGCCATCGTGGTGCGCTTGAGGAAATCCATCACCGACAGGCCGGACGAGAAACGCGCCGACCGCGCGGTGGGCAACACGTGGTTGGGGCCGCCGATATAGTCGCCGATGGCCTCGGGCGTCCATTTGCCCAGGAACATCGCGCCCGCGTGGCGGATATTCGCGGCCAGCGCCTGCGGGTCGGCCACGCAGAGCTCGAGGTGCTCGGCCGCGATCTGGTCGGCCAGGGCCGCGGCTTCGCCCAGGTCGCGGGCCACGATGATGGCGCCGTTGTCCTCCCAGCTTTTGCCGGCGATGGCGCGACGCTCCAGCGTTTCAAGCCGTGCGGCCACCGCGCCGGCCACAGCGTCGGCCAGCGGGGCCGAGGTGGTGATGAGGATCGACTGCGCCGATTCGTCGTGCTCGGCCTGGCTGAGCAGGTCCAGCGCGATCCAGTCGGGGTCGTTGTCCTCGTCCGCGATGACGAGGATCTCGGACGGCCCGGCGATCATGTCGATGCCCACCCGGCCGAAGACCCGGCGCTTGGCGGCGGCGACATAGGCATTGCCCGGTCCGGTGATCTTGTCCACCGGCGGCACGCTTTCGGTGCCGTAGGCCAGCGCGGCGATGGCCTGCGCCCCGCCGATCCGAAGCACCCGGTCGACACCGGCCAGTCGCGCGGCCAGCAGCACCAGCGGATTCACCTTCCCATCCGGCGTGGGTGCGGTGACGACAAGGCGCTCGACCCCTGCGACCTTGGCCGGGATGGCGTTCATCAGGAC
>Ga0208684_1000246_pt1 | contig 48394 bp, 85 predicted proteins | sample MalvireepMed_b05_FD_184245 | JGI IMG/M metagenome (GOLD analysis project Ga0208684, IMG submission 184245) | Marine viral communities from the Global Malaspina Expedition - Malaspina viral metaG DeepMed_b05 (SPAdes) (version 2) | ecosystem: Environmental > Aquatic > Marine > Oceanic | place... | reverse complement strand
AAAATATACAGAAGATATCTTAGAAACTGCTGGACATGGACTTGACAATCATCTAAATTTTGATCAAAGAGATCATAGAGTCAAAATTGAAATAGGGTATGCGCTTCCAAGTGCAGGCAGATTAATTGATGCGTTTGTGGAACAGGGTTTTGTTGGCGATCCCAAAAAAGCAGCAAATGATTTTAGAGAAGCCATGCAAGAGAACAAAGTATCGCTATATTTGAACTTAACTAAACATACTTTCGTTCCCATTTTTTCATCAAATGATTTTTCTTTTGAAATGGAAATAGATTTTCAAGGCTCCATTGAGGCTGCTTTTGAAAGTGACGATGCCAATATTTTGATAGAAAAAAATCCAGAATATGAAAGTATAAAAAAAACCATTGATCGGGAGTATGCTAAGTTTGTAACAAGAACAGATCATTTAAAATATTTAACCAGGGAATATGCAGAAGATGTAACTTATTGGGATTTGGGAAATTTTTCTGGTGCTACTGAAAAAGAAACAAATGAGAATATTAAAAAGGAATATGACAACTTAGTGGCAGACGAAATCGCGACTTACGCTACTTTTGATAAGAGATCCGGCCCGGGCCACACCCGCTCCATCGCCGGCGGAACAGGATATCCAAGTATTGAGTCTAATAAAGATGCAGCCGTTAAACATATAAAAGAGTTTCTAGAGACCAAAAATACAATGAAGACTCAAGAACGAAAATTGTTTTTGAATCAAAGCAGTCGCCTTGAAAGATATAGAAACATTACCTGCAAACTGAATAACAAACAAAAAATTTATAATATTAAAATTAAAAATAAGTTTCTTGAAACATATTTTGAGAAACGCAAAGGTTTTGTTAATCAAGAAACACTTAGTGAAGAGGCCGTGGAGGCTGCAAAACAGATGATTGCTAGTTCGGGTAAAACGGAAGAGGAGAAAAGAAAACTTAAGCGAAAGATAAGAGCCTCTCAAAAGGGTAGAGAGAGTCGTGCCAATTCGTATGAAACGCTTTCTAATTATTTTTTTGGAGAATCCAAAACTACAGCTGATTTTCAAGCAGATAAAGAAAAATTAGACGTAAAGATAAGAGATAGAATTGCAAAGCCAATGCTTGCAGATGCGGCAGCACGCAGAAATCCCAATGTAAGCGAAGAAGAGTACAGCAGATTTATAAAGAATGAAATTAAGCCGGATTCTATATTGGGAGAGGGGACTTATTTTTTATATTGGTTTTACTATGGTGATTTGCTAGATACCGTTTTAGACATTCTTACAAACGACAAAATTAGGAAAGATATAGACGTGGATTTTTGGACTACGAAAGATCTTGAAGGCAGCTTTAAGATAGTTTTGGGCAACATACATTATATAGATCGACAAACAGGTCAAAAAAGACTTATAAATATATCTAAAGTTCCAATATCACTAGAACTTTGGGAGGATTTTTGGCACAAATTTGTTGTTACGAAGGGCAGAGAAGTATATTATTTTAAAAATTTTTTAAGGGATACATTTTCATATTTGGTTAAAGCTGCATTAACGAATAGCGCTTTGCTTCCAGGAGAACCATCAGTCCCCCTGCGCCCGAGCATAAGTTATATTGATGTTTCACCTGAAAAATTTGATCAACACTATCAAATTGTCCAGTTATCTAAAGTACAAGAAAATCAAGCTTACTATATCACTGACAGTTCCGTGGCATTGGGTGACACCTCGATAGGCATGGGAGGCACAGGAACTATAGAGTCTGGATTGGCTCTAGAACAAGGAACGCCATGGATACCATATACAACCTCTACTCTAAAATCGGCAAAGTCCGATCAAAGAATATTGTATATGTTTAATGGAGCAACACCAGTAGGCTTTCTAAAAGGAGACGAAGGGAAATCAGAAGATAATGAAATTGGAATATATCACGTAGTTGTTGGACAACAGAATACTCCTTTATCTCAAATATCTTTTCAAAAATATGATCAGCCATACTGGATAGAAGCGAAAGCACATAAGAGTGGATATTTGCAAAAGAATTTACATTTTAGTGAACCATACAGCTGTAATTTTTCAACTTACGGATTAAGTTTTTTGAGACCAGGAACACTTATTTATATTAGATTTCCTGTAGCATGGCTGGGTTCTCCACAGATGCCTGGTTCGCAGGCGCAAGCTTTAGGATTAGGTGGTTATTTTCAGATGTACAGGACTTCTCATATGTTGACTCTTTTGCCTGGAGGAGGGAAGCTAGATTGGCTAACAGAGGCTACTTGTTGGTGGGAGAATTTTGGTGGAACTGAGAAGAAAGCAATAGGAACCAAACCGTAATGTCCACAATTGAAATATTTGAAGAAAGATTAGATTATAAAAATTTTGATGGCTCTCTTTTAGGCATAGAAAGTTTTGAAAACTTTGAACATCCAAACCCAATTGATTTTTGGTATGATAAACATTTTTATGGAAGAGTAAATGAACAAAACGATATTGTTTATATTTCTCAAGAGATGTTTGGCTCACTGGATGGAAGAATGGTACCAATATCAGATGGCAAAGGAACATCTGTTTATGCAGTTGATTTTGTTGCCATGGCATTTAATGATTTGAAGAGAAGGATTAACACTATTGCTGCTACAGCAGGAAGATTTGCATACCCGTCACTAGGACTGGAAAGTCTTTTTAATAGTTTTAAGGCTAGACGCGGGTTTGCACACGTTGATAATTTGTACGACGCATATGTTGATACCTATTTCAATATTTTTTTAAAAAGTTATTTGCGTCCAACTTACCGCGATAAAAAAATTACAAATTTTAATGATTTTTTACATTTTTTTGTTGAGTTTGCAAGCAGCGTTTCAAATCAAATGCCCTTTACGAAAAGCGGGTTCATAAAATCAAATTTTTGCTCTCCTTTAATAAGTGGATTGGTTATAGAGGTGGACTTCAAAGATCACAATGATGATGATGCCAAGGGCATATATATAGATGATACTGGATTTGAATTTTACCACGAAATTGCCAAACAATATGGCTTCTACGTAGACAAGAATGCTCCATGGCGTTTAGTCGCTAATATTTCTTCGCCACAAATGCAGAGGTATTGGATTCGCGGGACACTTGAGTCCACCTTACCGGAGTGGGAGGAACCAACTATTCCGGAAGGCGCTCCAGAAAATTGTAAACCTGAAGACATGGATGCGGATGAGGAAGATCCAGTCGAAAAAGAGAAGCACTTCCCTCAAAGATTTCTTCAGCCAACATCGGTTGGTAATTTTTTCGAAACGTACTATGAAAAGTCTTATAAGCATGATATTAATCTTATGGGAGATAAATTAGTTAATTTTTATAATCAATACGTTTCTTTATACCCCAACATAGTGATAGATAAAGATTCTAGTTGTTGGCAAAAGATGTCACACGAGTCAAAGGTGGGGCTTTCGCCTTCTTCTGCACACAGAACGCTATCAAGAGAAGTTATAATTAGAGAACCAGTAACCGAAGAGGAACTATCTAAAATTAAGCCTATAGATATGTTTAATATATATTTAACAATGAGAATGAAGGAAGAAGCAGCAGAGATGCCAAAAGCAGAGTTTGATGAAACAATAAGAAACGCATTGAGGCGCTTTAAACATATAGACAATAAAAGTCTTGACAATGGAGCCGCAATGAGTTATATTAATAATGCAATAAAAGGTTTTTTAACAAAGCCGGGGATAGTACTTCCGTTCGCTCTTTCTGGAGAGGAAGGAAAGCTTGTTCCTACTAGTGCTGAAGGATCATCGTATTAGCAAGGTTAACTGATGCTGTTCCAAACGTTGGATAATAAAAATAAATGTATAGGAGTGTACTATGACGGAGATATTTACTTTAATGGTGAACTTCCTGAAGGAATTAGTAAAACATGGAGTTATTCTTCTTTTCTCGGGAATAGAGAAATTGGATACGGCTATCTGCAATGTGGTGGCAAGTCTCTTGACCTCGTTTGTCCCCCCGATGTAAAAGATGATTGGGATGCAATTAATAATAAATTAAAAGCTTTCATGAGATCGATTCATCTGTCGAAAATTTCTTTGGATGACAACTGCTTCTATGACTTAGTGCCAGAGAAATTTTTGTTAAAATACTGTGAAATTAAAAACCGAATCACAAAACACGTTTTTGAAAATATTTTGCCGCCAAAAAATCTGAGATTTTTGACTTTATTAACGAAAGTAGTTGAAGAGATAAATCAACAAAAACTAAATATCGATGTCAATAATCTAAAACCATTTCTTGCCGAGGATAAGGCTAGAAAATGGAAAAAGAAAATTAAGAACATTTCGCCATACATAAAGTATGATATTTTTGGCACAAAAACAGGAAGACTGACAACAAAAAAGTATAGTTTTCCGATTCTTACTTTCCCGAAAAGATATCGTTCAATTATTAAGCCAAATAATGATTTGTTTGTTGAGCTAGATTATAATGGGGCAGAACTTAGAACTCTACTAGCTTTATCAGATAAGAGTCAACCAACAGCTGATATTCATGAGTGGAATAGGAAATTTTTATCAGACAATAAGATTTTGTCGAGACAAGAAGTTAAAAATTCCATTTTTGCATGGCTTTACAACTCAAAAAAGCATTCAAACGAGAAAATATTGACAAAAATGTACGACAAGGAAAAGGTTTTGGACGATTATTGGGATGGCGAAACTGTAAAGACGTGTTTCAACAGAGAGATAACAGCGGATAAACATCATGCGTTAAATTATATTATTCAAAGCACATGTGCTGATCTTATTTTACAAAAAATGATTAAAATTTATGATATACTAGAAGACAGAAAATCTAATGTTGCTTTTTGTGTACATGACAGCATAGTTATTGATTTACACGTAGACGATAAGCACCTCATGAAAGATGTTATAGATGAATTTTCAAATACAAGATTCGGCAAATTTAAAACTAGTGTCAAAACTGGTAAGAATTTTGGTGATTTAAAGGAGTTATTTGTGTAATGGATACTATTATTGGGCTAGGACAAACTGGCTGTAATATTGCTGGCGCATTTGCGCAACATAAGCAATACAAAATTTATAAAATTGATCATGGTCTAGATGGCTTCAGACAGGACGGGAATTATAAAATGCCATGGCAAGACAGTCCGGAAAGGTATGAAAAAAACTGTCCAGACTTGAATAAATTTTTTAAAGACGTAGACGGCGAAATACTTTTTATTGTTGGAGGAGCTGGAAATATATCCGGAGCTTCTTTAAGTGTTTTAGAACATTTACAACACTGCGATATAAACGTTTTATATATCAGACCAGAGATTGAGTCTTTGGGAGCAGTTAAAGCTAAGCAGGAGTGGGCTGCTTTTAATATATTACAGGAATATGCAAGATCTGGCGTGTTCAAAAGGATCTATCTTGTCAGCAATCCGTATGTTGAAGAACACATTGGAAACATACCCGTCATTGGTTACTTTGATAAAATAAATGAAATGATTGTTTCTTGTTTACACATGATCAATGTATACAACCACAACGAATCAGTTATCGATACTTTTTTTGATCCGATGGATGTTTGTCGTATTTCTACGATTGGTTTTTACAACGAAGAAACAAATGAAAATAGATTACTTTTTCCTCTTGACAATATACGAGAAATGCGCTATTATTATGCTATCAATAAAGAAAAATTAGAAAATGATGGCGAAGTCATGAAAAAGATTCGAGAACAAACAAGGGATAAAATTAAAACTTGTTACGGAGTGTACGCAACAAATTACGAACAAGATTACGTTTACACAGTGGCACACACTTCATTAATTCAACAACAAAAAAAGTGAAAAAAACACTTGACAAACAAAATTCATTATGTTACTATGAATATAGCAGGATGAGAAATTAGTCATTCTGACTCTACTCAAACAAAGGAGAAATGATATGGGTATTGATATGGAAAAAATGCGCTCACGCCGAACCGCATTAGACAATAGAAATGGCAGCAACCGAGAGGTTTTTTGGAGGCCGCAAGACGGAGAGACAACGATTCGAATCGTTCCTACTCCCGATGGCGATCCTTTCAAGGACTACTGGTTTCACTATAACCTGGGAAACACTCCAGGTTTTTTGAGCCCAAAGAAAAACTATGGGGAAGATGATGCGCTTGACAACTTTGTTCGCAAGCTTTATAAAGAAGGCACAGAAGAAAGTATCAAGATGGCAAAGTCTTTGTCAGCTAGGCAGCGTTTCTTTGCTCCCGTGGTAGTTCGCGGAGAAGAAGATAAGGGTGTGCGTATTTGGGGATTTGGTAAGATGGCTTATGAAAAGCTCCTAAACCTTGTCCTCAATCCTGAGTACGGCGACATTACAGATTCCGAAACCGGAACAGACCTTGTAATTCGCTATGGGAAGCCTGCAGGGGCTTCTTTCCCTCAAACTGAGATTACTCCTCGCCGTCGTCCTTCGTTGTTATGCGAAGACGAAGCACAGTGTGCTGAATGGCTGGACACAATCCCAGATTTGGATTCGCTCTTCGAGCGAAAATCTCCAGGAGATGTCGAAACTATTCTTGATGAATATTTATCGGGAAATGTTGATGACAGTCCCTCTGATAATGTAGAGAAGTACAAAGTTGAATCAGGAGATTCAGTAGATAAAGCTTTTAGCGAGCTTCTTTCATAAGTTCTCTCTCACCCGCAGGGAGGCATGGGGTCACAGATGTCTCAACTTACTCACACACAGGAGGAAATACCATGAGTAACAACAACAACAACAAAAGCGGATACGAACTCCGCACCGACCTATTAGGTATGGCAATCGGCATTTTGGGCGACCAAAGGTCTCGCCAATTTGATAATGAATGTCTGAAACCGGAAGGCCAGAGAAATTCTGTTCCGCCTTACGCGACTGACGACGTTCTTGATGTTGCTGAAAAGCTATACAACTTTGTTCAAAAGAAGTAAATAGCAAAAAATCCGCAGGGAGGCATGGGGTCACAGATGTCTCAACTCAAAATAATAAAAGGATAAAATTAGAATGAGTAAGAAAACAAAAAGCAAGAAAGTAAAAGAAGGAAATACAGTAAGTATACACTACGTTGGAACACTTGATGATGGAACTGAATTTGATAATTCCCGAAATCGTGATGAAGTAATGTCCTTTGAAGTGGGAACAAACAAGTTAATTTCCGGTTTCGATAAAGCCCTAGCCGGTATGAAAGTGGGCGAAGTTAAAAGTATTAAGTTAGCTCCAGACGAAGCTTATGGGAAGGTTGATCCTGAAAATTTTCAAACTGTATCACCTTCAGCTTTTCCTCCAAATTTTCAACTTAAGGAAGGGCTCATGGTGCAAGGGACGGCTCCGGGTGGGCTTCCAGTGACTGCTACAATTAATTCAATTGGACAAGACGTTGTTGTTCTGGATTTTAATCATCCTCTGGCTGGTAAAAATTTAAATTTTGAAATTGAACTTTTGAATATACAAGAAAAAGAAAATTAAGAGTTGGTCATGGCAAAAAAAGTTACGAACAAAGCAGGTAAACTTTCTATGGCGGATATGCGCGGCCTTATTAATAAGAAGGCCGGCATGTCTGTCGCACATAATTTAACTGAAGCTAATCCAACAGAGGTGAAAGATTGGATTCCAACCGGCTCTCGTTGGCTGGATTCAATTGTTTGTCGAGGGCAATTAGCAGGTGTCCCAATTGGAAAAATTGTTGAAATTGCCGGTTTAGAATCTACCGGCAAATCTTATATGGCTGCTCAAATTGCGGCCAATGCCCAAGCTATGGGTATCGATGTAATTTATTTTGATTCTGAATCAGCCATCGATCCTGCATTTCTTGAGCGGACTGGATGTGACTTAGAAAGCTTGCTTTATGTTCAGGCACAGAATGTCGAATTTGTTCTTGAAACAATCGAAGACTTGCTTGCCAATAATGATAATCGTATGCTTTTTATTTGGGACAGCCTTGCCTTAACTCCATCCATTAGTGATGTTGAGGGAGACTTTAACCCACAATCTTCCATGGCTGTCAAGGCTCGTATTTTAGCTAAAGGAATGTCTAAACTGACAGTGCCTATAGCTAATAGTCAATCTACATTTCTCGTTCTTAATCAGCTTAAAACAAATATTACTAGAAGCCCTTCTGAGGCAATGGTTGAACCCTACATGACGCCTGGTGGAAAGGCTATGATTTATGCTTATTCTCTTCGTGTCTGGCTTACAGGAAGGAAGGCAAAAGCCAGCTTTGTGCTTGACGAGAGAGGATTTAGAACAGGTTCAGAGGTTAAAGTTACTCTCAAAAAAAGCCGCTTTGGGACTCAAGGCAGGCAGGCCAGTTTTAAAATTCTTTGGGGCGATGAAATCGGTATCCAAGATGAAGAGAGTTGGTTTGAAGCCATCAAAGGATCTGTTCATCTTAAACAAAGCGGAGCGTGGTATTCTTTAGAGTTCGATGATGGAACAACAGAAAAGTTCCAGCCATCTAAATGGAAAAATACGTTGACAAACAAGAAGTTTCGTGATAGAGTATTAGAAATAATGGATGAAGAAGTCATCCTTAAATTTGATAAGCGACAAGGCGAAGCAGCAGATTTTTATGATATCGAAAATGAAAATATCGAAGAAAACACAAAGTTATCTGTCGTTGGCCAGGAGAATGGCACAACAGAGTGATGAAGCTCGTACGTGTCATGGTGCTGTATTGGTAAAAGGTGGCAACATCATAAATGCCGCACACAACAAGTGGTCTTACTCCTCTTTTGGGAAGAGGTTTCGCGAGAGAGACAAAGGGATATCAACGCTTCATGCAGAGCTGGCAGCAGTTCTTAACTTAGACAGATCCATAACGCAAGGAACAGATATCTACGTTGTTAGAATCAACAAGGCAGGAGAATTTAAGATGAGCAAGCCATGTTCTATGTGCGAGGCAGCTTTGAAACATGTTGGAATAAAAAGGATATATTATACTACAGATGATGCCACTCTTGAATGTTATAAACTGTGATTCTAGTTACAGTATGGAAGAAAGATTTTTAGAAGATCTCGAGGGATGTTTTCCGAAGATGAAGTTTACACTTATTAACATAGAACTTCCTAGCCCACTTTTTGGCTGTACTGAAAGGCAAACGCTTAAGGCGGGAAGAAAAAAACTTAAACTATCATGGAGTCCTCCGATATCAGAGATTGAAGATGAAAAATTTTATCAGCGTTTGTTGGGAGATTGCATGGACGAAATTAACAAACTCTATCCCAAAAGAAGGTGGTTTTGAAAAGAATACTGATAATTGACGCTCTCAATATTTATCTGAGAGCATACATTTCAAACCCGTCAATTGCTTTAAATGGTCAACCGCTTGGTGGCGCATTTGGTTTTCTCAAGTCTTTGCAGAAGTATTGCAGAGAAATGAAGCCAGATCACATTGTGATATGTTGGGATGGCCCTGATGGCAGTAGAAAAAGAAAGACAATGCATAAGGGGTACAAAGAAGGAAGATCACCGATCCGTCTTAACCGCAATGTACGTGTTTTATCAGATGAAGAAGAACAATACAATAAAGTATGGCAACAACAAAGGTTAATAACATATCTCAATTGTTTGCCGGTATCTCAAATTATGATTGACAAAACTGAGGCAGATGACATCATTAGTTATGTAGCTCAAATGTCGCATTTTGGCGACGGACAAAAAATTATAATTTCCAGTGATAAAGATTTTTATCAACTTTGTAATGACAAAATAATAATCTATAGACCTGTCCAAAATGAGTTTATCAACACAAAAAGACTTGTTGAAGGGTTTGGGATACACCCTAATAACTTCGCCCTCGCAAGGGCCGTTTGCGGCGACAAGAGCGACAATTTAGACGGAGTTGGAGGGGCTGGCTTGAAGACCGTTGCTAAGCGGTTTCCGTTCCTCGCAGAGACAAACACGCACGAGATAGGGACGCTCTTGAAAGCATGCAAAGACGTCGAAAATCCTCTAAAAGTTCATCATAATATTTTGAGCGGAGAGAATAAAATAATAAGAAATTACAAGATGATGCAACTTTACACGCCTCTCATTTCTGTACAGGCAAGTCAAAAGATTAAATACGCCATTCAAGAAATGACGCCGGAATTAAATAAAACTCAATGTATCGGATTGATGATTGAAGATGGCATTGGAGCATATGATTGGGCAGCGATGTTTGCCACAATGAAAAGAATTTGCTTGACATCTAAAGAAAAATAAGATATGATGTTATTATCAATGCGCTTGTAGTTCAGTAGGTTAGAACGCCACTCTTATAAGGTGGAAGTCCCTGGTTCAAGTCCAGGCGGGCGTACTAAAAAAAAGAGTAATTCATGACAGCAGAAGAGAGAGTAGATTTTTCAAAATACGGCAAGGATTTTCAAGAAAAACTATGCCAGTTGATTTTACAGGACAGGAGTTTCTGTGATCAAATCGAAGAGGTTCTTGATATTCAGTTTTTGGAACTTAAATATCTTTGTGTATTTGTTCAAAAAATATTTGAATACAGAGAAAAATATAAAGTTCATCCATCGACCCGCACTATGCTAACAATGATGCGCTCCGAGTTGAGTGATGAAAACGATGCTATTCAAAAACAAGTAAGGGATTACTTTGCTAAAATTCATAAATCTGATATGGAAGTTGAAGGTAAAGAATACGTCAAAGATACTGCTTTAGATTTTTGCAAAAAGCAGATTCTAAAAGAAGCTATGATCAAGAGTGTGGGCCTTCTTAAAAATTCTTCTTTTGATGAAATTTCAAATACCATCAATGAGGCTTTAAAGCTTGGCTGTGACAATAATTTTGGCTACGACTACAAAAAAGATTTTGAAAAGCGTTTTCAAATTAAAACGAGGAATCCTGTAGCAACCGGTTGGGGATATATTGATGAATTAACAAAAGGAGGCTTGGGAAGGGGAGAGCTTGGGGTTGTTATCGCCCCCACAGGCGCCGGAAAATCAATGGCCTTGGTACATCTTGGGACACAAGCTATAAAAGAAGGAAAAAATGTTGTTCATTACACTTTAGAATTATCCGATACTATGATAGCATCTAGATATGACAGTTGTGTGACTGGGATTCATATTAAGGACTTGTTTACTAGCAAAGAACAAATTTATGAATCTGTTCAAGATCTTGAAGGAGGTTTGATCGTTAAAGAGTATCCAACAAAATCTGCTTCGACTAGGACGCTGGAAAACCACCTTGAGAGACTACGACAGCGTGATTTCAAGGTAGATCTGGTTATAGTTGATTACGGAGATCTTTTAAAACCCAATGTTGTTCGCAAGGAGAAAAGAATGGAGTTAGAATCTATTTACGAAGAGCTGCGAGGAATTGCTCAAATTTTTAACTGTCCGATTTGGACAGCCTCACAAACTAATAGGTCTGGCTTGAATGCTGAAGTAATAACAATGGAATCTATTTCCGAAGCATTTAATAAGTGCTTCGTTGCTGATTTTATCTTTTCTGTGTCAAGAACCATTAATGACAAAAACTCAAATACCGGAAGAATCTTTGTTGCAAAGAACAGATTTGGGCCTGACGGTTTGATCTATCCCATATTTATGGACCCGTCTAACGTTAAGATAAACGTTCTTGAACCAACTGGAGAGTCCATAGACGATATTGTTATAAAATCTGCCAAGGAGCAAGCTGAAAAATTGAAAGAAAAGTACAAAGAGTTTAAAGATGACAGAAATAGAAAAAATGTATAGCAAAGAGGAAGTTCACAAAGTTACATTAGATTATTTTGATGGGGACGAACTGGCTACAAATGTCTGGATGACAAAGTATGCTTTAAAAAATAAAAAAGGTGAATTTGTAGAAAAAAATCCAGATGATATGCACGTTCGTTTAGCTAAAGAATTTGCAAGAATTGAAGAGAAATTTGGAGGCAAAAAGAAACTTTCATACAGCAAGATATATGAACTTTTAAACCATTTCAATTATGTAGTCCCTCAGGGCTCGCCTATGATGGGGATTGGCAATAACTACGTTAATGTGTCTTTATCTAATTGTGTTGTTATAGACTCTCCGCAAGATAATATTTCTTCAATTGTTGATTCTGGTAAATATCTTGCTAACCTTTTTAAGCGTCGTTGCGGGGTTGGACTTGACATATCCAAGCTTCGTCCTGAAAATGCTTCTGTAAATAATTCTGCAGGCACAACAACGGGTGCTTGGTCATTTGCAGATTTTTATTCTTATGTTTGTCGTATGATAGGACAAAATGGTCGACGTGGAGCATTGATGATCACGATGGATATAAAACATCCGGACATTGAACAGTTTGTAAATATGAAACATGACTTAACAAAAGTTACCGGCGCAAACGTCTCAGTTAAGATAAGTGATGAATTTATGAGAGCAGTCGAGAACAAAGAAAAATTTACTTTACAATTTCCTGTTGATTCTGATAACCCGACTATAATAAAAGAAATTGAAGCAGAGAATCTGTGGACATTAATTGTCGAGTCTGCTACAAAGACTGCTGAGCCAGGCCTTATGATGTGGGACAACATTATCAACAATCTTCCAGCAGAATGTTATGCCGATGTCGGTTTCAAGACTTTAACAACTAATCCTTGCGGAGAGATACCATTATCAGCATATGATAGCTGTCGCCTGATTTCAATTAACCTTAAAAATCTCGTTATTAATCCGTTTAAAAATCCGGAATTTGATTTTTGTGAATTGAGTAAAGTTGCGGCTCAAGCGATGAGGTTATCAGATGACCTTGTTGAACTTGAAATCGAAAAACTTGAAAAGATTATTAAAATTTGTGACACAAAAGATGAAAGAGTTCTGTGGAAAAATCTTTTAAAAGTTTGTAAAGATGGCAGAAGAACTGGCCTAGGCACTCATGGACTAGCAGATGCTCTTGCGTGTTTAAACCTTCGTTATGATTCCAACAAAGCCATAGAAGTAATAGAAAAAATTTATGAAACCATAAGAGATGCCGCGTATGCAGAAAGTGTCAACTTAGCAAAGCAGCGTGGTGCATTCCCGGTATTTGACTGGGACAAAGAGAAATTGAATTCCTATATCTTGAAACTGCCAAAAATTTTGCGGGAAAAAATTTCCAGATTTGGAAGACGCAATATTTCTATTTTAACAAATGCTCCAACTGGTTCTGTCTCCATTATGTCTCAAACTAGTTCCGGTCTTGAACCTGTGTTCAGAAATTCTTATAAGCGAAGGCGGAAACTTTCTCATAATGAAAAAAATGTTGAACCTGATTATGTCGACGATCTTGGTGACAAGTGGCTAGAATATAATGTGTTCCATCACAATGTGCAAGAATATCTTGATTTACTAAAAACAAAAAAGATTCCAGATATTTTTGTCGAGAGCGATCAAATTGATTGGCCGAAGAGAATAGAAATTCAAGCCGCCATTCAAAAGAGTATTGATCATTCAATTAGCTCAACAATTAACTTGCCAAAAGATACAGATCCAAGCGTAGTTGGCGATCTTTATTTAGAAGGTTGGAGAAAAGGACTTAAAGGTATCACAGTATACGTTGATGGAAGCCGTAGTGGGGTTCTCATAACAGAGAGTGCCAATGACACATTTCCACAAAATGGCGCCCCCAAGAGACCCAAAGAGCTTTTCTGTGACATTCACCACACCACTATTCAGGGAGAAAAGTGGACTGTTCTTGTTGGTCTGTACGATGACAAGCCGTATGAAGTCTTGGGAGGTCTTTCAAATTTGATTGAAATCCCAAAGAGATACAAAAAGGGTATTTTGACTAAGCACAATTTTAAAAGTAGGAATAATCGCTATGATTTAAAAATTGGTGAAGATGATGACGCTATGATTATTAAGGATGTTGTGACTGTTTTTGACAATCCAACAAATTCAGCATTTACAAGGATGATTTCTCTCGCGCTTCGTCATGGAGCTAAGCCAAGTTTTTTGGTTGAACAGTTGCACAAAGATCGTGATAGCGATATGTTTAGTTTTTCAAAGTGCATTGCAAGAATTCTTAAAAACTATATTCAAAATGGAGAAAAAGTTGAAACTGACAGAGTGTGTGAATCATGTAACGAGGAAGGGTTAATTTACCAAGATGGATGTATAACTTGCGCCGCATGCGGCTATGCAAAGTGTGGTTGACATTAATATAATTAATTGTTATAATAGACAAAGGAGATAAATATGAAACTTAATTATTTGCTACCGGAAAAAGAGGCAACAGAAAACTGTGATGGATCCCGAACAAAACTACAAAAACATTCATGGCTTGTGGGAGGGCAGATTCGTAAATCTGTTGATGGCTCTGTTGGGGTTGAATTTTTTTGTAAAAGATGTGGAAGGAGATACTGGCATTTTTTTACACCGGAAGAATATAAAACTTATAAAAACATTTTAGGAGAAGCAGCATGAAGTTTGAGCCAAGGAATAGACATCTTTTAGTCGAAAAAGTTGAAAAAGAAGGAATAGAAGAAAAAACAAATGTTTTATTACCGGAAGGTTATGCAAAAGTCGAAGAGTATACACTTTTGCGAGTTGTAGCTGTCAGTCCGGACTGCGCCGTGGTAGCTAGAAAAGGTGAAAAAATTGTTGTCCCTACTCATTTAATCCAAAATATTAATATGGGAGAATATGATTTTTCAATTATTTTAGAAAACCATATATGCGGAGTGGTATACAGCAAATGATAATGACTACCGCCGAATTAATTTGTGCTGCTATCTTATCTATAGGCATGCCAAATGCTGATTTCGCTTGTAAACATATGGATTCTGTTGTGAAATATTCTGAAAAATATGATATAGATCCAGTTCTTCTGACTGCAGTTATTTATACCGAGAGCAGATGGAACCCAAAAGTAGAGAGCAGATCCGGGGCATGCGGATTAACTCAGGTTATTCCAAAGTGGTCGAGAAAGTTCGGATATGTAAGTTGTAGTCGTCTCAAAAGAGATCCTGAAATGGCTATTAGAAAGGGCGCCCAGATACTAGATTATTGGATTAACAAATATAATAGGGGCAATGTAAGACTGGGTTTGTGCGGATACAATGCAGGATATCGTTGTCGTGGTAAGAGCAAAATTTTAGATAAAAGAGGACACACAAGATATACCAGGCGAGTGTTAAAAATGTATCGCGACATCGAGTTGGAGATGATACCTGGTTGTATGTATCGTGAGTGATTTAAGCCATCACTTGTATGAAGTTGATGAACTTGTAGTTGGGAACAGCCTAGAAGCTGTAAGTTATGCCTTTTTGAATCATAAAACTCTCGTGTTAAATGATTTACATAAATTAAATTTTTTTGACTTTTTCGAACCTCAAACAGATTTACAAAAATACAGAATAGAACCAGAAGAGTATAAATTAAGAACCCACAAAGGAACAAAGCTAGTTGGTCCGTCTAAATTAGAAGTTTGGGAACATTTGATTTTTTCTTTATCACTTGCAGGATTGTTGCCAGTTCATGATTTAGTTTCTTATACACGAATTGAAGATGAAAATATTTTAAAAATTTCTACTAAAAACTCCAGAATGATAAAATTCAAGTTTAACAAACTCAGAGTTTTTGATGACGAAAATGTACGCGGCTTAAGTTCTCCCCTTCAATACGATAAATACAAAGTCGTTGATTGGATTAACGTGAGATCGGGCATGAAACATGAATACGACTATTTCGAAACTGAAGATGATTTTGTAAAAGAAATATATTTTTATCCTTCTAAAAGACTAGGCGCCGGCGAAAATGACAAAAGAAAAGATTTAGTCTCTATTTCTTATTTAAATAAAGAACAACTAGAGGACTTTAATTACTCTGATACATATGTTAAATTTAAAATTCTAAGCTTGATGAAACAGTACGGTATAAAAGGCGCCAGGAACGGTAAACGTCATGATGACCCAAACAAATATGCTTATTATTCAGTAAAAATTGAGCCCGTTAGAAGAGAAGTAATTAAATTGACAAAACCAACTTACGAGGACGAAGGACTGCTTGTTTTTGATAATAGAGATGAAAGGAAAGTTTATTTTCAATCTTCTCGCCAAAATGGTTATTTAAACAAAGTGCATAATTCTTTAAGTGCTTGATGAAGGAACAAATATTGCGGCCATTTTTCATTTGGCGGGTATCGTGCCTGTTGCTGGCCAACCACTAGATTTTAATTTACCATGGCATGATTCTTGTATTCCCATTGCTTCTGACTATCTTGCCATTGAAAGAGCTGTTGTTGAGTGCGCATATGCTGGTTGTGAAACGATTTGGATTGTATGCCATGATGACATGCAGCCTCTTATTCGACACAGAATAGGCGAGATGATTGAAGATCCAGTTTGGCTCGGAAGAAATATGGATCCGCGACCATCAGAAACAAGAAAACAAATTCCAATTTACTATGTTCCGATTCACCCAAAAGATCGAGACAAGAGAGATTGTTTGGGGTGGAGCGTACTGTATGGAGCATTGGTTGCTTATAGCATTAGTAAAAAAATAAGCACATATGTTATTCCGAATAGATATTATGCAGCTTTTCCTTATGGAGTATACCCTCCAGAAGTGTTGAGGCCTCACAGAAAACAGATATCAAGTAATAGGCCTTTTATTTTATCTTTTATTGATTCGACAATCAAAGACGGAGAATATTTAGGGTTTACTTTTGATGCAGAAGATTTTAAACGATGCAGGGCAAAATTAAGAAAAGAAGGTACGGGAAGGTACGTTCCTGGTGTAGGTTTAACAGAGAAGATGCTTCCAATAGAAAAAAGATGGTCGGCTAGGCATTTTCCAATCGAGCAAGTATTTAGTTCTTTGGATTTGGATGGCGGTCTAAATGTAGAGGTCGATTGGTATTTTAAAATTGACAACTGGGATGACTATTGCGAATATATGGGTTCAGAAATGAGGAAAGGGATTAAAAAACCATCTAAAATGGTGTATAGTTACAAAGAATGGAATCCTGTGGGAGAAGACAATGGATAACATTATAGAAAATGTTGCAGTTGCAATTGCAGATCTTGCAATATTTATTAGTATAACTTTAATGGTATTTTAAAATGAATGATTATATTACGACATTAATAGCAGTACATTTGCTTGGTGCTATTCTTGTTATTTACACACTTAAAAAAAATCCTAGGAGGGATGACGATGAATGAATATGTTCTTTTAGCTCTTATTGGGCTAAGCTTAAACGCTGGTTTAATTTATTACGTAGTAAAATATCGTAAATAAAAAGTTCTTGACATGAAGAGTTAGTTGTGTTATATTATCTGCAGAGGTAAAAAAATGAAAACTATTATTCATGTCAATCAGCATGTTATTCGCAAGAACACGAAGACAGGCGAAAGTAAACCATGCTTGACTGTCAAGACTTATAAAGAGAACAGATATGCCCACGAAGCTATTATTCGTGATGAAAGTGGTAATGAGATTGCAAAAGTTGTATACAGTGCTCATAAACCGTTATCCTGTGGTGCGAGATGTTGGATCGAAACTAAATATGATGTAGAGACTGTAGTACATGACGATCCTTCCAGTCTCGTGAGCATGGAATAGGCGGGGTACTACTAATGACTAAAATTCCATTTGTTGGTTTACACGCACACAGCGGCTTAAGTCTAAACGACGGTTTAGGCTACCCACAAGACCATATGAATTTCGCCTATGAGAACGACGGAGATGCCCTTGCATTGACCGATCATGGCCACATGAATGGTTTGCCCCATCAAGTCTTGCATGCAAGGAAAATGCAAGCTAGCGGAAAAAACTTTAAACCAATATTTGGGGTTGAGGCTTATTTCAACCCCTCTTTGGATCAATGGCGAGAACAATATGAAAAAGCAAAGAAAGAAAAGAAGAAAGGAATCAAGAATGAAATAGAACTTTCTATTGAAGATGAGAGAGCCTCAAAACAAAAAGTTGTCGATATCCTAAAAAAAAGAAATCATCTTATTTTACTCGCACAGAACCAAACCGGCTTGAATAATATATTTAAGCTCATATCGGAGAGTTACAAGGGTGAAAACTTTTATCGCTACCCTAGAATTGATTATGAGCTTCTTAGCTTATATAATAGTGGAGTCATTGCCTCTAGTGCTTGTCTTGGTGGCGTTTATGCTGGTGATTATTGGGATCATAAAGATTTTGGTAGTGCTGCTGTTATAAATGCAATGCGTCAAACAACGGAACGCATGAAAGCTATTTTTGGAGATAGATGGTATGGAGAGATTCAATGGAACAACATTCCTGAACAACATGAACTTAACCAATATATTATTCAGATTTGTCGTGAATATGATGTGAAGCTTATTTCTACTGCTGATAGTCATTACCCGAATCCTGATGCCTGGAAAGATAGGGAGCTTTATAAAAGAATTGGGTGGATGGGAAAAGGAGGTCTTCCGGAATATATGTCTGCAGAACTTCCTTCCGGAGTTGAAGAGATCGGATATGAGTTATATCCAAAAAACGGGGAACAAATGTGGGAGTCTTACCACAAATACTCAAAAGAAGTAGGTTTCGATTACGATGACAGTCTTGTCTTAGATTCGATCAAAAGAACAGAATATATTGCTCATGATCTGATTGAAAACTTCATGCCTGATAACGAAGTTAGGCTTCCAAGTTTTGTTGTACCAGCTGGCAAAACAGATATTCAGGCTTTAACTGAGAGCTGCCTGCAAGGATTGAAAGACAAAAATCTTGATAAAAAATCAAATTATGTAGATCGACTCAAAGAAGAACTTTTTGTTATTCGGGATCGCGGATTTGCAAAATATTTTTTAACAATGAAAGCGATATCCGACAAGGCTAGTTCGGTGCAGCTTACCGGTCCAGGCCGGGGCTCGGCAGCCGGCTCTCTTGTTGCTTATGTCTTAGATATTACACAAGTTGATCCTATTCGACATGGGCTTTTGTTCTCGAGGTTTTTGAGACGAGATGCTGTGGACTACCCAGATATTGATTATGATGTTGCTGAGCCCATGGAGATTAAAGAGATGCTAATTGATGAATGGGGCGCCAACACGGTAGCTCCTATTTCTAATTATAACACTCTTCAACTTCGTTCGTTAGTTAAAGATGTTTCAAAATTTTATGATATCCCGTTTGCGGAAGTTAATAGTGTGACGGGCAAAATGATTTTTGAAGCAACTCCTATAGCCAAGAAAAAGCATGGCATTAAATCAGGTGTTTATGTACCGACTTTTGATGAAGTCATGGAGTACTCGGAAACTCTAAAAAGATTTCTTGATAAATATCCACACGTTAAAACTCATATCGATGCTTTACTTGGACAAGTTAAAAGCGTGTCTAGACATGCCGGCGGAGTAGTAGTTGGCGAAGATTTAGATAAGTGGATGCCGCTTGTAAACAGCGGGGGAGTTAGACAAACTCCGTGGTCTGAAGGGCAAAACGTAAGACACCTTGAGCCACTTGGTTTTATTAAGTTTGACATTCTTGGTCTAGCGGCTTTGAGAATGATTGAAGGCGCGATCCGGCATGTTCTTAAAAGACATTGTGGAGTAGAAGATCCGACATTTCAGGACGTCAAGAAATTTTATAATGAAAAGCTTCACCCTGATACCATTAATTTTAACGACCAAAGTGTATATAAGAATGTTTTTCAAAAAGGAAAATGGACTGGAATTTTTCAATTCACTGAGTCAGGTGCCCAAGCTTTTTGTAAAAAAGTAAAGCCAAAAAATATAATTGATATTTCAGCCATTACTTCAATTTACCGGCCGGGCCCTCTTGGCGCTAACGTAGATAAGTCTTACGTAGTAGCAAAGAAAGATCCTGACGGCATTAACTATATTCACAAACTCGTAAAAGATGTGACAAAAGAAACTTATGGTTTTTTAATATTTCAAGAACAAATCGCTTTATTAGCTCACAAACTAGGTAAGGATGTTTCTCTCGATGAAGGCAACGCTCTGCGAAAGTACTTAACCAAAAAAGGGACTGGAGATGAAACAGAAAAGAAAAACAAAATTTATAAAAAGTTTGTTGACGGGTGTTTAGAAAAAGGACTGTCGCATAACCAAGCAGAACAGCTTTGGCAAAATTTTGAATATTTTTCTGGTTATGGATTTAATAAGTCTCATGCAGTTAGCTATAGTATTTTGAGCTACCAGTGCGCCTGGTTGTTAAACTACTATCCCGCTGAGTGGACTGCAGCTTTTCTTGATAAAGAACCCGAAACCAGAAAAGAAAAAGCAATCAATATTGCTAAGTCAATGGGTTTCAAAATTCAGCCCTTGGACATTAATTCTTCCGGATCTGTTTGGGAAATTTCCAAAGACGGCAAAACACTCATTCAGCCGTTAACATCGATCAAAGGACTAGGAGACAAAGCAATTGAACAAATAACTCAGCATCGCCCTTTTAATACAGCTGAAGAACTGTTGTTTGATCCCGATATCATCTACAGTAAGTTAAATAAAAAAGCATTAGATGTTCTTGTTCGCAGCGGGGCTTTGGATGGCCTGATTGACAGCAGGTTCTCTGGAATGAAACATTTCTGGTCTGCTGTAGTTGTGGACCGGCCTAAAAAGGAAAAGCGACTAAACGAAAATATTGAACTTTACAGGCCAGAGGGAGATTTTACAGTTGAGGAGAGGATCGCAAATAAGGCAAACTTGACTGGGGTTTTCCCAATGGACCTCGTACTAAATAAAAACGTTAAAGATAAACTAGAAGAATATCTTGTTCCCCCGATTGCTGAATTCGACTCTGATCTTCAAGTTGTCTGGTTCGTTCCACGCGAGATCATTAAAAGAAGAACGAAGAGCGGAAAGGAATATTGGATCGTTAACGTAATTGATTCGACAAGCAACCAAACTACTATTAGATGTTGGGGAGTCCGGGAAAGAGACACAATTCACATCAATCGACCATATATGTGCAAAATTGATTACGATGAGCAGTGGGGATTTTCTTCGAGATCGATAAGACATAATTGGAGACTGTTAGGATGAAAACAAAAAAAGAAAAAAAATCAGAATATAACAAACAGTATCGTGAAAAAAACAAAGAAAGACTTCTTGAATATTCAAGACGATACTACCACGAAAACAAAGAAAAATCAGCAGAATATAGCAAGCAGTATCGTGAAAAAAACAAAGAAAAAATTACTGAACACAACAAACGATATTGGGCAGAAAACAAGGAAACATTAGCAGAACAAAATAAACAATATCGCGAAGAAAATAGAGAAAAAATTTCTAAACAAAGAAAACAATACCGCGAAAAGAACAAAGAAGCAATTGCTGAGAGACAAAAAAAACATTATCACAAAAACAAGGAGTATATTATTGAACAACACAGGCAATATCGCAACGGGCTTAAAGAAAACATTATTTATAAAGTAATATGTCCAGACAAAAGGTATTACATTGGTTCAACTACGCGCGGGATCCAGGAGCGCCTGTATAGACATTTTAGTGATCCAAGAGATAAAAAAGAGAGTCTTCCAGAATATTTGAGAGACAAAAAATATACACGAGAAGATATAGAAGTAGAGGTGCTTGAAAAGTTTGAAAGTGGATATGAATTAGACATGAGAGAAAGAGAGTACGAAATCATTGCAAAATATATTAATGATCCTTTTTGTCTAAACAAGAGAAATTTTGTTTATGGAGATAAACATGTTGACAATCATAAAATTTAATGATATAAAGGAGTTATGATGAAACTTAAATTTTACAAAATTAGACCAGATGCAAAACTTCCATCACGCGCTCATTTAATTGATGCAGGGGTGGATTTGTTTTATTGTCCGGATCCTGTTCAATACCCCGATTGCTATTGGAAACCGGAAGGGGAATATAGAATCCCACCAGGAGAATCTTGCTTGGTGCCAACAGGGTTAAAAGTTGTGGTTCCGAAAAACCACATGTTGGAAATAAAAAATAAATCTGGGATTGCCCACAAACAGAAATTACTTGTTGGTGCGTGCGTTGTTGATCCTGGTTATACTGGCGAAGTTTTTGTTAACCTCCACAACATTGGAGGTTCAACACAAACTATACAACCCGGGCAAAAAATTGCACAAGCCGTGTTGGTTCCAATTATAGTTTGTGAACCTGTTGAAACCAATTACGATCCATCGCTTTTGGACACTGAAAGATCTGATGGGGGTTTTGGGAGCACGGGGCTAATATGAACAAAGAAACACAACAAACAATGTTCTCTTCCAAGTCTGCAGAGTGGGAGACTCCACAAAAATTGTATGATTATCTAAATCTTGATTATAGATTCACTCTGGATCCATGCGCTACTAGCAAGACTGCGAAGTGTGAAAAATATTACACTGAGGAGGACGATGGGCTTAATAAAAGCTGGGAAGGTGAAAAGGTTTTTATGAATCCTCCATATGGAAGAGATATTAAAAAATGGATCAAGAAGGCTTACGAGGAGGGACAAAAACCAAATACGGTAGTAGTCTGCCTGATACCTTCGCGAACAGATACAAAATATTGGCATCAATATTGTATGAGAGCTTGGAAAATAAGTTTTATTAAAGGCCGGCTTAAATTTAAAAATGATAATGCCGGTAATAACTCTGCTCCCTTCCCGTCAGCTATCGTTGTTTTTAAAAATTTATATGGCTGCGGCGCAATGGGCGGCGCTGTCGGTATATCAACGTTGGAGGTTAGATGACTAAAGTTGAAGGGAAAATACGACGTGCAATAAAAAGAAACAAGAAAAAACAATCTGAAAGAGATTTAAAGGAAAAAATAAGTATGTTTTCACAACTCGAAGATCAGTGTCTTGTTTGTGAAAAAGCGTTTGACAAGAACAACAAGGATATGGTACAATCATGGTATGTTGTTGTTCGAGAGAAGCAAGACAGGATTAATCTTTATTGCCCAGAATGCTGGACAAGAGCATGCAGTTTAGTGAACAACTTGAAAGAGGATATAAATGCAGAACAGTCTTAGTTTTGATGATGTGTTGTTAGAACCAAAATACTCAGATATAGAGAGTAGAGGTCAGATTGATATAGGAAACCACTTAAGTGAAACAGCATATTTGGAGTTGCCAGTTATATCAAGTCCAATGGATACAGTCACTGAAGACGAAATGTCGTGGACCATGTATGACGAAGGCGGATTGGGTGTGCTTCATAGATATAACACAATTGAGGAACAGGTTGCTCTTGTTAAGAAGAGGCGATGTTTTACAGCTGCAGCAATTGGGGTGACTGGAGAATACGAAGAACGCGCATGTGCTTTAGTTGATGCTGGAGTTCGTTACCTATGTTTGGACGTTGCTCACGGTCATCATATTTTGGTGAAAAACGCGCTTAAAACGTTGAGAGACGTTTTTGGAAGTGAAGCCCACTTGATGGCTGGCAACGTTGCCACTCTCGAAGCTTTTAATGATTTGGCAGATTGGGGAGCTGATAGTATCAGAGTTGGAATTGGGGGTGGCTCCATATGTAGCACAAGAATTAATACTGGCCATGGCGTCCCAACTTTTCAATCAATACATGATTGTTCGTATTCGGATAGAGATGCGAAATTAATTGCTGATGGTGGAATTAAAAATAGTGGAGATATTGTAAAGGCTTTGGCTGCAGGGGCAGATTTTGTTATGCTTGGCTCAGTGTTGGCTGGAACTGATGAATCTCCGGGAGAAATATTTACAAGCGGAAATAAAAAGTATAAGGTGTATAGAGGAATGGCTTCGAGATCCGCGCAGATGGATTGGAGAGGGCAGTCATCTTCTCCTGAAGGCATATCAACTACAATTCCATATAAAGGCCCGGTGGCTGATATTCTTCGGGACATCGCTGGGAATGTTAGAAGCGGGTTTTCTTATACTGGTGCCCGAGATTTACGAGAATTTCAGTCGAGAGCAACATTTCTACAGCAGACACCCGCTGGCCAGCATGAAAGTTCAACACATATCTTGAGGAGATAAAATGGAAAATACAAGAGAATTTATAATCGAAAGCAGAAGACATGGCAAGTTCATCGTCTTGATCGATGCAGAAGATTGGGGTAGGATAAGTCAATACACTTGGCGCGTATGTAAAAAAAATAAATTTTATATTCGAACTAATGTTCCTCACCCGGAAGGCGACCGCCGAGCAGGCCTCTCCCGCTATGGTCACCCGCGCGGCTTCCGCGAATACACAATTGAAATTCAAAGAATGATTATGAACACTCCAAAGGGTATGTCAACTGATCATATCAACGGAGACACTCTAGATAATAGGAAATCAAACCTTCGCATATGCACTTCAGCCGAAAATAATAGGAATAGAGGTAAATCATCAAATAACAAATCCGGCTACGTAGGTGTTTCACAGGCACCGAGTGGGAAGTTCATCGCCACCATCAGCCATAGACGAAAAAAATACCATATTGGAACGTTTGACACCAAGAAAAAAGCTGCCATGGCACGCGACAAAAAAGCAAAGGAACTGTTTGGAGAGTTTGCTTATTTAAATTTCCCAGAGAAAGCGTGATGTTTCATAAATTTAGAAAAGCGGAGAAGCAAGTTTGTTTTGAAGATTTTGATAAAAAACATGCCGATTTGAAGATCAGGTTACATTACGATGGCTTGCGACAAAACGAGTTTTTTAGATTGGTAATGAGAAAATATATTGATAAGGATGAAAATATGATGAAAATTATTGATAAGTATAAAGATCAAAAAGGGAACCAAAGTATAACAAATAGAAAGAAGTCTAAACAATTGGTTGAAAAAGGGCGAGTTCTGGAGAAGCAGTTTGCTTTAAACTCTACTGAAGTGGAGAGTATATTTGATTTATTAGAAGAGGAACATTCAGAATTATGAAGAAATGTGCATCGGAATGTGTGAAAAATAATTATAAATGCCCGTTGAAAAAATGCAAATACTGGATTGCTTACAAAAAAGATTTAAACTGTACTTTGATCGCAGTAGAAAAAAATGGAGCTATGACACTGAGAGAAGTGGCGGAAAGACTGAATATAAGCTTCGTTAGAGTCAAACAAATCCAAGATCGAGCATTAATAAAACTACAATTAAAAGAAGCAGAATTAATTGACGATTAAATGCACTTTTTGTGTGTCGAGGTACTATTTATTTTAAACTGTGAACTCATAGAATCATAGGAGAACACCAATGAGTAATAAGAAAACACTTCTCAAAGAGAACACGATTCGTCGTTTTATGAAGCTGGCTTCAATTGAGCCTCTAGCGGAAACTTTTGTTGACAAACTAAAGGAAGAGGAAAAAGAACCCCTCGCAGAGGAAGAAACTGAAGAAGAAGTTGTAGGGGAAGAAACCCAAGAAAAAGGGCAAAAGGCACTTAAAGAAGTGGCACCACCGACAGATTCGACAGAACGCTACGAAGGATCGGGACTTGCGATGGATCGTGATGACGATTTAGGTGGTTTAGGTGATCTTGAAGATTTGGGTGAACCTGAAGAACTCGACGAGCCGGCGGCGGCTTGTGAAACTGAAGCATTGGCTGATCTGTTGTCAAAAGTTGGCGATGCCGTAGAGGTTTGGGCAGATGAACATGGTGTTGATGTTTCTGTTGATGTAGACACAGAAGGCGAAGGCGAAGGGGAAGAAGATTTAGGTCTCGAGCCCGAACTAGAAGGGCCAATGTCCGATCTAGGGCTGCCTCCCGAAGAGGAAGAACTGCCGCCCGAGGAAGATCTTCTAGAGAAGCTTACTCATCGCATCGCTTACCGCATGCTTCAAGAAAGAGAGAAAGCTGCGCGGCAGCAAGTGAAAGAAAATAAAATAGATGCGATTTCTGACGTAATCGTTGAAAGAATTTTTAACTCTGCTAAAAAATAAGAGGGTGTGATGCCTGATGGCATGGATCAGTTTCTGTGGTTTGTTATGGGAGTCATGTCCTATAGGATAATTTCTTCTATATTAAACTACGGACATATGTACTCCTTTATGAATTCGCTGAAGGGCGACATTCTTAAATTATTGACTATTCTAGAAGAAGACTTGAATCAAGCATTAAGCCTTAAGCATGCACATATGTGTTCTGCAGAACTAGATGAAGAAGAAATAAAAGTGCAAGTTGAAAAAGACAAGCAGGCAATAAACATTTGGAAAGAAGTAATAATATCGCGTTTGAAAACTCATTGGCCTAGATATTACAGAGACCTCTTGAAATTTAACAGTTGGAAAGAGGCCAAAAAAGAGTTTAAAGATCAATTTAAAAAAAACAGTTGACTTTTTTTTCTTTTTATTGTAATATAGGAGCATGTATATTATGGAGAAGGAAATGAGAATTACCGTTTGGAAACAGCTTATCAATGAAGATAGACAACCCACTTATAAACTTCAACTTGAAGGAGATTTATCTGCGAAAGAAAGAAAAAAAGTATTAGCAGAGTTAAAAGGCTGGAAAGAAGTTGGGTACGGGTGGCATAAAAGTGGCAAAGCAGAGTTGCGTTTGTTTGTTAGATCGTTTCAAGATAGAAATTCTTGGATCAAGTGGGCAAAGGCATTTCCATATGAGTTGAAAGAACTTAATAGAAACGGAAAAACAAAAAAAATTAACTAGGAGAAGTAATTGGGCAAATTTGAAACTGAGACACCTCAGAAAGAAGAAGAGCAAGAAGAAATAGCAACAGATCTTTCACAATTTTTGATGCTGAATGATATGAACGCCGAGCCGGCAAAACTTAGGCTGATTGGTTTATATGGCGAAGTCACTGAAGAAAATGCTGCTGAGACAACTTATTCCTTAATGGCCTTAAAAGAAATGGGAAAAAAAGAGGAACTTTCAGACCCAGAAGATCCTGAATCAGAAGTTACTACTACTTACGAGCCGTTAAAATTTATCGTGTCGACTTGGGGAGGTAGTGCTGTTGATATGTTTTCAATTTATGATATAATGCGGATGGTTAGAACTGACTGCGATATCAACACCTTGGGTCTTGGCAAAGTCATGTCAGCAGGTGTTTTACTATTAGCGGCTGGAACAAAAGGACAGAGACGCATTGGAAAAAATTGCAGGGTTATGCTTCATGGTGTTCAGTCTGGTCAGCATGGAAACATCTCAGACCTTGAAAACGAAATGGCAGAAGCCAAATGGACACAAGATAGATTGGTTGCTTGTTTGAAAGATGAGACAAAAATGACCAAGAAATATATTAAAAAGCTTTTAGCAAAGAGAATGAATATCTATTTCACAGCAGAAGAAGCTGTAGAATTAGGAATAGCAGACGAAATCGTTTGATAGAGACTAATTATAAGCATGAATATTAAAGAAAGAATCGAAAAAAGATTTAACAAAAAAATGCTTAACTTTCAAAGACTTCTAGAGATGGTCGAGCAACAGATGGATGGTTTAGTTGTAGAGAACGAAGCTGAAGAAGGTGAAAATATTGACACTGAGGGCAGCGGAGAGAGTGAAAAGTTAAATTTTAGTGGAGCGAAATTCTACAAGACTGCGATGAATTCGTTCAAAGCACCCACCGAGCAATCTGGCAAAATGGGCACTGATGAAAGACAAAATTTTCAAAAATATATCACGAGAAATATTAGAGGTAAAACTCTTGCAGAAAAAATAGACTCTATCAACACAATCGTAAATGGAGAACCGGATAGTGGTGCAAAAATTTCAGAAATTATGGGCGCCCTCGGAGCCCTCAAAATGCTGCAAGAAACGCTAGATGACTTCAATCCGTCGACAGCTGGTTTTTTGTTTGAGGCGTTTTTATCAGGACTTCTTCAAGGTGAGCAGGTAACAGACACGGTTGGCGGCACACTGCCAATTGAAGATTGCTGGTTCTTCATAGATCCGAAAACCGGTGATCCTGGCCAACCCGTTAGTCTCAAATTACTCAAACACTCGGTAACAATAGACGGTAGTTTGGATAATTTATTGGGCTTTTTTATGAAGCCGGAAATTGCAGCTGTGGCAGAGGAGAAAGGCATTGAGTATATTGTTGCGACAAAAACAAGGAAAAATAAATTAGACCTTTATTCTTTTAACATCAGGCCTAGTAATTTTTTCTTCTGGATTGAAGAAAGATATTTTGATTTTAGTTCACTTGCTTCAGAAAATATAGAGTTGCGAGAACACTTGGAATCTCCAGAGGTTTTAGAAGCAAACAAGCAACGATGGGAAAATGCTTTTTTACGCAGCCGCGCTCCTATGTTTGGCTTGAACCCCAGTGAAGTTGAATTTAATTATGATTGGAAAAACGAAGGCCAGTGGAAGTCTGTTGTGAAGAGGCCTTCATATTCTCGAGCCGGCGCTCCCCAAACAGCGGAAATTATGTTAAGCCCTGCAGGAAAAAAATCTTTTGCCTCGTGGGCTAAAGCTGATTTTGGTATGCCACCAAATTTAGAAGAGCTTGTGATAAGTTCAGAACTTGAAGCTGAGTTTTTTTCTGAAGATGAGCAAGTGTCGTCCCACGCGTCTGTTGAAATAGCTAAAATTGGCGCCATCAAACGTCTAAGTGCTTACTATAGATCAATAGAGGCTTTGTCCTATGAGGTGCACGAAGCACCCCAACACATTCAAAGGTGGTACGGCGCCAATAAAAGCGGTGATCAGTATGTTGAGTCGGACGTTGTACGATACCTCAATGATATGGTTCAAGATGGGAGCGCAGAATCGGTCATAAAATGGGCACAAACACTTGAGAGTATTCGCTTGAAAACACAGTTTGAGATCAGGCCTGTTTCAGTTCGAACTTATAGTACAATATATGGCACAATTGATCCTAATCGGCGTAAAATTTTGAGAACATTACAAAAATATAGTTCTACTCTTGCAAAAAGCTGTGCGCCCATCTATGAAGAATTGGAAAGATTTACTCGTTATATTAATGGGTATTACATGCAAAATCGTACTGGAGATGCGTTCAAAGCATCTGAGTCAGCCGAACAACTGTCTGAGCATGCGAAAGAACTGACGAGTGAAGTCGAAAAATAATTTAAAAAAACACTTGACATTTGTTGTATAATATCATATACTGTATAAAGAAAGAGGTTGAATATGTCGAGAAAATATGATTCGGGGTCTTCGCTACAAGAGAAAATTCTGAAAGGTGTAGAGTTGCTCGCTGATAATGTAGCTTCAACACTTGGTCCACGTGGCCGAAATGTAATACTGCATCAGAAAGGTTATAATCCGATTGTCACTAAAGATGGTGTTACTATATCAAAATTTGTTGAATTGGAAGATCCGTTTGAGAACGCCGGCGCGCAAATAATTAAACAGGTCGCTGCAAGTACCGCTGAAGAATGCGGAGACGGCACAACAACTTCTATTGTTTTGGCACAGGCAGTGCTACGAGAAGCACAGAAATACGTTGTGGCTGGCTCTTCTCCTGTAGAGATGAAGAGGGGCATGGACAAAGCAGTTGCGGCGATTGTAGAGCGACTGGAGGGCCTTGCAAGGCCTATTTCAAGCGTTGAAGACATCGAACATATTGCAACAATTTCTGCAAACGGAGATGAAACGATTGGAAAATTAATAGCGACAGCTGTAGACGCAGCTGGCAAGGATGGTTCGATAACCATTGAAGAGGCACGCTCTATTGAAACCAGTTTAGATCTTGTTGAGGGCTTTCGATTTGATTCAGGATATGTGTCTCCTCAGTTTATTACAGATGAAAGACGCGGCGCAGTCAAATATGATAACCCTCTTATTCTGGTGACCGACTATGATATTGAAGCAGTTGACCAGTTGCTGCCTATTCTTGAAGTTGTTGCGAGAGAGAACAGGCCATTTGTGATTGTTTGTGAAAATATAGAAGGACAAGCTTTGGCAGCAATTATCATGAACGCTATTCGTGGGACAATGAAACTTGTTGCCGTGAAAGCTCCTCGTTACGGCGAGGAAAGAAGAGACATTCTTAAGGACTTGGCAACATCAGTTGGGGCAACTTTTGTTTCAAGGGAATCGGACATACAGTTGACAGATACAAAACTAATTAACTTGGGAACGGCCAAAACAGTAGACATTACCAAGAATATTACAACGGTTGTTGGAGGCGCTGGTAATGTGTCTGATCTGGAACAAAGAGCTGAAAGCTTAAAGATTGAGTTGGAACAAACTGAATCTCTTTATGAATGTGAGAAAATACAAGAAAGAATCACCAGATTAGCTAGTGGTGTTGCTATTGTTAGAGTCGGTGGGTTAACCGAAGTTGAAATGATTGAAAAGAAACATAGAGTTGAGGATGCGCTCGAAGCCGTTCGCTCTGCCCAACAGGAAGGAATTGTTCCTGGAGGTGGAATTGCTTTGGTTAGATCTGCTACTAATTTAAATCTTGAATTTGATAACGACGATCAAAAAACAGGATTCAATATCATCTGCGAAGCAGTCAAACAGCCAATTAAACAGATGGCTCTCAATGCTGGAGAAGCCTCAGATTTGGTTTTGTATGAAGTTCTGTCATTGCATGGTGATGATGGCCATGATTTTAAAACTGGTAAGCTTGTTAATATGTTTGATGCTGGAATTGTCGATCCTGTAAAAGTTACTAGAGTTGCTTTGCAAAATGCTGTATCAGCTGCGTCCACTCTGGTTACTACAAATTATGCAATTATTGAGGCTGATCATTGACACTGAACTATTTATTAGTACCAAAAGAGGGAACAAAAATGGACTCCAAGGCCGAAACAGCTATTATTGAACTGAATGGGAAATTTGAACGATTGATGGATAATATTGAAATAGTAAAAGATAAACAAGAAGAGATGGCCGAGGACATTGCAAAAATAAAAGAAGCTGTTTACAACCCTGACGAAGGCATATACGCTAGAATTCGTGAGCTGGAAAGTTTTAAAAGACAAGTCTCGAAAGCATTGTGGATCATTATGACAGCATTGATTGGTCTAGGTATACATCAAGCCTTAAGCGCGCTGTAAAAAATGTTTGTTAAAAAATATTATGGTAAATATAAAAAGGTAACCCCTAAACCAAAAATCAAAGACGACAAAGTTTTTGGAACGATCAACAAACTTTTAGAGCTTCCATGGATGTTTGGAGGAACAAAAGACTTTTTGTCTTCGATAAAAGAGCTATACGAAAAACATGGAGAGTTAACAAAAAATCAAATTGATGCTATAAAGAAGATTGAAGAAAAAAATTCCGAAGAAACATTAATAAGCTACAACGAATGGGTATCTAAGTACGATGAAGAAAAAAGAGAAATAGCTAATATTTGTGCTGGGTATTATAAAAACAACCCGCCTTATTTCGCTCATCTTTCCGAAAGAATCCTGAGTGAGCTTGATTTTATCCCATCGGAAAAGCAGTATAGATCAATGTGTGAAAACAAATTTACAAAAAAAGTTATTGAAGCTACACAGGCAGAACCAAAATATTCTGTTGGTGTAATTATTAAAGGAAGAAAAAACGCTCCCCTTAACGTTCGTGATGGTCTGTTCTCAATTATAAGAGTGGGCATGAAACCAGTACAGAGCGCGGCAAAGGGAGCAAAAATTTATGAAATATTGCCACTTGGCAAAACACAAACAATCTTTTGTGAAGAGAGATATTTGAGAAAAACCAGAAAATCGGAGGCTTAAATGAAGGTTAAAATTTCTTACACAGTCGAACACGACGAAATACCTATTGAGATAGCAAAGTTTTTAGAAGAAGCTAGAAAAACAATTCATGACGTCAATAGAAACTTGACAGTCCTTGCAAGTAATCTTAGAAGCGATTTTGATTACATTAAAATAGAAGAATACGTGGAAAAAGTATATGATATGCGTAATAGTTTTGTGAGCGCTGACGTTTTTCTTTCCGACTCCATAGATATTCTTACTGGATTAAAACAGCTTGTAGAAGAGAGTCAAAAAACAGAATCACAAGAGGTTCAAGATGAAACCTCTGAGTTGCACGCGGAAAACGACTTAGGTGACTATGTTTTAAAAAACAAAGAGAGCGAAGAACAACTAGATGATGAAGAGTAAATTCAAAAAGGGTGATCTTGTTTTTATTCCATCTAGTGTCAGGTTGATTCAGTTTGGCGAAGAAGGTTCGGCATATGCTGGATTGCCATTATTCATAAATAAACATGTCACCACAAATAAACCAAGTCACGTTTTGTTGATGGATAATTCTCTTGACAATTATTGCAAAATATATTATGATGGAGAATGTTGGTTTGCAGACGAAGCAGATGTATATGAAGGCATATGATGATTGTAGAATTAACTGAAATATTCAAAACAGACAAATATACTGAAGAAGGAAAACTGCAGAGCCCGCATGCTTTGAGGCAAGTTTTTGTTAACCCACAACACGTTGTTTGTTTACGCGAAGACAGCGTTTATAAAAGTCTATTGTTAGAAGGTCGTCTCGTAGAGGGGTTGGATAAAGAACAGTCATTCACTAGGCTTTATCTCAATAGGGGTCAAGCCGGTATCGATCTTATAGTTGTAGGTCTTCCTTCTGTTATCCAAGAAAAGTTAGGCTTGCCATCTGAAAAACAATTATTAAAAGGTTAAAATGTTAAAAAAACACTATATGTTGGTTACTAAAAATTCGTGCCCATATTGCCAGAAGGCACTCGAGCTGCTTAAAAAACGAGAATGTTCTTTTGCTTATACAGATATGGATAACGCTCTGAACCTCCTAGAAAATGTAAAAGTCCAGGCCGATTGGGAAACCGTTCCAATGATTTGGGAACAAACTTTGCAATGGGACGATGACGTCGCCCCTTACACACAACCAGTCGTTGCCGAAAACAGCTTTGTTGGAGGATATACAGAGCTTGTAGAGTTACTCGACGAGATGAACGAAGGAAACGACACAGAAGAATCAAATGATTGAGTGTCATTTTAGAGAGTTCTCGGAGTTTGGAAGCGTAATTTCCTCCTCTAATAAGAAAAAAAGAAAAGGCTTTTATTCTCATTCTGTCTTACCAATAAAAGGGTTGGGGAGAGACAAATGGATTGTTTTATCTCACATCGATGTTGATTATAAAAAATATTTAAGTGAAGGTTTGTCAGAAGAAGAGATATTTCAACAGTGTGTTGATTTTCTCAATAAACCTTTACCGCGTAAAAAATACGCCAAGAAAACACCAAAGCCTTTGTACGGTCAGTTGACACCATATAAAGCTAAATTTAAAGAAGACGAAAACGGTGAGTATATAGAAGCCGAATTCACAACTGACCAAAGAAAGAATAAGAATTTTTGGAGAGTGGGAATTAAATACGGAAGGGTCAAAATACCATATAAATTGAAAGCAAAATGAAAGAAGAAAAAGGGTATTATTTTCTTCCGCTAAACGATTGCCTAGAAAGAATTTCTGGCTGTTTGGACCGCAACAAAGTGGCTCAGTCTTTTATACAAGAACATTCTAACAACAATGAGTCCTGGGAATCAGGTTTAATGATTGTGTTGTGCGAATATTATTCTATAACTTGTCGTTACGTTGATATCATGAATGATTTAATTCTTACTCCACCTTCTATAGATGAAGAGACAGACGAAGAAATGATTTCTGTTGATTCTCAAAAGTATGCTCTTTTACTTTCATACTCAAAATTAATGATTGTCGACGAAATGGAATTAAAATACATGCATAAAATTCATTTGTGTGTTCAATAGGTGGTTGACTTTTTTGCTATAGTTGTTATATATTTTTGTAATATATGAAAGGGGCGCTTTGCGCCCCTTTTTTTGTTCCATTAACTAACAAAAAGACTAATTAATATGGTATAGTATGTTATCACGCGGGGTTTGCACATGCAAGAGTTATTTGAAAAATGGCAAAAGTACTTAAAAGAAGACAATGGGGAGGATGAAGGAAATGTGTATTCCGTTGATTTTCCCGGGCTTGCTAAAGAAAGAGAAGAAACGGAACAAGAACCAGAAGGCGTTGAGCCTGAGCTAAAAAAGGTAATAGCAAAAATGTTTTTTAATAAGCACCATGCTAAAGACGAAGAAACGTTTAATGCGACTACTGATAGCCTTAAAGAAATACATAAAGTTTGGCGTAAACAAAACAACGAAGAAGGTCTTAATTTTCTTACTTCCTTAACCGAAGCTTATAGCGAATTCAGAGAAAATCACAATATGTATCGCCTGTTTATGCAACAGCTGCAAGACGAAGGATTATTGGAATGAAGCTTATATTTGAAAATTGGAAAGCATACATAACCGAACAACTCTTAATTGAAAGTCGGCTGAAAGACGCAGTCGCGCTTGCAACCAATTTCAAGAAAAGATTGCCGAGAGATATGCTCGATGCTATTCCAGAGGGGCATGCCGATAAATTAAAAGAGCAATTGGTGTTGTCTCTCAAATATATGTCAAGCAGAGATCCTTCTGGCAGAAATAAATATCTCCTGTGGTCCGCAAAATATTTGGTTAATCAGCTCGCAAAGTACATGGAAAAAAGAGTTGTCTCGCGGCCTTCGTCCACGAGCGATCTATCAATGACAACAACGCCAAGATATGCAGCCGGAGAAGATCCAGAAGAGCTTCTCGAAAGGTACATGAACGTAATTCAAAGCCGCGCCGAAAGATTGGCAGATAGACTTATAATCTTTGAGAAAGGCGTTGAGATGGGTTTGATACATGTTAAGCCCGACCCTGAAGATCCTGAAGAGGAAATGCGGAAAATGAGCGGCATAGACAAGTGGGATCCAACAAACCCAGATCATCTGGAAAACTTTGAACTCATGATTAACGGAGTTCAACAAAAGATAAAACAAGCTGAAATGATGAAGAAATACGAAGAACAGGCGAAGTCAGAAAGCGCTGTCCTCGCTACTGATTCCGAGGACTACACAATAGTTCGCCCTCTTTCTGCCGAAGCTTCTTGTTATTTTGGACAAGGAACAAGATGGTGCATTTCAGCAACTGAATCCCAAAACTATTTTGATAACTACAGCGGTCAAGGCAAGGCATTCTACTTTGTTAATTTTGCTCATTTAGGGTCTTATAGCGATGAGGATTTCGTGGGCGCAAGTGTTCTCAAAAAGTTGGCTCTTGTCTATAGTAGTGACAACCCCGACGAGCCAGAAGAAGTTTTTGATGCAGGCGACGACGAGATTGGAACGGGCGGTCTTCGGGATGCGGTTACTTATAATTTGATAGCAAAAGCTTTAAAAAATATGCCTGGAGCTAAAAAGTTTAAAAGGAAACATGGCAAACTGCCAGATTTGAAAGGTTTCTATGATGCCATCCACGACACGCGTGCCATTGATCGCGAAGGTCGCGTCGCTGCGGGGATTCTCCGACCTGGCGAATTCGCCGGCCCGGAGGGGGTGCCAGAAGATAATACATACAAAGAACTAAAAGTAATTCACCACGGACTTGGACTGGAAGGCAGTTCGGGCGACGTTGATGCAGGAGAAATGCGAGAACAAATCAACGATGCGATCAGCTGGGAAGAATCCGAGATCGTCAGCGCCGCCGGTTATCATTTTGGGGAAAACCCGGCTGGTATTCCAATTGAAAAGTATGAAGAGAAGCTTGAAGGATATGAACTACAATATATAAATGTTCAGCTCGATGACTATGGTTATGATGATGCGCGAGTACATTGGAACGCTGGAGCAAGAATCAACACTGAAGATCTCGAATTTATAGAAGAAGATGATATCGATGACAAAGTGAGAGATGTCATTGACACTGTATTAGATAGCAACCACATATATCCAGATGAAATAGAAGTTCAAGATGCTGAAGCTGGTGAAATATATATATCTTTTAATCCTGATTATGATGAGCAAGAGGGACTCGAACAATTTGAAACATTCCTTGATCGCATGAGTGGTTACGACGATAACTGGGAAACAATGATGGACGAGGTTGCGATAAAAGCTATGGAAGATGGGCTGACACAAGGCAACATCCCGGATGTAAAGAAAGCATTAGAAGATGTGGAACTGAGCAACTTTGACTTTGAGATCGAAGGAAGAGACTTATTAATCGATACAACCATTCAAGCAAAAGTTGTCAAACCAAAAGTAGTTGCTGACAACCCAGAAATGATCAAGCATATGTTGGAAGCACTGACTTTTAAAACTTCAGATGCTTTCAATAAAATGGAAGATGCCTTCTTTACTGTGGTGGAGAGCATGATGAAAACTGCCTTAAACTATTATTACAGCCAAGAGGTATTAGACTTTGGAGATGAAGATGAAGGCGAAGAGATTTTTCCAGATCTGAACATGGGCCTGCATCCGGTCTTTGCGGAACTTCACAGAGAAAAGGGAATGTATAGCGGCCCGCGCCAGGCTGCGGACTACGGTGGCGGATCACTAGAAAAATACGATCCTTTGAGCCCGAAAGAAAAAGTATTGCAGCTGCCTTATAGGTTTATTATAACTTTGTCAGGCGATGAAGCCTGGGAAAATATAGATTTATCAGATCCCAAAGCAGTTCATCCAGTGGTCAAATTTTTGCAATTCCTTGATCAAGAAGACATGCAGTTCAAACTTGAAGAAGCCTTGACTAACTCCGTCTTGAAAGGAATTGAACATTGGCTTGATCAAGCGGCAAGGAAGATAGCTGCCTCGGGAGTAGAGCTGGACCACGGCGATGATGCAGATCAGGATGAACAGGATCTGCCACCGGGCACCGCAATTGATGCGCCTTTTAATCCACCACAAATTGCGGAAAGTAGAAGGCGCTTGCCCGAGGCCAAAAAAAGAAAGATGAGAAAATTTAAAATCAAAATTACCGAATCCAAGAGAAAGAGAAAACTTAATGAAATAAAACCAAGTCTAGATTTGTGGCAGGCTAACGCTATCCTAGTTACAAACACTCCCACGTCTCAGGATGAGCCAGGTCTTGAAGACTTTAAAAACTCCATTCGTGTTAGGTGTGGAGTAACAATTGTTGATAATATTGGGGCGTCTAAATCACAAGGCGGGCGGACCACGTCCAAGTTGAGAATAAAATTTGTGTCCGACGGCCCTCCAGAGCAGATGCTAGATAGTCTAAAAAAGCTTATTGTTCAAATAGAAGGAGTAAGAACAGTTTCATTTATTTCAGGTACGTTGGTTAAGGCTGAAGAAAAGTGGCAAGAGTGAGGGTTGTTTTAGAAAGTTGGAGAAGTTTCATGGAGGGCAAGAAAAAATTTAAGGCAGCAATGGTAGTTGTGTTAAATAGTGATGAGGAAACTCTTTTGTTGAAGAGGTCTGGAGATTCAAACTGGATGCCTGGAAAATGGGCTTTGCCCGGCGGTCACATAGAAAAAGGAGAGCGTCCTAAAGATGCTGCAATTCGCGAGACAAAAGAAGAAACAAATCTAAATCTTAATGGCATTAACAAACTGGAAGAAAGAGATCAAGTTATGATATATTACTCAATGTCCCACAGTGGAGATATAAAGATTGACTTTGAACACACAGATTGGGCTTGGGTTTCATATGATAAATTAGATATTTATGATACAACTCCTAATTTAAAATATACTGTTAAATTGGCACTGGAGGAAATAAAATGATGACCCTGTACAAAATATTTAAAACAATAGAGAACAGAGCGCCCGAAATTTTGTTTGTTATATTTATGGGTACGCTCGGATATGCAATATATCTTATAGAGTATGGATTAGCGCAATGAAACTCCCAATAGCAACATTTTTAGCTGTCTTCGCCTTCGCTCCAATGGGAGATCCCAAAAAAGATTTCGGAGACATAGAAAGAGACACAAAAGCATTGGTTTTCTATTTACAAGATAAGAAAGATCATAAAGAATATTGTCCAGAAATTGGCTGGAAACAACCACCACTTGCTATTTATAAGAAAGAACCAAAATCATATTTACCAGAGGAATGTAAAAAATGAAATTAACCAAACAACAACTTAAACAAATCATCAAAGAGGAACTTGAAAAGATTGGTGGACAGGGAGAACGCTCTAATTCATCATATGCACTGCAAGCCATCAACGACCTTGAGAAAAAGCTAAAGACTTTGGGTTTTACTGGCCCAAGAGTTTTACACTTGCTGGACGAGCTTAGTAACGCGACGATGTTTCCGGAAAGGAAGGACTGGGGGGCAACATGAAAGTCGATGTAGATCTATGGAAAGTCTTTACTCTTGTTCTCGGCATACTTATAATGCCGTTGGCTGGATGGGTTTGGCAAACGAACTTGGTTGTTGCCGAGGTAAGTAATGATCTAGGAGATCTCGAACAAAAGGTGAACAACGTTGAGAAAGATGTTAAAGAATACGAAAAGAACACCCGCGCTCTCATTGGAGTTGAGAAAGACATAGAACACATTAGATCTGCGTTGTCTAGGATTGAGGAGTTAGTTACGAGGTGAAACACCTCGAAAAAAATAATGAAACATATTTTAGCCATTTTAAATTTGCAGGAACTATAGGCTTAACATTAATACTCAGAGGTGTTATATTCGTTTTGCATGGTTTGTTTCCCGTCTGTGACGTTCCGAAGGAATTAAACCTTGAAGATACTCGTGATAAGTTGAACGGATGGAATGACCATGCAGACCGAAGAATCACATAAGAAAACGTGTAGAAAATGTGGAGGGATGGGGCATTTCTTGGCTTATGAGGCTCCGCTCGTTGTTAGAAAATACTGTGATTGTAAGAAGGGAAAAGAACAGAGAGATTTTATAGCAAAGCAGATCGAAACAAAAGATGCTGTCCCGGTGTGGGAACTATTTATTTTATGACGCCACCTGTTATAAAAAGAAAAACAAATTCAGAAGATCAGAGAGAAAGAGTTAGCGAGATCATCAAAGGTATATTAAAAAAAGATTACATAAGTTTAAAACTTATCGAACTCACAATAAAAGAAGATGCCATTGAAGAAAAAACAGAAGTAAATTGCAAATTCTTGTTTGGTAAAAAGAAACTAACAATTAAGGGAACAGGCAACGGGCCAGTTGATGCTTTGTTCAACGCATTGGTTGATAATTTTTCAGATAAATATTGTTCTTTAAAGAATTTACATTTTACCAGATTTTCAATTGAAGCCGATATAGAAAAACACTTGAGATCTTCTAAGGCAGATGCTGTAGTAGAAGCAACGTTAGAAATTGATAATGATTGCGAGGCTCTATTGTTCAGGGAAAAGTCAAGTTCAATTAGTTTTGTTTCAGCGAAAGTTGTTTTAGCCGCAACAGAACATTATATTAATGCCGAGAAGTGTGTTACAATATTATACAATAGTATTCAGAGTGCAAAAAAAAGAAACCGTGGAGATATGACAAATATTTATACTCAACAACTCGCTGAAATAGTTAAGAATATATCTTATGAGAATGTGATACAAAGATTAAAAGAGAAACATGAAAATGAAAGTTAAAAAAATATCAAATGTTCACATCCCTCTCTTCCATTACAAATGGGCAGGACTTGAAGAAAAGAAGAAAGAAAAAAAGAATGATCTCGACGTAGAAAAACTTGACAAACTAGTCAAAAGAGCATACGATAAAAAGTACGGAACATACAACCGTAAGGGAGAGCTTATTGTTTACGAGGAAGAAACCGAAGTACAAGATAGGCACACTTCTGAGACTTAAAAACGCATGGCCTGGTCGTGAACAGATAATGGTTGTAGACTATTATCTAAAAATAGAAAAAAGCAAACTGTATGGAGAACCTATAATTGAAGATAGGTATTGGGTGTATAATTTAATGTATTTGGGAGAGGGTGGAAAGAAAATACCACAAACAGCTTTGTGGCTTGAAGGGATGATCGAGGATAAAAAAATAGAAGTAGCGTCAATTCCTGACTAATTACATTAAACAGGAGTGCCCATGGATTGAAAAGACTTCATGAAAGATTTTTAGTTAGAATAATACTTTTTCTATTTTTGTTTCTTCTTGGCTTATTGTCTGCGCGATGTGCATTGGCGACCCCACCCGTTAAAGCCAAATTTTATGATTTTTCTGAACAGCTTATTGATGGTCAGGTGAGAAGGCCACATACACTATATACGGACGTTCGCCAAGCAGCAAAGTTTAAAAGACTTTTGAGACTTAAAAAGTCTTTTATGAAAGAACTTTTTGACACTGCTAGGTTGCCAGTTTTTAAATAGGTTGCAAAAAAGCTATAGCTTCTAATTAGTATTAGGAGATTATATTGTTAGCACCACAAATTGGCGATCTTGTAGAGATTATTGACATTTCAGACGCAACATCGTATTTTAAATGGGCACAAGATTTGCCGAAAAGAGCAGTATATCTGGGAGAGTTTGAAATTACAGTTTATTCTAACAACTACAATAGGAGTGACATGTGTTACAAAGTATACGTTGATGGACAAGAAAGATGGATTGCTACCTTAGATGAACTCAGGATTTTGTCAAGAGCGAAAAAATAAATTTGAAGTTGGCGACTTGGTTTGTTATAAAAGTTCTGGTGGTAGAAAACTGTGTGGAATCATAACAGAAATAAGTAAAATACCAAAATCAAATGAAGAGGGTGAAATGGTTAAGATATATTGGAGTATTGATAAAGAGACAGTTGATATATCTCCGTTGTCTTATCCGCCAATAAGAAAAGATGGTTGGATTGCAGCAGGGTTACTCCACAGCGCCGGCAGTTTAGAAATTGTTTCAAAAAAAACACTTGACAGATCAAAGTGAAAATGGTATTATAAAAATATGAAAGTTGGAGATTTATTACAACCCAGAAAAGATGATCTTAGGTACACCAAAACGCCGCTTTTATTTATATTAGAAATTAAAAAACACCCAGATGATTCTAGCCTGGACAAGTTTTGTTTACAGTGGGTACCCAGAAATGGCGGCAAGAGTTTGAATGGAGAACTGTCAAGATTTATTGTTGAAGATAGATATGAAATGGCTTAGTATGGACGAAGAAAAAATTAAATTAACAGAGAAAGAAGGTGCTATCATTTTGCGTGATGATGCTCCTCCAGAAATATACGCTCCAATTGGTGTTGGAGAGGCTTGCGACAATATTCGTTTTACATTGGCTTTTCTACTTTACGCAGTAGAACGAGTGGATTGGGTTAAAGAATTTGGAGAATTCGTTGACGACCTGCAAGGCAAACAGCATAAAGATGATGCTGCGCTAAGGAGATCAAGGTTCAAAGTCATAGAAGGTGAAAAAAAAGAGAAACATAAAAAACCAAACAAGGAGTATTAAACAGTTATGAGCCCGTCTATAACATTGCTGGCTTTATGCTGGTTAATAACTATATTATTGTGTATAGAGGCATGGAGGAAATAAATGTTACTTAAAAAGAAAAAGAATTCGAGAGGACAGGGGAGAAGACGACATTAGTGTTATATTTATTATGTGATACTTGAACCAACGATAGGTGATTTAATCAGATGGTCTAGAGTGGATTTTCATAAGCACTATCTTGCGGGCTTTGCAGTAGTCGCTGGAGATTTTGATTTAATGATTAAGATTCACTGGGTTGGAAAGTCACCTGTTCCCTTGGAAACGACTGAAAATGGTTTTTGTTGGGTGTATAAAAAAAGATGTATAATCGTTAGCAGACATGGAGATCCAAATTATGAAAATTTACGATATGGTTGAGGGCAAATGGTTGAAAGACAAAGAAAAAAATAAAGAAAAACAGATTGAGGATTACGAAGATTTTGGCCTTCGTACGCGTCTCATAACTTATGACGAAGAAAAGGATTGGGTTGTAAGAGAAAGAGACTACGTAAAAATGAAGAAGCAACGTCAATTACCCGGAGTAAGTGACTAGTTACTATTATGAAGTTAACAGAGTTACAATTAAAACAAACTATTAAAGAGGCACTTAAAAGATCTCTAGAAGAAAGAGGTTTTGGCGAAGGCGAACCGGCAAAGGACGAACTTTCAAAAAAAAGAGAAGTTTACCTCGAAGAAGAAGTGGAAGCTGACGACTATTCGGTGGAAAAACTTTCAAACGGATTGATAAGAATAAGAAAAAAGGATTCGGGTTTGGTTGGGTTATACAATTCAGATGGCAGTTATAAATCAGGTGATTTGAAATTATCAACAAAGAAAGTAAAGAAATTAGCTAATCTAAAAGAGAGCAAGGAACTCGACGAAGCCTACAGCGAGAAGCAAAGAAAGTGGGCTTGTGCTCAGACGGGGAAGAGCAGAAAGAAGTTCAAGGGAAAACCTAGTCTAAGCTCAAAAGAAGCCAAAGAGATGTGCAAAGACACAAAGCTAAAAAAAGCTAAGAAAAAGAAAAAATAATTATTTTCTTGACAACCGATTCGATTGATGTTATGATGGGAACGTGTTTGGAAATCGAAAGATGAAAGTCGGTGACTTGGTAAAGGTCAATCAAAAGAAGATAGCAAGATATTCACATGTTTTTGATGATATCTACATGAAAACGTTGGGAGACTGTACAGGGATATTGGTGCGGATAGAGGGGGATATTTTAGATTTTCCGGAGCTTCCTTATATGGAGTCATTTACAGTTTTATTTAGAAATGGGAAGAAAATGCAGTTAGCAGAGAGCTGGCTTATGCCGGTAGAGAATGAAGAGTAAGAAAATACAAATTGGCGACTTGGTTAAAATGAAAGAGACATCTCACTATCCAGGAGAGACTGAAAACAAAAACATAACTGGTGTTGTTGTCGATGTTGTTATGGAGGGCGCTTCTAAGAAATACGATCAGTTTGGAGCAGAAGAACACTGGTTGAAGATTGTTTTTCTTGATGGAACTAAAGCAACACTATTTTATGACGAATTAGAAATACTTGCGAAAACAAAAGGTAATAAATGAAAGATTATAATTATGAGGAGATTGGATTAGAAATTGGGAAACTTGTACAAGAAAAGAACAAGGCTTATGGCAATTCTTTTGGACAATCATGTGAGATTCTTAAAGTTCTTTACCCCGATGGCATAAAACCTGAACAATACAGAGATGCTCTAGCGATTACAAGAGTTATTGATAAATTGTTTAGACTAGCCACAAAGAAGGATGCATTTGGCGAAAGCCCGTGGAGAGATATTTGTGGTTATGCCATGCTTGGAATTGCAAACGATGAGAGGGATAATGAAAGTAGGTGATTTAGTTCGTTGCATTTGGCAGCCAAAGGTTTCTCACCTTGAGAGTGATCATTGTATCATGTTGAATTTGCCACTTAAAGGAGAAATTGGAATAGTGGAGAAGGAACGCAACCCTGGTACATTTTTCATCTTATTTCCTAAGTTTGGCTATAGACACCCGCTTTGTGCTGACGCTCTAGAGGTAATCAGTGAAAGTAGGTGATCTGGTAGTAAAAAGATATTCTGACTCGATTCATAATGGCCTGAAAGGCGTTGTTACCACGATTAGAAAAGAGGACGTCCATACGTGGTATTTAGTGGTGTGGATGACCCCGGAAAATGGGTCGTCGTGGTGTATTGATAGAGAAGTGGAGGTCATAAGTGAAGGTCGGTGATTTAGTTTGTTGGAAAGCAGAACTGTTGCATGGGTTTGTAAGTAAAAAACCAATGGTTGTTATTGAATTGGCGAGTCTCAACTGTGATGTTCGTGTTGTTGAACCCGAGACAGGCTGGACAGATTGGGCAAGAGAAGAAGAGTTACATATTGTAAGCGCCTGAAAACGTCAAGCAATTTTTTCCTTGACAACGAACAAAATATTTGATATGATGTATATACAAGATGAAAATAGGCGACTTAGTAAAATATGTTTACAACACGGATCACACAGATCTATTGGGCATAGGCATTATAACTGATACTGGTAAAAACAATAGTGCTGCACCTAAAAATATACAGGGAAATCCATCAGACGTATATTACGTTCGGTGGCGTAAAATTAGCTACATCACAAGATCAGGTTGGTACCCTTCAACTTGTTTAGAGATTATTTTATAAAGGAGATATAAAATGCAAAACTGGAGAGCAAAATTACAGATTGGTTCTGGCCACATAGAAGTCTATGTCCAGGCCCCTAATTTTTTCGCAGCCAAAGAAATGCTTGAGGCCATGTATGGCAAAGAAAATATTTGGGGCGGACCCACCCCCTGTTGAGAAGATGAAAGTAGGTGACTTAGTTTATTGGAAAGATGATCTCATGAAGGGTTATCCTGATGATAATCTTTTTGTGGTCATCGATATGGAAAAGCAACTCGGAGCCGAGCCCTATCAGGATAAAGAAACTATGTTTTCTTATAGTCATGTTCGCGTTGTCAGTCCGTCAGGCTGGTCACGTTTGGTCGCTATTGACGGGTTGGAAGTTATAAGTGCCGGAGATTGTTGAATAATTTTTTTCTTGACAACCGCTTCGATCTTTGCTATAATGGGTGCATGTTGAAAATCGGAACATTGGTTTTATACAAAAATGACGAGGAACCTAGTTTAGGCATTGTTATTGGAAAAGGCAAACCCCTCGCGGATTCTTTCAGCGAAGAAGATCTTGAAGATTTTTTTTCATCGGAAGATCTCAAAGCTAAGGTCTATCCAGTAAAATGGGGAGATATGCAGAGTGTTTGCTGTGAACAACCAGAAAACTTAATAATAGTATCGGAGGCAAAATGAAAGTAGGCGACTTAGTAACACTGTCACAGTACGGTTCTAATCTTGAAAATATGTGGCGCTGGCACCGGGATTGGCAAGACGGCAAACTAGTTGGGCTTCTTACTGAGATAAACAAGGGTGATTATCATTGGGACAAGGCAACTTATTATGTCGTTCAATGGATCAGTCCTAAACATAAAGGTTTGAAAAGAATGAGATGGAGCAAGCCAGGATTTTTCAAGAGAAGTGACCTCAAAATGTATAAGGCATCAAAAAAGAAATGAAAGTCGGCGACTTGGTAAAACACGGCTGGACAAAGGGAAAACACGGATTGATTACAGATATAGTTGATAGACCTCATTCGTGTGCGCCAGGTCAAGATATACGCATATATGATATACTTTGGTTTTGTAAAGGTTATTCGTATGTATCAGAAGAGGCGTCTTTTGCTTTCGAGGTTATAAGTGAAAACAGGTGATCTGGTTAAGCACCCGCAAGGGATGGTAAATGTCTGCGACGTTATGTACAGCTGTGGATTAATCCTTGAAACAGAAATGGTTGGACCCCTTCCTCAGTGGAAGAACTGTTTGATTTGGTGGAAGGGGATGACTGGACCAGTGTATTCGGCGGAAGATAATCTGGAGGTGCTTAGTGAAAGTCGGTGATCTTGTAAGATGCCCAACAGTTGGTTTACATGGACTGATTATGAGGATTGATAGGACTTCGATTACACAGAGTTATCAAGAGAGATACTGGATATTATTGCATGGTAAAAGGACTATTTTCCCTTTCTTGGGTCATCAACTTAAAATCATAAGCGAGAGAAAATGATGTTTGATTGTATCCCAGATGGTATGATGTTTGGTATGTTGGATAACGGCATCGTACTCTTTGGAATGTACTTCGGCGTAGACTTTGAAGGGTGGTTAGCTGAGAAACTAGGTAAAGAATCAAACCCATTCTTGGGGGCAGTAGTGGGAGCAACAGGGTCTAATGCCTTTTCTGATGGTATTGCAGCAGCAGTAGATCCATCAATGCAGGGTATGGTTTATGGTATTGTGCTTGGCTGTGTCACAGTGATGCTTTTTATTCCATTTGCTGAAAAGCTCCGAAAAAAAAGTTGACATCCGACAATAAATGTGATAATATGTCCTCATGAATATATTTGCTATCGAAGGGAATACTGACACGGGAGAGATCGACTGGATAGAATCTGCGAAATCTCAAGACAACTACCGAGTCGTCAAGATGATACTAGAGTCTTGTCAGATGTTGTGCACCACTCTCAATGAGCAACACGGAGAGCAAGTTGCGCCATATCGTTCGACACATAAAAGTCACCCGTCAACCAAATGGGTCAGAGCTTCTTCTGCGAACTTCGAGTCGCTCATCGAGCACACTATGTCAATGATAGAAGAATATCATTCACGCTTTGGCAAGGTTCACAAGTGCATGACAGTGTTGGACAATTGTTTAGAGTTGTATGATTCCTCTTTGTTCCCAACCGATCAGCCAACTACCTTGCCATTGGCTATGCCACCTGAGTTTAGGTCTGATAATATTATTGAATCTTATCGCAGATTCTATGCCAGTAAACCAAGAGTACGCTATCCAGCAGATAAGGTGCCGGATTGGTTCCGAAAGTACCGAGGCGACAAAGAATATCAGATCGTGTGAAAAAAATACTTGACAACCGCCAGTGAACGTGCTACAATAGGGGCGTATTCAAAATGAGAGAGAGAATGAAACTGCGATGTCCTAACAATCCCGATCATAAAGAGTTTGTCATGACTGCTATGGTCTACGAGACTTGGATTTTAGACGAGTATGGAGACTGCGTTACCGCGATGGAAGCGGATGGCTGTCCGATTGAGTCCGACCTGGCTACTGCTCGCTGTCAAGAGTGTTCTGTTTTGGTAGTAATCGAGGAAGAGTAAAATGAAAGCTGGCGATTTGGTAGTGTATCGCGGGAAGGAATATCGCGAGAGTCACGGGGTTGGAATTATCGTCAGAACAAATCCAATGTACGCGTTTGTCAAATGGGCCAGTCGTCCCGGCGCAGAATCGTTTATAACGAACAAAAGGCAGTTGGAGGTTGTAAGTGAAAGTCGGTGATTTAGTACACTATCCAGACGCCCCGATCAGAACGTGGGAAGATGAAACACCCTTGAGCAATGGCATTGTAGTAGGGTTTGATCCTGAAGATGATCCTATCGTTTTCTTTTTTGGTAAAAATGATGCAAAACCATATTATGCTCACGACATTGAGGTACTAAGCACCTCCGCGAAAAAAAATACTTGACAACCGCGTTGGATCGTGCTATAATAGGCGCACATTCAAAATGAGAGAAAATGAAAGTCGGTGATTTAGTTAGGGCTCGCATTGATCTCGATGATAATCAGGGATATGTGGAAAAAGGTGTAGTTGGCATTGTAACAAAACTAACACAACCTACGCCAGATGTAGCTATGGGAACAGCGGTTATAAAGTTTCCCCGATCAACGTATATAACTTGTCGTTGGCAAGAGTTGGAGATTATAAGTGAAAGTAAGGATAGGTGATTTGGTAAGTCCAAAACGCGGCAGGCGCACAGGTTGGGTTGGGTTGGTAATAGAGCAAAGAGAGGCAGAGGAACAGAAGTTTGGCGCTCACACATCGGGGATGGACTGTTTGGTTCAGTGGGCGTGCGAGCCGAAAGGCCCTGCCTGGTGGGTAGATTGGAGTCTGGAGATTGTAAGTGAAAGTAGGTGATCTAATAAAGATCAGGGAGTGTCTAACCATTACTGGCAACAAACCAATCAAAAAATGCGGTTGTTTCCTTTGTTCACAGAATAGTAGTCGTGTCGGATTGGTTACGTCTGAAAAGATTGTGCCCTCGAAGAATATTAATCTTCCCTATTGGGAAGTGATTTTTGATGTAGGCCCGTGGGATATTTACCAGTCAGATATAGACGAAGGCGATGTGGAGGTTATAAATGAAAGCCGGTGATCTAGTTTGGTACCAGTCAGCAGGTTATAACTGTGGGCACCACTGTGAATATGACGGACCAGCACTACTCATTTCTTTCAAAAAAATGGGTGTAAACGGTAAATCAGGTAGCACTGTGGAGATACTACGCGCAGGAAAGGGCAAAATTGAAGAAGCCTGGGAATTGCAGGTAGGTATCTTAGACGAATGGGAAGGAAAAAATGAGAGTCGGTGATTTGATGGAACATACCCCTTCAGGTGATTTGGGTTTGATTATACAAGTGAAAGATTGTGGAGAAGTTCTAGTGAAATGGCTTGATAAATGGGGAGCAATCGAAGATGTGGAGATCTATCACGGCGAACTGGAGGTTGTTAGTGAAAGCCGGTGATCTAGTAAAGATGAAGGATGTTATGTGGTGGAGACTACAAGACCGCAAAGATTATACCTTCGAGACAGGAATAGTGCTGAGTATACATTATAATGCTATAAAAGTTATGCTAAACTCTGGTGAGAAAAAGTGTGGCTTGGTTGATTATTGGGAGGTTCTAAGTGCGAGTAGGTGATTTAGTGGCGATGAACTTCGATGGTTGGACTGCCGAACAGATTGCTTTGCATGGTGACGAATGGGGAGTCGGAATTGTTGTGGAGTCTGATAGCAAACAGGACTATTGTTGCGTCAACTGGTCTAAAGCTGGTCCAAGTTGGGAGTCGATAGATCAACTGGATAAAATAAATGAAAGGTAAGTTAGTACAACTATCACCCTATGGAAACAAACTCAAGTGTTTTGCGCGGTTTAGATGCAGAGTTGGCATAGTTCTTGAAACAGCGGTGACCGGAGCAGGCAACATGGGCTATAAAGTATTGTGGGTAGGCGATCAAACGCCATTTTTCATGCGAATCAGAGACATCAAACTCGCCAAGTAATTGAAATCATTGATGAAATTTTTTTCTTGACAACCGACATCCAGCGTGCTATAATGGGGACGTATTCAAAATGAGAGAGAAAATGAAACGCGGTGATCTCGTAAAGATAAAATGGTACGTCGATGACGACGAC
>Ga0208684_1000232_pt1 | contig 49817 bp, 68 predicted proteins | sample MalvireepMed_b05_FD_184245 | JGI IMG/M metagenome (GOLD analysis project Ga0208684, IMG submission 184245) | Marine viral communities from the Global Malaspina Expedition - Malaspina viral metaG DeepMed_b05 (SPAdes) (version 2) | ecosystem: Environmental > Aquatic > Marine > Oceanic | place... | reverse complement strand
GTGTGGGGTGGCCTCAATCCCAAAATCCCCGCGACGAGACAACGCCGTCGATCCGCACGTCCACCGCGACGATCCGTGGAACCATTCGCCTGATGTGTGCCGACCGTCAAGCATCGTGGTGAGATGTTGGAGGAGGGCGGCTACTTCCCGCCCGGCTCAGGCAGCAGCTTGGCTGCACGTTCGCTCATAAGGCGTGCCATATCCTGTAGCTTGCCGTCCTGCTGGATGCGTTGTGAACCATCGAGCGTGACCTTCATAAATCGCGACTCAAGGTCTACCTCGATCCTCTTGTTGTCGCCGTACTGCTGGTTGAACTTCCCGGCACGCCATCGGTGCGACTCCAGAACGACTCGTGCTGCGCGATTGTGGACTTCACCGGACAGGACCGCTTGCTCCAGTGTGATCATATCATCGACGACCGAATCCCCCGCCATGCTTTGGGCTTCCCGGTATGCCACGTCGAATGCGGGGCAATCCCTTCTCCACAACCACACAGTCGCTCTGCACGGCAGCCCCTCTTGCCTCGCCAGATTGGTCAGCGAATTGCCTTCAGCCACTCCCATCAGCACTCGTTCAGCGACTTCCGCTGTGAATCCCTTCGCGGCCCAACCACCCCATCCTCTCAGCTTCTCCGCTTCGATCTCCCGTGTCTTCCGGTCATCGAGGATCATGTCGTTGACGGCAGCCGCCTTGGTGTAGCAATCCCGGCCCTTGCTATCGATCACGTCATCCTCAGTCACCGTCACGACAGGCACGTCAGGCTCAGTCTCAGCAGTCTCAGCGGCCTCGTCCTGCACCACTGTCTCAGCGATCACCTCGGCCAGCTTGTCCGTGAGATCGTCCATGATTTCGCCTCAATTCAGCGTCATTAAAACTTTACACAAGAATATTTCAACTGTCCATCAGATAATTCCAGATAATTCCCAGATTCCCTAAAAAAACTTTTCCACCGCAACCTCCGTCCATATCACCAGTTGTGTGCATCCCTCAAGTTTATCTCCAGAACAACCGAACAACACGGTACACGATAGCGTATACTCTGATGGGGAGAGGAAGCATGACAAGTGAAGACGAGCGACCGGACAGGGCAACTTTTGAAGGCCCCGTTTGAGCCACTGCGAGGCACTCCTCTGGAATGTGCCACGGGTAAACTGCCGACTCAACGTTCTGTCCCCGGAATCAACCGCTCGTCTGATATATCGGAAACAATCACGTCATCTGACGGGGAAACTTGTCAGGTGGCCTTTCAGCACATCCGCACCTTCAACAACAGGAGCATCAACCATGAACGATTTCAAAATCGGAGACGATCCAGAACGGCTGGCGCGTCCGCACTGGACAGTCGCACTGAAGGCCGAGAACGCAGCACTGAAGGCCGAGTTGTTGTGGGTGCGGCGTGTTTCTGCTTATGCCCGACAAGAGTGGAGTTCTTGCCAATGGAAAGCAGCCTTGATCGAGATCGAATTGCGGCTCCTAGAGGCCGAAGATCGAAGAAGTCACTCTAAAGGCCACGACTGAACCCCGCACCTTCAACTTAGGAGCATGACCATGAACATCCTCGCGCCAGATACGCAGCAGATGATAGATATCGTCGCTGGACTCGTCACTCGCGGAATCACTTTTGAGGCGGCGGCACTCAACAACGGAACGTGGAACATCGAACTTACTGGCGGGTTCTGATCACTCACCTCAAACGCAGGAGCAGGAACATGAAAACCATCACCAGCACGGACATTTACGGCGACATCTACAGACTCCGAGCCGACTGGACGCAGGCATCTAGCCAGATCGAGCGTGACACTGAGGACGGATGGGAGCCGACTGGATGGCAGGTAGCGGATTTCTCCCATGACTCTGCCGAGGCGATGAGACAGGAACTGCGCGATGCCGTGAGGGCTGGCGGAGACGATCCTGACGAAAGCGAGATCGCGGACGAGATCAGCAAGGCAACGCTGGATTGCACCGCCGCCCCCGAGGACTACGACTGACACCCCCTAACAACAGGAGCATCGAACATGACGCAGCGAATCGGTAAACACAGGACGCGCATCGAGCAGGGATCGGGCGGGACGGAAGTCCGGTATCACGGGACCGCCGTGGTATCGTTCAACGATAACGAAATCACCCTCCGCACTGGCGGGTGGAGGACCGCGACCACAAAAAAACGAATGAACCAGACATCGGACCAGTTCGATCTGGGATTCAACGTCTACCAGAAATCCTACCAGTGGTTCGTCGTCCACCGTGGACAGACTGTGGATTTCGACGGCGATAGCCTCACCTTGCAGCGTTTCGCCCCCTAACAACAGGAGCAGGAACATGATCTCTGCCTACGCATCTCGCGACGACTTTCTTGCCGATCTGAATCGTGAACGACTGTCCTCGTCTGGGAGGTGGTACGGATTTGTCGGCACGGTGGAAGGCCACGAAATCCAGTTGAAATCATTCGGCACTTGGAACCAACGGTACGACCATGACGGACTGATGTGTGGCGGCATACACGACCTTAACGTGACCGAATGGAAGCGGGAGATTCTCTCGCCATTCTGACCACTCACCCCAAACACAGGAGCAACGAACATGACTTTCGACGCACTCAATGCAGAGGAACAGATCAGCGAGGAGATCTACGAGGCAGACTCACCGTTCACAGCGGACGAACCGCTTGCCCCGGTTGACTGCCCCCTGTGCAGTGGATCGTCCGCTTTTCTGGGGACACTTGGAAACTCCGACTGGTTCCGGTGCCGCGACTGTGGCGGCGAATATCACCGCGAACGGTGAGGCCAGACTGAGACGATCCGCAACACCACGCCTTGCGAGGCGTGGCATTGTTGACCGTCGAGAAACAACAGGGATAGCTCAGAGGCAGAGCGTCCAGCCTAGCAGTGAAAACCGATGGGAGTGACTCTTCCAGAGGCAACACACTGCACCCGTCTAGTCAACGGGAACGGCTGGGAGGTCGCGGGTTCGACTCCCGCTCCCTGCACCGCACTTGAACTGAACGATCACCCCCAACTTAGGAGCATCAACATGGTTACCAAAAACGAGGCGAATGAGACCGCGAGAAAATTGACTGAGGACGACGAGGATGGGTGGATCTACGAGGCAGTTCACCCCGCACATCCGAAGAGCAGTTTTCTTCAGGTCTACGACGAGAACGGCGTATTTCTCGGGAAACTTTCCACCCTAACCCAAGGCGCATGACCATGAGACTCGATGACCTGCTTGAAATCCTCCACGAGATCCAGCGTATCAATCAGGCAGCAGGAGAGACGGCAGTCAATCCCGCCGTCACGCAAATCGTCAAGGACGGCATAGCTACAGCACGCAAACGTGAACGCAGCAAGTTGGCTGATCTCATGGCGATTGCTGAAACAAAACGGATTCGCAATGAAGACCCGCTCGTCTGGATCGATGACGATGGCACAAACCACTGATCAGCTAACGATCCCGATCACCCCGCCTGTCCGATGGGCGGGGGCATCGCGACCGTTTCACCCACAACATAGGAGATCCGCAATGACAAAACACGCAGCATTCCTGTACGGCGAGATCGTCAGCGTCCGTGCCGACTGGTCAGACGCATCGTCTCCCGTCGAGCGTTCAGACGGCGGCGACTGGCAACCGACAGGTCTGGTCGCCGACTTTGCCAGTCCCCGCGAGGCATTGCGTCAGGCCCTTGAGCAGTTCGCCATCGACGGCGGCATGGACTCGCGAGACAACTCCCGCGATGACATTGACGAGGCAGTGGAGGATGCGTTCAAAAACGAGGCGGGACCGTCCGACCTCGCGATCATTCAGTACATGGATCGCGATCCGATGAGACGGTGCCACGCATGCGGAGAGTGACTGATCAACGGCACGATGACTTGCGGTGGTGCGGCCCAGAAAGCGAGGCACAACATGGTACGGATTACACTCGCACTGGCATTGGTGATTTCGCTGTCGGGCTGCGCCAACAGCATGCTTGGGGCAGTCGAGGCGGCACGTTCTCTAGGCGGCGGCATTCTTGATGACGCACAGGGAATGCTGGAAGGCGGCGCGGATCGTTACCAGCAACTGCATCAGCAGCAGCAGAACGACTAACTGACTGCAACAACGGGCCGCGCCACCGCGAGTCATCACATCAACAGGAGCAACAGCATGAACAACATGAGGAGCAGTCGGCGTTGGGTGAGACCGCCAGCCGAGGTTCTGACGGCAGAACGAGGCGACAGTCTGAGCCGGGCAACGACCGAGTCCGGGTACATCGCGACGACAACGAGCGGCGAGTGGTTTCAGGTCTCAGCCACCGGGCATCTGGAGGCGTGGCTTCTGGCCGAGCAGCGGGTCCAGTATTTCTGGCGGACGCACAGCGAGTTGGCGAACATCGAGCGTCACGATCCGGGCGATGAGTTGCCCCCATTTTTAGATCACATTTAGCAGCGATTCCGGTTGTCCGCCGGGGAACTGGCGGTCAACCTTTTCACGAGAGACCTCTCGCAAAATGAACCAGTGCGCCGCCTTGTGCGTAGTACACTACACAGGACACTAATGGATGACTTCAAATACAACCTGAGATTCGGCGGCAGGAAGTCGCCGCGAACCCTCACCCGTGCCTATCAGATTCTTCTGGAGCATCACCCCGAGGTGCAGAGGGATGCGGAGATCGCCCGAAGGTTCATGCCATCGGGCATGACCACTGAGGATCAGCTTGCCTTCTGGCAGGCGTGGCTCAAGGCAACTCAACGTGACCTACGAAAGGAGCAGCAGTATGAACCCAAACAGCAGGTTCGCGAGGATGAGTCCTGACGCGATCAGGGATCTTGGAAAGCTGGCGTACCGATGCCGAGCCTACAAGGGCGCGAGGGCTTACGAGAGACTGGCACGACTCTGGAGTCGTCGCCGGGGAGAGGACGCAGCAGAGGGGACTGAGCGGCCCGGAATGCCCTGCTACATCTGCGGCAGGCACTTCGCACCCGAGAACGACAACCAGCGGCAGGCCCAGTTGTGCCAGCCGTGCATCTGGGGACGGTAAACATCCCTACAACAGGAGCAACAGCATGAGCGATGTAAAACGGAAACGCAGACGGCGAGGTACGAAAGTTGAGCGAGACGGGCTGGCCTTGCTCAAGGCGTTGAGTGCCGATCCAGATAGATCAATGCCGACTGACTGGTTGACTTCCCACCTGTCAGGGGTCGTCGGCGGGGCAATCAGCGACCAGAGTCTCCAGCGTGTACGCAGGGCGATGGCGTGGCTTGCCGATCACCCAGAGCATTCACTGCGAGTCGAGCGTAAAAACAGAAGCCGCTGGCAGTACATCAGTCCTGAACGCGCCATCCGCCGTCAGGTACAGGACTTCACCAAACAGGAGAACAAGGCGGCAGCGGAGGGACTTGTCGAGGAGATTGGCAGGATCATCAACGACCCTGTCGCATTCCAGAATGTCTGGATGACGCCCAACGGTGGCGTTGAGTACGATGTGAGGGTAGGCAGTAAGGCCGCCGCCCTTCTGATCGAGTACCTGAAAAAGAAGTCTAGTTGACAGACCGCACCAGTACGACTATACTGTGCCGTGTACCGCACAGCACCAACAACAGGAGCAACGAACATGAGACCTTCAGAACTTATCACCGCACTGAACTACTGGATTCCGACTGGCAGGAATATCTGGGTATCTGGCCCTCCCGGCGTGGGCAAGACGAGCGTGATCGAGGCAGTGATCGACGGGCTGGATCTGGACATGGCGATGCTTCCGCCTGCCGTGACTCTCGATCCCGTTGACGTTCGCGGCATCCCGCACGTCACTCAGACCAACGGATCAGCGATCACGGCGTGGGCCGTCCCCGAGTTCTGGCCTACCGATCCCAACTGGAAGGGCGTGATCGTCCTTGACGAGTTTGGCAAGGCTGCCCCGGCAGTGCAGGCTGCGTTCCTTCAGATTTGCTACGCACCTCCCGGACGACCCCGGCAGTTGGGCAGCTACACCGTCCCCGAGGGGGCCTCCTTCGTCATCATGTCGAACAGGCAGGAGGACCGGGCAGGTGAGCATCGTGTCATCACTCCGATGCTCTCGCGTTTCGTTCATCTCGATTTTGAGGTGAGCCTTGAGGACTGGCAGAAGTGGGCCATCGGCAACGGCATCGATTCTCGCATCCGGTCCTTCTTGAATTTCAAACCCGCGATGCTCTTCACCTTCGACCCGAAGGCAAACCAACGGTCCTTCGCATCCCCACGCACATGGGAACTCGCGAACGATGCAGTGGACGCGCCCGAATCTGTCCGTCAGGCAAGCCTCGCTGGTTGCATCGGTGACGGGCCAGCCGCTGAGTTCGCCGGGTTCATGGAGATCGCTGATCGCCTGCCCGAGGCCCGAGAGATACTGGCCGATCCCGAGAATGCCACCGTGCCGAGTGAGCCGAGCATCAGCTACGCACTCGTCGGTGCGTTGGCCGAGGAGGCTCGTAAGGCCGAGGGCAGAGACAAGGTGCTGAAGGGCATCGGCATCTTCGCTGGTCGCATGAAGCCAGAGTTTGGCGTGCTTCTCATCCGCGACACAGCAGAGATCGATCCCCGGATCATCACTATTCCCGAGACGAGGGAATTCTTGAAAACCAACCGCCACCTGTTGGCGGACTGACCGCACCGCACCCCGCACCCATTCACCCTTAACTTAGGAGCAACGGCATGAACATTCAGAACATCAGCGTGGCAGGAGCAGTCACCTATTGGAAGCTAGGCTGGGCCAACAGGCGGCAACTCATCCTTGAGAGCGAGGACCGTGGCATCAGTGGAAGCTGGGTTCCAGCGGCGAGAGCCGACATCGCAGTTCTCAAGTCGATCCTTGATCTGCACTTCGGCCAGAAGGAAGACCTCATCCGCCCCCTCAAAGGGCGGGTGGGGTACGAGGTCGTGCGTGAGACCCGAGGCGATGATCGCAACGGGTACGGACATGTCGTGACAATCACCGTGGAAAACGGCATCGTCGAACGTGATGACGGGCAACCAGATGCCGTGTTGCAGAACCAGTTCGATGAGTACAAGGACTTGTTGAGCAACGAGGCACTGAGCGGCGGACTGGTCCGGTACGTTGCAGCGTTGGGCGGAGTTCCCCTTCGCCCGTCCGGAGCGGTGTACTGGATTCCAGAGGATCGGCTGGCCCAGTGGTCACAGGTTTCCAGTGCCGTGGAAGCGGCCACGGTTGTCGGTGAGCCATCGGTCTACATCCTGCGGACGCAGTTCGATGAGGCCCTTGTCCGAGCCGTGCGTGACGGCGTGACCTCCGAGGTCGAGTCGAAGATCGGTGATCTGGAAGACGACATGAACCGCACCGACTTAGGCGAACGTGCCTTCAAGGGCCGCATTGAAATGGCTCGGGAAGCACGGCAGAAACTGAAGCGTTACGAGCGTGACCTTGAGGTCTCACTGTCAACCCTGTCCGACCGTCTGGTCGAACTGGAAACACAAGCCGCACAAGCCGCGATCCTCGCCAGTGCTAGGGCAGCGGCAGAAAGGAAGGCATCGTGACCATCGCGACTGACAAGATGACAATTCTTGAGCAAGAGGTAGTACGGCTGGGCATGGAGGAAAAAGGCGAGGCGGCGATAGCCGGGGCGAAGTCCCGTCTCGTCCTCGTCAGCGATGCCCGGACAGTCTTCTTCAGTAATCTCGCACTCCACATGGATGAAAAGCCAAGCTGGCAAATACCAACGGCAGCCACGGACGGCAAGAACATTCTTTATAACCCCGAGTGGATCAGTAGCCTGCCGCCAGCCGAGGTGCAGGGGGTGCTGGCCCACGAGGTGATGCACTGTGTCCTTGAACACTTCGCACGTCTGGGCAATCGCGACATGCGTAAGGCAAACATCGCGATGGACCTAGCGATCAACCCCATGCTGATCGAAGCTGGCTTCAGCCTGCCGAGCAGCGTGTGCCTGCCAGACAGGGAGCCGTTCGACAAGTTGAATCTTCCCGCCGAGGCCAGCTTTGAGGAATACTACAGCCTCCTGCCTGACGAGGATGGCAACGATGGCGGCGAAGACGGCGGCGAAGATGGCGACGAGGGACGCCTTGTCGAGGGCGATGACCCCGGCGGATGCGGTGGAGTTCGACCCGCCGCCGACGAGTCCGGGCGACAGGCTGATCAAGCTACGCAGCGGAAGTTGGCCGAGGACTGGAAGCGTCGAGCGACCCAAGCCCATCAGGTGGCAAAGATGCGTGGCGATCTGCCTGCCGGGATCGACCGTCTCATCGAGGGGATCGAGCGACCACAGGTTCCGTGGACCGAGGTGCTGACGCAGTTCGTAAACACGACAGCGAAGAACGACTACGACTGGCGTAAGCCCAATCGTCGGTTCGCCTCGCAGGGTATGTACTTCCCGAGCCTACAGTCCCAAGAGTTGGGCGACTTGGTCCTCGCCGTGGACACGTCAGGTTCCATCGGCACGGCGGAACTCCGCCAGTTTGCGGGAGAACTCCAAGGAATCCTCGATGCCTTCGACGTTCGCCTGACGATTCTGTATCACGACACCGAGGTCTCTCACGTTCAGCAGTGGGAGACAAGCGATGGCCCTCTGAAGCTGGAGGCACGGGGCGGTGGAGGCACCAGCCACCACTGCGTGTTCGACTGGATCGAGAGGAACGCAACCGAGGTGACGGCGATGATCTCCCTGACTGACCTGTACACCTCTCTGCCTGACGAGGCTCCGACATACCCCGTGGTGTGGGTATGCACCAGCAACGAGGTAGCCCCGTGGGGACAGACGTTGCCGATAACGGTGAAGGGTGACTGATGCACTCCCGCCAGCGGGAAACCGCTGGCGGGGGATTCTCAACTACAAGGAGCATGACCATGACCGAACACGCAAAATTCCGTGATCCCAATTGGATGCCGCCAAAACCAGAACCACTACCAGCCGCAGACAAGGTAAAAGCCCTGCTTGATGCAGGAAAAAGGGATGAGGCGTACCGATACGCCAAAGCGTACAACGTCAACTGGTTTGAACTAGCGGAAAAGGGCGAACTATTAAACCTGACGGATCTTCTGGCAGTTAATGATGAAATCCTAGTAGACCACCACACAAGGAGCAACGATGACCAATAAGCCCACCCTTGTAATCGCATACGAAAGCCTTGGTAACGGACTCACTCACCAGCCTCCCGTTTCCCCCAAGAGGAGATCGGGCTACGAGTTCCTGATGCTTGTGGACGATGGGACCAAGGACGGCGGCGCGGTGCTGATGATCCTGCCATCGAGTACCAGCGACGACCAACTCCATGCGGTGGCTGACACTATGGGTTGGGATATCACGGCAATCGAGAGGCGGCAAAAATGACTGACCGCAACAGAAAGAATCGACATCAACGTGGCAAGACATATCAGGCAAGGGGCAGGAACTTTAAGCGTGTCGGGAAGAAGGGACTCGTCAAGAAGAAACAGTTTCGCACTAAGGGAAAAGAAACATGAAAACGAACGAAGTGGTTAACACACAGCTTAAATACGCCGTGGGAACGTGGGTTAGGGTCATCCCGGAGTACGAAGGGCATTGGTCTAATGCGTTCTACGATTGGATTAAGGGTCGCGTTGGATATGTGGCAGGACTCAACCCAAGCTCACGACGAGTGTATCTGATTCAGTTTGCTGGTTCTTATGTGTCCGGCAACAGCAGTGCGCACAACATACTTGAGTCAGATTTAATTTCCGCGCCCGTGGGCCTATCATTTGCGCCAAAGTGCCAAACTTGCGCCCTTCACCACATTTCGGAGATGTGCCATGCTGATGCGTGTAACCCCAGCAAGAACCCGCACTACGCATGTACCGGGTGGTCCGGGATGTGTTGTTTCGGTGGTTCAGAATACGCGAAAGGACAAGTCTGACATGGATAAGATTCGAGAAGAGAATGAGCGCAGGGACATTGAGAGCATGCTCTCCGTGACTTCTAAAGAGGAAATTACTGACTGGATTATCACACTCAAGACAATTCGAGATGATCAAGCAGTGATGATAAATCGTTTTACCGAAGTTTTGGTTCATATTGCAAAAGAACCGCTGACAGATGATGCCGAGGCGAGAGAGGCCAAATACCTAGAAGCTGTTCGAATCGCCAGAGACGCGATTCTGGAGAATGAATAATGCCAAAGAAGATACCGAATTGCGCCCATTGCGGCGTATCACTAAAGGAAAAGAAACTTGGCAGCGGGGCTACGGTCATGCTGGATTATCAAGACGCCATCGGCAAGCCCATGATCGGATGGCATGAGTCATGTTGGGACGATGACGACATAACCGACTGCGCTCAGGGGTGCATAGGTGGCCAGAATATGGGGCCACCGCCAGACGACTGGACGCCTCACGCCGTTAAAGTGATCGCCCTTCGCGATAAGTCTCGCGTCTCCGGTGGGGTGCGATTCTGGCGTCATGCGTGGGAAAACTGCCTCCATTGGCTGCATGATATTGCTGCGGATGGCGAAGTGGTTAACACAACAGTGCGCGATCTCGAAAACGAAATAGAATTATGGCGATATAGGGCGTGTGCATGGAAAACAAAGGATGGCGTATTTGTCTCCGGGCACGACGTCGTAATGCACGATTACGAGGATGGCAGTCACCTCAATTTCTTCGCCTGTGACCTAACGAAATCCCAGCAGCAGTCCGCCTATTTTGTGAAACGGCAAAGACACCATAGAAGGATACCGACCAATGACTGAACAAGAGAACAACGCACAATTCATAGGAAAGAATGGCGTGACGTATGAGGTCACAGGTGTAGACCGAAATGGTAAGAGATTCAAAATCTGCACCGATAATCACATTCATGCTTTAGGGATAAACTTATGGAAGGGCACTAAATGGTTGGTGCTTCCAAATGGAAAGAGAAAAATACTATTCAGAGAAAGTTAGGCAGGATGGAACACAGGACACGGTCTCGATCGGAGATGTAGACGCATTAGCAGAAAGGACTTACGCCAACCGCAATCTGCGCAGATGCAGAGTTCGGCAAGGGTTGCTTTTGGGAATGTTCTATCTGTGGTAGGATTGTCGAGTCCTGTTGCGAGGGCGGACCTCCTATAGAATCCCCAGATCCCGAACCTCAGCATACCTCTTACAGACGTGCCAGTAAAAGTCAGTGCGGTACTGACGATCTGGAACATGAACTGCATTACAAGTTACATATAATCTTCGCCCGACTTCACGTAGATTATCCCGACTCCAAGCTGTTGCAATCCCTACACGAGTCCCTGTCTGAGCATAAGTTTTCTTCCCCACCTCCTCAAAAGGATATGCCCAGAAATGACGTTCCACTGACTGGGAAAGACCCTTTAGACGAACTCTACCATTCTCAGTAGCATGGGGATATGGTGCTCGAGACACCAGAAGGTTCCCTACCCAACTTTCATACAGCCTTGGCGGACTTTGAAGAAACTCTGCAACAGTACCGTCAGTACCTTCCAACAGATTATAAATACCATTATATGGTATACCTGTCTCGACCTTAACTGGATCAGTCTTATTAAACGATATAGTGATGTAACCATTAAACTTCTGAGCATCGAAAAGATTCCGCACTTTTTCAAATTGCTTATCAAGGAACTCAGACTGTACGAACTTAGTTGCTAGTCCTGCTGATATAGATGGCCCAAGGTCATCGTTCATTAGCCTATCGAAGGGGATACCTAACACAGTTTGGTTCCCAAATTCTTCTGAGAACTGTCTAATTGCAATCCACCGCACAGGCTTTGAGGCATTGACGTCCATGTCAAATGCTTTCAAAGCCTGTGCAGGTATTTCATCCCAAGCCGCCCCTTCTAATATAACATCTGCTCCGCGGAGGCTGGAGAGTTCATCCCCCTCGAGCTCAACTCTTCTCTTAAGGGGCGCTAGTGACCCATCTTTTGAACTAATATAAACTCTCATCTTAATCCTTTATCTTGTACTGGTTAGGAACACTGTTAAGGTTAATCTTCTTTCCTGTTAACACATCTTTGTAGACTCCTCTCCAGTCTATACTATCAGAAAAATAATCCGACTGACTAGAGGTTATATTATTCTCCCTTCTCCAAACATGAAAATTCTTCTCCTGCCAGTTGTCTAGAATCCTGACTTTACCATCTTTCTCTAGGCTAAATCTCTTTGCTCTTGCTAGAGTTAGTAAAGCCTGTCTTATACTAGTACTCCACTTCGATCTCTGTGCACCAGTTACATACGTCTTAGACTCATATAGACCCAAGGCAATTTTTTTCTTCTTAGGAGTCAGATAATCTAAACGTTTTATTATATCCTCAGGAGTCTGCTTTGTAGCATGGAATACGTTGTAGATCCTTCTGAGACGCTGGACATCGCCCCCATGTACCTGCCCGAAATCTTCTGCAAACCCCTTATAGACTCTATCTATATCAATTAAAAAACTCTTAAAATCGGCCTTGTAATCGTCTCGTAGAGCCTTTCCATGGTGTTTCTCGTAAGTGTCAATATAATTATTAATATGATTATTGTGCTTTTCTATCCTATCTATAATCTTATCTTCAGCTTTCAATCTACCTATGTCATTGAAGAAGCTTGATTTACTTTTTCCTGTGTCCCACAAGAGTTTTCTTATTAACCATTCTTCTCGTTTTGTCTCTCCAGCTTTTGGACGGAGTCCAAGTACAGCAGTGATACCAGCTGTGATATAACTCTGATCCTTCTCTAAGGCTTTCATAAGAACTGAACCCGAGATAGGAGCCATTTGAGCAAGCTCATACATACCAAACTTTAACCACTTTTGAATCCCTTTATCCGTTACTGAAAGAACAGCTTTTCCCTTCCAATCAAGTATCTCTTTTCCAAGCATGATGTTGGTTAAATCTAAGGCCATTCCTACTGACCTTGCTGCCATATTCGCAAAACGCTTTCGCCAAGCTGTACCCAACTCTCCTGATACCTTGGAAAGACTCTCTCCAAAAGCTAGTTTAGCAGCAGGACCAACAAGTAATTCTATATAGTCCCTATCTTGATAGAGTAAGTCAATCTTGATTGGGATTCCATTCTCATCTTCTCTCCCTGTATCTATCGTAAACATATCCCTAAACTCTGCATAATCCTTAGGCTCTCCCGGCCATTTCCCTGTTATAATTCTAGTTCCTACTGCACCTGTTGCAGCCGTTAGGGTCAGAGAATTAACTATATTCATCCTAGATCTCCATCCCATCTTAACTATTTCTGAGTTAGGTTTGAGTCCTTCTCCGAGAGCTGTGAAGATACTTCTCATATTACCTTCACCAAAACCGGGAGCTGTAAAGATAAGCCTAAGTACGCTAGTAGCAGTACCTGACCTACCAAAGAGTCTTTCATTCATTTCACCATAGAAGTTCTGACCCTCTTTAATTATATCAATTTTCTCTGCTTGAGTTAATTGTCTGTTTAATCTACCCTCGTGACGAAGAACATTCTGCTGGTACTTGAGAGCCTTTAACTTCGGAATATAACGGTTAAAGAGCCAAGTGGTGTATTTATTAGGGAGGTAAGTAATGGGAGTTAAGGCTGTAGTGGCTGCTTCCCATATAGGACCGAATTTTTTGCTCTTACTAATCACATTTGAAAACGCATTATGAGCTTGAACTTCAGCTGCAGTCCTATGACCTCCACCTAAAGCTATCATTTCTTCAAGCCACGGTTCTTTAAGGATAGAGTCATTTTTGCGGAAGCCCATTTGACCAATAGTCTTTACACTTCTAATCAATGCTTTAGGCCGTAACCATCCAAGAAATACCTCATCAGTAAAAGCAGCTTTTGTTACAGAGAGTTGATGGAAGAGAGAACCGGCGAACTGAACTACCCTGATACCATGATTAACTCCTCGCAAAGTTTTCAGAGCTACGTTCTTGCTGACCAGATTGGCCTTCACCATATTGTCTAATCCTCTAGCAAGATCTGGATGGAACCAAAGTCCTGCATAGATCTTATCATCCTTTACTTCTCTCCACTCCTTTCCCTGCACCCTAGCAGAGGCAGGAAGTTTGTTGAAACTTGAAGCCTTAAGCACAAACTTTTTAGCATTTGGATCTTGAAGTAAATCTCTCCTCAACTGTAACCTACCTTTTAACGTACCTAGCTCACCTATTACCCTTCGAATATTTTCTACAGGATTCACTTCTATCAATTGCAATCCTGCTGCCATAGGATCTGCAAGAGATCCGTCTATTCCCATATCTCTAGGAATGTTTCGCCGTTCCCACATCTTTACTGAAGATTGAGATACATCTGTTTTTCCTCCTGCAGGTTTGCTAAGATACTTTACTATCATCTCACCGGGTTTTTTAGGATTTTCTACATAATACTTATTCTTAAACTGACCTGCAACATACTCCTGCACATAAGGAGCTAACTCTCTTTCTCCTCCCATTATTTGATGAAGTTCTTCTTGTAATTTTCGATGCAGATCAGATACTTCTTTTTGAGCTTGAACAAGTTGTTGTCTAAACTCCTTACCAAACTTTCCCTCAAACCTCGCTAAAGATGCGGCCTGAAAAACTGCTCCGGGGGTGTTCGGTTTGGTCTTTCCCAACGTGGCTATAAAGTCTACCATATCAGCTTTTGTAAGCCTCCTACTCAAAAAGGTAGAAAGTCCATTAACAGTCTGATCTAATAACCCTTCTACCGTAGCTTCTATCCTATGTTCTCCCACCCGAAAAAGTTCGACCTCTTGGACATGTGAACCCCTAACAATCTTAGCCCAAAGATCTCTCCCGAACCTTCGCACAATAGGAGTAGAGGGTTGTACGTGAGTAGCAGCTAGTACATACCTTGAAGCTAGATTAGTAAGTTCACTCAACTTCTCTGAATCAAGAAAACCTTCCTTGTCTGTAATAGCCCTTCGAGTAAGGGAGTCTTTTACAACAAGTTCACCCTTGGAGTTTAGTTTTCCTACAGGAGCAAGAGCATGGCCAACTTTAGCTCGTACCTTTTGTGGAAGGATCTCTGCTGCTCTCTGTAAATCTTTAATATAAGAAGGAGCATCTGGGCCTAGATCTTTAACTCCAGCTCCTCTAACACGTAGAGGAGAAATAACAGTGGGTTTAATTTCTCCCGGAAGTCTGACCATAAACTTTCCTTCATTCTTCGTCCCCTTAGTACCTAGCCTTATAAATTTTGCTGAGTGTCCAGTTTCCAGTACTAAAGTATTCCCCTTCTTAGGATTAATAAGTAAACTTTTAAGCTTTTCTTCTTCCTTAACTGCTTTATCTAACCATTTTTGAGCCTTAATTCTACCTGTAAATCTACCAGTCTTAGGATCTTTAACTCCACCCGTACCTACTCTAGCAGCTCTATTTCTAAAGGCTTGTATTCTTTTAAGATGATCCTGAGCTACCTTGCTTGCAGGACCCTCTAAGTCCTGCCCCGCAGCTGTAGCGGCTCTCCTTTGGATATTAGTTGCTCCAGTTATTCTACCTCCATCAATAGCAATAGAAGGTTCAGCCGCTGCACTTTCCTTTAGAGTCTGTTGCATACTCGGTTTAGTGGGTTTGCGTACTTTAATGTCCTTAGGAACTGGACCTAAAGTTGTGACCTCCACAGGTTTTGCAACAGGTTTTGCAGGTAATCCTACATCTGCTCTCCACTGACTTTTTCTAGCTCCAGCAGCTTTTCTCCTCTTTGCTTGAGTTACTATATCTTGAGCTTTAAACTTTCCTCCCTCAACTCTAACCAAGGGTTGTCCTGTAGGTACTGTAGGAGCAGGACGTGCAGTTCCTCCGTATAATTCTGGTCGCAGTTTCTTAGCTGCTCTTTCCAGTCCCATCCACTGTAAAAGTTTTTGGGTGTTATTCCGCTTGAGATTCAAATTAATAATATCTTCTATCTTCTGAGCCTCAGCAGTAGGAGCAGAAGCCGGAGTAATATCCCTAATCACCTTCTTAGGAAGTGTTATTCCTGCCTCTCTTATAGAGGCTCTCAAATTCTGAAGAGCTATTCTAGCTTGAGCATGAAGCTCAGTCCCTGCTCCCTTAGCAACTTCTTCTCTAAGTCTACTCTGTAAAATGGCAATCTTTGTTACACTATTATTCTTTACAAAAAGATCTGAAGTAACCTTACTAAGGCCTTTATAGGTCTCTAAAAAACCATGTTCAAGTATCTTATCCTTACGATACTTAAAGACTCCCCCTACACCTCCCAACATATTAAATCCAAATGTAAGCCATTCATCAAGGTTAATATCACCAAACTCAACTAAGTCCTTAGGATCTTTAGGAGGATCTGCTTTATGATAAGATGCTGTTGCCACCTTGGAGAAAAAACTCATAGTATGGTCAACAGGTTCAGAGATAGCTTGAATAATCTTTTCTACATTTTGAGGATCTTTAGTGAACTCTTGCATACCTCGAAATTCAGAAAAAGCTGCCACACTTTCTGCTGAGCCAGCTACTATTCTAGCAATTAACGGATGTACAACTTTACTCCCACCTTGATAAACTACCTTTCCAACTCCAGCAGGAACACCAACAGCAAAAGCCGCAGCTAACTGTGGCGCCATAGGAATAAGTTCTTCACCTAGGAAATGTTCAATAGCTCGTCCTACTGTTGTTTTGGCTTCAGATGGAATACCTGCAATGTCATGTACAGTATCCATACCTTCTTCAGACAACTTCTCAAAATGTTCTCTGCCTGCCTGAAATGATGCTAACCTCTCCTCTGCTGCTAGTCGCAGTTCTAATTTCTCAATAGATTCCTCCGCTGGGGCTATAGGCTGTCCCCACTGAGTTCTCGTAGGTTCATGCTTTATAGCCTTCACTGCGGTTTTCAACATTCCCTCTTGAATTTCGTGGTACATCTTCGCAGTATGATGTCCTCCTGAAACAGCAGTTCTAAGCAAAAACGCTGCGGTGTCAGCCAAAGCAGCATCTGTACCTTTATACCACCCATAAGCTCCTTTTGCTATAGCTTCAGCCCAATTTTCGGGAGTCTCAATCCCCCTCAACTTATCGACAATAGGCTCCATCTCCTTTGCACCTACTATTGTGTCAGGTATAAAAGGTTGAAACATATTACTAAGAAATCCAGATACTCCAGAAGGGAGACTATCCTGCACCTCTGCTTTAATAGCTTGAAGCTTTTCAACCTCCTTCAAGGCTTGTACTGGATCTGGAGCCTGAATCTTGACAGGCTTTTGAATAGTTTGTAGAGTATCTCCTACCCACCTTAACTCCTGAGTTTCAGGGTTAAATACTCTTTTTTCTAAATCAACGGGCTTTCTATAAGCCATTTAAGTATTCCAATTATGAGAATTATTTATTAACGGAGGCCGAAAGATCCAAGCGGATGGTACTTATCATAAGGTTTATCGTCAAATTTTTTAGTCATAGGTTTAGGTTTCCATGGACTAGATTCACCCTTAAGAGGTTGGTTATATTTACCTGCCTCCTTAACCAACGCAGCACCCGGAGATACCATTTTCGATACTAATACCTCATGTTCTCTCCGTTCAACATTCGCTTTATGATCTACGTACTTCTGAGTAGAAGGCATCTCTGCTCCAGCTTTCCAATCAACTATATCACTTCCATAAGCAACAGGTAATCTACCTGTTACATTATTCGCAGTAAGAGCTTCACCTAATTTCTCATTCCACTTTGGGAAAAATTTACCTCCTATATTCTGAAGACCACCTTGAAGAATGATCTCTACTGTTTCAGGAGTAAGTCCATATCTGTCACCATAATCCTTAGCTGCTTTATCCTTTAATACCCCTTTTCTAACAAGAGTTAGACCTTTCCACACTTGCTCCTGATTTTGTCGACTGAATGTATCTTGATCCATCTGTTGTCCTGTTCGGCTAAGCCACTCTTGTTTATCTGCTGGAGACATACTGTTATAAGCCTCTGCAGAAACTGCGCCCATGCTGCCGCCAGCGCCACCGAAGCCTCTAGGGAACATACCTTGCGTAGAAGCATAAAAATGCATAAGGAATTGTGGACCATATTTTTCCAAATTCTTCTTTATCTCCATATAAGAATCTTGAGTAGGACTCACAAGCATTGTAAACTTATCTGGATTCTTTTGCATAGCTTTCAAAGCACTATGTCCAGGCCAGTCTTTAAAATCATCCCCCGATGTCATCTCTACTAAGCTCTCTAGTACTTCAATTGGTAACTGACGGGACATTAGCTTAGCTGCAATATCATTAGCATTTGCAAACCTCTCAGACTGATTCGCCAGCTTCAAAGCTTCAAGACTTGCCGTTGCCTGCTGCAGCGTTAACCTGTGTATTTTACGCTCTATCTGAGCCTGCCGGACATAGGGATTAGCATTAGGATCTCTAGCTGCTGCTGCAAGCTGCGCATTTGTCATAGATTGAACTTTTATTTTTACCAGTTCAAGCTCTCTAGTAAGACTCTGAATCTCTAAAGTGACAGGATCAGTCGCATCCTTTGCCTCTTGTTCCCTTATCTTTACAAGAGCTTTAAGGCGTTTCATGTCTTCTTCATGCTTTGCTTGTCTACGCGACTCCTCAGCTGCACTATTTGTAAGCTCCTGTTCTCCTAATGCCCTCTTTATTGCGTTTTGTTTAAGCTGCTGAAGACCTAAAGACATTTGTGCCAATGCTTCTGCAGTTGTAGAACCTTTTGCCATTTTAGAATCCTTTTACTATCATTTTACTATCTTGGTAAAATCAATTTACTATATCACTACTACCTTGATCCTGCCCACATCCCTCCACCAATCATTGCTGCGGCAAGAAGAGGATTAGTAAAGGCAAGACCTGCCGCTGCACCTCCAGCACTAGCTGTAGCCGTAGTTCCAATTGTCAAAGCTCCTAAAGCTTCAGCTCCCATAATTCCAGCCATACCGCCTGTAATTGCCCCACCTAATCCGCCTCTACCTCCGCCTCCTCCACTATAACCTCCTCCACCACTATAATAATCTATACCAGATGCTTCAAGTCCCCTAGTTACCTCTGGAGTATATAAAGGATGAGTCGCTTGACGTTCAGCTAAAAATCTTTCTCTTTCCTCACCTATACCTCCTAGCCTAGCAATTTCAGGCGTACCTGCTCTAAATTGCATCATTGCAGGCATAGCAGATATGGCTTGACCTCTAGCTGCTACACGAGCCTGTAGATCCCTCGCTAATTGAGTTTGTTTTAATCTTGAGAAAGCATCTTGTAAAGCTCCTGTTCTCTCGGTAGTCAACCTTGATCCAAAAAGCCTTCCTTCACCAGCCCCAGTAAGACTTAACCTAGGTGCAATGTATTCATCAAACTCCTTCGTCATCTGCCTTATTTCTGCTTCACGAAGTTCGTCTGATATAATAGGCTGTTCTCTCCCAATTCTCCTTAAAGCCTGTAGCTGAGCCTTTCTTAGAGGATCTCGTCCTGCAAGTCTTTTACCATAGAACTTCTGTCCAGCACCAAAAGGCAGAATCTCTTTACCAGTTGGAGTTCCTTCTCCCTTTTTTTGTTTCAGTAACTCCGTACCCAATAAATGCTGCAGAGCCTTTTGGCCTGCAAACTGAGAGACTTCACCCGGAGGAGCATCCTCTCCCCTTTTCATGAGACCAACTCTCATTTGCCCGCCTTGACCTATTACTGGCATTTTTGATATTCCTTTAAAAAACTCATCATTTTCGCACCAAGTTCTTCTGGAACTGGATACCTTATATTAGAGGAGAAGGGTTTGAATCCCCACTTCTTCATCACACTATCCATCTCTCCCTCTACCGTCATCCGCATCTCTTTCCTCTCAAGTTGATCAGTCCAAGTAAGTGCTTTAAAAAACATTTCATCTTTAGTAACCTGAGAAATTTCTTCATCATTAAACCAAGAGTTTAGGATAAAGGTATGATCAACATCTGGGGGAGCCCAAGTAAGTAAGAACGCACTCGGGACAGTTTCTTCGCCTTCTTTAAAAGCTATTAAGAAAAATACATTCGAATCATTTCCGGCCTGAAGGATATCTTTAAGGATCTGTAAGTATTTCTCTTTCGGCAAACCTTCAGCACTCGGTCCAATAAAATCTTCAATGTAATCAATCCCGGCAGAGGATTTTATTCTGAAAATCTTCATAAGACTTAAACTTTCTTAAACCTAAAATAAAAGTAATAAGGATCAAGATGCTATATCCTCATCCAAAGTAAACGATATCGCTTCTACTGCTTGCTGCTGCTCCCATCGGGCAACAGTCTTAACCACAAATCTTCGTATAGACTCTTTAACCCAGTCCTGATCAGTGAACAATGGATTATCATCCTCGTCCTCAGGAATCGGATAAACAGTCTTTAGAGCCTCTGTAACTTTTTGAATCTTCTCTAGAGGAATGGTAAGTGTAATCTCATGGGACATAAGTTAAATCCTTATCCTTCTATCCTTCTTGCAAGGGTAATACCGACTACTATATTAGATACAACATTTGCACTGCCAGCAGCTACGTCAAATCTCATATTAAGTACATCATTCTGGTCTAGATCTAGATTAGACACAGCACTAGAACTACCCTTCGCTCCACTAGTGACTAATGTCAAGAGATCTGAGGCCACTCCATTCTTCCTAACCTTTACTGTAAAAGTTGCCAAATTATTGTTTGTAGCGGATATAGCAGTAACAGTCATATTCCAAGGTAACCTATATCCTTTACCCGCTGTGGTAATGGAGACATTATTGGGAGTTCTCAAAGTATTATTAGTAGATCCCTTGGATCCTGATACTGTACTACCTGCTATAATCGTATTCCTATCAAAGCTCAAAAACTTACTACGACCTGAGTCATAGAACATTGCAATAGGATCATTTGCTGTTGCAGTATATATAAACACATCGCCGGCACCAGCGCCAGTGGGAGCAGAAGAATTTTCGGGAAGTTTGAGTTTATCTAAAACCTTTACTGACCCCGTACCTACTACACCGGGATCTAGAACCATATCAGTACCATCGTAGTAAACTGAAGAGTCTTGAGCTGCCCCAAAGAAGATCTTCTGATTATCTGCAACTTGATGTATATCCCCTCCATTCTCCTTAATTGTCAAGACCTTTCCAGTAGTACCAGCAAAAAATTCAATGTCATCAAGATTACCATTACCGAGTTCTAGATTGTCTCCCGGATCTACTCTAACTGCTTTACGATAAGTCCCTGCTGCATCCTTCCACCTCATTTGAACATCATTGTCTAATCCAAAGTGTCCCCTTCCTGTTATAGCAGCTCCCGCAGCATCAAGCCCAGCAGAAACATTACACTCTGCATCATCTATCTCTAGAGAAATCTCTCCATCAGTTAAGTTCAAAGTTCCATCAACCATCCTTAAATAGTTATGGAGGTCTTGCAGGTATCTCTCCATATTTTTATCTAACCCATCAGGAATTAGGGGTAAAATACGGCTAGACTTCACATCAATATGAAAAGGTTTTGCCATGTCTAATAAGCTCCACCAGGCCTATACCATACTCGAACAATACCGGCTAGAGTAAATCCAACTCCAGTACTTTTACTATTTTCAAATCGGACACTTATAGTCCTTCCACTCTTATCTATCGGAAAACGATAGAGCTTTTTAGTTCCTGTAAGAGCTTGGCCAACTGCGGCATCGATGTATCCAGTGTTATCAATACTATACTTAACATCAACCTCATCCCCATACAACTCTGCCTCAATCTCATCCCATCTACTAATTACAGATGTATGCCCTCCTCCAGCTTCACTAGAAAAATCCTTTGACTGCCAATAACAGCTTACAGCTGTTCCATCATCGGTGAAGCTAGTGTCATCGTGCACAAAAACTTTAGTAGATCCACCCGTTGCTCGAAGCTTGTACCCCGCTCTTCTAGTTGCATCCTCCCACATACCTCCATATGTTTCCCACTTAGGAGTTGAGGTGACATTGGTCCATGTAGCAGTGTCTGTTCTACTAAACCATCCCATAGATCGGGGTCGTATTGTGTAAGATTCTCTAGACCAGTTAAGTCGCTGAGCACTGAAGAGGTCATATTCTAGCCTCCAAATAACATGTTCATTCTTTTCTGCGGTCTTATCCCCAAGATAGATACACCAATATACGAGACCTCTAGATTTATCGTGAAAAGCAAAAGACCTTTTACCATGCTGAACATTAACCTGTCCACGATACGTTCTAAAAATCTTATCCCCCACAGTTCGGAGCTGTCTAGATCCATCAAAGAGGAAGAAGTTTTCTTGAGAAGCAAAAATATGATACGGACCTAAGTTAGCTACAGTTCTAGCTCCAAGAAGTCTGACATCTTCTACAACTTTTTCAAAGGAGAAGATACCTGTACCTGCAATAAAGGTAGCTATTGATATGGAGTTGTCAGAATAGATAGCAAGACGATCTGCTATATTAGTGATGTATTTTACATCTCCCCGAGAGTCAGCTAAAAGATTGTCTCCTGAATTAGTAGAACCAAAGTCATCAAGATCTCCTGTCTCACTCCACGCTACACTCTTAGGAAAAGATGATCCTCCACATGTAATGTTTCCTAGGACTAAGTGATCCACAAACATAGCTACAGTCTTAGCCGCGGTAACAGTTCCCAGTGAAGTGACTAAGGTAAGTTCAGTTGCTAAGTCTGTAAGACCAGTACCTCCAGTAAACCTCCTAGGTTTATCCTTACCATTAGTGAAAACTACAATAGTACCATCAGACACATCAGTCCCTACAGCCCAATCAAAAGTGTCATCCTCATCTCCCGTATAAGCTATCATTCCCTGAACTTTAACAGTACCAGTTGTAACAGTTAAGTTAGTGGAAGTAGTGATAGTCATATTAGGATCTGAATATGAAGATGCTGTAATAAGATGAGTAGTATTATGAGTACCTCCTCCGTCACTACCTGACATCAAAAACCTAGTTCCTACTGCAAAAGTTGTAGTAGTAAGATCAACTCCCGTGTTAAACTCTACAGTATCAGCTCCAGCATTAACTGTAGCCCCACCAGAAGCTGGATATTGTGTAGCATGTCTAGGAGAAATACATAGCCATGCAGAGGTTCCTGCATCATACCGATATTGATGCCTAAGAGTACTGGCTAGGAGATAGTCATTCCCTGCATCATCTGTATACTGCATAATCCCAATAACTGCACTATCTAAAACTCCTCCCTTTGCAGAGTAACCTTTTCGCTTCTGGATATTTCCCTTCACTACCTCTACATTATCAAGATCAGGAGAAGAGCTAGCTCCCAGCAATGTAGCTGGAGTTAGTACATCTATACCATCAAAATCATAATGCTGTTGAGCAGGTAAGTATGCTCTCTGAGCGTAGTTATATGCACTACCGGGTTTCACTATTAACTCCTATTATTTTTTGGCTTTCTTGGTTTTCTTTCTCTTTGCTGCTTTAGCAGCAGCTTTACCCTTCTTCGTATATGCATATTTTTTATTTCCCACAATTGGCATGTCATGTCCTTTCAAACATTTTATTTATTTAGTAAAATGAGGGTTACGAGGTGTTAGCTGAAACCTTCCAGATTTCTAGTGTTGCATAAATCTCTTTCTCGCCATCATCTGCTACAGGAAGGCCACCCTTTGGAGGGTCAGTTCCATCAGCATCTACCCAATGTTGTAGTTCATAGACAAGACTATTTGTAGCAGAGTAAAATTTTCCGCTTAAATGATCTATACAATATCCAGAATTATTCTTACTGCTAAATCCATTCTGCCCAACTATGATAGTAGTATCAGTACCAGTAGTTTTTCTCCACCTTAATTTACTATTCTTAACTGCATAAACAGGGGCGCTAGCTCGAATATAATACTCTCCAGCAGTTGTAATTGTGATAGCATCACTAGTGATAGTGGCAAGATTATCTTCATCTATCTGTTCTGCCAACCTCCTTTTAGTCCAAGCTCCTAATCCAAGACTTTGAGCAACTACACCACTATTCTGCTCATCATGATACTTAGCATAAGATTGATAAACATCATCATCTAGATGAGCCCTAGTAACCATCACTTTTTCAAAAGCACTTCCAGTCCATACCCAGAGAGTCTTGTCGTCACTATCAACCCAGATCCTGCCATTTGAAGTATTATTATTTGCTAAAGCTACACTCTTACCATCAGCAGTAGGAGCAGTAGCTTGATAATAAGCCACCGCACTCCCTGTCTTGTGAATCATCCCTACACTAGCTGCCGCAAGAGCACTATGTTCCCATGATGCCCTTATATTCGCTCCTTTTCGAAGATCTCGAATCTCATTCGCACCATCTTCGATATCTTCCGAATTAGCAGGAAGTGTTTCATTCCATTCTGTACCGTCACCACTATGTCCCATTATTATATCCTACCAGTTATTAGTACCATAAAAAGGATCTAGCCAAGGTTCTGAACTCTGAACATTTCCATATCCCACTCTATTCGCTACAGAATTAGAATCCTCAGCCCTAAAGTCAACAGCATCCCTTGCTCTATCGTCCTTCATAGCGAACTTGAGAGCAGTCTCAAACCTCCGTTCCCACTGCACAGCTTCTTGAAACTTCTCATAACTCCTTAAAACATAAGCTGTACACCAGTTAATTACACACTCATCTACTCCGGGAATACTCAAGGTATCACTATCAGAAGCAAGTGTAGGATACTTTGTGACTGTCAATCTAATGGTATAACTATCATCACACTGAGGTTGCAAGTATAAATTAGATCCTTCCACATAAGCTCTAACAGGTTTCCCCTTAGAATCCCCATCAATATTAGGCCATCGGTCAGTTATCCACTTCTTGGTTTTGAGCAGAATTGGATATGAACTTGTCCCGTCGATAATTCGGGCTTCATGAACATCTACAGTACCGCTTGGGAGAGCAATGAGTAGATCATTATCAACTATCGATAGGTCCGACTCCGTCCGCATCACCCTGAAGCGATGTCGCCGACCGATGGCCTCGAGAGCTAAAGTAATACTGTTGTCGATAACAGAGTCTTTATCTGTACGACCAATGTTATCTTGAACAGCGGTTCTAATATTTATTTTAGAGAAAGCCATTTTATGTCAAATCCACAGATTTAGTCTACAGCCTTGGTCCAAGTATAAGATGTACCATTTGTATATGCAGAACAAACATAAACATCATTATTTGAATGATCTAAAACCATAGTTCCAAGTCCTAATGGAGTTGCTTCTGCATTATCATCTGTAGGAACTCCAGCAGAATATCCAAACCCTCCTCCAATAGGGGAGGTTCCAAGATTTCCTTTAGCTAATTTCTGATTAGCCCCATGACGAAGAAGGTTAAAGATTTTTTGCTTTAACTGAGGGCTTCTTGAATAAGTTACAGCTGCCATTTATTTATTCCTTATATAAAGCTCCGAGGGGGTGGGTTCACCACCCCCAAGGAACTGGAGGGAGAAGGATCTAGAATGGGAAGTTACAAAGAATTTCTCCTGCAGACTCATCTGCTCCAATTGCAACTGCAATTTCTGTCAGTGCATTTTTAATAACTAAAGTTCCATCAGCACTGGCATTACTCATAGTAAGAGCAGTTCCATCATCTGACCCCGGAAGGGTTTTTGCTACTGTAGCTGGCCCTCTGACTTGAATCCAGATATAAAAAGCAGTGTCTACAGTACCTGCACAAGTAGCTAGGGCCACACCTGCACCAATTCTATAGTCAGCAGCATTTGCATCATCTAAATCCATAACTACTGTACTAGTAGTTGGGCCAGTTGCTGCTGCATAACATAAAACATCTCCTGATACAACAGCAGCAGTTGCAGTATCATTATATAACTTCACATACTTATAAATCTTATTACCTTCAATACGAATCTCGCCAACACCATCTTTAGCAGAGGTGTCAACATCTGTTAACTTAGACCGAAAAATAGTTTTTCCAGCAGACATATCAACACTCCTTTCTAATAGTAAAGACGTCCGTGACGACGGATCTGGGGTGAGATAAGATTACACGCATTAATAACGTGGGCAATCCGCTCACCTTGCAGGGGAACGTCTTTCCACGGACCAAGATTAAACCACATCTTAGGATCATACACAACATCAATGAAGTCAGTATTAAGCATAAGCATATCAGTAGTATCAATTGCTTCAGTTGTGTAGACCATTGGCTGACCTTTAAACCGAAGAACATTAAAACCAAGATCTGCTAACTTAGTACCTTCATCTTTAATGATCTGAGATGCATCTAAAGCATAGTTCTCATACACCTCAAACAAAGTTTGATCTGTGACAATATAATTAGGATGACCTTTTCCACCAGAATCAATGGTGTTATAAAGGTTCTTCATATCATCAAGAAGATTAACTTCCTTTGGAGCTACACCAGCCTTATACTTTGCCTGCCACCAAGAATTGCTACGGTCAATACCTCCGTAGGTTCCTGTTGACTTATTGGCATTGGAAGGAATCATATCAACAAGACTCTGCATAGCCTTGCCACTCTCATCTGAATAAGTACCAGCATTTGCCGCATGTAATTTCTCTTCAAAATCATCTTCAAGAGAAAGCATTAATTCTTCGATTCGATCTGTAACGTAATCTTTGACTTTATCTGGACCAGAATTAATCTGATCATCAAAGATACTTCTCTGCACATGACCGGCGGTATATCGCCAAGTCCATCGAGCAGCTGTCTTTGACTGAGTTTCACCCTGAGGTAGGATGTCACCCTTTGAGACATTGCTCACCGTAGGTAAGGCATAACGAACTGTTCGGGTAATATCTTGACCACCGTTTTGCGTCTTAAAGCGTCCACGCTCTCGAAGCAAAGCCAGAGTCGCAATAGAATCCGTGATATTGTCGATGACATCGGGCATCATCGCATACCACGTTTCCGTCACAGCATTATCCATTACCTTTGTAAAGGAAGGAGGGGTTGCCATTAGGAATTATTCCTTTTTGAAGTTTTAGGATTTCTAGAAGCATTAGGATCCCAGCCTAGCGCAGAGTCAGCTAAAGCACCAAGGTCTACTTCACCTTTCATGTGTTCAAAAGCTTCATCCATCGCAATTCTGCGTCCCTTTGTTCCGGGTGGAAGAGACTCGCTACGACGAGTATTTGGTCGAGGCCTTCCACTTGTAGAGGTCGGTCTTTCAGACTCCAAGTTCTTATCCCTAGATATAGGATGCCCAGAACGAATCTTAGCCAAAGCATAGAGTTCCGTTATGGGAAGATTGGGATTAGTCTTATAAATATCATACATCTGAGATCTATATTCTTCAAAGTCTGAAAATCTACTCTGAGCTTCTTCGATTTGTTTAGTTGCTTCTTTCTTTTCTGATAGATTGACATACCCATCTACGAGATCCAATCTATCATTAACGCCTTGCAGCTTCTTATCTATAGAGGAATTTACCGATGTTACAATCTGATCTCCGAAACGCTTCATAAGCTGGCGATTAGTCATTTCCTCAACATCAACTTCCTCTTCCATACTTTCAGCAGGAAAGTCTAACACGTTAGGAGTTCTGGAAGGGGTTTCAGTTTCACCGGAAATTACTTTCACGTTTTCACCATTCTCTTTCGCTTTAAGGACCGCTCTAACATCAGGATCAGCAATAATCTGGGCGACCAGTTCTTGTTGCTCAGCTAATCTGGATCTCTCATCAGATCCTAATTTTTCTCTTAAACGAGCATTGTTGTCTGACTCGCTAACTTCTTCTCCCGTAAAATTACCTTCTTCCGAATTTTCTTCCAACAGAGGTTCTACTTCATCGTTTGTCATCAGAGGTTTCCTGCCTTTCTAATTGTAAATGTAAACGATTCTTGAAACGGTAAAGATCATAAGCATGTTTTATGGCTCGTTCAAGTCTCCGAAATTCCATTATATTAATTGGATCTTCTTTCGGATTCTTGAACTTAATTTTCCAGAAGCCCTCTTCAAGAGAAAAGACTAACTTCTTCGGAAGGGACTTAGTATGAACTACCTCTACCGGATCCTTAGAGGAGGGCTGAGGAGGAGAATCCTTTTTCTTTAAGGGCGCCTCTGAGTTCGTTTTTTGTTCTAAAAGTTCTGGGGTGCTCATCTATATGCTCCAAAGTCATAGGGAACGGGTTGGAGTAAGGCTTAACATAAGACTCTCTGCGCATACCTTTAATTAAATAATGTCTCTCAGCTTCACCTTTACAATAAGGGCATCTATTGGGCGACTCGGAGTCCCTGTCCACCAGGAACGTTTCCTTGCATGCCTTGCACTGGTTGCCCACTTTCATCAGTTTGTCCTCCTACAGGTTGAGGCGGTACACCGCCGAATAATGTACTAAATTCAGGATCATTAAATGCGGAAGATAAGTACTTCGCCAATACTTGGGGATCTGCTCCCATCTGAGCAGCGACTTGGAACAGCTGTAAGGCCTCTCTACGTCTGCTTGAGAGAGATTCCATCGGCTTAGCATTGAAGGATATATCATAGTGATAGTCACCTCTCAACTTCGTCCCAACAAAGTATTCCCAAGAAGGAATCCCATCTTCACCTAAAGCTTGAATTACCTGTACCCCACTCCATAGTGAGAATACAGTAGCATTTATCTTCTTAAACAAATCCCGGTAAGTTGTAGCGAGTGCAAGCTGCCTTCGAGTCATTCTTCGCTGAGAAGCATCTTCTACAATACCAGCTTCTGTAGCAGTCCTGCGTCCCGCACTTTCAAACTCACCGAATTGATTACGAGAGAATCCAACCATCTCCCTACCATTCCTACGAGCAGCCTCTTCTTCCTGTATTAGAGGAAGGTTAGCCCCAGGATTATTAAGCATTTGGATCTGGTCCCTGATAGGACCGCGGTCACCATTAACTGATACCGCAATTCCCACTTCACTAGAAAGTGCCTTCTGAAGCTCAGCCTCAGGGATACTCTCAGCATCGTATAGGAACTTGAGGCAACTAATCCTTCGTTGCTTAGCTCGCTGAAGGGATATGTCCTGAAGCTCTGCTTGAATATGCCTGAGGTAGTGAGTATCCGGTGTCACCCAGAAGTTACGGCTCGAGGGAACGAATGTGAAAGATACAAATGGTAGTCCATCGACCTGAAGAGCATCTTCCTCATTCCGTAGGAACTTGTCATGTCCTAGACTGATAACTTTAATCTTACCAGATCTGCGATCATGGATCTCCCACAACTCAACATATTCAGGCTTTCCTTTAGTCGAGGTATTCCATACCTGAGATCCAATACGATGAGGATGTCGGACCCTCTCATAAGATCGGGTAAAGTCTTCCAGCGACATACTAGGAATAAGTCTTTTAGTATTCTCATACTTCCCATCTGCACGGACATCTTCAATATGCCGAACTACTCGATGGGCACACCAAGGAGCATTCTTGATCTCATCCAACCCCCACGGAACTACAAAGTCATGAGGAGCAACAGCCTTCACCCAAGGATATCCCGGACGAACATCTCCAAACTCAATCTTACGAAGCCTATTATCATACTGACTACCAGTCAGGCCAACTAACTCTCCTACCGAGTTTGGAGCTAAACCTATATCTAACTTAGGATCATACCCGAACTCACTGTCATACCCTACCTTCAAGATACCCCTTCCCCAGAGGAAGGCATGGAAACAAGACATTTCTATCTCATGCGGGATATCAAGATCCGCTAGGAACTGATTATCTAGTGCTTCCAGTATCCTAACATTCTCTACTGCTGCAAGCTTATTGGCCCTCACCGAAATATATGGTGAAGGTACGGTTAGTTCAGAAAGAAGTGCATCGCCAGTAGATAGGAAGATATTCGGCGAGACCGTCTGCGCCATCTGTGACTGATGCCTGTTATAGAACCAAGCCTCTAACTCAGACCACGCACTTTCCCTTCCATACTGCCGGCGAAAGTCCAAGCCTTCTTGAAGCTCTAGTTCCCAATCATCAACTTTTAGCTCTTTAAAAGCCATTAGGCATTTCCAGACTTAGTACGAATCACTTTATCTTTTCTTCGGTTGTCATAAAACAATCCCGCTGATCCTGCTACCCCTGCAACTCCAACCAGCGAGGAGATGAGTTGTGTAGGATTAAATGTTCCGCCAATGACACTTGTAGCTATGCCCGAGGATATCTCCACAAACTTAGCCTTAATTTCATCTTGGTTCCTCAGGTCCGTCTCTGCTGCTAGGACTCGAGCTTCGAATGCATCTACCTCAGCAGCTAGCTGTATCCAGTTCACCTTCTGTCCACTTCCAGAAGGACTTAAGGTAAAAGCCTCACAAGCAGTTACCCATAAGGTAGTTGATGTTGCGAGGATTAAAGAAAGTACTAGTCCCCTGTTATGATCTATCCAGTTAGTAAGGCTATGAAGGTAGTCTGTCATCAAGGTTCCTTTCCTCATTTTACAATCGCGGTAAAATGAAAAACCACTTGGAGCATGTAAATGATAGAATCTAGCAAGGGGGAGTTAATGGGTTAAAGTAACTTTACTCCAAGCGGCTAGTTCTAGCTACAAGCTAGTCCTCAGGTCATTCTATTTCCTTTGAGTGTCTGATTGCTTCGGTTAATTTTCCTAACGCTCTACTATTTAAATTCATTGCTTCTATAGCTTTAAATTGCACATCATGACAGCTTTCACTAATATCTCGTATGCTCTTATCATAGGCTTCCGCCCTTGCATTTAGAGACCTCATCATATACACTACCACGAAAATGACTGCTACCGCTATTGGAGCATCTCCTGCAAGTTTGATTAGAATACTTTCCATGAAATCATCCAGCAATTAGGTATCCAGTAAAGCTAGCACTTATTACACCGGATGCAGAGGTAAGCACATGAGGTTTATTAGTTGGACCAGCTCCACACTTAGCACCTATCCATCCCGGTTCTGGGAAGGTAAAAGTGGCTGTTCCAGTATTAGGTAGGCTTGCTCTTGCAAATATACTACCGTCATTATCATTAGGAGTATTATTATTACCTATGTCCATATATAGCTCAACTGTACCAGCTGCACTTACTGACATTGCACAAGATAAGACTCCTATTCTATCATTCTCCGCCAAAGTGATAGCAGTGCCATCTGCATCAAAAAGGTTTAGCTCTCCTCCATCAGAAGAGTCAGATGTAAACTCTCCCTTAATAAAAGCATTTTTCATTTTTCCTGACATCGGCATACTATTATTTCCTTATGCTACGGATTGGAATATCTCTTGTACACTTCCCGGAGAGACCTTACTACGATCCCTATGCCACTGGAGTTCTGCTTCCAATGAGAAGGGATTAGGAATCTTCTGCTCCTTCACCTCTCGCTTAGTCTTAGTAAGCTTCCACATACCTAGTTGCATAGACAAAGCGTCCGCCATATCATCATGAGCGCCTAGGGGAAAGGCTAGGAGTTCATTGACAAGATCTCCATGATGGTTTCGGAACAAAAGATCTCCAGCATGGATGATGGGCTGTAAGCCTTGAATCCTAGTTGCCTTCGACCTTCTTCCATGAGTGATCGGATCAATGTGGAAGTATAACTTCTCTTTCCTAGCCCGCTCCTTCACATGGTAGATAAGGCTCTGTTGATAGGCTACAGCTTCAATGCCAACCCTAACAGGATGCCACTTACGGACTGTGTAGAAGATATCAGTGATTAGTTCTGAGGGATTACATCTCTTCCGAATGTAGTCGAGGACAAAGATCCTACCTGTGGATAGATCCTTTCCGCAAGTCATGATGACATTCCAGTCAGGCTTAGTCTTTGTCATCTCTGGATCGCCCGCAGGATCGACTGTAGTATATGTTATGATATCCCGAGGTTCAGTCTCATAGTACTCGAACCATTCCGGCTTGAAGGTCATATCTGCTGACCGCAAGGGTTGGTTGAGATACAGGCAGGAGAACATATACGGACCTTTAGACTGCTCCAAGCCAGTAAGAACTTCTTCGTCAAATCTCTCAGGGTAGGTAACCTCACCTTCTGGAGATGGAGAACCATCCTCAAGCTCTCTGCAAGCTCGAGTATAACTCATATAGTTAGGCTCACGGTCACCAATCCAAGACAACAGATCTAACTCAAACCAACGAGTACCTACGACGATAATCTGTGATTTCTTATAATCTATGAGAAGGTCAACCGCTCCGCGATGCCAGCCGATAGCTTGCTCTACGTCCAGTTGAGTTGGAGAAACATTCTCCTCCGTAAGCTCATCCAGATCTGGAGCTACTGTATCATCTTCAATGATGAGATCATAGTGACGACTGATGACCTGAGTAGCTGTACCAGCCGCCTCGAAGGTTCCAGCGTCCAAACCGACACCGGGTCTGTTGATAGTTAAAGACTCTGTTCTCCAGCCCTTCGCCCGAAATTTCGGAAGAAGTTCTGGAAAAAGAGTCCTGAATAGTATATTATCCTCAAAGTGCGAGCGTACAGCACCTAGCTTCTTACACGCATTAGTGTGAGTATTCTGGGCTATTAAGACTCGAATGTCAGGATTGTTAATTGCACACCAGATTGGATATGCAATGGAACAGATGGTACTTTTTAGCCAGCCTCGAGGCAGGACGATTCTTAGTCTCGTATTCTCAGGATTCTGTAAATGGTCACAAAGTGGCTTATGAATATGTGGTACAAGCCAGTTGTAGTTGAGTACAAATCGGGTAAAGAAGTAGAAAGACTCCTTCGATTTCTTTCGAATGAGATCTCGCTGCTTATCGGAAAGTTTTCCGTTACTAACCACTATACTGCTGGCTCCCCAAGATGTTCGAGGGTAAGTCTCAAATTATCAATTTGCTGAGCATTCAACACTGTAACATTCGTCACATTACCTCCCTCATCGCTCTTCCCGAAAACACGGTCAAGTATCTCTTTCGAGCTTTTCAACCTTAGGTTAGGATCTTCTTCACCGAGCATACTGGTCTGAGCTTCAGCAGCCTCTAGCGCGTGTTCTTCTAAGTGCTTTCGGGCAGAGTCGATGTGGAGGACTTCTCTCTCATCCTGCATCTTCTCTAACTTACTCCGCCTTCTAGCTAGCTCTGATTGAAAAATCGGGGACATAATAATATACCCGATACGTTCTTTAGTTCGATCTACCAGCTTCGCAATCTGGGCCGGACCATATCCCGCCAAGACATAATCTAGGATCTTAAAATGAGCGGGCAAAAGCCTCTGAATCTCTTTATATTTTTCTGTATATTGAGCAGTCATAACTTCACCTTTGGAATAGAGGAAATTCCGGGGCAGCCTTTTTCGGCCACCTACTGTATAGACACTTTAATTAGTGCCGGTATTAAGGTCTACCTACATACCTCTATATCTAATTTTCTATAGAATTTTTGAGGGGTCTTTATTCTTTTCTTAAGGGGGCCATGGGGGGGTTATCGAATCAAGTGCTAAAGTTTTAACCTTAATTTATAGACTAAAATTTTAACCTTAAATTCTAGACAATCTGGTATGGAATTTGCACCAGAAAAAATATTTTATAATCCTGATTTTTGGAGTAGAATTGGACAAAAAAATTTTACAAATTGTCAAGAAATAGCTTGCACCAAGTCGATAATTAGAGTAACCTGAATCAAGTCAATTGCTCGTAGTGATTGATCGTCAGTGTAAGTCGGATTGGAGCATAACATGAGCTTGTTAGCAAGCTACAAATCGCGTATGGATAAGGGTTTGGCTAAATTGTCAGACGATCTACGTGATTGCGTTACATATTGTAGGGATACCTACAATAGGTCCGACAAAGTAGACTTGGCAACTACAATTGCCAAGGTTAAGTCCGGCATTATTCCTACTTGGAATAATGGCAAACTGGATGAGTCAGGTCATCCTGTGGATGTAAAAGTCGTGGAAAAGACTCGCAAGGGTAAGGTTCAGTCTCATATTCATGTTAACATGCTACAAACTAGTCCCATCACTTGGCTAGGCTTGGAGGAGTATGTCAAGGCAGGACTATTGTTGGACGAACACGGCAATTCGATTGCGTGGGAGTCTGACGCCCTTGTTAAGTCAATCGTGGAAAGTCAGAGACTCGATGTTTCTGACTGGTTGGTCAAGGAGACTAAGATAGCTACTTCGGCCGTTCAAGATCGGATTGACCGAGAACGGGCTGAGACTGCCAGAGTTGACAGGCTCTTAGACTTGGCAGCTGGTACAGCTGCTGAGAAAAAGCAGTATAGAGAATTGATCTCTGCTGCTAAGAAAGAAAATCCAGAATCTGGAAGATCTGAGATCCAGAAACTGGCAGCAGTCCAGCTAGAATTGTCCGAGATGATTGACGACTAATCCCACTAACAGACTTACACTGGCCAGCCTCTCCAGCTAACTACTGGAGAGGTTTTTTTTTTCATTTCAAATACGCCCTCCTAACCTCCCTCCCGCACAACCCGAGCCTCACCACATGAGTTGAGCAAGGGAAGTTGAGCAAGGGAAGTAGTCCCCACCACCAGTTGAGTCGGGGAGCTTAGACAAATTATTTCATCTAACCTTTAGGTAATCTTCCCCCTGTGGACAAATTATTATGTGTTATTAAACAGTTGAGGAAGGGAGCGTGGACAAATTAATTTATCTAGGGGAAATAGATATAATAATTTATTTATTAAACAGTTGAGCAGGGGAATAGGAGAGCCCCTTGGGGACAAATTATTTCGTCAAATAGATTCAAGAGATAAAAAAAGGGTGGCCAACAAGGCCACCCAATTCAGGTTCGATATGTGATGGAGCTTTCTACAAGGAGTTCAGGGCTGCGATGATATGATCATCGTCGCTACCCTTGGGGTCGGCAGCCTTGGCTGCTGCGATCTTCTCCTTCTGTTCCTTCGCGGAAAGCTTAGTCCATGCCACTGCCGCGAGGGTTGTCTTGCCACCCTTGGTCGAGACCTTGGTTACCTTCGCCTTGACCTTGTCACCAAGGAATAAACGATAACCCCGTTGCGTCGAAAAGATGATGTCGGCCTCAGTCCAGAGGCCATTCTTTACTCCTTCTCTGATTCCCTCAATTGAATCTGGGAGAGTAAACTCACCCGCGATACGGACCATCGGCTTGCCCGTCTTCGTAGCGTAGTCCGACACCTTGCCCGGGTACGCCTTCTTCGCTCGATCAAGATCGACTTCATCAACATCGAGTGTAGTGGGACGATCAACCACCACGCACCCCGAGACATTGTGCTTTCGCACCTTGTCCTTGGTGTTGTAGTCCTGCTTTAAACCGTTCGAATTTGCCATTGTCAAATCTCCTTTTGTGTAATGGCGTTTACCGAACCTGAATACTATATAGGTAGTATACTTTATAACCCAACGCAATGCAAGTACTATTATATAAGTTTATAAAATATTTCTATGTTATAGGTTCAATCTGGGTTCCCCCCTCTGGACAAATTATTTCGTCTTATTTATTTCGTCCTATTTATTCTGTCTTATTTATTCGTTGAGGAAGGGAAGCAGTAATCCTCGCAGGGACAAATTAATTTGTGTTATTTAAATGTTGAGGAAGGGAGGCTGAGATTTTACCGAGGTAGTAAAATGACGGGTAAGTTGCTCATTCGGGGGAGTATATTTGTTCCGATGCTCCTAATAAGTTCTAAGTGTCTATATATATAGAGTTCTAGTAGTTAGTACCCCAGTACATAAATACTCTCGTACTAACTATCTTCTAAAAAAAAAAAAAAAAAAAAAAAAAAAACAGAAGCTTAGATATAGAGAGATAGTTGTATGAGTAGATATGGATAGTGGGATACTAAGTGGTAGAACTTTAGATGTGTAGAACTTTAGATATTACCGGAGAAGTAAAATGACAGACAACAGCTTCGAAGATGAGGCTCCGCGAGAATGTGAGAGGCTTCCACTATGGAGCGGGAAAGGCATAGTGACATATGCTTGGGTCGATGAAGACATACTTCCGAAAGTAGCCGAGAGAAATGGGCAGGAGATACGATGGTACATACACAGGTTCCCTGCTGGTCCGATGGCACGGAGTAGGATAGAACTAACCAGTGGGAAGAAGTACCAGATCTATCTGCATAGGCTGATAGCCTTCGGCTCTGCCGGAATTGACGAGCTATGGCACTTGACCAACGATGAGATTGCGACAAGGATAACAGCTATGCCAGTGGTCAAGTTCAACTCTGGTTTCACCCTTGATTGTCGTAGCAACAACCTGCTACTAGGGATAGGTGAGAAGCCATTGGACTACTTCCTAATGATCAAGCATCAGGTAGAGGATAAGGCAAGGAAGGATCTGGATAGCTCAAGGCCAGTGACTAGAGTAAGGGCGGGTGAACTGAACAAGGCTCGTAAGCATCAGGAGGTTATGGATCTGGACAACACAGCAAGTAAGGAAGGGAAAAGCTCGCGCGAAATGTTGGAGGATATCTTCAAGTCCAGCGAGATGGGAGAATAAAGGATCGTCGTAATGTGGAAAACTTTACCCTAACAAAACCCTAACTTGACAAGGCCGCCCAGCTATGGTAAAATATCTTAACCCGTCGAGATATCCCAGTCGATTGGGCCTAGCACAAAAAAACCTCTGGGATTGGAGACCACCCATGTCAAGCGACCGAAAACCTACTCGAGATTCAGGCAGGTATGTAGATGCGAACGATAACCCAGTCCAATGGGAATAGTCTTCTCGCTTCAAGTGTCTTGCCACGTTGACGAAGAAAAAATTGACTAACCCCAAGCACCTTTAAAGGAGACCACTAATGACAGTATTCCTGAAACCGACCTCGTGGGAGGAAGCTCTCGAAAATATCCTCAAAGGACTTGATGAGCAAAAAGCCGACTGGCATAAGCATGGTGGGCCTGATGAAGCTCCCAATTGGCTAGACGAGCGAGACGAGTCCCTTCAACAGCTGCGAAAAATGGCACGAAAAGCGGACCAGTTCGAGGAATTGTCCAAGGTTTTATCACATCCTATGGAAAGAGCAATAACTATCTTCGATCTAATGGAGACCAACAATGACAATTGACTACAGTGATCCACAGATTAGAAAAGCTGCGGAGTGGCAGGTGAAAAAACAATTAGAGAAAACAAGGAGACCTCGAATGGAACTGACCAGAAAAGTAAAAGCTGCGAAGCTAAAAGAACTAGCACTTCAAGAGATGGGAAGCGGTGATGAGGACAACTTGTCAGAGACAGTATATAGACTGCTTGAAGAAGCCACCTACGATGTGCCTCTAGGCATATGCTCGAATGAGAATTGCACGTACTACACAGTGGTTGAACCAGATCAGGACAAAGGCTGGTGCGAGCATTGTGAAACTAACACAGTGGTCAGCTGTTTAATCCTAGGAAATATAGTGTAGCTCCAATCCCGTCCCCGGGGTTGAGTCTAGTTAGCTTGGCTCCGGGGATTTTACCTCATTGAAAATGGAGACCAATAATGCACGCTGATAGCATTTACAAAGAATGTGGACGATTCGAGGGAGTTGCTTTTTTCCCCGAATCTGACGATGTGCGTTGCTACCTCGTCTTGAAGTCATCAATCCTATCCTCCGTTAATCGACAGCAGCATGGATCAATTGGAGCATTCTATGCTCACAACCTCAAGGATGCATTTGCTCTAGTGAAAAAACACTGTCCTGATGCAGAGAGCTATGATGTTGTTGAGCATGAATTTGAGGATACAATGGATTGTAAAATTCACGAGGAGACCAATAATGCACATCGAATTTAATGCTACAGATCAGGACAAGTATTTGTTAAGAGAGAATAGTCTTGAACAAATACTAGACACGCTTCTTAACAAGCAGTTATACTGGGACGAACGCCGTGAGGCTCTGAGAGAACTGGAGGAATTAAAGGATGTGGCCTCACAGTTGTGGTCTTGTGCGTCATCAAGTGCTTTGGCTGAAAAGATAATGAGTACAGATAATTTCTCTGCCAGAGAATGGTTACAGAGACATAAGGAGACCAACAATGCACTTTAAACGTCTTAACTTCACCCCACTTGAGAAAGCCTTAATCAGCTCCTTTAAGGATCTCCGCCCGATCAAGGACGATTTCCATCAAGAGTATCCACACCAAGAGAGGAACTTGGATGATCCTAAGTATGTTAGAGAGTCGAATAGGATCGCGGACGAAGTGTGGAATATAGTAGTAGAGGCAATAGCTGAAGCAATAGGGAATACTAGGTCTGAGTTCAATCCTGATCTATTCATCAAGGAATGTACTTATCGTCTGCCCGAAAATGATTGGATATTCTGGGATGATGAAGCAGTTGAAGGTGAATGGGATGATGAATAAGAATTGTCTTAGATGTGGAAGGAGGACAGTTCGGGGTATAAAGCTATGCCCTGACTGCTTCCTGCTCAGCGAACTAGCAGAGCTTGCAGTATACAGTGACCTAGTTAAGCAGATTAAGGTAACGTCATTTAACCAATCTAGTAGAATGAGAGGTAATAGTAATGAGCATCAGTAAAGAGGACTACATCAACTGGCAACTGAGCCCTGATGACGATGGAGACGAGGAAGATGAAGATTACTCAAAAGATATCCACGAGCAGGCTTCCAAATATGCTGAGGTTATAGTGCCAGCAGTTTTGTTAGGAATACAAGAGAAGATTCCTGACTACGAGCTTAGGCTAATGAAGGCTATCTTCAGAGCAGGGTACGCTATCGCAAGTTATCCCACAGAAGAACAAGAGCAACTAGTAGTTGACTACCTAGCACAGGAGCTTGGACGTGCAAACTAATAAAGATTCTAAATATCTAGAAGGAACCCGAAAGAGACTAGGGGAGTTCGAAACCCTAAGCAGGTTAAATCGGGCATACACAAAGAAGCAGAAAGATACAGTGAAGAGATTTCAAAAGAGCTTGGGTAAGCGTGCCGGGAAGGAGGCACAGGAAATCAGGCACGATAGACTCAAGCACTGCTTTGTCCTGATCAAGGATGATATAGTGACACTCCCCCACGAGTGGACTAGGAAAGTCCGAGAGCTACACGGGAAGCAATTCCCTATCGAGGGCTCAGATGGTCTGGGCCGAGTTTGGATCAAAGTAAATGACGAGGAAATAATAATACGAGACCAGTTTATCTGGGCATTTTAAGGAGACCAGCAATGAAGCTTGAACACTTTCCAATGGAAGACATTCAATTTAGTACAGTGAGCAGTGATGGGACAGTAAGTAACATCAGGTATCTAAAGCAGACTGATATGTTAAAGTGTCCATACTGCATCATAATGCCTACTCACTACCGTCCAGACGGGACATGTAAGTGTAATGACCCAGACCACAAGGAAATGGCTGAATGGGGATACGTCTGGAATCCTACTCTTAAAACTTGGGAACACTCAGATGAGGAGCTTGAAGATGGAATGGCAGATTAATGTTCTACCAACCGGCATCGAGTACCGGCAGACCCGTAATGACAGGGGAGTACGGGTGGTCCGTGTATTCTGTGATGGCCCTGATCCTCGGATCGTTATGCACGTAGAAGACTATCGATCCATGCCACCAGAGCAGAGGCCCATGAGTATATTCTGGGACGAGCTAGAGATGCTGGTGAAGAAGGCGCAGGAAGTTTTTAAGAAGAGTTTATAGTGTATAAAATCTCGGACGTGTAGTCCGGTTAACCCCGTTTCATAAGGAGCAAAAATATGAAAACGGAAATGTGTGAGGTCAAGAGCGGTGGTACTATTGTAGCGACAGTGGATGTTGAGGAGTTCGAGTCGATTAGTGAAGCCCAAGAAAATCTTGGGGACTCGGAAGTTCTGTCCTTGATCAACACTCAGCACGCTACTAAGAAGAAGAACCAAGCTCGGCAAGAGGCCACGGCCACGGTTTCGAAGGGCAAGCTGAAGGAGATGGCTACAGCTGAGCTGATTTCCAGTGACATGGATAAGCTCACCGCAGTAGCTGGTGACCACGCAGCTATCGCCGCCCTCATCGAGGAAAAGATGAAGGAGATCGAAGCCCGGATGGCTGCCCAGAGACCACTTGCTACGACCACAGACCCCGACGAGGAATAATCTTCCTTCGAAGTAGAGGTGCGGACTGGTCTCCACCACCTCTACACTCCGCCTTCCGGGAGGTAAAACTCCCGGAGGGTTTTTCAACCTCCTCGACGTGTAGTCGGGACAACTAAGGAGACTCGTTGTGAAGACCATCTTTGTTCTCATGTCAGTACTATCGTTCTTTTCTAACTCGGGGAATATAATAGGAGAATTTATATCTTTCCACATCATTAACTTCAACTCCCAAGGACTGACCATCCGATACGGAGCATTAGCTATCCTCCTCATCTGGACCTTCTCAGCTAAGATCCAGAAGGTACTGAAAGAGAGGGGGAAATGAGACAGGAGTATCCTATCTTAACTCCATTACAGGTTTTAATACTACTCTTTATCCTTTTAGGAGCTACTTTGACACTAACTATCTTCAATTATTTTTTCTAGGGGCATTGCAATGAGCAACAACAACGACCCGGATTGGGTAGAGGATGTGAACTTCACCCCATTTAAGTTCTACGAATTTGTGGAGCAAGTCTGGGCTAAGGCTAGGAAGTTTCGATACAGTTATGAGAAGATATATAAGACGATGTGGGGTAAGACAGAGCAGGATGACTTCACTGACTCTATCCTCCTACTATCTCGTGCGATAAATCATCTGAAGTTTATCAAGAAGTCTATGATTAGAGATGCACGAATAAGGAAGACTAGAAATGCAGACAGGAACCGAAGACAAATACGGAAGTCGATACATTTTAGTAAGGAGAAAGAAGGATTTTGGGGAGGTTGTTGATCTTTCTGACGGATTAACCCGCTACTATCCTACTGCAGAATATGTTGGTGCTCGTCATTCTGTACTCGACATGATAGAATGGAAAGAGCTTCAGCCAGTTGTGGAGCCGAACCTTGTTCCATACTCTAGCCGTCATTCTACCCCTAAGGTATTAGGACGTGTTAGAGCTTTGAGCGTACCTTATAAGGAGAGAAAATCTAAGACGGTAAGAGCTTCGAAGAAGGAGTCTAAAGCAGTAAGCTCGCTCGACGTTAAGTTTAAGAAGAACGATGTAGTACCATCCAAGGCACTGATGGAGAATATGCTCAAAGCTTTGAAAGGAATCTAGCGTGAGCACGGAAAAAGAACTGTCTCGAATAACGCATCTAGTATCTCAATTCACCCCCGCCTACATAGATAAGGAATCTCTTGTCCAAGACATCTGGCTGGAATCTAATCAGAAAACTAATAGACCTCCCAGCCGGACATTCGTACTACATCGTTGTCTTAATGCAATTAGGAATGAAAAGAGACGTCGAGAGATCGTGAGAAACTTTGAACCTAAAATGGGGGAGATTAGAGAAGATCATTTAGTCTTAGAAGATCTAATCAAAAAAGCAGGTCTAGCTGTAGTAGAGAAGCAAATAATATACTACCACTTTTACGAAGGGAAATCTATCTATGAAACCTCAGAGCAACTAAACATCAGCTTCGCAAAGACAAAACAATCCCTGAACAACGCTATTAAGAGACTTCAAAAAGTCGGAAAGGAAAAAGAATGATAGGATTCGAGCACTATAGGAAGAGAGATTGGCTTAGTGTATCCGCTCTCTTAGACTTCTGTAGATGTCCCCGAAGATTCTTCTACAAGAATTGCGGACTATCTAAGGAGTTCGAGCATCCCGCGCTGTCATTCGGTACTGCCATCCACAAAGCCTTTCCTTTAGTTGTTACTCGAGGACTAGAGGCAGGGGTAGCAGCCTTCGACAGTGTGTGGGACAAGTCCTTGGAAGATCCAAAGAACCGTGCATATAAATCTCGGAATAGAAATCGGGCAATCCTAATGCTTACAGAGGTTTTCCGAAAACACTGCATAGACCTATCCATCTATGAACTTCTCCCACCCCCATCAAGCAGCATTAACCTAGATGACAATGTATCAGACTATGAAGTAGCCTTCGCAATTGACATTGGACTACCCATCCCCTTAGTAGGCCGTATCGACGCTATGGTACGGCACAAGGATACAGGGGAACTCTGGGCCTTAGAGCTTAAGACAGCCTCCGAGGTTTCCTCTCGATACCTAGAAGGCTTCGAGGGTTCCCCTCAAGTCCTAGCCTACACCCTAGCTATTAAGACAATGGAAGCATCAGCAAGGGGGACGTTCATTGAAGCTCTACTCGTATCCGCGACTAGAACTCTAGTACAGATCCAGCCCGTTTATGTACACGATCATCAGCTAGAGAGCTTCGTCAAGTGGGCACAGTATATTGGAGGTATGATACTAGAGATGGAGAAGCAAGAGAACTTTCCCACAGACTTCAGTGGCTGCTATCCATATCCTCAGTTCGGGATGCCGGGATATTTCTGTGACTACAAAAACCTCTGCCACTTAGGGGAAGACTGGACTAACTACAAGGATCTATTTGTCGTCAGGGACCATAGACCCTTTAACATTGCTACCGGATTAACTCCACTCACAGTGGAGAATAAAGAATGATAGAGAAAATAAAAGCTATAGCCAGTGATTCTAGGTACAAGATTCTAAAACTTATAGCATCTCACAGTGATCCTCTATCTACAGGATTCATATCTGCTCTGCTCCGCCAAGATTTGCGAGGGACCAGAGCGCACATAGCTATGTTAAGAGATGCGGGGATTATAGAAGGGCTTAAGCTAGACAAAACTATATACTATGAAATTAGAAGTGACGCAATCAAAAGCATTATTAATGATCTAAAACTTTTTCTGGAGAACACAAAGATGCCAAAGCTAAGCGAACGAGAAGCGCGACCTCCTAAGGTTCTAATCTACGGGCCGGCAGGCTCAGGAAAGACAGCTCTAGCCACCACGCTAGGGGAACACTTGCAGGTCATTGACCTAGACGATGGACTAGGAACCTGCTTTAAGCTGGACGATAAGTTCAAAGAAGATAGGATGTCGATAGATGCAATCACCATTACTGATACTCAGGTGAATAAGCCGGACAGTTTTCAGAAAGCTAAGAGGGCTATCCTCGATATTAGTAACAAGGCCCGGCAGGGACAGTGGGAGTTCAAGGCTATCTGTCTTGACAGCCTAACCATGCTAGTAGATAGTGCAATGAGAATGGTCCTCTATAATAATGGAAGGATGGGTAAGAGGCCACAGATTCAGGACTACCAACTAGCCTTTATTGAAACAGAAGAGGTGATACTTATGCTCCGTGCATTGCCGTGCGTCACTGTCCTCCTAGCACACGAGCACGTTAGTACCATTGACGACAGGGACATTATCCAGATAGGTATTCCGGGGAAGAATCTTCCCGCGAAAATCCCTGCCCTGTTCGATGAGTTCTGGCACATGAGTGTCCGTGGTGTAGGAGGTGGGAAGTACGAGCATCTTATTCAGACCAAGTCTACTGAAGCTATTCGCACTCGATCAAGGGCGAACTTAGATAATAATCTGAATGCAAATCTCGGGATGGTAGAGTTGCTGAAGAAAACAGGATACGAGTTCAACGGAAAGTCTTAGTCCAAGCATACGCTTATTACACAAGAAAGGAAAAGCAAATGCCAGTAATTGAAGCTAATTGGAATGAAGTTCCAGAAGAGATCCCCGTGATTCCTGAGGGCGAATATTCTGCAGAGTTGATCTCTGCGGATATAGTAAACAATGCCAAGGGAGGAGTTGATTTAAACCTAGGGTTCCGCATCACGGAGCCCGGAGATGTCACAGGTCGGATAGTCTTTGGCCGACTGTGGCGAGTGGATACCAAGGATGGGCAAGTTGGACTTAAGAGATTGTCGAAATCTTGTGGCATTGAGCCTTCAGGAACCAGTATCGACACAGACGATCTCAAAGGATTGACTTGTCGAGTCTTAACCAACCATCGGAATGTCAATGGGACACTGATGGCTAGTGTTAAGGATTTCTTATTCTAGACTCTTTTGGACTAGGACTTTTTCCGTCTACCTCCTGTAGGAGTAAAATCCTACGGGAGGTTTTCATCCCGCAATTTTAAAGGAGCCCAGTCATGATGCACGAACTTGAACTGCGAGAACTGTGTCACAAGATCATTTCTCTAGAACCGGAGGGAGTAGTTTTCAGCCATGTATCCCAAGGAATGCCCTCAAAGAGAGTAGTAATAGATCCGAAGGGGAAAGAGATGTATGATAATGTCTGTCCAACCTGCGGACAGCAAATCTACGATGGTAGAATGATAAAGACTCCTACCTATGAAGAGTTGAAAAACTTCATGAGTGATCTGAGAGAATGTTTGTACGAAAACCTTAAAGAACTTCTGGTAGATGAGTATGTAAAAGGGAGTGATTCTAATGAGCAATAGTTTTTCTGTTTCAATTAAGAAGGTTAAAGTCAGGGAGGGTAGGGGTAGGACAAGCTTCAGTAAAGTCTCACAGTTAGCTGAGTCAATTAAGAAGTACGGAGTTCTCCATCCACTTACCGTTGCACTAGGGGATAAAGAGGGGGAGTATAATCTCGTAGCAGGGGAGAGAAGGTTTCGAGCATCAGCCCTAGCTGGTCTCGCCGAAGTTCCTTGCATCCTTCGGAAAGATCTTGATCCCCTTCAGGACAAGGAGATTGAGCTGGAAGAGAACCTGCAAAGGGAGGATCTTGAATGGCCTGAGCAGATAGAACTCATGCGTCAGATAGATGAGGTGAAGAGAAAGTTGTATGGGGAGAAGTTGCAGGGACATTCACAAGAAGGATGGAATACTTCCAAGACCGCGGATCTAGTTGGGGTATCCACCAACACAGCTTACACCCAAGTTCGGCTCGCGAAGAAGCTCAAGGAACGTCCAGACCTAGCCTCGATTGTCAAGAACCTACCGATGACCATAGCAGCTAAGATGATAGAGAGGAAAGAGGAAGAGGAACGTCTAGAAGCTATGGCCAGCTTAGGGCAGTTGGAGCTATCTGAAACTCTAATGTTCGGGGACAGCTGTAAAATATTACAGACCATTCCCTCCGAATCCATTGACTTAGTGATAACTGATCCTCCCTATGGGTCAGAGATTATTGAGAAAGAACTACGAGAATCTTCCAGTCTAGTCACCCAACCGTATGCTAAAACCCTAAAGGACTTCGACAATGCTGACACTAAGTATGTAAAAACTATAGCAGAGGGGGTATGTAAGGAGCTGGCTAGAATCCTTAAACCCTCTGCTCACTTCTACATCTTCCTCTTCCTAGATAAGTACGAAATTTGGCGTAAGGAACTTAATAAGAATAAATTAGAATTGAGTCCTAGTCCCCTGATCTGGAGTAAGGGACGGACCACTACTCCATTCAAGGGGTATAACTATGTTAAGTGCTGCGAGCCACTGGTCTATGGATATAAGCCTCCGCGCGAGAAGCGACTAGCTAAGCCTGTTAAAGAAATCTTAGAGTTCTCTCCGGTCTCTACAACCAGTCGAGAGCATCCATTTGAGAAACCTCAAGATCTTCTCAGGCTCTTGATAACTCAAAGCAGTAACCTAGGAGATGTTGTACTCGATCCCTTTGCCGGATCTGGCGCGACTCTAATTGCAGCAAAGGCTGAAGGTCGGAGGGCAATAGGTATCGAGGTTGATCCGGGTCACTTCCATCGAGCGCAGAAGCGAATACAAGGAGAAAAAGACTAATCCTTTTACTAGAAAAGTTAAATGACAGAAAGGAATCGTCATGCTAAATGTTGAAGATAACTACGCTAGTAAGATAGTTCCTGGTATTGGGCCTCTAGAGCCTAGAGTAGTTATTGTAGGCGAGGCTCCGGGTAAGGAAGAGGAGGTTCAAGGACGACCCTTCGTAGGATCATCGGGGCGATTGTTCAATGATATCTTAGCCTCAGTAGGAATCGCGAGGAATGAATGTTATATTACAAATGTTGTCAAGACTAGGCCGAGCGGAAATAACTTCGGAGAGTTCTACTACGACCACCGTAGGACTAAACCAACAAAGGAACTAGAACTAGCGTGGGTAAAGTTACAGAAGGAAGTGAAGGAGAAGAATCCGAATATCATCATAGCCTTAGGAGGGGAGGCTCTCCGCGCCCTTACAGGTAAAAGAAGTATCGATGCTTATCGCGGGACGCTACTTCCCGGAATCAACTGCCCCAAGGTTCTTCCAACTTATCACCCCGCGTATGTCCTAAGACAGTATCATCATCGGGCTATTGTAGAGATGGACTTGAGGAAAGCTATACGGCACTCCAAATCCCCTAAACTAGAAGTCCCTGCGAAGAACTTTATAACTGACCCTAGCTTCACTACAACGATGGATACTCTCCAATTCATCAAGGCTAATAAGAAAACTATTGCATTTGATATTGAGACTATAGGTTCACACGTTAGATGTCTCGGCTTTGCATGGTCGAAGGAACTCGCTATATGTATCCCGTTTGCCTCCGCGAAAAGTAGAAGTAAGCCCGGCTCCTCTATCATAGTTTTAGGCGGATCTAACTTCACTAGCCACTGGACCGAGAAACAGGAGCAGGAGATAATTAATCAGATTGGACAGATCTTCGAGGATCCTAGTATCAGAAAAGTAGCCCAGAACTTTCCTTTCGACAGCACTATACTTGCCCGCGATTTTGGCTTCAAGATCTACGGACTCCAGATGGATACTCTTGTAGCCTTCCACTGCCTGTACAGTGAGCTACCCAAATCTCTAGACTTCCTCAACAGTATCTACACCGATAATCCCCACTACTCCCATGACCATGACTCCTCTAGCGACCTGTCAAACTGGAAGTACAACTGCTGGGATGTCGTCGCAACTTTTGAATCCTTCCTCGGAATCACTGAGGAGCTTATAGAGGCAGAACAGCTAGAGTTCTACGAGAATCATGCTCAGCCTGTCATGATGGCACTGACTAGGGTAGCGAACAGAGGGATTAAGGTTGATTTAAAACTGAGGTCAAATCTAGTTGGCGAGACTGAACTAGCTATAGAAAGTGCTAAGGAAGAAATTTCAAAGCTGGCAGGAAGGAAACTTAACCCCGCTAGCTCTAAGCAGATGCAGGAGTACTTCTACAATGAACTAAAGATACCTCCAGTAGTTAATCGATCCACAGGGAGGAAGACTGTGGATGAGAAGGCTATGGTCAAGCTAAAGGGGCGGACCAAAAATCCAATAACTCATAAACTTCTCGATGTTTGCCTGAGCTACAGGGAACATACCAAACTACTCTCCACCTTCTTAACCTCTAAACTTACAGACAATGGAAAGATGGTCACATCCTACCACGCTACTGGGACAGTCACGGGACGGATCTCGAGTAGTAAAACTATCTTTGGACTTGGAGGAAACCTTCAGCAGATTCCTAAGTCTCCAATCCGTAGGATGTTTAAGGCCGCACCCAACCATGTATTTATTAAGGCAGATCTGAGCCAAGCCGAAGCACGTTGTGTAGCTTGGGTAGCCCCTATACCACAACTTATAGAAAGGTTTACAAATGAAGAAAACTTTGACATTCACCGGTGGGCGGGTAGTCTTATCTACGGAAGAGATCCATCAGAAATTACTCCTGCTCAACGACAGCTTTCGAAGGTTGGAGTCCACGGAGGAAATTACGGACTCGGACCTCGTACAGCTGCGACGACTTTCGGAATCTCTTACCAGAACGCTAAAATGGTTATTGGAAGATATAGAGAAGCGATTCCCGAAGTGGGTGAATGGTGGGAAAGTATTAAACTGGAACTACATAAAAGCCGCATCCTCACAACACCGATGGGAAGGAGAAGATTATTCTTCAACCGGCTCGACGAGTCTCTCTATAGATCCGCGTACAGTTTCATTCCACAAGCAATGGTGGCGGATATCATCAACCGAGCGATCTTTCTTTCCGAAGCCGTACTGGAAGAGGATGAGGCCTATCCTATCATGCAGGTACACGATGAGATCTGCTTTTACTGCCCTGAGGGAAACTTGGACAGGGCTCTTAAAAAGATTAGGAATTTGATGGAGTACCCGGTGAAGATGGATACCACCGAGATTCCTCTCAAGATTCCTGCGGAGATTTCTGTCGGACCTAACTGGTATGATCAGGAGATAGTAGGATGAACTTCCTTTTAGGATACCTTAAACTGCAAGAGGAAACAGAGATACCCCAAGAGTTCTCTTTATGGAGTTCAATCTCTGGAGTGAGTTGTGCCCTCGGAAGAAATGTCTGGCTAGATCAAGGAGCTTATGTTCTATTCCCGAATTTTTATGTACTACTCCTAGCCGGATCAGGATACCTTCACAAATCTACAGCAATAAACGAGGTCGCGAGGATGCTGTCGAAGGTAGAACCTCCACTTAATATAATACGTCAGAAGATTACACCTGAAGCCCTGATTGAATACATGAGGGTTCCTCGCCCGGATCCTGAGAAGAAGCTAGATGCTGAGGTAAATCAAGGCTTTATAATAGCAGGTGAGTTTAGTAGTTTCCTCAACCGCCGATCCTACGACCAAGGATTAGGTGTAATGGTCACGGACCTATACGATTGCGACGATGTATTTGAGTACAGAACTAAGGCGAGGGGGATTGAGAGGATTAGTAATGTCTGGTGTGGGATACTAGGAGCATCTACTCTCGACTGGTTCAAGGAGTCCATGCCTGCCAGTGCAATCGGGGGAGGTTTAACCAGCCGGATGATTCTAGTATACGTGGATAGGAAGCCTGACCCCATAGCTTGGATAGAGTTCGGGCCAGAGAAAAGGAAACTTAGAGAGGATCTTGTGAAGGAACTTCAGAAGCTAACCCTAATTCATGGAGCTTTCACTCTAACTCCAGATGCAAGGAAGTTGCACGAGGAGGAATACAAATCCTTTCACGGTTCCTCAGAACTCTATCACTCGAAAATATCTCAGGGCTATGCGGGGAGAAGGGATAAGCACTTACTAAAAATTGCGATGGTACTTTCCTGTGTAGAAGGGGATACTTTAGTTATTAATGAGAGCCACATCACCGGAGCTTATAGTATCCTCAAGAAAACCGAGGAGGACTTAGTCCGAGTCCTTCGACTAGTCACAGCTACAGACAAGGGAATGGCTTCGATTGATATAGCTGAGATCATCCAAGAGCACAGGAGTATTACTCAATCCGATCTACTTAGAAAAGTTTCTCACCGGATGGATGCGAAGGAAATGCGTGATGTACTAGCAACTCTGGAGATGGAGAGTAAGATCCGAGTTAACCTCAGTGGAAGGAACACTCAATATGAATGGGTATAATCTTATTGAGGTACATGGACATGTACAAGGGAAAAGAAACATGAAAACGAACGAAGTGGTTAACACAAAGCTTAAATACGCCGTGGGAACGTGGGTTAGGGTCATCCCGGAGTACGAAGGGCATTGGTCTAATGCGTTCTACGATTGGATTAAGGGTCGCGTTGGATATGTGGCAGGACTCAACCCAAGCTCATATGTCTGGCTCTATCGACGAGTGTATCTGATTCAGTTTGCTGGTTCTTATGGGACAAGCAATCCCAGCAGTGCGCACAACATACTTGAGTCAGATTTAATTTCCGCGCCCGTGGGCCTATCATTTGCGCCAAAGTGCCAAACTTGCGCCCTTCACCACATTTCGGAGATGTGCCATGCTGATGCGTGTAACCCCAGCAAGAACCCGCACTACGCATGTACCGGGTGGTCCGGGATGTGTTGTTTCGGTGGTTCAGAATACGCGAAAGGACAAGTCTGACATGGATAAGATTCGAGAAGAGAATGAGCGCAGGGACATTGAGAGCATGCTCTCCGTGACTTCTAAAGAGGAAATTACTGACTGGATTATCACACTCAAGACAATTCGAGATGATCAAGCAGTGATGATAAATCGTTTTACCGAAGTTTTGGTTCATATTGCAAAAGAACCGCTGACAGATGATGCCGAGGCGAGAGAGGCCAAATACCTAGAAGCTGTTCGAATCGCCAGAGACGCGATTCTGGAGAATGAATAATGCCAAAGAAAATACCGAATTGCGCCCATTGCGGCGTATCACTAAAGGAAAAGAAACTTGGCAGCGGGGCTACGGTCATGCTGGATTATCAAGACGCCATCGGCAAGCCCATGATCGGATGGCATGAGT
>Ga0208684_1000225_pt1 | contig 51787 bp, 82 predicted proteins | sample MalvireepMed_b05_FD_184245 | JGI IMG/M metagenome (GOLD analysis project Ga0208684, IMG submission 184245) | Marine viral communities from the Global Malaspina Expedition - Malaspina viral metaG DeepMed_b05 (SPAdes) (version 2) | ecosystem: Environmental > Aquatic > Marine > Oceanic | place... | reverse complement strand
GAACAATTAATTCAACAGATACAACAGTTAAATGGGGTGGCGATGTATTTAAGAGGGAAAGTAGCTTCTGACGATACAGAAACGCAAGATGTAGTAAAAAAAGTAAAAGACGATTCTTCAGATAAAGGTGATGATGCTTTTGAGAGAAGTATTGAGTATCCACCAACTAAAAAGAAATAATGAGGACAAAAAATGGCTACATCTGCTGGAGCAGAATTCAAAAAAATATTTAATTGGGATGGAGTAGGTACATCTAGTGGTGACTATACAGACGTAACTCTGGAGGCACAATCTCCAGCCGGAACTTCATTTACCCTTTTTAATAGTAGTGCTTATTATTTATATTTAGGGCACACATCTAAATTTGATATGGCAGTATTCGATGTGGATACGGCTGGAAGTCTTGGCGCATTAACCTGGGAATTTAGTAATGGTACTAATTTCACAGAATTTGTTCCTGGTAGTGCTAGATTTGAGACAGATCCTGATGATAATGAGGGAACACAATATGCTTTTGATAAAGATGGGGTAGAGATATTTCCTTCAAATTTATTAAGTGATTGGGCAACATTAACTGTAAATAGTCAAAACATATATTGGATTAGGGTTACAGCCGCTAGTGTAGCTACTGCTCCTACTATTAAAAGAATACAAATGCGACCGTATGCAGCTTACTGTACTACTAAGGATATTTATGAACTTTTACAACTTAAGAATGTATTAAGCGGAACTGATTTTACATCCAGTACAGTTCCTTCTCAAGCTAATGTAGAGCAATATATTATGGAAGCGCAATCATACATAGATATGTATACGAGAAAGTCTTGGCGTCCAAATTATGTTGCAAACGAATATCAACAATTTAACCTAAATGGTTTTAAATTAGATAAACCGGATGCATATAAAATCCTAAGTCTTAGAATTTGGGATGGGAATAGTTGGGATACAAAAACACAAGGCAGGACAAATGATTACTTTTTAGTACCTGATACTGGGATGGTTCAATTCAGTCGTTATTTCTTATTACCAGCACGATTTACTTCTTATAACGCTGCTGTATGGAAATGGGGCGGAGGAGAATTTACGATGCCGGTTAAAGTTAGTTATTTAGCTGGAAGAGATATCGGTACTGATGTTCGTCAAGGGGGAATTGCATCTGATCTTGCTAAGAAGAAAGCTGCAATAGATGTGGTAAGAAGCTCAGATTTTGGCGGTACTGTTGTAGGTGGAATGGATAGAATATCTTTAGAGCAAAGAATTGCTTCATGGTCAACTGAGATAGAAGAAACTCTTGACAGCTTAAAAGCTTTTGAGGTGTTCTAATGGCGGATGAACCAATTGCAATAGATGATGTATTTACAGACTTAGATAGTCAGTGGAATGCATCAAATGTCACTAAGCCAACGTTTATTAAAGTAAATGCTGCAAATGAACCATTACGGTTCGATTTAAATGTTGGAGACCATTTAATAGGTAGAATAGGTAGGCCGTCATTTATAGAACAGCCTATAGGTAATTGGAAATACGGAAATAGAACGTATAATATTGAGATAGAGATATTCACCTTAACCAGTAGACAAAGATTATTTAATTTAATGCAGGAAGTAAGACGAATTTGTCATAAAAGAATGCATTCATTAACTAATTTTCAACGACAACAATTTCAAAATTTCAATGAAGAAACAAGCGACCAAGTTAATATTTGGACGGGGACAGTAGCAATTCAATTAGTGAATAATGCTGTCTTATTAGAAACCACATAAAAATGAGTATAATAATAAATATGAAAGTAATCTCAATGGGGGTACATAATGGCTGTTTATAGAGGGGACCAAGCGCAATTAACTTTTGCAGCAGAATCTGCACAAGGCGCTGATTCTGAAATGATAGAAGGTACTGCTAGTGGTGCTTCCACAACCTTAAGCGCCGCAATTAATGCTGGTGTTCGCAGTTTTGCTGTCGCAAGCGTTTCAAGTATGGTGGTAGGTGATTTTATCCGCATTGGTACAGTAGATGGAACAGCTGCTAACACAGTTAATGAACATGAAGTAAGACGTATTGAAGCCATTAACGGAACAACCCTTACTTTAGATAGAGCTACTGCCTTTTATCATGCAGCTAGTCAGGAAGTAAAAGAGATAAGTGCAATTGGGGGTGATGCAACAAGAAATGATAGGGGTAAATATATTACATTTATTCCTGGAGTATACGAATCCTTTACTACCCCAGATCCATCTATGACTCTAACGGGCAGAAGATTTCTAAATACACAATCTAAAAGAAATTATTCTATGGTTTATCCCGGACAACAATCTTTAGTGGGTTCAGTTTCAGGGATTACTTTGTTAAACGGTTGGCCCTTAAGATTCCCAATAGGTAAGGTTGTTACTACCCCTCAGACAAAAGGTGGTAATACAGCATTATTGTATGGAGCCGCTAAAAAGGGAGATATTTATATTAGAATTGATAATGGGAGTGGTTCTGCTGTTTCTGCTATAAGTACCGCAGCTTCTGCCGGAGCTTCTGCTACCACAGCCGGTTATATATGTATAGATGATGGTTCAACAACTAAATCTGAAGTTAGACGGCTTGTTCAAGCAGTAGTTAGCACTACTTACTATAAATTAAACTATCCTTTACAATTTGATCACGATGATAATGTTTCAGTAGATACTGTGGATGCAGATGGTGGTGATTATTTTGATCATGTTATTACTGAGACTACTGACTTAGACACCGTTTCATGGCATGTACATATGCGAGATTCTGCCGAAACAACTGCTAATGATTTTGATAGGCGTTATGTAGGCGGTATGATTGGTTCTGCAACTATTTCAGCAGAAGAAGGCGGGTTGGTAACCATGAGTTGGGATGGGGCTAATTTCTTAAACATGATGCATAACCAGGAAGACCAATCTACAGATGGGGATGGAACTGGAGGAACAACCTCTGCCGCCTATGGTGTTGGGACAAGTCTGTATAACAGCACTACAGTTGCTGCTGGTATGCCCAGATTTGGGGTAATGCAAGCTATTGATGCAGATGATGTGGGTATACCTGGTGCAAATGATGGATCAAGTCTGCCTACAACACAACCTTATTACTTTAGTCAGGGGACAATTAAGTTTTTTGGTACGGAATTTGCGAGAATATCAAGTTTCTCACTTTCAATATCTAATGGTGAAGAACCTCGATATTATATGGGAAGACAAGGAGCTAGATCACGTGGTCCTTTTGAAATACGTGAAGGACAAAGATCATATTCCATGTCTGCAACAGTAACACTTCCTGATACTATAATTTCTGCCGGAGCACCTTTGTCTGACTACAATGCTTTAAAAACTGGGGCAACAGAATTATTTAAACAACTATTATTAGAAGGTGATTATGGAGGAGATACAGGAAACACTGGTTTTAGCTGTTCAATTAAATTTGAAAGAGGCGCAAATGATTATATAGTAATAGATATTCCCGGTGGCGGAAGTACAGCAGGAACACCATTAGCGGTAACAAACTTACTTTCTAAATCAGGCATGTATATAAACACAGCCAATCATAGTCCCGGAACGGATTCATTATTACAAGTAGATATAGATGCAATATTTAGGAGTTTAAAAATATATGTAAGAGATACCGTACCAGTTTATCCATAAATAAATAAGGAGAGTTTATGACAACGCAGAAAAGTAAAGTTAATGTTAATACATTTGATTTATCAAAATATCAAATAGAAAGTAAGGTAAAGAAAGTACCTATAAAAATAGAAGAAACTGGGGATGAATTTGAGGTAACTGTAAAACAATTATCTTGGAGTAGAAGAAATCAATTACTTTCAAAAGCTTTACAGTTTACTCAAAGTGGTGGATCTAAGTTTGATGGGGATTTATATGTTAGGGAATGTTTAAAGGCGATGATAGTAGATGCTCCTTGGGGTAGAACTACCGAAGCACTTTTAGTTTCAATTGATAGTAGATTAGGAACCGCTTTAGAAGCTATAGTGCCGAAAGCTTTTGGGGATGATGCTACTATAGATCCAAACACCTTAAAAAAAGATTAACGGCTTTCATACGCAGAGTGGGAGAATTTACTCCCCAAGAAAATATGGTGTATACGTACTGGATTATAATAGTACAGTTATTACAAATGGGAATAGCGTGGGAAGCCATAATGCAGTTCACTGAAAATGAAATAATGTTAGTTTTAGGAGTTCATCAAACTTTTGAGCATATTAAAGCAGAGGCAAGTGCGAGATCTTCTGCTAGAAGTAGGGTGATGTAATATGGGTTATATTAAATGGTAGCAAATCTTATATTGGAAGCCGCTGGAACTGCTGGGATGTTAGCAGCAGAAGTTACGAAGAAACCTGATGCCTCAAATCAGGAGAAAAAACGGACTATGCTTCAGGCTGCCATTCAGGGTCCTAAGCGAATGATTAGCCTTTTAAATACTATAGCGGGTAAAGCAGGAATATTAGGGATTAACTTATCAGTAAGTTCTATACTACGGCAAGGACAAGCCTTTACTGCTATGGTAAGTACGCTTTTCCAATTAGCGGGAGCTTTCTTAGACCTAGCATTTGCACCGTTGATACCAGGCATAGCACGGATGCTTAAAGATCTGGCTGGTAAGATACCTGGATATGCAGATTTTATAGAAACTGTATCAACAAGAATCGTAAAAACATTTGAAGTCTATAAATTAAAATACGATCCAGATGAGGTCTGGCCGAAGCTGATTTCTTCAGTTACTGAGGTTGTTGCAGATGCAATTGGTGACGCGGAAGATTCTATATGGAATTGGTGGATGGACAGATGGAGTTCAGAAATTATATCTATAGATAACATAGTAAATGCAATTCTGTCCCCCTTTATCTTAGCGGCTGTCGCTGGGTTAAACTTTGTCCACGAGACTATAGCACTTTTTTCCGACGTTGTAGACCCAGATGCAGAAGGAATACCCAAATTTATCCAGGAGCTAGGTGAAATTGGAGTGCCTCCTATTATAGGGGTTATTGGAACGGCTCTTAGCGATTTAAAGAGCATTCTATTGGTGCAAGAAGAGTGGCAACATACACTGGATTCAGCCGTGAATTCTGTATGGAATTGGGGGATAGAGAATCCTTTAAGAGATCTGGCCGATGATCCTATTCTTAAAAGATTAGGGGACTTAATGATTTGGTTAGCTGGAGATAGATTACAGGATTCTGGGGATACTAAAATTTTAGACACTATGCTAGATGAGATGACACGACGCAACTTACCGCTCTTAAATCTTCAAGATGAAATGACAAATCTTATTACCCAAATGATTGAGTTCCTAAAACCTGGAGACACAGGAACTACCTTGTTAGATATTTTTAAAAACAGTTTCGGTCTTTGGGGGGATATTAAAATTAGAGAGGGTAATGTTATACAATCTTTGGGGGGATATTAAATGATTGGAAGTCTTATATTATCGTCAGCAGGAACTGCTGGATTACTTACAGCAGAAGGTAAATCTGCTACTGATTCAGATGCAATATCTGCTTCAGATAAAAGTAAATTATGGAAATCTGTAACTCAAGGTCCCCTTGGTGTTATTGGTGTTTTACGTAAGATGGCTGGTAAAGCATTAGGTATTGTGGGGATTAATTTATCTGTAGCTTCTTTATTGCGTCAATCACAAGTTTTTACTGGTTTATTTGGTTCTTTCATGCAGATAATAGGAGCTTTTGTTGACATAACATTAGCACCGTTAATGCCAAAGGTTTTTCAATTCTTTAAGTGGCTGATACAGAAAGGTCCAGCCTTCGCAGAATTAATGGAGCGTCTATTTTCATGGTTGGGGAAGGCTACATCATGGATAATAAATCAAATTGTAAATCCCATTTTGAAAGCCTTTGGTAAGGATATTCTTGAATGGGAGGAAGTAGAACTTGAAAAAAAGAAAATAAAGCCAATTGGGGATTGGGAGTTTCTCCCAACTATTGACTATCCAACTGAAGAATCTATAATGGCCAAATTGCTACCGGGTGGTAGTGCTTTACTGGGGGGTCAAAAAGGTAAATTTCCAGCGCGGCCGTTTACACGTGAGGGCACGGCATTTCCTAGCGGAGGCACTAGGGTTGGATCAGATGGTGATATTCCTTATGAAGAGACTTTCATTGGTGGGATGTCGGATGAGCAGTTATGGGACCATATACAAAAGACTGCCCAGGATAAGCTTTTAGCAGAAGAAGCGGCGAAACAGGCCGAGATGCTGAATAGAAATACACAAGAACAAACAGCTAAGCTAGTTGAGGCGGAGCAGCTTTTACGTGACAAATGGGGAAGTATGTATGATTATTTCACAGAATTTGGTGCTCCCCCTAATGTTCCAGTAGATCAGTTATCTTTTGGGAGTGGAGCGACGATTCAAGGTATAGAAGAATTAACAGAGCTGATATCTCAGGAAGGGGGTCAATTTGCCGGATTTGGTAGAGATATAGAAACCGAACAAGAAAAATTTGACATGGATTATGCGGCTGGATCTTCTTATTTCTCAACACTACATAATACTGAAGAGCGGTCCTTGCAATCAAGTGGATTACCGTATTAATAATATATAGGAGTATAATAAAATGGCAGGAGTTGGTGTATCGGATTTATCAGTATTTTTAAGAAATGGCACTCACGCTGGTGCTACAGTAAGACTTGCTTTAAAGTGTGATCAAGTAAGCATTCAATACTCTCAAACCCCAATACAAATATCTGAACCTGGTGCTGACCAAGTATTATTTCAATTAGGATTCAGCAAACCTTCGGGGACAATATCAGGAATTGTTGATAGTGTTGGTGGGGATACTACTAATGATGCTTATAGTTCTAATCCAGATGAAAACGTTAAAGGTCTGTCATATTTGACTCTCAACGGTGAGACTTATTACATTCCCACCAAAAACTTTTTAGAGGCGTTTTTAATGAACAATTTAGCCCCCTCAACTTCAGGTGAAGATTTATTTCTGGAAATTGGAGATGCTACCACGCCAGACCCTACTGCTGGAGCAGACTCTACTGGCGGGGGGGTTTATGGGGCGATATTACAACAACTGCAATTTAGTCAAACTCCCGGTTTAGAAGATAGATGGTTATTTACTATTGGATTCTTACTTATCCGTAGGACAGGATTGGTGGGGGGGTAATGGCAGGCTTTAGAAAACAAGCAATGTTGTCTTATTGGGATGGTGATTCCTGGGAGAATATTGTACTAACAGGTACTACAGCTAGTGCAATATTTTCATTAGATATAATAGATGAGCTTAATATACCTAAATCAGCAGCAATATCCATATTCAATCCTTCAGCAAACCCTTATTCTGGTTCGGCAAGTTCTGCGAAAGGTCCACATACAGGTAAATTCACAGATTTTATACCAGTTAGAGTAATTGATCAGGAATCAAAAGATATTATATTTTATGGGGTTGTTTATTCTGTAAGAGAAAATTTTGATCCTCAATATGGTATGTTGATTCATTTAGAGTGTAGGGACTATACAATAGAATTAAGGGATAATATATCTCATGGTGAAGTTGGGTATAACATTGATACTTCAGTAGCAACTTCTGCTGTAGTAACTAATTTTGCTGATTCTAATATAACTTCCACATCTGCCGGAAAGGTATGGTCTACCAGTATTTCAACTCGTAGCGCTTTAATTAAATCATTAATTAATAGATTCTCAAGTAATTTAGATACATCAGATACTACTAAATTTATAGTTTCAGCCCAAAAATTTAAACAGGATTTTATATATCGTTTATCAGGATACAATAAAAAATCTATTTTAAGGCATGTTGCTGATAATGCAATGAGTGAATTACATTCAGCCATTGGAGAGGATGAACTTTTTGGGTATGATTTTTATGTAGACCCTAATACAGTCACTACAAGCACTGCTACTAAATCAACGCCTGATTTTAATTATTTTAGGCGCGGAACCAGGCCAAATACAGACCCTGCGAACTATGGTTTAACTGTGCAATTCCCAACTACCTCTGGAGCAACAGAAACCGGACGTTTATTTAATATGTCTAGGTTTAATTTTATTAGACCTAAAGATGAGATTTATACAAGTGCTATTTTAGAATATTTAGCAACAAAACAAGGTGCGAATGCGGATAAATCATTTTTACAAGAATTACGTCTTGAAGCCTTAACAGTAAAGGCAGTTGGTACTGGGAGTGCTTTAACAACATTAGCGGAAGCATTAGATGATTCTGAAACCGCTATAGATGTAACTAGTGCAAGTTCAATAGCCGCCGGGCAGACCATCAAAGTTGATGATGAAGAGATGTATGTCAGCAGTAAAAGTAGCAATACCTTAACAGTTATCAGGGGATCAAACGGAACAGCGGCAGCAGCGCATGATAATAGTACCAATGTCACCTCTGGATTTACATGGGGAGGGAAAAACCTTAGCGGTGGAACAGATGCTCTTAATACTACTGAATTATTACAATGTAGATTAGATGGGTCTGGAGATCCTAATGGCGGAACTGGAGCAAGCGGTGGCACACTTACAGATGTTGCGAGAATTCAATATATAAATAGAACAAAAGGTACGATAGATACTAATAATGTAGCTTATGTTTTAATTTCAAATGTGGATCAAGGTAAGAATGCCTCTGTTTTTGCTGATGGTGTAATATGGTACGGAAAAACAAACACCGCAGCTTCTTTCACTATAAAAAGCAGACCCCAAAGCACCCTTAATATAACCCGTACTGCAAAAATATCTACTTCAGAAAGTAGCCCAGAGTTTCTTAGGGAAAGAGTAGCTTCTACATTAATTAAAAATAGCAATACAATACTTAGAGGTAGTTTTTCAACACGTACAAAACCCATAAGTTATTTTGATAATAGCCCATCTGCTATTGATAGTACATCTTCCACAACGCAGACATACACATTAGCGAATGTTGGAACGACAGCACAATTATCTACATTAGGGGCGGCTATAAGTAGCACAACCGCGACAACCTTAACTGTAGCTAGTTCTAGTAGTATGGCAGCAGGACAAACGATTAAAATTGATTCTGAAGAGATGACCATAGCAAGTGTGTCAGACGGCACTACTATAGTAGTTGTACGAGCGGTAAACCAGGATGTTGGTGGAGGAGTAGCTGCTACGCATAGTGATACAACAGCAATTTATAATGTAAGTGGTAACCCATTAAATAATGGTGTTAGAGTAGGAACGGCTATTGCTGAATTAGATTCTTCTAGTAACCCAACAACAACATATGGATATGTTTCAGCAGTTACGGCAACACAAGTTACCGTTACTTGGGCTACAGGTGTTGTAGCTACTGATTCCATCATAAGATATTATGTTCCGGTCAGAGCTGGTGATGTTATTAAAGTAACTAATAATTTAGCAGATGTAGATCAAATCTTTTTAGTTGCGAAAATCGCCTATTCTGAGCAAGTATCAGGTATCATGAGTACACAGTGGGAGGTAATAGGACACAGTAGTGCCGCTGAAGGCGGGTATAGCCGAAGAAGTAATGCTGTTATGGTACAAGACGAAATAGCTTATGAAACCGGATTAGCTGTAACAACCCCATCCCCATCTTCTAATTTAACTACAGAATTAGAAACAAATCTTACTATTCGACCCTATGCCACTAATGTGGTAGCTTGGGGTGACGGTACATTTAACACAGGTACAGGTAGATTTCCAGATGATGGCACAATAACCGTTGGGGATTTGACCCTTACAATTGAAGAAGGTACAACTAATTCTACTTCTTTTATGATTAACGAGAATAATGGTAATCCGGGGCAAAGTGGAACTACGATGGCGGCGGATGAACCTTATTACATATATTATCCGGGTCAAGGCACAGCATTAAAAGCTGTTATGAAAAAGAATTATGAATATGTATCAAATGAACGAACATTTGTAGTTTTTGAAGCTATAGCAGCTTCCCCTCTTGCCGCATATACCTGGAAAATTGACGAACCTTCTGAAACTACAACAGTTACAGGCACTATTTTTGGGGCTACGGTTCAAGAATCTGATATACAGGTTACAGATAGTGGGGCAAACAGAGCGGCGGGCACTACTGAAAAATTCAAAGTTACATCAGCGGATGGTGGCGTAACACTAAAACTCAGAAGTTTTGATGATACTGCCGAAATAGAGATGTCTGGCAATTCTGGTAGTGGTACTATGATAATGAAACCTCATGGAAGCATATCAAGTACATATACTTTAACATTCCCAAATGGTCCAGCAGGAACAGATAATCATGTGTTAACGGCTGATGGGACTGCTGGAGCAACTGATTGGGCAGCTTCCTCATCCTCGAAAAGGTATAAAGAGAATATTAGAGAAATGGAGCTAGATAGCTCAAAGATATATGATCTAACACCCAAAAGTTTTAATTATATAGATGGGCATGTAAGTCTTTTAGGTGGATCTACATTTGGGTATGTTGCTGAAGATATAGAGGATATATTACCGGAAGTTATTCAATATAACAAAGAGGGGCAACCGGATTCATTACACTATCAATTATTAACAGTATTACTGGTAGAAGAAATTAAAAAACTAAAAACCAGATTAGAAGAGTTGGAATCTAAAGACCATGAGGAAAAATCCTCGTAAGATAAAAAGAATTGTTAGGTATAAGGAAGAAAATCCCACTTTAACATTAAAAGATATTGGTAAACGATTCAAAACATCAAAACAATATATACATAAAGTATTAAAAAACCAAAATATACCTACAGCTATACGAGCCAGGAAAAAAAGGGTTTCTTACTGCTTAGAATGCGCATCTCCTATATACATTAAGTATTTACTTAAAAAACCTATCTGTTCTACAAAATGCCATTTTAAATACTTTAATATAAAGATAACTTGTGATTATTGTAGAACACCTTTCTACAGGAAAAGATCAGCACTCATACAAAAATCCGTAATGGGTTACAAGCATAGTTTTTGTACCTTACAGTGTTTCTATAGGGCACAGAGAGCCGGAATAACTTAACACTTAACATTAGAACACAAATTTGCTATAATATTCATGAACCCTTTGGGTTCATATATTATTTATTTAAGGGGTATTAATGTTCACGATACCAAGTTTTTTAAAAACTAAAAGTTTTTGGATTTTATTTACAGCATTATCCTTCGCTCATATTGCTGAGGATATGATTTGGGCTATTTTAGCCAGGTACACCGCAGTTCCTATAGGGTTATTAATAACAGGGATTATATTGTGGGCTTTTGCTATATCTATTTTTGTTAAATATTTAGATAAAAAGAAACAATAATGGAAATAGATAATGATTTAATACAACAATGGGAACCGAAGATCCAAAAAATGATATCTAATTTGTATATAGTAGGTATGGATAAAGATGATTTAATACAAGAATTAAGGATAGCAATTATAAAAGCTGCGAAGTCCTTCGACCAGAATAGGGAATATAAATTTCATACTTATCTACATACTACTATGATCAACCATATACGAACGTTAATAAGCAAGGAACAGAAAAGACGACGGGATACAAGTGGGACTTGGGTGAATGAAGTAAGTTTACAAGCTGCTTATCCGGTACATGACCAATCGAGCTCTGAAGCCACCCCAGTAGAGCCGGAAGATCCAAGAGCCGTGAGAGAACATCAAAATATGGAAACGGAAAGGTTTGTTCACTCTAAAAAATTAAGTTTGAAAGAACAAAAATTTCTTGAATTACGTCAAGATGGTATGACTATGGAAGAAATCAGTAAGGATTTAGGGGAATCAGCTTATAAGGTTCGCCAAATACTAAGAGAAAAGTTCCTGGATTTAGCTGATGAACATCAACTTAATCTTTAATTTATGGATACGGGATTAAAGATATAATGGCAAAAAGACGTAGAAAGGGAGGTTTAATTCAAAGTACCAAATCAATTAAAGATGAGGATTATACTTTTAGAATTATAGCTATAAACCCCCCCTCTAAAGTATGGGTAGTTGGAAAATATACTTCATTTAATGAAGCTAAGGAGCTTATTGACAGTTTAGATGCTGTGGATGTAGACTACTACTTAGAAAATATTAATTCTAATAGAGTTTTATACTCAAAAGTAGGAAATTCACCAAATGGCAAGCCCTGAATTTGTAGAATCCGCGGTACTTTTTAAATTAACTAAAAAAGAAAATTTTGATAAGTTTAAGTTTTCAGTACGAGATTTCCACCTTTATGCTAAACAATATAAATTTATTGCTCAGTACGTTGATAGGTGTGGATCACCCCCGTCTGTCGAAGTTTTACATAATGAGTTCCCAGAACTTGATGAAAATAGCAAAACACAAAAATTTGAGTTTGCTTTAGAGCAATTTGAAGAAGCCTCAATAGGCCGCCAAACGATACGAGCTTTTAGAGATGTCGACTCCATAATAAATGAAAATCCGAAACAAGCCCTTAGTAATATCTTAACCAGCTTATCTAACATAAGAGTAGGTATGGACAGAAATCTTGATCTATATAATTCCGGTAGTTTAGATCGGTTAGATGAGTATAGAGATAGAGTTGATAAACGCAATAAAAATGTTTCAGGTTTAATGGGTATACCTACTAGTTTTACATCACTTAATGATGTTGGGGTTGGGTGGATGCCAGGAGAGCTTATATCGGTTTTTGCGCGGCCTACTATAGGTAAGACATGGATGTGCATCCATTCTGCGGCTACGGCGATCAGAGGGGGCTTTAAAACGTTATTAATATCCACTGAAATGCCTACTCAATCCATGAATATGAGATTGGATGTAGTTTTAGCTAATATGATGGGCTATAACTTATCACATAGTGCTTTACGCAGGGGGGATAAGATTAATGAAGCTGAATATATAGACTTCCTATCTAAAGCAGATCAAAAATCATTATTAGTTTGTGATGGTATTTCCGGACACATAAGTATTACTTTGGAAGATATATCTAATTTAATTAGGCAGAATAAACCTGAGTTTGTAGTAATAGATGGTGTTTACTTATTAAATACAGGAACTTCTAAAAAACAAGCTTGGGAACAATCCCATGAATTATTTTATGGTTTAAAGAATTTAGCTATTTCTATGGAAATTCCTATTATGGTTACGACCCAGGCAACTAGAGAAGTTGTAGATGAATTTACTCACCCTAAAACAAATCAAGTAGCTTTTGGTGATGCATTATTTAGAGCTGCTGATGTGGTTATATCAATGTGTACTTTATCTGAGATAGAAAATGATAAAAGAAGTATTAGTTTTCAGAAATATAGAGATGGTGAATTGATGAAGGATTTGACAGTTATGCATTGGGACGTAGATAATGGTAATATTGAAGAACGACCCGATTATTTAAATACATAAAGTAAGGAGTTTGAAATGGGTTTATTAGATTTATTTACTAATACAGATGATGTAGTGGTAACAACAAGAAGAAGTAAAGCGGAAAGTAAGGAAGACATAGATATAACAGTTGGCATGATAAAAGAAGGAATCGCCCGTGATTCTGATGGCTATCCCAATGAAATAGCTTTTTTCTTAAGGAAAGCTAAAAAAGATAGATAATGATAGATTGGTATTCCCAATTATTAAAATATGGGATTGAAGCACCAATTACTGAACAGTTTGTTATTAATTGTCCATTACCTGAGCATAATGATAGGCGTGCATCGTGTTCTATTAATACAGAGAAGGGTGTTTGGATATGTTATGCTGGATGTGGTCAGGGTAGTTTATTCTCTTTAATTAGCGATATATCCCATAAACCAATAAAACAACTAAAAAACGAATTAGACACACCTTTAATACACACAAGTTTTTTTGATGATAAACCAGGTGTAAAAGAGCTGGATATTCCCCCCCAAACTTCTTATGCTGGTTTACGTTCTCTTTCAGATTTTCATTGGATCTATCAGAGAGGATTTACAAAAGAAATTTTAGATAAGTGGGAATGTAAGCAAAATAAGTACGGTGATTTTGCTATACCAGTACAATCGTCTAATAAAACCCCATTGGGTTGGATTACGCGAAGGTATGAAGAACTACCTAAATATTTATTTACTAAAGGGTTTAAAAAATCTAAGGTTTTATTCGGGGAAAATAACTTACAAAATAATGACTTAATACTGGTCGTAGAAGGTGTTTTGGATACTATATGGCTAGATCAGCATAATTATTCGTCTGTGGCGGTTCTAGGGGCCTCTGTGTCGAAGTATCAAATAGATTTATTAGGGAATTTAAATCCAAGTGAAATAGTTTTATGTTTAGATAATGACCGAGCGGGTCATGAAGGGGTAACAAGAGCATTAAAAACTAAAGGGGAGACACTAGACGTTGCTTTTGAGGATAGATTCATGATATCCTTTGTAGACTTTCCACTTAGGTATAAAGATTTTCAAGATGTTAGGAATAAAGAAGAGTTAGATTTAATTATAAGAAATAGAAGTTTTTTAAGGAGAACAAAAGATATGGGTATTATAACTTTTGAAGGGCGTAAACCAAAGAAGAGTTCAGAGAACGAGAATGAATATGTTCAATACTTTTTTCAACCGGGAGATGCAGTGTTTTTTACAATGTTAGCTTCTGGCGATAACACACCCGAAGTAAGGAAAGTAGAAAAGCGGTGGTTAGATGATTATTTTATGTATATGTGGCAAAATAGTTCAGGACAATGGACTTCGTTAATGGATCATGAGGATATAGATAATAGCGTTGTGCCTGAAGGTAATAGAAGTAATTTTAAACTTTCATTCTGGGTATATATACATGAAATTCACCATAGTTTAGAACATAAAAGAGTTGTAGCTGGCATGCATCAAGAGTTAATAGATCAAGGTATTTGGGAGGAAGCAGAAACTCCTGGAGGCAGGAAAATATTTAAAGAAGAAATTAATGGGTTACGCATTATTACTACAAGCATGTCAAATTGGAATCAACAATTTGCGAAAATTGGTGACGAAGTTGGTGAGTTAAATAAAGTTGTAATGAAAATGGCTAGAGAGGGGACAGGTATAGACACTCGATATTTCATAACTTCTACATCACTTAATAATGAAATACCTAAAGATGTTTTAGAGAAGGCTGCCAATATAGAGCCAATAAAGGATTATTTTTATAGAACTCATGGTGGTGAATCTCTTAAAAAAGAAACAGCTAGTGTAAGCACATCCGCGAATTTATTTGATTAAGTTACGATAAGTATTAAGACTTATCATGATAGTCAATAATAATAATTTTAAAGAGGCTTTACAGCAATTAAAGTCATCAACCTTGGAAACGAAAAGCGTTGTTATTGATGTGGAGACTAATGGTTTAGATTATGATATTAATCAATTGTGTGGTATAGGAATTGGCGAACCTAAATATAAGGGGGTAATGCAGTATTACCCCTTTTTACATTCCGGTGAAGATAGAGATCAAAATCTTTATAAAGAACATCGCACACAACTGATCGAGTTTTTAAACTCATCCATAAACACTTTTATTGGATATAACCTTAAATTCGACTTACATTTTTTAGCTCAAGAGGGGTTAGCTTGTCTTAATAAAACTTTAATTGATGTAATTGTGATGGTTAGGCTAATTGAACACTCAGACATTAGAGAGTTAAGTTTAACAGCTACAGGCAATAGGCATTATGGTCCAGAAGCAGTACAGTATGATCTTGATACTAAACACGAGTTACGTAAGAATAACTGGTACAAAAATTTTTCTGAAGCACCAATAGATTTTTTGGGGGAATATTGTAAAGAGGATATTAATTTAACTGCGAGATTATACCAGGAGTGTTTAGTAAAGATAAAGAAAACAGATCAAAGTAACATATTTAACTTAGAATGTAAGCTAACTAAAGTATTACTTGAAATGGAAATGTTAGGTATCTCAATTGATAAAGAATACACTTTAAAAATTCAAAAATTATTATTAATACGCTTAAATGAACTTGAACGTGAAATACTTAATGTATCCGGTATGAAAAAATGGAATCGTGATATTCCAATAGCTTCCCCCAAACATGATGAAAAAGAATTTAATATATCTAGCCCAAAGCAAATCGGGGAAGTTTTCGCCTCTTTGGGAATAGAATCACCAATAAAGACTGAAAAGGGGGCTGCTTCTTGGAATGAGGCGGCTTTAGTAAACATAAATCACCGTTTAGCCGGGTTAATACGGCAATACAGAGCATTACAGAAATTAAAGTCCACTTATGTAGATAGATATGTAGATAAAGATGTTATGCGAACATCTTTTTGTAATTGGGGTACAGCAACAGGGAGACTTTCCAGTAGAGATCCAAATTTACAAAATATACCCAGGAATCATTTTCGTTTAGTTAGTCCTGAGTTAACTGAAGAAGAAAAACTTAGAATAAAAAACAAAATAGACGCTATGGTTTCATCAAAAGGTCAACAACTTAATGTAGAGTTATCTGATGATGTACTAGAAACTTGGGCATTTATTGGGGATGAATCTTATGATGATAGAGATGAAAATCAAATATCTATTAGACGTTTATTTGTGCCCAGGTCCCATTATTCATTAGTTAGTTTTGATTATAATCAAATGGAAGTTCGAGTTTTTATGTCCTACTTTAGAAATGAGACTATAGATGCATTACTTAACAAAGATGAGGTGGACTTTCATGGAGAGGCGGCTAAGTTAGCATTTAACATTACTGAAAACGATGAGCAGTTTAAATTTTATCGACAACTAGCTAAAGGTATAACTTTCGGTACAATTTACGGTATCGGCAAAAATAGACTAGCAGAGCAGTTAAAAACAACTCCAGAAGAAGCAGCAAGTTATAAAAGAAAATATTTTGAGGGTATGGTTGGATCTAAAAAATTTTTTAATGATGTTGTTGCTAGGGTTAAACAGAGTAAAAAGGGTATAAAAAATAGATATAATCGTAGATATCATATAAAAGCAGATTTTGCTTATAAAGGAGTTAATTATCTTGTACAAGGAACTAGTGCTGACATTCTTAGTGAGAGAATGGTAGAAATTTCTAAATATTTACAAGATAAGAGATCCAATATAGTCTTACAAGTACATGATGAGATTATATGTGAGATACATGAATCTGAATTAGGCTTAATTCCAAAGCGAATCAAAGAATTACTTGAACAAAACAGTTTAGATATCCCTTTAAAAGTTGATATGGAGTTATGCGTTAAATCGTGGGCTAATAAAAAAGATTTTAAAGATATGTCATTTTTAGATTATTCAGATTAAGGAAGGAATTATTATGAAACAAAGTTACGAAGAAGCTTGCAGGGAAGCTGCATTAGAAATAGCCCAGGTTGTGATAAACAAACAACATGATTACGGGCATGACAACATACTAGCTTTTAGAGAAAAGGGATTAGTTGTTAGATTGTGGGATAAGGTGTCCAGGTTAAAAAACCTGATGTGGAAAAACGATTACGAGCCAAAGAACGAATCAGTAGTAGATACGTTTATAGATATCGCTGGATATGGTATAATTGCTTTAATGTTAGCTAAAGGGAGTTTCACTAATGAACTCCAAGAAAACAAGTCAATGGGGGATTAATATGTCTTTAATTTCAGTTAAAATTGGATTTACACAAAAAATGGCGGATTTTGAAAATCGCCGTATTGATGTCGAAATATCAGACATTGATACAGAGTTATCTTTAGAAGCTCAGTTAGCGGATGCGGATACTGCTATAGATGCTAGTTTGGTGGTATTAAAAACCAAGCTAAGTGAACTATACAATAAAGGCAATAGTGATGATATAGAGGAGGATGAATGAAGAAAACAGCATCCGAGGTTATAAAACAACTACTTAAAAAACATAAAAACCTACAATCAGGGGATAGTGTTGGGTTAGAGTATGACAGGATTCCATTTAATATCCCAGCTTTGGATAAATTAACTGGTGGCGGCATACCTAAGAAAAGATTCACTTTAATTTATGGGCCTACAAATGTTGGTAAATCATATTTAGCTTCACAGATTATTGTTAATGTTCAAAAGCAGGGTGGAGTAGCTGCATGGATTGATACAGAACTATCTTATGATCCTAAGTGGGTTAAAAAATGTGGTGTGGATACAAAAAACCTCCTATTTTTAGAACCAACTACTGGAGAGGAAGCTTTTAACACGATTAGGGAGTTAATGCTGGACGGTGTGGATATTATTGTATTGGATAGCATAGCTGGGTTAGTACCCACTACAGTATTAGATGAAGAGTTTAGTTATAACCCTATGGCTTGGCAAGCTAGATTTGTAAATAGTGCCTTACCTAAATTATTACCTAATCTTAAACACGGATCCGCTTTTGTAGCTATAAACCAGGTAAGGTCCTCTGTGGGTCCTACAGCTTTAGATAACATGCCCGGGGGATTAGCTCAGAGTTTCTTCGCCCACTTCTTAATACAAGTTCGGAGACATGGTTGGATAAAAGAAGGTAAGCAGAACGTGGGTTTTGATATGGATATTAGGTTACGCAAAACGAAAGCAGGCGGTGAAAACTGGAATTCGGCAACTATTCCCTTTAGAGTTGAGGGTGGTATAGACATTATGGAAAGTTATATTCGGGAAGCAATTAAACAACGCATGATTAAACAAGCTGGGCCTTGGTATACATATAATGATATTAAATTACAAGGTTTAAATGGGGTTAAAGAATTCTTTATTGAGAATAAGAAACTTTTTAAGGAATTGCAAAGTGGGCTTACTACCTAGAGATTTCACAAAGCAGGAGAATATAATTGCTGAGTGTTTATCTGATTTAGGGCTTAGATATACAGAACAATATGAGATTTATCCATATACCGCAGATTTCTATATACCAGAACTCCGAATGATTATTGAAGCTGACGGAACATATGGTCATTTTAAAAAGCGTGATTTAAAAAGAGATGCAAAGTTACAAGAATATAATGATGTGGAGTACATCTTACACATTAAAGAAACTAAGAGGAAAGCTATAAAGGAATTTTTATGCCAGGCATTATCAAATTTAACGATGCTAAAAGACCCAACAAGACCAGAACAATAGAAATACAACCTGAAGATGTGTGGTTAAACACAGTATTAGATAAGTATTTAACAGGTACAATGACCCCACCAAGAAATGGGGTTTTCCATCCATCCACATTAAGTAATAAGTGTGATAGAGCTGTATGGTTAATTTATCATGGGAAAATGCCTAAAGCCGTGTTAGATCCTAAATTAAATCGTGTATTCCAGAATGGTAGTTATTTAGAAAAACGGGTTGAGACTTGGTTTAAAGGGTTAGGTATTCTAATGGGTCAAGAGGTGAAGGTGAAACATGAAAACCCCCCAATGTCAGGAAGAATAGATTTCCTTATTAAACATAAAGAGTATGGACTAATACCGATAGAGTTAAAATCTATAAATAACGCTGGTTTTGGGAGTTTAAAAGGGCCTAGAGAAGATCATAAAACTCAACTTCAAATATATTTGAATGTGGGGCGATATGATATAGGAACTGTTTTTTACGAAAATAAAAATACTCAAGCTATTAAAACTTTTCTAGTTAAGAGGGATTTAAAACAATGGGATGCGATATTAACTAGATGTTTTAATATACAAAATATGAAAATACCACCAACCGAATGTACAGGATTAGTTTGGTGTGCGTGTAAAAAAGTTAAATAGGAGAATTTATTATGCAGGATTGGACAATAACAAAATCTTTAGAGAAGGCTAAACAAGAGGTAGACGCTCTTAATATACCTAGTTTTAGTATGGATTTACCCGAAAGAGATCATTTAGAATTCTCTAATTTAATGAATGTTGAAAATAGTCAATTAGAAACTTTTTTAACTATGTATGGGGGGTACAAAGCTTATCTAGAAACTGAATTAGCTGACCAGGACGCCTTAATGTGGGCGTTAGAAGCTTCTTTTGTGGAAGATTACAGTATAGCGCATTATAAAGTCGCTAAAGTGTATGAGGAGCTTTCCATACGAAAACCCACAAAAGAAGAGCTTAGAGGTGAGGTTTTAACTAAATTCCCAGCTATATTAGCTGCTAAACAAGAAATTATAGACGCTCAAGTTAAACTTAAGAAGATTTCTGGTTTATTAAATTCCCATACTACTGCATATAATACAGTTTCAAGAGTTGTTGCCTTAAGAACTTACAGGCCGAGTGTATGAATTATTTAGGTTTGGACTGTTCTTCGCTGGCTATTCATGGGGTTTTATTAGATTCTGAAGAACAAATAAGTTCGATGCATAAATGGGGGAGCAAGAAAAAAGTTTTTGAGGAAAGATTCCCTGAAATATCGTTAGGATTTTCCAAAGATTTGAGTAAAATAAAATTAACTGGTAAAGCTTCCATTGAAGCAGCGATTTTTATTCAAAATCCAAAGACGACTATCGCAATCGCTCATGTAGTTGGATTTGTTTGGGGTACTTTGTTACAAAAGGGTATTGATGCGATTAGGGTGGATAATAAACAATGGAAAAAAGGCGTTTTAGGTAAAGGAAATGCCTCAAAAGATGATATCAGACAATTTGCGGTAGATAAATGGGGAGATGTTTTCCCTGAGCAAGATTATGCGGATGCGGCATGTATAGCATTATGGAATAAAAGGAGATTAGACTAATGGTAGGCGGTTTAAAAAAGGTAAGACCAGAAATTCAGATTCATTTTAACAGTAAAGCAGTAAAGAAAAAAAAGAAGTATGCGGATAAATTCCCAAAGAAATTACCTACTTTAGAGGACGTGAAACAAGAACGTGGGGTAGTGGTTTGGTGTAAGTACATTGATTGTAAATATAACCAGGAAATAAAAGGGTTACAAAGAACTTCCGGAACGATATTAAAAAATAAATTGTATAGCCCTATAGCGGAACAGGAAGCTATATGGTCATCCATATGTACAAGAGATGAGATAGCTATTACTTATGATGAGGTATATATAGGAGCAGGGAAATTTAAAATTAAAGTGCCTACTTGCTTTACGTCATCTACGAAAAAAACAGGTCATTTTGATTTTACTAGTATCTTACAAGGTGATGGATCTCCTATTGGTGGTAACATCGACTCTCAACATGTTTCTGATGCTGGATATGGGGCATTAGACCCTAACAGCATGTATGAATAGGAGGAGTAAATGCCTAAAAAATTTCCTGAATCTGTAAAACTTGAGGCTATGAAATTATTTGTAGCTGGGGATAAAACTGCTAAAGAAATAGCAGAAATAATATCCAAAGAAAATAACACAGAAGTGAAGCCTGTGACTATTTATTCATGGGCGAAGCAATATAGTTGGGGTGAGCAGAAAGATGTTGCAAGATTTGATAATCAACAAGAAATAGCTGAATCAGAAGCGCAGAGATATCATAGAGTGCAACAGGAACAGCTTGAGAGGTATACAGAAGTATCTAATAAAGCGTTTAAAGAATTAGGTGGGTTACCTTTTGATAGGGCTTTTGATGCTATAAAGGCTATAGATATAGGCATTAAAGGGCAAAGGGATGTTTTATCTGGACTGATAAATTTACAATTCGTTCAGGACGTTTTAGGGATTCTAGTTGAAGAGATACCCGATCAGGATATTTTAAATAAGATAGCCGTTAAATTAAAAACTTTAGTACAAAATCAGGAGGAAGATAAATAGCCGTGGCATCTGATGTAATAACAGTAGAAAATGCTTTTAATCTACTTTCGGAAGGTTTAAAGAAGCAGGAGAAATTTAAAGTTGGTTCTTTTAAAGATTTCCTTCAAAATATATGGTGTTATAGTTTTGACCATCCAGAGTATTTCCAAGCCTGGCATGTGGGGGTGTTAGCCGACGATATAGAGGAATGTCTGGAAACCGGAATGAATTATGTTGCGGTATTACCGAGATTCCATTTTAAATCTACTGTATTAGGACATGCGTTTAGCGTTTGGAGATTATTAACCGCACAAAGGGATTGTTCTGTACTTTATCTTAGCTATTCTGACGGAATGGCAAAATATCATATATCAGAAATTAATAAAGCGATTTCCAGAAACCCTATTTTAAATGAGATACTAGTTAATAGAAGCCCCAAAGCAGATTTTTCAGCTAGATATTATTTAAACAATAAACCTGTGGAGATAATGCATGGGGGGCTATTCAGCTTTAAACGTGGAATGCATGTTAATGGAGCATTAATAGCGGATGACGTATTACGTGATCCAGAGAATCCTTTAAATATAGGGCAGATAACTAAAGTGGAAGACCATTTTATGACAGAATCAATGTTCATTCCCTTACGGGGGACTCCAACTATTGTGTTAGGAACTCCGATGATGCCTGGAGACATACTTTCTAAGCTCCAAGAAGACAGTCGTTTTAAATCAAGAGTGTTACCTGCTTTAGACCCTGTACCCGGTAGAAGGGTTTTAATGCCGGAATTATATTCCGAGGACTGGTTATTACAACAGCAAAAAGCAAGACCTAAATCATTCGCTTCGGAATTCATGTTGATACCTCATTTTTCAACTGAATCTTATTTTGACGAAGAGGATATACTTAAATGTCAGGATGAAATATTAAGGTCTGCCCCTGCCACTAAAGTTTTCAGCGACTTAGAAACTGGAGACCAAATATTTGGTGGGTTTGATGTGGGGAAGAAAAGACATCCATCTCATTTAGTTTTATTTAGAAAACGTGGGGAAAGAATAGAACAGATACATCAATCCTTTTTAGATGGTTGGTCATATTCTGACCAGATTGAGTATCTTAATGAAGTTGCAGAAAATTTTAATTTAAATTCTGGATATATAGATAATACTAGAGGGGAGTTAGAAGATAGGGGGTTAGATACTAGGTGGTTATCTAAAATATTTAGTCGAAAGTCAAAAAACACTATGGCAGGTATATTTGAGAAATTTGTACATAGTGGTAATTTAAGATTAATTAAAGATGAAAGACAAAAACAACAAATATTATCAGTAAGTAATGATTTGAAAGCTCCCGATACCCCACTAGGCCACGGAGACGCTTTCTTTTCAATAGCGATGGCATTAGAGGCAGTACATGATACTGCGTATAAGTTTGTGGATTTGGGCAGTGCGAATGATTGGTTTGAGGCTGTAAGTCCATATGAAACACCAGAGAGCAGGTTAGAGAAGCATGATAATTCAGGGTTAGGGAAGGTAAATAAAAATTCCCCAGCCCAGGCATTACAAATGGAACCTGTTAACGCTCAGGAACGCATGTCTTCTGCACCTAATCCACAGTGCAAAGAAGCAGTTTGCAGTCCTTCTTTTTGGGTAGCGGAACGTGGTTTATGTTTATATTGTGGAATACGTAAATAACATTGGAGGATAAGAGGATGACAAGCGTTGCTACAACAACATTAACAACACATAATAAGGCTTTATCAAAGCAGGCGGAAACAATCTTAGAACATAGGTATTTATTAAAAGATACAAAGGGAAATGTTGTTGAAGATAGCAATACATTGTTTAAAAGAGTTGCTAAAGCAATTTCTTCTGTAGAAACTAATTACTACACTTTACCGGTAGAAACGGAGTTAGTTGAAAACGACTTTTTTGAAATGCTTTCTAATCTTGAATTCATACCCAATTCCCCAACTTTAATGAATGCTGGAACAGAGCAGGGAACCTTATCCGCATGTTTCGTTCTACCTTTAGAAGATTCGATGGAAGGTATTATGAAAGCCGCTACTGACACAGCTATGGTACAAAAGTTTGGTGGTGGAACCGGATTCTCGCTCTCAAAAATTAGACCTAAAGGATCTAAAATTAAAACCACTCACGGAATTGCGTGTGGCCCGATAGAAGTATTAAAAACACTTTCACGGGTTTCCTCTATGATAACTCAAGGAGGTAAACGTGATGGAGCGAATATGGCTGTTATGTCTGTTTATCATCCTGATATTTTGGAGTTTATTACTTGTAAGTCTAATGAAGGGGATATTCATAATTTCAATATATCAGTGGGAGTTGATTCACATTGGATGGATTGTGTGGTAAATGGATTAGATTATACTTTAATTAATCCCCATGATAACACGGTAGCCGGAAAATTAAATGCGGAGGATGTATTTAATAAGATAGTTGAGGGGGCGTGGAAAAACGGCGAACCAGGAATGATTTTCTTAGATCAAGTCAATACAGACAATCATGTATCTGAAACTTACGGGGAAATGATTGCTACCAACCCATGTGGTGAGCAGCCTCTCTTAGGAAATGAATCTTGTAATTTAGGTTCAATTAATCTAGCACAGTTTTATAGTAATAGGGATTTACAACTTGTAGAGGAACCCGTATGGAAAGCTCAAATAAACTGGGAAAGATTACAAAAAGTAACCCGTTTATCAACCAGGTTTCTAGACAATGTAATAGACGCTAATCACTATGCGACTCCTGACATAGAGCATATGACTAAAGCTACTCGAAAGATCGGTTTAGGGGTAATGGGATTTGCAGATTTATTAATTCAACTTAGAATTCCATATAATTCCGAAACAGCTAGAGAAGTTGGAAATGAAATAATGTCCAAGATTAAAGAATGGGCTGATAATGAATCTTTGGATCTCGGTTCTCAAAGAGGAGCTTTCCCTGCTTGGGAAGATAGTACATTTAATAAAAATTCCGAAATATACAGGAATCATTGTCGCTTGACTGTTGCTCCGACAGGGACAATATCTATGTTAGCCGATTGCTCAAGTGGGATAGAACCAACATTTGCATTAGCCTGGAAGAAACAAAACATTTTAGAAGGTAAATCCTTTAATTATGTAAATAAGTATTTTGAATCGGATGCTAAAGAATACGGTTTTTATTCACAAGGGTTGATGGAGTATCTTGCTAATGGGGGTTCATTACAAGAATCCCAATATAATATACCCACATGGGTAAAAAATGTTTATATTACTTCCCCAGACATTTCACCGGAAGATCATGTATTAATGCAATCCACATTCCAAAAACATGTAGATTCTGGAATCTCTAAAACTATTAATTTTGCAAATAAAGCGTCAGTAGATGATGTTAAAAATGCTTATATGTTAGCGTGGGATATGAAATGTAAAGGTATTACTGTGTATAGAGCCGGAAGTAGGGAGAAGGAAGTTTTAGTTAAAGGAACAAATGCAGGTAATCAATTAGAATTTACCTTACCGTTAACGAAAGAAGAAAATCAAACAAATACAGAGGATTGTTGCGCTAATCCATACATAGTGATGGAATCAGGTTGTGAGACTTGTAAGGCTTGTGGCTTCAGTGCTTGTGTCATTGCTTAGGTAATTAACATAATTTGAGTATAATAAGATTAACTGGGAGAATTTATGGGGGTAATAATATATACATCCAATGGTTGTGCTCCATGCATGGCTACGAAATCTTGGTTAGGCAAAAATAATATTTCATATACAGAAAAAAATATTACAGAGGAAGAAAATAGGAAAGAACTCATTCAGAAGGGTTATCAATCAACACCGGTAACAATGATACAAAATGAGGGGGATATAACTTACATAGTAGGTTATAACGTTAGGAAATTAGAACAAGCTTTTAGTATATAGAGGAGAATTAATAATGCCTATAGGAAACATGTTAGCTGGTGGAGAACTACAATACGTAGCATTACAGGATGAAGCGGGAACGTGGAGGATATTAGATACATGGCATGATGACCTTAAGCAGGTTGATGCAGATGCTGACATTTCGGATGATAGTCCAGCAGTATCCGTACTTTCAGAGGGTCAGTTTCATGCTCTAGTAAAAGAAGCCGTTAGATTAGGGGTTTTACAAAACGCTAATCATGGGATAAACGAGGCGGAATTAGCTGAATTAGATGAGGGGATATTAAAAAGGGATGAAGATATACAATCTTTACATAACCAAATAACAAAACTAAAAGAAGAAAAAAATCAACGGGCACGCGACACCTCACCCACAAATGATTATGAATTAAAAGAAAAAGCTATGAACACAATATTAAAATTAGTTTCAATACAGGACATGACCAATTTAGGCGATAAGGAATGATTATATGAAGTTGTCAAAATACCTTCCCCAGGTTCCAAAAATGACACAACAGATGGCTGATTTAAATAAGCAGATTAGTTTGTTGGATGTGATGAAAGCAAGTGGAGACACTAATGTTGCGCCTACTATAGGGTTAGACCATGTAGTTAATACTTGGATACGCCATCAAATGGCCTATAGACAGCAACTTGTACAAGATTTACAAACAATAGCCATGTCTGTAGAGGAGATTAGGGGGCCTTTGTCTCATATAACAAGTGAGGTTTTTAGGCGGGGATTGGAGTTTGTCCCAACTGTAGAAAATCCAGATATGGAACAAAAAGAAAAACTTAAGACCTGGACAGCAGATTGTAATGTATTTGACCAAAGTATAGAGGAAGTGTTACGACAGTTCCATTTCGATGTAAATTCTCTTGATGATGGTTTCTTATATTTAGCTAAGGAATATACAGATATGGGGGATGGTAAGGTTACCGCTAGGATGCAGGAGATTAGACGTTTAAATCCAGCTTTAATGGAATTCGATCTTGATACCGTGGGATTACCCAAAAACTCCCATTTCCTTTGCCCTATACATAGAGAAAATGTACATGAAGCTTCAGGGACATGTGAAAAGGATAATTGTGATATTGAATTACATCCTGCAATGTATAAGTATTACCACAGAAATAAACACATGTATTTTACAGATAGTGAGGTTATTCACCTATCTAAATTCTCTCCCACTGAAACATATGGTTGGAGTCCACTACTTACTATTTTTGAAAAAGCTTTAACATTAGTGGGTATGGATAAGAATCTCTATAGGTATTTCTTTGAGAGGAAGATGCCAGCGGCTATGTTAATGGTAACTACGGATGACCCAGAATCATTGCGTAGAGAACGAGAGCATATAGCGGCTCAAACTCGGATAGATCCTAACTATATACCAATGGTAGCTGTATCTGCCAGGAATCAAAGGGGCCGTGTTGATTTGGTTCGTTTATTCCACACCCTTCAGGAGATGGATTATCTCCCTGTTCGAGATGAAATTAGAGAAAGGGTGGCGGCAATGTGGGGGGTAACCCCAGCTTGGCAGGGAGCACCTGAAGCTTTCGGAGGATTATCAAGTCAAACACAGCAATTAGTTGTTATGAGTCGTGTAGTAGAAGGTGACCAAAGATTATTCCATGAAAAGATTTTCCCTCAGTTATTAAAAGCATTTGGAATCACAGATTGGGAAATAAAACTCCCCAATCCAGAAGAGAAGGCGGAGAACACCAGATTATCATTTGCACAACAGAAAATTCAAATTGTTAATCAGTTTGCTCAACTCGGCTTTGATATCAAGTTAAAAGAACAAGATGTGGATATATGGGAGGCTGATTTTGTTGTTAGTGGGGAATATGTACCTACAGCTAAATTAGCTGGAGAGCAGTTAGCTATGGGTATTGAACAACAACGTCAGTTATTAGAGGAGCCTGAAGAAATAGTTGAGGAGGAGGAAGATATACAGTTAATGAGTAAAGCTATACCCAAACATAAACGTAAGTTTAAAGGTAGAACTGGTGGCGTAACTCCTAATTGGGCAGATAAAGCACCAAATGAGGAAAGAGATATAGATGAATACGCAGAAGCTAGAGCTAAAAAGAATGAATTAACACTATCTAAATCCTGGATTGAATCATTAAGTTATCAAGGATTCACATCGCCGGTTATAAAAGAGATAACTTCAGATATGAGTAAAATGTGGTTTTCCCAAAATGATATTGAATATGTAGCTAATTTATCGCCTACAGGTGTTACTCATATTGAAAAAGCGGTATTTACAGATCCTAAGAAATTTAAGCGTAAAAGCAACAAACAGGAAAAAAACATTACCAAGCAATTGGCGGAAGTTGATGCTGGAATAGATTTTTAAAAGGATTAACATGAAAAAAGTTAAAAAAGAAGATGGATCTTTTGGAGATCAAGGGGGCGTAGCGTTTACCTCCACTGATTCAGGGATATTTTCACCAACATATGGTAGACATAAAGCACCGAAAAAGAAAACAAAAGGGAAAACTGGTATAGGCAGGCTTGCTGATTTCCTCACAGATAACAGCCCCGAACAAAAGATGAAGAAATCCAATACAAAACCTTTAGTGGATTTAATCAGTTGGGTTACCTTAGAGCTTCGTAAAGAGAGTAATTCACGTTTTACCCAACAAAATAGTGGTTCCTCGATAAATGACCAAATCCCAAGAATTGACTGGAAGAAAAAGAAGGAAGAATCTCCCGAAGATACTAATGTGGAGCCTTCAGAATTTGATGCGAAGCCAGATGAACAAGCTGCATTAAAACAAAACGATGAAATTAAACGCATTAAGCAATTAGATGATAGTCAAGATGATAAGGGGAATGATCCTAATGATACGGGGAAGGCTTCAACAGCAGCACCTGCGGGGTTAAATATAACATTAGATACCCCAGCTGATGAACTAGATTCCGATGAAGAAGAAATTGAAATTGAAATTCCGGAAGACGATGAGATAAAAAAAGATAGTTTCTGAGAGAAAGAAGTTAATCCATCTTGAAATGGATCATACCCAACAAATTAAAGAAAAAGATTAATTATGTATTCTAAGTTATGTTTTAAATGCGATGGCCCTACCTATATAGACATAGATGGGGATTTACATTGTATTGTATGTGGGAGAACAGTTAATTTAAAGATCAGGAGAAATTATGATTCCAGAACAGGCAAAATCAGAGATAATAAAAAAACGTTCGGAGGGGATGACGTGGGATTCGATAGCGGATTGGGTGAACGAAAAGTACGGAGTAAAGGTTCACAGAACGTCGATTCAACGTTGTCACGAGAAAGAATTATGGGCGGAAGAAGAGGAGTTCTTACCTCCAGAAGATAGGATAAAATTAGATAAAAAGGTTGCTCATTCTAAAGGTGAATCGACCTTATATAAAAAGTTATACCAGCAACTCCTTAAAGATAACATTAAAAAAGAATTAATAATTGATTCTATTAAACACCTAGCTCCCAGGTTTAAGCCTGTAGCTTCAGTTAGGTATAACCCCCCTAAAGGTAAATTTGTAGGTAAGCATACCCAAACTGTTGTGGCTCCGTTATCTGATACTCATATAGGAGAATCAGTAGATGCTGAACAGATGGTTGGTCTTAATACATATGATTTCAATATTTTTAATCAACGCTTATATGGGTGGGCGAATCAATTATTAAATCTAGTTAATTACCGAAGAAATATTGCTAAAGTAGATGATTTAATAGTTCCTATGCTTGGGGATATGATATCCGGAGATATACATGAGGAACTTGCCAGGTCAAATATATCTAACTGTATGGAACAGATGATAAGGGGTGCTAATTTGATAGCACAAGCCTTGATGTTTTTGGCTCCTCATTTTAAATCCATACGAGTACCTTGCGTGGTTGGTAATCATGGTCGAATGACCAGGAAACCTCCTATGAAGGATAAGTATATGGACTGGGACTTTATGATGTATCAATGGGTAAGTGTTTTTTGTAAAAACCAAAAGAATTTAATCTTTGACATCCCTAAAAGTTTTATAAACACATTCTCCATATATAACAATACAATATTAATTATGCATGGGGATAGTATTTCTGGAGCTGGTAGTAATATGTCCATTGCAAGAGCAATAACTTCTTTGCGGGGAGTTTTACAATATCAAAAGAACGTTAATAGTGAGGTGGGTAATCAAAATCCTTTTAATAAGGTAATACAATTTGATTCTGCTATTATTGGACATTTCCATCGTGTGGATGAGATTGATATAGGAACTGGGTCTCTTCATATCGCAGGATGTATGAAAGGACCGGATGAATTTGCGTTACAAAGACTTCATGCAGCCACTAAACCGAAACAATTAGCATTATATTTTCACCCTAAGTATGGCTATATAGGTAAAGAAATAATTTATTTAAATAGATATGATAGGAGTAAAAATAAGTTTAATGATGATGTACCACTCATTTGGTCTTCTTTAATTGAAGAGTAACTAAATTTTTTAAGTATAATAACTATTATGGTTAAAGCTAAAAGAGATATTTTAAACGAACCTTTTACACAAGAGATGGTTAATAAATTCGAGTCTGAGTTACTTAGATTAGAAAAACCTTACTTTAAAAAATTAGGTAATTCAACATACAAAACCGCTCAAGAAGAAGTACCTTTACAAAGCGGTAATTTAAGAGATAGCGCGACTTTATCCGAAGCTGATTATACTAAGGGAGAGGCTTTTAGTATTAAATATGCTGCCTCATATGCATACGCATTACATGAAGGTGAACAGGTGACACCACAAGAACTTGATGCAACTGGTCAATATCCGTGGAGCGCTTATACTAGATCTTACATGAGACAGGGTAAGAGGGTAAGAGAACACTTTAAAACTTATAAGAAATATTATAAACCAGTGTATGTAAATAATAGTTTTTGGGCCTCACTAGACCAGGGGAAAATAAAACACAAAGGGAATAAATGGCTTCAAAGGGTTTGGAAGTATACACTTAGCAGTGAAGATAGTTTAGCTAAAAAACTATTTCCCAAAAAACTTACAATAAAAAAATTAGAAACAGATCAAATCAGATCAGGGATAGGATAGTTTCTTAAACCCGGAGGAAATAATGGTAGATATTAGTAAAGTAACACCAACACAAGAATATATAGTGGCTATACATAGTAGAATGGTAGGTAAGGTATTAGATTTAATTGAAGCATTTACGCCCGAAGGCACTCAAGTAGAAAAACAAAAGAAACTTATACAAGTACCCCTATATGATTTTAGAAAAGAAATGATCTTTTTAGACGCAAATGGACTACCCAAGACCCACGATACACACTAAATATATTATACCTTATATAATTCTGTAGGATTTTCAAGTTTAATGAGTATAATATATTGACGTTATTTTATAGCGTTATATTTAGTTCTATTATGAAGGTCGGAGGTGGCTCAGACCAACCTTCACGATGGATAAAAAGTAATTTATCTCATGGAGGTATGGTTTTATGGCAGATGTAACAGAACGCATCGAAAAACAAATGGAAGGTACTAACCTTGCACTTGCCGCTGTAGCAGAAGTTTTACAGAAAATGGATGTTAGATTAGCAAAAGAGGAATCTTATGCTATTGAGAAGGCGCAAGCAGAAGCTAGTGAAGCTGCTAAAGCAGACCTAGTTAAATCAATTGCAAGTGAAGTTCTTTCTGTTTTGAAAGACGAAATGGCTGGATTAGATGTTAGTGGTGATTCTCGACCTGCTGATTCCGTTGGAACCGCAGCTGATGCGGATGACAGCTCAGAGGATGCAGACATTTCTACTGATATAGAAGAGCAACAAAATACAATACAAGCAAGTATTAAGAAAGAAGATGATGAGGAAGAGGAAAAAGAAAAGGGTGGAATGGCTTATGCAGTCAAAGATGATGAGGATGATGAAGCAGCTGATGTTCCTGAAAAAGATGGAGAAGACGAAGAAGAGTCAGACGAATTGAAGTCGATGAAGAAGCAGATTGCTGCTTTGGAGAAAGCTCTTACTAATAGTAACGATCTAGCAGAAGAGCGCCTACGAAAAATGGGTTTCACTGAATTGACTTCACTTAAAGCTCCTAAAGTATCCGAAGGTCTAGGAGTAGATACTACTCCACTAGTTAAATCCGATAATGGTGATGTTGCCGACCAATTGACTTCATTATCATATAAGGAACTTAGGGATCTACAGCACAATATCCACACAGGTAACACTGATGGAGTGCCCCAGGAACTTTTAGGTTAAACAATTAATTAATAAATAATCAGGAGGATATTGGCTAATGGCTAATCCAAGTCTATCAGAATATCTGGCGCAGTCCAAACGAGGATTGTATCAGTCAGTATTTGGTGAAGAGTATCTGCAAAAGCAGTCATACTTTACCGTTGATACTGCTACAGGTATTTTTAACACAACTTATGGACGAAAAGTCTGGCAGGCTCTAAACAACCAAACCAGATTTTTCAACGCTATTCCCCGCGTCGTATGGGGAAACACAGCAGGTTGGAGGGTAAGGACCGATAGAGGTTCCGGACGTTCACGACCTGTAACTGAGACTGGAACTCTACCAACAGTAGATGTCTCTAATATAGAAACAGTTCAGAGTTTACCTAGAATTGTTTCAACCACTTTCGGTGCTTCCGTGAAGTCAGTCTTCACAGCACAATTAGAGGGTGGTGTTGGAGATGTTCTGGCACTGGAGAACGAAAATGCTCAGTTAGACCACATCAAGGAAATAAATGAAGAAATAATGGCTGGTTCAGCTTATTTAACATCTGCTGGAGCAACGACTTCATTCACAGTTCCTGCTGCTATTGCAAAACACTTCAAAATTGGAGATGCAGTATCGCAGTATGACGTTTCGGCAACTGGACACGATAGAACTTCTGGTTCTGCTGTATCCGCAGTTAACACCTCAACTGGTGTAGTTACCGTAGCTTCTGGCACAACCTTTGCTGACGGTGACGTAGCATACATATATTCCAGAGCTGGAATGACTTCAATTGACGACATCGTCTCTGAAGACGGTGCTGCTGTTGGTGGTGGTGTTGCTAGAACAAGAGCTTATGACCTAACATTAGCAGGCAGAACTGCTGGTGATTGGGATGCTGGTGCTTCCGTATCATATAACAGTGGTACAGGAAGGTCTCTATCTTTGAATTTGATAGATACAGCTATACAGAAAGTAAGGCAGAATGGTGGGGAGCCAAAACTAATACTTTTGGGTCACGATCAATATTTCAATCTTGAAAGATTGCTCAACTCTAACCAAAGGTATATGGGACAAGAAGAATATCAAGTTGGCGTAGGATCCGAACGGACCTATCCAGGTACTAGAACAGGACTTGTTTTAGCTACTTATCAGGGTATTCCGATACTCCCAGATGCTGATGTGCCTAAATCTGTATCTACAGCAGATGCTGTTCTAGGTTCTAACGTCTATGTACTCGATACGGATTATATAGAGGTGGCTGTGGCTCAGCCTACTCAATATATAGAGAACAGGGATTACTTCGCTGCTAATGCTCTAGTGGTACGGGGCTTGCTCTATACCATGGGTGAGATGCGATGTAAGAATATTTGGGTGCAAGCTAAGATTGCCGATCTTAGTGCATAATCTTAGGGTTTATTAATGAAGGGTGGGGAAACCCACCCCTCATTATAATGAAAATAATGAACATTTATATGTCGGCGGTACAATAAAATCGCCATAATTTGGAGGAATTAAATGGTAAAACATTCATTTAAAATGTCTGATGTAACTGGTGATACTAGGGTACTTGCCCGGTCTTCATTAGGTTATGACTTTAACTATTTCGCTGATGATGAAACTATCATTTTTGGTACAGGTAGTGATGCTACAATTGCATGGGATGGAGATTCTCTTAATGTGACATCAGCAGCTACCGAATTTACTGGTACTGTAGCATTAGGAACTACAGCTCAAATGACTGCGGGAACTGGTGTTACTACTGGTACTGGCACTCTTTATAAAGCTGGAGTAGTACAGCAAGGTACTATTATTGAGACAACTCTCGTTTTTGATATAACTGGTCTCGCTTCTAATGTTGCTGGTGATATTATTGGTAAAGATGGTGGGACTGCAAACTGTCACTTTGGTCAAATAACCGCCGCTACAAACGGAACTATATTAGGTGGGTATATGACATGCATTGAAGTACCCGCTGGCGGGTCAACAGACATTGATGTTTACTCAGCTACTGTAGCTACCGGTGCAGAGGACGCAGCAATTGCAGACCTAACAGAAACAGCTTTGTTAGCCCATGGTGGGGCTTGGACTGCTGCAGCATCACAAGGATTTACTACTGTGCCCCCAGCAGATGGATATTTATATCTAACTAATGGTGGGTCAACGTCAGATAATGCGTATACAGCCGGTAAATTTGTAATTAAACTTTACGGTTACGATGCATAGTAAATAATTATCTAGCCACGCCCCAAATTGGGGCGTGGTTACTTTTAAATTTATTTGTAAATTTTAATCGGGAGATAAATTTATGGGACTGAATAAATAATGAGCAGTATAGTAAATTCAACCGAAATAAACTTAGCAGTTTATATGGAACGCCTCGATGCTTATATTGAAAGTCAAAATACTTTAAATGCTACTTTATGCTCTAGTTTAGAAAGCGTTCATAATTCTCTTGATGATTTTAAGATGTGGAGAAGCAGAATATATGGCGGTAAAACAGTAGTTATAGCTTTAAGCGTATTAATACTCCACACATCCGCTGTAATGGGTGGTTTTATAACCCTAATTAATTTCATGGACAAATAGGAGTATTACATGGCTAATGAAAGACATACAGATTATAAAGAATGGGAAATAGACCCATCTACAAGACAATCTGTACACGCGTACACAAAATATTATCCCTTTAGAGAAGCTACTTCCACTACAGCATCCACCATTTTATCTGCTGCTCAAGGGGAAATAGCAACAAACTGGGTAACTAACCCAAGAGTTGAGACGGCACTTAGTTCTGCTGATGGGTTCACTGCTACGGGTAGCTCTATAACCAGGGACACAGGACAACAGTCCGTTGGTGCTGCTTCTTTACTAGCAAATCCTGACAACAGTGCGGCAGGTGAAGGTTGGTACTGGGAATCTCCCACAGTTCCTGTTAGTGTTAACCCCCAACATTTATCTGTAAATGTAGAACATCGTGGTGCTTCAGCTTCAGGTACTGTTAAATTAGAGATTCGAGATGCTGCTGGTACAAGTGTATTAGCAACATCAGGTTCTAGTGACCTAGCAACCTCTTGGACTAGAATAACTGCTGCTTACACAATAGCTGGACTCACAGCCGCTGCAAAATATAGATTATATTTAACTTCATTTGCACAACATAACATCAATTTTTACGCTGATAAGATTATGTTTGAAGTAAGGGAAGATACCACAGCAGTTTCCACCTACTTAGATGGATCTACGGGGGTTAATTATGAATGGTCAGGAACTGCTAATGCTTCTACTTCAAGAAAAAGACCCGGCATAACGGTTATAAAAGGTATTAAGATAACTAACGAATCCACTACAAGCGGAGACATACTTTATCTAGCTTTTGACCAAACAGCAACTTCATCAACTGGAGTACCAATATTACCTAAAATTGCTACTTCTTCTGAAGGGGTATTTGAAACACATTTTCCGTTGCACTTCACTGAGAAGGTTTCAATAATAGCAGCACAAAACACTCCAACAGTTAGTGGAGTAATCTGGGGTATTTAAAATGACTACAGAAACCATTCAAACATCAGTTGCGCCAATACCAAACCCATCAAATTGGGCTAATTATTATGTACCGGATGATGATAGTCCGGTTATCTTTTTAGAGAAAGCTACTGATGGAAGAACCACTTTAGATGATATTAAACCTGCTTTAGACGAATATAAACGTTTACATAAAGCTGGGATATCCAGTCCAGCGGAATTACTTACATTATGTAGGGCTTACCCTGACAACAAAACTTACTCGAAAGCATTAACTAAAATGAACATAGGTGATGACGATTCCTTAGTGGTTGGTGGTCCCGCCTCAATTGAATTAGTTGATAGGGAAGGACACCTTATAACTACAGATGCTTTAGGGAAAGCATTTACAAAATATATGGATAATTTCCGTACAAGAAATGCTATGGTATTACATTCCGATGTTCAGGTAGGTTGGGCTTTACCAGCATACATTTCAAAGGGCGGACAGATCTTTAAGTCCGGTGTGGATGATAAAGGTTTATTTTTCATTACAGAGCTTAGGAATGATACTAAAATCGCTAAGAAAGTAATGGAACAGATTCATGAGGGTAAATTAAAAAGCTATAGTATCGCGGGTAGTGCTACAAAAACACAAACTATACAAAAGGGGCTTCAAAGTATAATGCAGGTAGATGAATTAGAACTTGCTGAGGTAACTGTATGTGAAAAGGGTGTCAATCAAGGAGCCTCTTTCGATATATTAAAAACTGAGGATGCCGCAACTTCTTCTTGTATAGACGGCAGTTGTTTAGTATCTAAAGAAGAAACACACGAGAAAGGAGTTGAACTTATGTATAAATCAGATGGAGATATTAACTTCACTAAATCATTTCTTAATTTTATGAGAAAGGAAGTGGAGGAAATTTCCCCCACAATTAATTACCCCAACTCTACAGATGCTGGTGTTTTTGATTTAGGAGACGTATTCCCAACCTTAGAAGATGAGGAAGGGAGACGAAAAGTCCATGCAGATTTCTTGGGGGAATACGGATTCCCTTCAGGAGCGCCGACTCATATTTCTCCCCCCTGGATAGTTAATAATGCTGGAGATGATATAGTTTCCGCAAATGATGTTAATAACATAGACATATCCGAAATACAAGATGCTGTAATAGATAGTATAAGAGAACAGTTTAATGGTAACGGCAAGTAATTTTATACAAGCTTATGATAATTTAATATCAACTCTTACTGGCATACCCATTAAGAAGATAGTATTACCTATAACTGTTTCTAAGACTGATTTCCTTAATGACTGGGTAAAAAATGACCCACTAAATCAAACCAAACATTTAGTAAAAGATTCATGTATGTGTGAAAACTGTTTCCAGAAAAAAAGTAATTACATGGGTATAATACAATTAGATGTAAAGAATAATCCTTTTGCGATTGCAACAGCGCAAGCTAAAAAGCAAGGTTATGAAGACTTCTCAGAAGGTAGTGCCGGAGCTAAAAAACGGGATGAGATTGCAGAAGCACTAAAAGAATAATTTAATATAGTTTAAGGGAAGAAGACTGAAATGAAATTTATCGGTAAATTTAGACCACAAATATTTTTAGCTATTTTAGTCTTAGGAGTTTTAGCTTATATTGGGGCTACTAATGGTATGCCGGAGATCGCAACAGGTACAATAGGTGGCGTAATAGCTTTGGGAATGAAAGTCCTGGAAAATGAATGAGGTTGTTGTTATGACATTAATGAATAACGATTGTGACTGTGTAGAAACCGGCGAATGCATATGTATAGAAACATTATGCGTATGCGATTGTGACTGTTATGACTGCTCTCAAGAAATTATATCATCTTGTATTTGTGGGAATGGTCAGTGTTTATGTGAAGACGACGATTTAGATAAGGAGAATCTATTATGAATATAATTAGTTTAATTATTACGTTTGTTCAGTTAAATTCAGGGCAAACATCTCAAGGTAAGAAAGTTTTAAAAGAGGGGATGGACGTTATAAAAGCTCTTGGGGCTGCGTTGAAAGATAAAAAGATTACTATGGCTGAGAAAAAAGTAATTGTAAAGGAACTAAAAGAGTTTAGTACTAGCGCAATAAAACTTATAGACAACATAGTAATTCCTGAGTAATGAATTTACAAGACATGAAAATCCCTATAGCCGTCGTTGCGATTATAATTGCACAGGCGTTCGGAATAATTTGGTATGTAGCCACCCTGGATAGTACGGTAGGTCAGTTAAATGCAACCGTTGAAGAGATGAGACAGAAGACCGCAGAAACTTCTGTTGCTGTTTTACAATCCGAAGTAGATAACATTAAAGCTAACATAACAAAGTTGGAGGAAGACACAGGTATAGATTTAGCTCCTCTAACACTTAGAGTTAGTGAACTTGAATCCAAAGTAACTACAGGTGGTGATACATATATTTCAGGTGGGGGTGGGAGTTATTATGATGATTACCCACTTTGGGAAGAAGTAAATCAGCTTCACATGCTACTTGATGAATTGAACTGGCAATTTGAGGATATGAGTTATAGATTTGATGTGTTAATGGATATTCCGTATTACGATGACTCATCTCTTTGGTATGCTATTGATGATCTATGGTATGCAATAAACGATATTCCCCAAAGTGATAATATGGATTCAGCGGAGCTTGAGAAGTTAATTTACAACTTTCTGGACTCAAAGGGGTCAGCATGGAATAAATCTGGCTTAAAAGAGCGTATAGAAGCCTTAGAACGTGAAGCTGGTATTAAGTGGGTAGCAAAATAAATGGACTTCACAAAGATTAAATTACCTATAGCAGTTATTGGAATAATAGTTGCCCAGGCTTTCGGGATAATCTGGTATGTAGCAACCTTAGATTCTACTGTTAATAACCTCGACATAGCGGTTGCTGAGATGCAGGCTTCTATGACTGACACTTCTATTGCAGTATTAGAAACTGATTTAGGGAATCTTAAAATTATAGTAGATCAAATCGAAATCCCTGAAGTAGACCTTGATGATGTTTGGGAATCAATTGAAGATTTTGATGACCGCCTAGATGATATTGAAAAACAACAGGCGATTATAGAAAACGAAATGCGTAGCATAATGTCAGACCACCAGAGTTTTAATAAAGTCTTAGAAGATTTAGGAAAGGGTGGATATGCCGATACTAGAGAGTACGGTAATTACGATTATTAATAGGTTTGACTGATTAGGCATACTTAACTTAAAATAAGTTAAGGGGTATTCCATGTCAAACATTATGCAGTATCTAATTCAAATGTCTGATGAGTTTAGAGAATCTTATGAAGAGATTAAAAAGATGCATATTGAACTCATGGACAAGGTAGATACCTTAACTTATAGAGTTAGAGAGTTAGAAGACCAAACAAACATTAATCTCCGTAATGATAAGAAGTTTTAGTATAATATATTATGGTTAATTTAAAACACTGGGTATGTAGATTAAAGGGACACCAGGCAGATCCTCCCCTTATAGAAGTGTGGGAGGCTAATAATTCAATGCAGAAAAGTGTTTTTCTTTGTAGACGCTGTTTTATACAGATAGGAGAAAAGCCCTATGCCTAATCAAGAGTATTATCAAGACGAAGAAGAAATCTTATCTGAAGTTAAATTATTAACATTAACAGAAAACGAATTACTATATCTAAGTGATTCAATAACGTTATTAATGGAACACACCCCTGAACACGGTAAGATGCATATACCTGCCAGACAATTAATGCCTAGTGCTGGCGTTCCAGTACCAGTAGATTTAATTCAAACAATTGGTCTGGGAGTTTTAATTGCTACAGATCCGGTTAACACATCTCAAGAAGCCACACTTTCTTTTAATATAGCAGATTTATATCTACTCAGAGAATGTTGTCAGTCTTTTGTGAAGATAAATAAGGAATTAGTAGGATACAATCTTTTACGTAAAATATACACAGCAATATTAGCTGATAGTATGGAAGAAAGGAGTTTTATAGATAACTTAACCAGTGGGATAGATTTTAGTTTACAGAATTTCCAAGAAGTAAAAAGTTTTAAAGAATTAGAGAAGTCAAAAGAACAGAAAGATGACACAACACAATAATATACCGAACCCCCAGACAATTGAAGAATGTTTGCAAATACAAGCTCATTTTATAGGGATACCCAAAATCACCAAGAAAAACTATAGGGAGTTCCACAGAAGGGGAAAAACCTTACAGATTTTAAATCTTGGTTGGGTAACAAAAGATGTAGATTCGTCTATGGAGAAGGGACATGGAAGGATGCCTTCTCTTAAAGAAGTTGAAGATAATATAAATTTTGAGGAGTCGACAGCCCCCCACTTTGATAAGACTAAGTGGAAAAACGCTTTACATGACGTGCTTAACATGATAACAGATAATCTTATTACTGAAGAGAATAAACCAACTACGGAAACTCCAGATAAAGCAGAATATCCCCACTAGAGGATTAATATGGATTCGTTTGTATTAGGTACATTATTAGTTAGTATATGTTTAGGAAGCCTCACTTTATTCCTAACCTGGATAAATTGGAGAATTTTAAAGATTTCGGAAAATATCCTAAATATTAGTATCAAAATGCTTGAAGAAACCATCATAATTAGAAAAGAAACGATTTTAATTAAAGAGATATCTGAAGATGTTTTAGTTGAAAGTATAAGATTAAGGAAGGCTTTAGGAGATCCGGAAGAAGAAACCGCAAAAATGGATAAGCAGACTAAATGACATTATCTAAGCAACAACCTAAAGTAAACATATACATACTAAAACCTTTTCCAGAAATAATAAAAGCTTGGTTTTTAAACGAGAAAAATTTCATAAATATGAATTTAACTTATATAGCAGATATAGCTGTGAGTTTAGCTATGGAATATAGCTTTGTTAATGATACTATATCCAGATTAAAGGGATATGGTTTAAAAGACGCAAAAGATTTCATAGTAATTTAATAAAACTCACCCCAACACCACTTGACATCCCCTTTAGTTCCATGATACTTTAATTAATATTAATTAAGGAGAGTATTGAGTATGGATAGATTATTCGGTAACCCAGAACATCCCCCTAGAGATGAGGATATACCAGTAATTGTGCATGATAATGATAAACCATTAATGATGCCAGCTAATATTTTATCCTTAGCATTAGAACGAGGTTGGTTAAAGGGAAAGGAACAGATGGATAAAGGAGGTTCACTGACACACAACAACGTACCAAATTAGTTAATAAAAACAATGAAAAAGAAAAGATAAGATTATTTAAAGGAGAGTAAAGATGATTACAGCACGGAAACAATGGAATAGAACACAAACACAAAAATTAGAATTGGGGGATGAATTTATCCTGCCAGAAATAAATGGGAAAACCATCACAGGAATTGTCCAGGAAATTTCTCCTAGAGAAGCAGAGTATCTATTAAAAACTTCGGTAGGGAACAGGGGAACCAAAATAAATAGTTTGGGCAGACTAATAGAAGATATGGAAAGAGATGAGTATTTGGAGCATATTTTTGATCCAATTAGAATTTCAACCGAAGGTAGATTGCTGGATGGGCATCATAGGTTAGAAGCAATTAAAGAGTCAGGAGTTCCGCAAATTTTGCTTTGTTTGTATGGCTATACTATGGATGATATGGTTGTGTTTGATCAAAATAAAAATCGGACAACAGCAGATAACATGAAAATACAGGGGAAGGCTTATATTACCGAAAGAGCTTCTATCATAAAATGGATTTACTCAATGTTATATGATGCGGATCTGAGAGGATCGAATGCTAAAGGACCTAATAGAGCTATAGTGCCTGGAAACAAGGACGCACAACGTATCAGTGATTACTTTTCAGGTGATGTGTGGCGATCTCAGATTTTGTGGTATAAAAATAATGTAAAAAGTTATTATAAACTCTCAATAGGGCCTATTATTGCCGCAAAACTTTTGTATGACATTGTAAATCCCGAAGTGAGTGGAGATTTTTGGGATGGCGTGTTCCTTGGAAAAGATAACACTTATTTAGATGAGAATAAAGGTGATGCGAGAAACGCACTCCACACCAAACTTGTTAACGTGTCTAACCTAGATGATCCTAGTAGTATTCATAAAACTGACAGATATGCTTTAATAAAATGGATTCATTTTGCATGGATGAAGTTTGAAACAGGTCAACCAGTTCAACGAATGTCTGTACACAAACACATTTATGATAGGGCTTGGATTGATATGCGTTTATTAGCCAAAAAACATTTTGTTATAGATTTCGGACAAAATAACTATTCCGGAAAGGTGTTACCTTAATGTCTAAACAAGTTACCTACCCTAAATGTAGAGGCTGGATATGTAACGAAGGCATAGGAGAACAAAATGAATGAGGTCGACGTAGATGAGATTATAAAAACCATCAAAGACATTATTTATATAGAAGATTTAAAAAGGCAATCCGTACCTCGTATAGCTGGGAAGGGGCGGTTAGATTCCTTAAAAATCCTACAAGAATTAGAATCACAACTCCTAAAGAGATTTGAGAGTTTTAAAGTTGAGGAGAGTAATGGGGAAACAAAATAAATGTTCAAAATGCCAAGGATTTTTATTCCTGGAAACAGATAATAATGGTAAGTATTATAAATGTTTAAATTGTGGTTTCTATGACAATATATATTTTAATATTGGTATTCAAACCGTAAAGCAGTTATCTAAGAGAATCGCAGTTCAACCCACATCAAAATGGGGTTTAAATTATAAAGGAAATAAGTAAATGACAATAGCAACAGATAGAATATTAAAGTATAAGGAAAACAATCCGACAGCTAGTTTAAGATCTATAGGGAAGGCAGTAGAAACTTCTCATGAGTACGTTAGATTAGTATTAAAACAACACGATATAAGTACCCAGTATGTGAGAAATGAACGTGTATATTGCGCTATAGATGATTGTAATAATGTATTATCCACATATCAAAAGAGACATACTAAAATGTGTACTATTTGTAGAAGGCGCTTATTAAGAATACAAAAAGCACAAAGAGATTTTATTTTTTCCGATGGTAAGTAGTAAGATGGAAATAAGAAACGATTCATTTGAAAATCCTCAAACCATTAATTGTCCAAATGATAGATGTGAAGAGGAAATTAAAGAAACGGATACAAAATGCCCCACTTGTTTTTGTGATGTTAGGGGAGTAATAAAGGCAAAGGAGTTATTATTATGGGATTAGATTTTTCTCAGCTTGACCCACAGATAGAAGAATGGGTGAAGAGGTTGAAGGAAGAGGAAGATAATAAGATACATGAGAAGGAGGCGGATTGGAAGACATGTGGGGAGTGTGGAGAACTTAGATATCAGGATGCTAGAGTCGAAGGTGGTCTAAAGTGTGGGCATTGTACTTATGAGGGAATGTCATAATGGAAGATATTAATGAAGGATATATAAAGGTAACTGTGGAATATGAATTTCCTAAAAAGTATACTCCTCCACGCGACTCAAATTTAAATGGTGAATGGCCTAGAGAAAATTGGGAAGAAGGGGATTTAAATTGGAATGAAATTCTAAAAGATGTTGTTTATAGAAGATCCATAAAAGTGGAGAAAGATAAGAAAACATTATTTACCAAGTTAATGTTAACGTAGGAAAGATAGAAAAATGCGCGAAGTACCATCAAAAATATTAAGGAAGCGTTTGCTAACTATAATGGTAGATGATTTTTGGGAAGCTAAAGAAAGAGAATTAAATGCCAACATCTACGATATCACCACCACAAAAACCCAGGTGACGCAATACATTAAAAAGTTAAGGGAGAGGTGGGAAGACGTAGAGTTGTTTTGGAAGGACTATGCTTTGTATTGGGAAGGAAGGGGTTATAGTAATGGTTAAGGACGGGGAGATAATAGATATATCCCAGTACAGGAATACAGAACAGATGGAAGACTGGCAGGAGGACATGAGACATCCAATAGAGGCACTTATAGATGCCAGAAGAGACCAGGCTACTACCTTTAATTATTTAGAAGCTTTAGATGTAATACATCTTAAGATGAATACTTTAGAGAACAGGATAAAGGCTTTGGAAGAGGGAAGGGGGGATTAGAGATATGATGTTCCATACTCGTTGTACTTGTCGAACCTGCTGGAGAGATGCTTTCTGTAGACACCAACAGGATGAATTCTTATATAACGATATTGAAGACATGAGTCAGGCACACCGAGAACTACATTACAACACAATCAATTTATTTTCCGATGGTGATATATGTAATGTGAAAGTTTGTTCGTTTTGTGATGCTATAACTAAACACTGTACTAATTCAGATGAATGTATCTACAGAAGAGGTTATGAAATATGGGATTCATCATTGGAGGAGGATGGGGTAGTTGCCTAACTACACCAAAAATAAATAAAGAAATAATGATAATAGAAAAGAAGGAGCTAAGTAATGACAAGACGTAAAACTCGCAATACCAGAGCGTCTTTGGATGCGATAGCCGCAATAGAGCGATTAAAAAAGAGTACCGGGATGACAAGTGCAGAGATATTGGATGATGCTTTAAAGAATTATTCAGAAGCGGATACTTCATCTCTATCTGAACAAAAAGCCTTTAAACAATCGGTAATTGGGCAAGCATTAGAGACCCCATGGGTAAAAGATGCTATTGCAGCTATACCGCAGATTAACAACGATGAGAAGTTAAGGAAACAATACAGGGCTGAATTTCGTAAAGACCTTCAGGATGATCCTAGGTACATTAGGTTAGATAATACGAAACCACCAAATGTAATTATCGACGCTGCTATAGTAAGCCTGTGGAGAGATAAGCCCGGAGATAAATCTCGTAAAGATGTCCTCGAGTTTGTAATAAAACAGATGCAAGCTCCAACAATGGATATCCGACCTAATTGGCTAAGCCCAACATGGGCAACTTATCCCGGCACCAGTAAGTGGTTTGATTCTCATACGAAGTATAAAGGCAAGTTTGAGTTAACAGTGAATAACCGGATCAATGCCTTAATACGAAATCAGATTCTCGAACCCGTCAAAGGCTCCAGGGGTATGTATAAACTCTTTCGCAATCTTCTTCAGGATGAATGGGACAGAATTGATGGGATACAAAAGTTGACTCCTCAAAGAGGGATAGTCATACCAAATTTTTGGAAGAGGACTAGGTTAGTTGCCTAAGTATGAATATATATGTGACAACTGTGAGGAAGGGGTATTTTGGTTAAAGCAGTCTTTCAGTTCAAAGCCGGTAGCAGATTGCCCGAATTGTGGGAAGGCATGTAAAAGGAAAATCAGCCAGGTATCTGTAGTGTTTAAGGGATCCGGCTGGTATGTGAATGATAATAGAAAAGAAAAGGAAGAATAAAATGAGTTATATTAAAAAAGCGGATGTAACAGGAAAAACTAAAGAAGTTTTAGATTCTGCACGAGACTTTAATTTTAAAGATCGTTTTGGCACAATTCCAAAATCAATAATGAAATTTAAAAAAACTGAAGAATTAATGTCATTAATTAATTATGATAATTCTGAACTTGGAAAGATTGAAGGGAAAGCAGTTGCTAGAGGAGGTGGTTATGCAAAATCTATTAGATATTCAATATATAACCCAGACCAAGCGCATTTTATCTTAGATTATTATACTAAACCAAATGACCTTATACTTGATCCATTCTGTGGTAGAGCTACAAGACCATTAGTTTCATTATTTTTAAATAGGAGATATATTGGGTGTGATATTTCTAAAGAAACAGTAGAATTGAATAAGGAATTAATCATTGAAAAAATGCCCCATAAAAAAGAAAAGGTAGATTGGGGTATCCTTAATGAAGATGGGATTTATTTAAAAACGCTTGATAATAAAAAAGATTATGTTGATGGAATTTTTACTTGTCCCCCATATTATAATATTGAAAAATATGGTGGGGAAGTAGGAGATTTAAGCAGAAAATCCTATTCTTCATTTAATGACAGTATACAGATTTTATTTGAGACTCTATATAGATTAATAAAACCTTCTAATTATAAAACACTTGAATTCCATCCAGTTATTTTAACTGTGGGATCAGTTAGGAAAGGGGCTTCTGGTTTAATAGATATGGATTATATCTTTCAAAATATCGCTTTAAAGTGTGGTTTTGTATTACACGATAAATTATTTACAGAAAACATTACCCCAGGAGCTGGTTTTACTTTTAGGAGAAATTATTGTTATTCTTATGTTACAAAAAATTTTGAAACAACTCTTATATTTTTAAAATATTAAATTGACAATGGATTTGATTTAGTTATGGATTACGAGGATACCAAATGAAGAAAGTTAATGGAAGCATAGGAAGGGGCCACGAGGTAGGAGCCTATTCGTTAATGAGCTTTATAGTATGGGAAGGGGAGGAAGAGGAAGCGTGCCAGGCGTTAAAAGGTTTAGTGGGAAGGGTTAAAGTACAACAATTTAATAACTCAATTATGACAGGAGAGTACATTGCTGAAGTCTCTAATAAATAATCTCTTAGGAAGGGGAAGGAACAAACAACCTTGGGAAGGGGAGGAAGAGGAGGAGGTTATAGTATTCACGGCTAGTGAGGGAGGGAAGGAATGGAAAAGGGATAATATTCTAATCGTAGACAAGGGGATTACCGGCTGCTTAGTATACATATATAACCAAGATGAAATAACTTCTCTATGGCCTGAAGAGCTATATTTAAGAGCACATGAAGATACAATCATATGTGACGTTCCCAACCTAGTTGTGTTAAGGGAATTTCTTACAAGACTTTATAACGACAGACCGCCAAGATTCTATACAGGGAATTATTAATATGTCATTTAAAATAGTAGATAGGACAGGGTTTGAAATTAAATTAGATAATGGCTGGACAATTGCAGCTAGGTTTGGCTCCACCGCTTACTGTAGTAACAACACATCTTTGAGTGGTGGGAAGGAGCAACTCGAAGTTAATCTTCAGGGGGAGTCTTGGGAAGGGGCTAATGTGGAAGTACGGGCATTTACCAATAACAAGGAATATATATTTCAACAAACCGGGAAGCCTTACAAAGGTTGGGTAGGGGTAGAGGAGTTTATATCCTTTGTTACTATGGTAAGTCACTGGCCGGACAGTAAATATAACTGGCCTAGCTCCGTTGCCCCTTGTTCTTAGGAAGGGGAAGGGGTAATGAATACTCAAACTGATAACCATACTAAATTCCTATCTCATTTAGATTCAAGCATAGATACTATGTTTATAGCTGCCCGACTTTTATATAACAACGGTTATTCAGTTAAGATAAATCAGATGACCAGGGCACAAAAGCATAATGATTGGAAGAGGCACGCAGATGCTGGGGATCTAACAATCTTGATACATGAGGAAGGGGAGCTACCAACGGAAGAGAGGATTGAGGTAAAGGGGTTATCTATAGACTTCACAAATGAAAACGACTGGAAGTATAAAGATTTTATAGTATGCGCTACCCATTCATATGACAGGGCAACATTAAAGCCTTACGCTTATATGATCTTTAACAGAAACAAAACTCACTGTGCCATAGTCTATGGAAGGGACAAAGATAAATGGACTATTGGGAAGAGGGTCGATACCAGGTACAAAGGGATAGAGCAGCAGTTTTACTTTAGCCCTTTTGAATATGTTAGGTGGAAGGAAGTAAGCATCTAGGAAGGGGAAGGGGTCTGGGAAGGGGACTTAGGAAGGGGACTTAGGAAGGGGACTTAGGAAGGGGCGGTTCATAACCAGGAAGGGGCAGATTTATAAACATTGGGAAGGGGATCGTATTGATTCTGGGAAGGGGCAATATATGAAACCTGGGAAGGGGCAAAAATCGGGTTATTGGGAAGGGGCAATTTTCCGGATTTTTTTAGCTTAACAAATATAAGACAAGTTTAAGACAAGTTTAAGACATATGTTAATCACATTTTTAAACAAGTATAAAATTTTTCTCAAACAAAGATTAATTATTTCCCGACTAAATAAAATATTTGTTTAAACTTTTGAGTAACAAAAAATCTAATAACAGTTTCAAAAAAATCTAATACATGTATAATTTTTTAATTGGTATGGCTTACAAAAATATTAACCAGGGATTTACCGCATTATACAGGCGTTAACATACTGATCTAGTTATTTTTAATTACCTGGATAACATAGGATTTATTTTTACTAGTATAAAAATAGATTAAAACACTTGACATTAAGTTAATCTAGGCCTTAAAATTCGGTATAGAGGTAAAAAACTATGAATACATTAGCAATACACTGGCCTACTAGTAAAAAGCGAGATTCACACGAACCGCGTTTAGTCACACATTTAATCACAGATTCAAAACTTGATACGACAGATATAATCCATCAAAAATACTACGCTAAAAAACGCATCAAGGTTTAAACTATGATTATCACGAATCCTGTACGGTTTCTATTATTTATTATAGTAGTATCCATGGTGTATGGCCTATGTAGTAACGATCCCGCACCAAGCCCTATAGTAAGACTGGCAGCGTTTATGGCTGCTAACTAACCAGGAATCAATAATAAGGCGTCTATATGGTTAATAGCTGTAAAGACGCCGGTTTTTTGCCTAATTTTAAGTATAGATTCACCGTAGGCGCGTTTTTAGCCACCGCGTAATAGTTTGGTAGTCAAGGGATCGTTAAAATTGCTGTACGGCAACGCTAGACGGGTCGTTTTTTGATTCTGTGGTGTGGATTTACGCGCCAGTGCCAAATGTAGTTAAACCGCTGTAATCCTGGACATCATCATTATTCGATTTGCTACGCGGTGAGCAATCATTCAAACAACTAACATGATATTTTAAATATGGGGTTTGGCAATATACACAGTAAATTATTTGATAATCCTTGCGCTCAAAATGGACATAATCAATTAAATCACTATTAACCATTAATCTTTCCTTTATTGTTTAGTTGTCTTTGGCTCTGAGTCAATAAATTTAATAATTGTTTTACCGTTGCCACTTCGTAGCTTTAACGGTTTAAGGTTAAAAGTTTTTGCATATAATTTTCTTAGCATGTCTGGTGATTGTCTCTTATAATCGTCCAGTAAATTTTCTACTACAGCTATTCTACGCCACTCGTGGTTCATTCTTTTTGGTTCCTTGAGTGATTCACGCGTTAATATAAATTCGCGGATCTCATTACTAGACATATTCTCAAATACTTTATTAGCTAGTTTAATAACATCAGGATTTCTTAAAACTTGCCTTTGGTATTCCATTTCACCCATTTTTTTATATGAACCCATTTTATACTCTACTATAACTAAATTTGATATGGTCTGTTTTTAATTTTTTAAGTGCCTTGCTTGCTAGTGATCCCTTAGGCTGTCCACCATGCAGCAGTAGTGCAAAACTTGAGCCTGGAGTCATAGCTAACGAGTCGTTATGATCTATCTGTAATCCTTTTTGTTCGGCTTGCTCCGGACTGAATACCACTTTGGCAGATTTAAGCAAATATTTAGGGTCATCGATTAATTTATCATATCGGCCACCACGTGATGCGTTTAAAATTAAATTACTTGGTATGCTAATATCTTGATCTATACAATAAACCCAATAATTAACTGATTTAGTGTAGGCATAGAATCTGATGTTACGGTTGTCTTTTGCTACTTGTATCCATGCTACAAAATAACTTAATGAGTAAAAATCGCCTGATACATGAATTCTGAGTACATCTATATCCACACTTGGTAAACTTTGATTAATTAGCATAGCCATATCATTAAAGTTTTTCAGCTTGCGTAATAAATCGAAATTATGCCAACGTTGCGCTCTAGCCTGTGGACTTCGTGCCTCATCACTAGCACTAAAACACCTGTAAAGAGTATGTTTGCCGTCAGTTATCTTTCCCGTTATTTTATCTGCTTTACTAAAGCATTTTTTCGCGCCTGGACAACTATACCCGCTCGGTAAATTGAAACTCCAAATAGATCTGTTTGGTGCTAACTCAACTGGAATATTTTTTAATTTAGCTTGCTTGCTGTTATTGCTGAATTTGAGTTTTTGCATAATCATTTGTTTAACTTACCTTTATTTGTGATAATTTTATGCGTTTCTTTTGTAGCTACTAAATAATGTTTTAACTGTTTTATGTCCATAGTATCTAAATTATTTTTTAAATTATCTGACTCTTTGAATTTGGTATTTACTCTAGAAAAGAAACTAGGATTATCTTTTAATATAATTTGGTTACTTTTATCGTTGACCGTTAAAATTTCGCTAATTAATTTTTCTTTATTCATTTTTATTTAACTTTTGAGATTAAGCCGTTAGTTATTGTTATCTGAGCAAACCAGTTTCTAGCAGTGTATGGGTCTGGCCCGACTATTGGATAAACACCGTCACCTTTATATTCTGGCGCGAAATGGCTAGTTTCACGAAAATTAGGTTTTGTACCTATTGCCGTTTTTAATTCTTTTTTGGTTTTAAAACCATATATTCCCATAGTCATTATTTTAACTTCCTTTAAAAATTCTCATTTATTATTTGTATTAATTGATCGTAGCTTGCGTTATTTTCGATAGCCTGGATTAGATCCGGAGTTTCCATTAGTAGATAACTAGCAACTAATGTTTCACCACTTAATTTTGATATAAGGATCTCTAAGTTATTCATTTGTTTTTTCCTCGTTTTATCGGCATTCATGCGCGCCAGATTTGTACAGTATTTGACACTCGTATCTTTCAACTTCCTCGCAACCTGGACAATAGGCTACATAGCGTCCCTCGTCAGCTATTAATCTTGCTGTAGGTGGAAACCCACAACTCAAACACTCAAACTGGCAGCTATTTTTATTAGTCATTATCATTTATCTTTTTACTAAATGCTGCCAGTTGTTTTGTGCGCCAGATACTGAATTGATTTGCGTCAGCATATAGTCGGCAATCATCGCATAGCTTGCCGTCGTATTCTGTAAACCAGGAATCTGGCTGCCATGATATCTGGCAATCATTTTTATTAGTCATTAAAATAACTCCCATATCCATATAAAAGCACTACTATATAAACCGGCATATTGCTCCATAAAATAACACAACAACACAAGCGGTATTAGCGTATATTCATCAATCAGCCCTACTAAATAAGCTTTTTGACTTTTATTAGGCATTATCATTTATTTTCTCACAATTTTTGGCAAATCTTTGTACATCCTCGTTAATAAAGGTTTCACCATTTGCGTTTAATTTTATAACGCGGTCAGCCTTGATTGTTGCGTATTCATTAAGTTTTGTTGCGCCTGGTGTTCGCTGTGGAACATTAATCAGCACATTTCGTGCCTCTTCGCGTTTCTTAGCGCGTATTTTTAAGGTTTCAAGGTCGGTTGCTACTGGCGCGGGAAAATGTTTCTTAACACGACCTCTAACGCGACTAAAACGCCTTATGCTATGACCGGATGCAGTTGATTTATCCGGCTTAAGATAATCACTTCCAAAAAATGTACCGCGATTAACTGCTTTACTGGCCGCGGCATAAATTAAATCAACCCCAACATCTTGATTATGTACTATCCTTAAACCATTCTTATCTATCTGTATTACACTCATATAATTACTCCATTTATTTATATTTAATACCGACTTTACAAATAAGATTAACAGGTGTCAAGTATTTTTAAGTGTATGATTTCAGTATTAACTAATCCAGGTCTTATATACCTTATATAGTCTACATTTGATGCTTGCTATTGTTTACTACAGGTAATTTACTTACTAGATTAAAATTAAATAATCAACATGATGCTGAAATATGCAGACTATTTGGAACATAATTCCAGGATTCCAGGCACTAAGATTCCAGGTGATACCAGGTTAGGATTAAGCTAAGACATAAGCTATTTTTAATTTAAAACAGTTCTAATATAAATTTATAAAAGTATTCCATATTGAATATAATCTACAATCTTTTTTTGATTGTGAATCCTATCACTAATGAAACTTGACAAAATATTAAATCTGTAGTAGAATTGGGTTTGTGAAATTCGTCACAATCGTTTTTCTGCTTGTAGAACATATGTGCTATGACTTTTACAATTGCGCAGGGGATGCTCTCTGTAACTTAATCAGTTCTATACATCTATATTGTCTCAAATTCTTACACTAATGTCAAGTGATTTAGGCACTCCAGGTAGTTATTTTTTAGAGTTTTTTTTGATCCCCATACAGCGATTTTTTTCCTGGCTCAGTATCTGCCCTGTCCTAAAATTTTTAGATTTTGCTGTATGTTGATTTGTGCATACTTCTAACATATCGCCTATAGCATATACATACCAGTCGTCCCTGAGTGAGCTCGTTCGTTCATCATCATAAAAAAAAAAGACTTAGTGATTTCGTTCACAAACTTTCGCAGATTACATTAAGGACATATGTTCTAAACAGATTACATTGTGGTTGCCTGGTCTCCTGGTTGCCCTGAGATCCTAGAGGAGGGGATTACATAACCAGGAGGAGGGTAGGAGGAGGGGTTCCAGGAGG
>Ga0208684_1000219_pt1 | contig 52476 bp, 71 predicted proteins | sample MalvireepMed_b05_FD_184245 | JGI IMG/M metagenome (GOLD analysis project Ga0208684, IMG submission 184245) | Marine viral communities from the Global Malaspina Expedition - Malaspina viral metaG DeepMed_b05 (SPAdes) (version 2) | ecosystem: Environmental > Aquatic > Marine > Oceanic | place... | reverse complement strand
GGTAAACAATGAATACTTGATGCTTTTCCCGAGCCCACAAACTAATGAAGCAGTTATAGTAGAATTTAGAGCTTTGGATTCGAATAGCTTGCACCCATATTTTGTAGGGTGGCTCAATCGGTACGCCACGGCATGTGCAAAAGTTATACTCGGTGGAATTCGAGGTAAGTATGATGTTCTCCCCTCTCCAGGAGGTGGAGCAAAATTGAATGGAGACTTCCTATCTCAGCAAGGAACCCAGGAAAAGCAGGAGCTTGTTGAGGAACTTCTATCGGAAATTGAAGAGCCTCCTGCATTTACATTATATTGATGTCTGATTTTACCCGTGAATACGATGCAAAAGGAAGAGTCCAGGATTTATTTAACCCACCGACCCCTCCTATAGTATCTTTTGCGGACGATGACACAGCATACATAAAATCAAAGCTCAACATGTTCGATCCTACAAACCCTGATACGGGTTTGTTTAATGTGATTGACGGAGAACTTATTAAGATTTCTGGATCTGAGTTGTTAATCTTTTCTTACATCGCAGACGAGAATTACGACCAGCTTTACGATGAAAACAGGGCTAAGACCCACTACAAGCCTCCTAAACTTGCATTTGGTCATTACGATCCCAGGCCTATAGAGGAAAATCTGTCTGAATTCGGAATAGAACTCACTAATGATCAGATATTTACTTTCAATAAGAGGGCTATTGAACTTCAAATTGGAAGAAAGCTAATTGCTGGTGACGTTATAAAGCCTAAATTCCAGAATATATTTTATGAAGTATATGAAGTTCAGGAAGATAGTTTTGAGGCTTATGGGGTTTTTCACCTAGTTTGTTCTGCTAAAGTTATGCGCGACGTTTCTGAGGTTGTAGCTACGATAGAGGGTCACGCAGACAGTATAGATTCGACTTCAGTTGGGGGTACAATAGAGTCCGCTCTCGCTGGAACCGGACTGTCTAAAGGTCCGGGACTACCAGAGGGCACAAGTCAGTGTAGATCCACAATTACAATACTGACCACAGAGATTAGATTCGAGGAACCTACTCCTGGTAGCGACGAGGTTTACATGTACTGCTACGCAACTTTCAAAGTTAGATGTAAGAACGACAAGTGTGAAACTGGCATTTGTGTACCTAGGAAAAACCTTCCCGATGATGCATTTATCGATTCGCAAGACTGGGTAAGGGGGGAGTGGGGATGGCTTGATTATGATAATGGGAAGGGTTGGCTTAAGGGGTTTGACCCAAATCGCTGTACCGTAGAGGAGATGCAGGCATATTTCGATGCCATGGAGTGGCATCATGATCTTATATGTGAGTGTGCGTAGATATGGAAGCCACCTCCAAAACTATTTTGTCCCCTTTTTACACGGAAAATTACCCTAAGAAGTTTGTTGGGAAGATATTCAAAACCCTAATAGAGAGATATCCTGATGCAATCATTGTGTACGCCATGGAAAGAACCCAGAGATCCACAGGAAATGGAAATGGTAATGGTGTAGGAGGTTTGTTTCCAGCAAAGCCAGAGAAACCACCTCCACCTACTGAACCAGATTCAGTATGCATCCAGGTTCTCACGCCAATTGCTAGTATGGGAGGTGGACGAATAGTATACCAAGTGAGTGATGCTTATTGTGATCCCATGGCTGGTGCTACTTGTATGCAAGGATGCGCTGGTACAATAGGAGACACAGTTACGGGTGTAGATATAATAGGTTTGATAGGAGGCTAACAACATGGCAAATCCTTTACTAGAAATTCGTAAGGCACTCCAAGAATTGGAGTTGGGAAAAGGGCATACACAAGCAGATTTTTATCGCGAGTACACTCAATTTCTGATACGAAAAATGCAAACAATTAGTATAATAGACTCAGAGGATAAGGCTGTTGTGGATATCCCTACTTTTTATGCGAATCCTGAGAGAGCTATTGCCAAAATAAAAGAAGATAGAAACTTAGTTCTCCCTGTAATCTCCATTGGCATTTCTGACATCGAAGATGATGTAGATAGGAGAAGGACTAATATGCATGTAGTTTTCGAGACTGCATGGGATAAAACAAAGCAAAGGGCTACGAGGGTTGTCTCTATTGCTCCTAAAGCAGTTAGGCTTTCTTTTATGGTTAATATCTGGGCTAAGTATGTCGAGGATCTAAACCAGATAACGGAGAAGATACAACTTATGTTTAATCCTTCTCTGGAATTCAGAACCAAATTCAGCAGTTACATCTTAGGATTTATAACTCAAGTAGCTGACAATTCCGTAACCGTAGTCTCTGATAGGCAGGATAGGGTATTAAAACGGTCTATTCAGGTTGAGGTAGAGGCGTATGTGCCAAATGAAAAATATCTGTACACTAATACAGGACAATTGGAGATGCTTAATGCAGATATAGTTATAGAACCTTTTTTGGATTTGTCTGCTTCTGCTACTGCGGCTCAAACTTCTATCTATCAGATAAGGGAAGACATCAAAGATAGTTAATAAAAATAGAACACGCTAGGGTGTTTGGATGCATAAATAACATAGAGGATTACGATGGTTACTATAAGGAATTTAGGGAATCAAAATGAAGAATTAATTTTTTCTTGCACTGGTGGGTATGTTCATAAGCACCTACGACCGAAAGAATATGTTACAGTCCCATTGTCTTTTGTGACCGATCTAGTCCGAGAGCTGGCTAACCGTCAGATACTATCAATTGTAAAAGTAGGATAATAAAGTATGCCCACGTACAACAGCCCAGGTGTTTATATCGTAGAAAAGGATTTTTCGGAGTTTCCTCCGTCTGTAAATTCTTCCATTGCCGGTATTGTCGGATTTGCTTCTCGGGGAAGACCGAACAAAGCGAAGCTGATAACCAGTACCACACAACTCCTTGAGGAGTTCGGACGTCCAGACAGAGTTCTTGGGGGTCAAGGGGTACTCGCTGCTCTAGAAATCCTCAATAAGACTAGCTCACTGTATTTTGTGCGTGCTATTAATACTTCTGGTATTGACGCTTCTGCTCAAGTTCCTTATGGCGTGTGTCCCGCTGTTGCTGTTTCTGGAGATGCCGTAGCGGGCCCCGGAGGAGGCGCAGGTTGGAGAGGGCAACAGTACGGAAAATTCTTATTTAAGATATCTAACGATGCTTCCTCAGATGTTACCCCTACTCAGGGTCGTAGTGCCGATCATGCTGCTTATTATGAATTGCCGGTAGATAAGTGGACTGACTCAACTCCTGCTGTGGGCACTAGACAAGCGGGTGCTCAATCCATAGTTAAAGCTATATCTGCCAAGCAGACTAGTGATTTTCCTTTTACTTTCGTGTCGTCCACTTCAGGAAGTGGTCCAATCGGATGGTTTGTTGGGACATATGCAGGCTCAGGGGCTTCTTTGGAAGTGTCGGCTGCTAGTGGCTCAACTAACACTGCAACCGCGTACGAACATTGCAGGGTTTTAACACAAGTCTCTGCCACTACCGGAGAGGTTTCCGCAACTGCTGCTCACACTCACGTTACTGGCTATGGAGGAACTGTTTCTGGTGGTGGTCCTGGAGGGACATATTTTGTCCAATCCATGTGGGCTGGCAAAGGGTATAACTACAGCGCCATTACAGTTGGAAACAACACCAACTACTACGGACTTCAAGTTAAGGTAAATTCAAAAATAGGGAAAGATTGGACTTTTCAGGTCTTCAATGATGGAGGTTTCGAAGAATCTTATACTATGGATTTTGTTAAAGATAGCCAATTTCCAGAACAAGTCCTTAATGTTGGAACCACAGATGCGACGTCCAATTTTATAAAAGCCTCATTTTATAATGGGTTAGGTCCTCAAGTGCCTAAGACAAACGCAGAGTCTTGGACTGCTCCGACATCATTCCAAACATTGTTTGCACTTACGGACAATCTAGTTGTTACTAACTCTAACACAGCGGTGGGGGTACGCGCCCACGGTGTTGTAAGTGATTCTATCAGATTTGCTAAGTTCATCGACGGAACTTCCTCACTGTATGGAGGAACCAATGGAGACTTGGCTGACAATAGTGGTTCCTTTAATGATACCATAAGAAGTGCCTTCATTGGCAGTCAAGCAAGTAAGACTGGAATCTATGCTTTAGACGACGAGTCTTTGAACATTTCAATGGCGTGTATACCTGGTATAAGTGATCAAATTCTCCAGAATACTCTCGTATCCATTGCGGAAACCTCTCAAAATTTCATGGCTTTGGTGTCCCCTCCGAAAGGGCTTACCTCAGCGCAAGATGCGATTAACTGGACCAACGGAGTCTTCACTGGAAGGACTGCTGCATTGAATAGTTCTTACGCTGCTGTGTACTGGCCTTGGGTCAAAATATTCGATGTCTTTAGCGCAGCCGATACATGGGTTGATCCTGCGGCATTTGCCATAGGAGCCATGTGCGAAACAGACAGAATTGCAAACACGTGGTCTGCACCAGCAGGCCTTGTTAGAGGAAGACTAACGCGTCCTTTTGATGTCGAGGTATCCCTAAATCAGGGTGATCGAGATGCTCTTTACGGGGCTGGCGAATGCGTAAACCCAATTGTTAAGTTTGCTGGTGATGGAATTGTTATCTGGGGGCAGAAAACTACCCAGAGGGCTTCCACAGCTCTTGACAGAGTTAATATAAGACGTATGATGATTATCATCCGCAAGATACTTTTGGCTTCAACGAGACCTCTCGTGTTCGAGCCTAACGATCCTATTACTTGGAGTCGAGTCGTCAACATCGTACAACCTCTTCTTAATAATATCAAGAATGGGAGAGGGATCACCGAGTTTAGGGTCGTCTGTGATGAAACCACTAATACACCACTAAGGGTCGATAGAAATGAGATGTGGTGTAGAATCCTCATCAAACCCACAAAGACTGCAGAAGTGTTTGTAATTGAATTGAACCTTACCAACCAGTCCGCTGATATTGGAACAACTTAAACTATATAGAATAGAGGACATTTACTAATGGCTAGAGGATACTACGCAAATCAAACTGACAGAACTCTTAACATAGGAGATCTTCCGACTTTATCTGAAGGTCTTGAATCATACCGTGCTTTCCAATGGGAAGTAGAAATCGCAATGCCTCCTGGTATGGAGGGAACCGATGATACTGTTTTAACTTTGGCAGCCAAACAAGTGACGAGTATTGGATTTACTTCCGAAGATATCATTGCCGATAGAGTCAACGACAAGTTTTACTACCCTGGAAAAGTTACTCCGGAAGAAGTTACTATTACTTTCGATAACTTGGTTAGAGGACAACTCGCGGAGACTTTGTTCAATTGGATGAGTACTGCATATGACCCTATCAACGGGGTTTTCACTCCCAACTTTACCCAAGGAGATCCCACAGGAGGATTTAAAACTCGTGTAAAGCTTTATCAACTTGATAATACGATGACCCCTGTTAAAATGATTTACTTGTATGGAGCATATCCAAAGGCTTGGAAAACGGCTGAATTTAATTATGGTACTAACGAGTTTCACACAGTGGAACTCATCCTTAGATTTGATTTTGCTGTACAATATGCCGGTACTGATTAAAAATTTAAAATAATTTACTATAATAGGGAATGTCTCGTATGGAACATTCCCTATTTATGTTTGAGGGCTAATGCATATTCTTACAGATCTCCTAGATACCTACTCTAAACTTAGAAAGAGGAGGTATTCTCTGTCAGAAGCCCTCTTAGGAGAGCAAGGCGGTTCCAGGGAACTTTCTCTAAACAGAGAATTTCCAGAAGGGTCATACGAGGAGAAGGATTTACAAAGTTTGTTGCACACTGCAAAATCTCCTGCTACTGGTGGGATATCAGCTGACAATATCGGCCTCTCTCCTTTTATTGGGACATCAACTGAAGACCCTGGAATGGTGGCTTGGAGAGATTACCAAGGAAACAAGCACAGCGCTAGTCAAGATACCCTAATACAATACTTAGAGTTGAGGTTGAAGGATGAGGATGAAGCAGGTCTTGAAGCGGAAGATCTTGGAGCGGAAGACCCTGCTGCCATGGAAATGCCTGTCCTGCACCCGGAAGCTCAGAATATCCTCGGATTGGCACCCCGAATTGAAGACTTAGCTAACGACCCAGCTCTCAATATACCAGATAAGGATGGTGACCTTAAGGAGAGGGCACGCCTCTTAGTTCAAGGTATAGCAGACAAAATCGAAAATAGGATGACACCGGGAGTTACTCTATGGTCACAGCAGTTTGCTGGAATATATGAGCTCGAGGGTGAGGATTTCGGAGAAGAAGCTATAAAAGAATTCGTTGATGACTTCGGTAGCTTCCTGTCCATTTTGTCAGATGCTGCTAAAAATGAAGGAGCTTGTTTCGAGGTGGGGGGTCGCCAGGAGAGAGAAAAGATTTTGAATAGATTTTTCACTAGAGGAGGTACTGGTCAACAAAGTAAGCTTATGTATGGGTCTTTGACAAGCGATGCAGAAAAGCCCTTGATGTCTGCTGGTATTCAAACAGAGAAGCTTAAAGACCACAGCAGCGTGAATCGTTATCAAGGTACTCATTTTACTGGTAGACTTCTGAGTTCCTCCCCTGGTGTAAAAGTGAGCAACCCTCTTTTTGATATTATAGATGCTGTGAGAAAGGTCAAGAAGTGTGATAGTGGAGAGCAGTTAATTTCGTCCACCGGTAGTGCAGGAGGATCTGACTGGCCTACTATAAGGTCACGAGTAGACGAGACAGCCCCTCTTATTGCAAATGCTTTCGTAGATTGGGTAGAGCTATCTCCCAGCCGGAAGAAAGAGAGATTGGGTGAGGAAATTACTGCAGCTCTTCGTCTCTCCATAGGAGCTATTGAATCCAGAACTAACAAGTTTATCGAGTTTGTTAGAGACGCACATGGATCCTTCGATGGGATTGAGAAAATGTATCCAGATGTTGTAGCGGATGCAGAGGAGTTTCTGGAGCATGCTTTTGGGGATAAGGTTCTAGAGGGTCTTGTTACGGACAAGGATGTGAAGAAATTGGCTGTACTAACGGTAGCTTCTTATATGATACCAGAATTAGAGGTCGCTGCGGAGCTCCGTTCATTTCCTGGTTTTGTTGGGATGACTAATCAGTTTGGAGGAGTGACGCTAAACAAGCTTACAGGCTATGTAGATCCTAGTAGATTACCGCATGGTGGGAATGGATCTGAGAGAGCTGAAAAATTTAAAGGCGATAGCGCATTGGTATTTAAGGATAAAGCATCTGCAGAGAGATATTTACAAGGGAACGGTTCCACACACACTTCCTCGCGCCAACGTCTTTTCCAAGAAGATCCACAAACTGGTTACTACTTAATCCCACGTGAGCACAAAAATCCTGATCCGAGAAGAGGTGAGGCTCATGTGCAGTTTGGAAGAGACGCGATAAGTCCAAAGGGTCTCCACTCCCTAGCTTCGAATCAAGTTTTTGAGACTCATCTTAATGCTCTACAGGAAAAGAACGTAAGCCCACAAGATTTGAATAGAGTGCGGGCTGCTCGTCGGCGCTCGATATCAAATTCGGACAGGGTACGAAAAGCTCTTGCTTCTCCCGTAAAACCACCTGGAGTTGACCCTGCCGCGTACTTGAGGGACCCAAACACCTTGGACTCTCTTTTAGGAGATCTACAGGCAGCACGAGCAAACTGTACTTTTCCACAAAATGACCAAATAAGTGATGTGATAGACCGCTTAGAGCGGTACCAACGTGATCCTAATGGCGATAAGCAAAGGAGGAATAAGGAGGGTTTATTCACTGAGACTTGGCATACTTTCAATCGTCTGAATGGAGACAAGCCAGCAAGCCCCAAAGAGATAGAGGCGGCTGCTGCCATGGATTTTCTTATGGGTGGAGCGTCTACTGCGGAGAAAATGATTAGTTTCAGAGTTGGATCAAGAGGAGATATGCTTATGATTCCTCAGAGTGTACTTTTTGATGACTTAGCCACTGAACTTACAACAGGTACTGGGATATATAACGCGAAAACAAACTCCGAAGGTATTGAAGTAGTAGCTGATCCTAAGGGATTCAAGATGTATAGAGGTGGTAGGGAGAGCGGGAAGAATATTGTAGAGGTACGTTACAGAGCACGAGGAGATGGAGGTCCTGGTTCCATGATGGAAGTCTCTGTAAGTCCCAGCGAAATGGTTAGAAGGAGCAAAGGACGCAGGGGAGGGTTAGGAGAATCGAGAAGTCTAGAAATTAAAGCCCTAATACGTGAAACCATCGTTGAAGTTTTCGAAGAAATGTTCATTCGGAAGGCTTAGAAAGTCCTCTAGAAGGTACACATAATACTTTTCCTGAATTCTCAGTTGTTCCTTAATAGGATGAGCTTTTTCGGTTATTACTATTTCCTTCTGTCTATCTTTTTTGTATATTAGGAGCCATTCTCTGTTGGATGTCTTTGCATCCCTCTTAGCTTGCTCTATGAAAGAGTACAAATCACTCTTTTCTTTCCATATGTCTTCCAGCTTCACGTCATAGCCTTTCTTAGCCTCTATGACGAACTTAAATGATTCCGGAGTGATTAGATCCCCATGAACTTTCAAGTGCTCAGGGAGCGTGTGTGTGGTTCCAAAAGCACCGGATCCAGGGGTTCTACAAAACTCCTTTGTGTTGAATCTTGAGTTCAGTTTCTTTGCAAGAGCTCTTTCAAAATTGTTTCCCTTTGCTCGGCTGTTTATGCGTGGTTTTTTGTAAAATTCGTTTTCCAAGTTTAATAGTTTATTTGGGTTCATTTTCTTATTCATCAGCTTTAATAGTGCATGGAAAGGATTCGCGTTCCTTTATTTACTTTCGACCCTACAAAAATTAACTGGAATTTTAAACTTAAAAGGAGTAAGAGAAGATTGAAACTATACATTAAGATGACTAAAGCAGAGACTGAGCAGTGGGATGCCCTGCGTGAAGCTATTAAACCGCCAGAGTCCGATGACAGTGAATTTGCAAAAGTTTTGTTTTTTAAAGGTATTGAGTCCTTTATGACTCAGTTGACTGATCGTATCAATAGCATGACAGATGAAGAAAAAGAGAACATTCTTAAACAGAGTGGGCTCGATGCGTCTTCTCTTGATTTCTCTGGTACATCAGAGAGAATTGATGGCTGAGAGACTCGTAGAAGAGCTCAGCAAAGAGACTCAGCTCAATAACCTAGTAAGAAAAAGGAAAGAGCAGGATTTTTGTCTCTTGTACTATAGCTTATGGGGTAAAGACTGTAACGAGATACTGAAAATCATAGAGGAGTGGAAGAAAGAGGAAGGATATGAAAGACTATATTTAATCAATAGTTGGGATCTCCCTCATGCGTTCACTGCATTTCATATTACGAGAGTTCCAAGCCTCGTGAAAACAACCAAGGGACGTATCCAGGTGATTGACTACTATCCACGGATATATTCTTATTTCAAGTCTGGTATTCGTCAGGAGTCCTGAGATTTTGATATTTTTGAATTTTTTCCGAGTATTTTTTATTTTTAGTGTACATCAATTTTAAATTATTAACGAACACCGTGGTAAAATAATTGAACGCTGAGCCACTTTTAGGATTGAAATTTTTCAGAACTCGAAAAGCTAACATGAAGCATTCCTGTTTTGCATCATCCTGGTCTATTTTGAATTTGAAAGTATGGAGGATGTTTGTTATGAGAAGATCCAACTTGGTAACCAACTCGTCTTCGTATTTTTTAGGATCCTCTAAATAATTTTTAATAGTTTTCTCAAAATCTTTATTGTTTAGATAATGAGTCTTTTTTTTAGATTTAACCATATCTTATTATAGATGCAAGAATTAGAAAATCTCTTTGATTCCTTTGAAAAGGAAGATAGTTCATCCAGTGTTTTCCGGTCCGATGTTGGACCTGAGAAGATTGTTTTTGTGCACGATTCGTATACACATAGACGTGGGAGAGTTTACGAATTTTCAGATAAGGAGTTTGGTATTTTATCAAGTCTCCTTAAGAAAACTAAGCTCCCTATTGACTGTTACCAGTTTGTGGCAGCATTGAAGAGTTTTGATACCCGAGAAGAGGATGTCACTACTGAGGTTTTGACCGCTCATAGAAAGTATTTATCGGAGGATCTTGAAGCTATTCAGCCAAGCCTAATAATACCGTTAGGAAACCTGGCTTTGAAAGCTGTTACCAAGAAATCCGGAATATTGTCTAAGCGCGGGAAGGAATTTGCAGTTGAACTGGAATCTGGGGAAACAGTCCCTGTGGTACCTACTCTCCACCCTTTCTCTTTGTACGTAGAGCCAAAACTTAGATCCTTATTTGTACAGGATATTAATAACGCATATAGCAAGTTTATACTAAAGGAGAACAAGTTTGATGGTTCTCCTTATGAACTCATAAACGGAGATATAGGGAAATTTGATGAGTTGATGGATGAAGCGGATGGGAGTGATGCCGTATCTTTTGATCTGGAGACTAATGGTCTTGATTTCAAGAAACATAAGATAATGACGATAGGCATTTCATATAAGGAAAAGCATGCTTTCGTATTCCCTATTTACCATGCGGAATGTGAGTTTTCTCCATCGGAACTTGCACACATAAGGAACCGAGTAAAATCTCTAATGAGAAATGAGAGAATAATAAAAATTGCACATAATCTGAAATTTGATTATAAATTTCTACGTTCGTGGGGGGTGGAAGAATTTAACAATATGGAGGACACGCAAATAATGCACTCTCTGGTTGATGAGAACGTACCTCATGGTTTGATGGATCTTGTGAAACAATATTTTCCTAAAGAACTATTGAAATTTTAATGAAAGTATTAGTATTAGGGTGTGGGTTGATCGGGAGGACCATAGCGCAGGATCTAGCCAAGCGACATGATGTGACTGTTGCGGACAATACAGAGTCAGCTCTTGATTCTGTACCCGACCTTGAAACTATTCTTTTTGATATTTCTGCCAAAGATTATTTAAAACGAACAGTTAAAAATTTTGATTTAGTTATTTGTGCTGTTCCCGGTTTTCTTGGGTTTGAAACCCTAAAGAGTATAATCGAGGCTGGAGTAAATGTTGTAGACATTTCTTTTTTTCCTGAAGATGCCCTATCCTTAAATGATCTAGCTGTTAAAAAGGGTGTGACTGCTGTTGTTGATATGGGGATAGCTCCTGGATTAGATAACTTGATATTAGGACATCATGATTCTTTAATGAAGGTTGACTCTTTTGAGTGCTTGGTGGGGGGCCTGATGAAGGAGAAGTACACATACAAAGCCCCTTTTTCTCCGGCGGATGTCATTCAAGAATATATCAGACCAGCTCGTATGTTTGAAAATGGAAAAGTTGTTACTAAGAGAGCTCTGTCTGACCCTCAGCACGTTGTAATGAAGGATACAGTATTACAAGCGTTCAATACTGATGGCTTAAGGTCTTTATTGACTACGATGAAGCATATCCCAAATATGAGAGAAAAAACCTTACGGTACCCAGGACATAGGGAGCAGATGATATTTTTGCGTGATTCTGGATTTTTTACAAAGGAAAATTTAGAATCAACATCGAAGGTTTTATTTGACTCGTGGAAATTAACTCCCGAAGACGATGAGTTCACTTTTATGCGAGTAACTATTAAAGGAGGCACAGACCGTCATGTGTGGGAAATATATGACGAGACGGATCTTGTAACTAGAACTTCGTCTATGGCGCGCACGACTGGATATACATGTTGTGCAATGGCAGAAGCTGTTCTTTCTGACAACGAATTCGGGTCGGGAATTTTTCCTGGAGAATTAATTGGTGGAAACCAGCGTATTTTTAGTCACGTTATTTCTTTCTTAGAAGAGAGAGGGGTTAAAGTCAGAAAATGCTAACAGTAACAAACGCCGAGACACATGACTGGGGGGATATGCCATTATCTGATATGGCGTTTGGCAATGCTATGGATTGTGATTTCACCTTGAGGAGTTGGGATATTCTATCCAAAGATATAAAAAAGCTTAACCTTGACCATGTGTATTATAAACTACTTAAGGACATCGCTCTCATACTAGGAGATGTAGAGAACAGAGGAATCTCCATTGACAAGGAATATTTAGTTGTTCTTGAGGGAGTATTATCTAAACAGTTGAAGGCGTTAAAGGCTTCTTTGAGTGATATTTCCCCGGTTTCAGGGGTTAATCCCAATTCGACTGTTGACCTGGGGAAAGTCCTTTTCTCCGATGAAGGTTTTAATATAACTCCTTTAGAGTTTTCTGCCAAGACCAAAAAGCCAGCAATCACTGAGGAACACTTACAAACTATTAAAAGGAACAGCAAGAGTGCTGATGTCATCGAATTTATAAATTTGCTCTTAGAGTATAAGTCAAAGACTAAACAGTATAACACCTATGTAAAGGGAGTGGAAGCTGCGATAGAGTGGAACGAGGACGGTAAGATTTATTCTAATTATAATTTTGCCTCTACGGTTACTGGTAGACTAAGCTGCTCCTTGTATAGCGCTGGGGGTGGAATGCGTAAAGGTGTCTCTTTTCATACATTACCTAGACCAAGTGATGACGACGTAAACATTAGAAAACTTATGGTATCTGATCCGAATAAGGTCTTCATCGCTGCTGATTTTTCTGCCGCTGAACTTCGTGTTTTGGCTCAGTGTTGTCGTGACAAGAGTCTAATACATGCATTTAAAACAGGACAGGATTTGCATAAGTACACAGCCTCTCTCATTTATGATAAACCTATTAATGAAATAACCAAGGAGGAGAGACAAATCGCAAAGAGTGTTTCTTTTCTCATAGTTTACGGAGGAGGCCCTTCCAAGCTTGCCCAGCAAATTGGAAAAAGTATCGGATATGCTAAGGGAATTTTTTCTTCATATCAGACTTCTTTCCCTAAAGTTTTTGAGTGGATAAAGTTTGTGCATAAGTACATCCTAGAGAATAAGTGTGCGGTTAGTCTGTTTGGTCGTAGAAGAAATCTGTCTAATGTAGACAGCCCAGTCTCGAAGTACAAGTTTAGAGCTCTTCGTCAAGGGATGAACTTTGTAATTCAGAGTTCTGCATCTGATATGATGCTTCACGCTTTAAAGAGACTGCAGTGCCGTTTAGATAAAGAAGGTCTCGATGCTCAAATTCTGGCTACTGTTCACGATAGTGTTGAAGTGCAATGTGATAAGGGTATCATTAAAGAAGTCGTGGAAATTCTGAAATATGAACTCACTAGGATTGATGATCTGGAGGAATATTATAATTTGAAATTTTTAGTTCCTTTTGAGGTTGATGTTGAAGTAGGTAATTCGTTTGGAGATTTAACTGAAGTAGTGTTCGATTCTCACGGTGTGGTAGATAACTATGACGAGATTTTAAATTATGTCGAGAACTCATAGAGCACTTCTCATTAGTGATACACACCTCAGGAGTGATTATGTTCCTGGGTTTTTAGATACCCAAGTAAAGACATTAACAAAAATTGTAAATGCTAAGCCCCCAGACACTCTTATAATGGGAGGTGATATCTTCCACAAGAGGAATCCTGGGGGAGAGGAACTATTAGCCCTCAGAAAATTTTTGAATTCTGTACGATGCAAGAACATCATAATTCTACGTGGGAACCATGATACGATTCACAAGGATGGTTCTTCTCATACAACACTGTCTCTGTTTTCTGACAAGGCAAAAATAATCATAGATACTGAGACTGTCTCAATAGGAGGTGTTTTCTTTGATTTTGTACCTCACTACGAAGATGAAGAGAAAATTGTATGTGAAGTAAAGAAAGCAAAAAATCATCTTATAGGACATTTTGGTTTCGATGGGTGTGTATCAAATGGAGCATACTCATACGAGTCACGTCTCAAGAGATGGCATTTCCCAAAAAACAAATACAGTTTTCTAGGGCATATTCACAGATCCAGGAGATATGATAACATATTCATTATTGGAACCCAGTATTCTAATTCGTTTGGAGAAGCGAATGAGAAAAAATACTATACTGAACTTATGATAAGGGATGGGGATGTTAGACCTATACGAAAATCTGTGAATTTTGGGATCAGACATGTCATGTGTAACATTGACGATTTACCTTCTAAAGGAAAATCTCTAATTACTCCAGAATTTTTTACTATGTTGCGAGTCAAGCTCGACAGATTAGATGAATACGTGAAACGCCAAATACATGATAAAGTGATAGACGAGTATGATGTAGATTACTTAGAATTTTCATTTGAAGACCTACTTCCAAAATTTATGTCTGACTACACGCCAGACAGGAAAATATTTACATTGGATGAGGGGGTTATAGAAAGTTACATAGACTCTAGGAATTCTGTTTTTACTAAGGAGGATCTCATGAATTCTTTAAAAGAGATACGAGATGAAAATTAACAAAGTGGTGGTTGAAAATTTTCTCTCCATCGGGAAAACTGAGTTGGATTTTGACAAATACAGTGGGCTTGTTCATGTCATAGGAAAGAACGAAGATACAAGACCTTTCTCTTCCAATGGCGCGGGTAAGAGTTCTATAGTAGAAGCTGTAGTTTTTGCTTTATTTGGAAAGACTATACGGAAGACTTCTGAAAAGAGTTTGATCAATACATTTACCACAGGCAAATGCAAAGTAACTCTTACCGTTAATGATAATGTAGTAATAACTAGAACTAAAAAACCCCCTTCGCTAATTGTTAAAGTTGACGGAAAGAGTGTGACTAGAGAAGGAGTTTTGCAAACTCAGGAATATCTGGAAGGGATTCTAAACACGGGTTATAATGTTTTTTTGGCATCTATAGTGTTTGGACAGCAAAACAATGTAAATTTCCTCTCATGTACGGCTGAGGAGAAGAGATCCATCATACAAAATTTTCTTAACATTACTGATCTCTTCAAGAACAGGTCTAGGATACGTTCGCTGAAGTCTAAATTTAATTCTGAAAAAAAGATTGCCGCTACTTTACAGAGCGAATCTCTACAAAAGACCAATAGATTGAAAAGACGATTGAAGGGTTGTAGGGATGAAAAGGCACATGCAAAGGGGCTATTGACGAAGGAGAAACATGATTTCATTATGAAATATTCTCTTTCTGAGATACAGCAGTTGGAAGCTGCTAAAATTGATAAGGAACTTTCCATGAGAGATGTACAAAATGAACTTTCCCATGTGACTGTCTCTATCAGCAAAGCTAAAAGCAATATTGAATTTTTTAGCGCCAACTCCATTTGTGAGCATTGTAGCAAACAACCAGAAGCTATCTCTACAAAGAGAGAGGAAAATGAAAAGAGATTAGAAGTCTTGTACCAACAAAAAATTGATATAAGAAAAGAGTTAAAGAGACGCTATAAGGAATTTGATGATATGTTTATACCCATCTCGTCCTCTGACTATGAACTTGTGGAAATCTTAAAAACTACCGATATCAAAATAGCTCTAACTAATAGGTCTATTCGTGAACAGCAGGCTCTGTCTAGAAAATACTCTAAGCAGATGGAGGAAGCTCAGAAGAAATATGACATCATGAAATTTTGGGAAGTTGCCTTTTCCGAACAAGGATTGGTCAAGTACATAATTAGGAATGTTCTGGATTATTTCAATGAAAGAGCCAATTATTATCTTAGTATTCTTTCAAATAATGCGTTCTCTATTGAATTTGATGACAGCCTGATGGAAGAGATAAGATCTTCTGGTAGCACAATACATTTCGAGTCTTTGTCTGGAGGAGAGAAACAAAAATTTTCTATCTCTGTCATGATGGCTTTAAATGACCTGCTACTTCTTTCTGGTAAAGATGGGTCGAATATAATATTTTTTGATGAGGTCGGAGATTCTCTGGATAGGGGGGGAATTAGAGGTTTATATGAGTTAATATCCAGTATATCTTCTAATAAAAAGTTGTTTTTGATAACCCATAATCCTTACTTGAATTCTTTAATAGAAGACGATGCAGAACGCTTATTCGTCAGAAAAAAGAATAATCTAACAACCTGCAAATAATATGAAAATTATACCATACCATAACCGAATTTTAGTTAAGAGACACATCGAGAAGGTGGAAGCCAAGTTTGGGATTATAATTCCTGATGAGGTTAAAGACAATCCTACGTGTGAAGGAGTCATAGAATCTGTAGGAGACGAAACTAGCGGGAAACTCAAAGAGGGTCAGAGGGTTCTTTTTGAAGAATTTAGTGGAAGAGAGATAGAGCTGGATGAAGATATATATCTCATCATAGCAGAGGATTCTGTAATAGCGATAATGGAAGTATAGTAATGGCGTATGAGATAGTAAAGGACTCCCTGGGGGAAGCTATATTTCTAGAAAAATATGCTTATCCTGGTGAAACAACATGGAAGGAATGCTCTAGAAGGGTTTCAAGAGCAGCCGCAGACCCAGAGCCACCAGACCAGAGAGAGAAGGTGGAGAAGAAATTTTTTGATTCTATCAACGCAGGAGATTTTGTCCCGGGAGGGAGGATACTATTTGGAGCTGGAAGAAGTAAACAAAATCTACTGAACTGTTATGTCCTAGACCCAGAAGACAATGTAGAGAGCATTGGCAAGACTATCAGTGACATGTATAAGATTTCTTGTGGAGGAGGAGGGATAGGATTTAATTTTTCTAAAATCCGTCCCCTAGGGTCTGACATACAGAATATAAGATATTCCTCTCCAGGGTCTATCTCTGTCATGCGCATGATAAATGAGATTGGGAACCATGTTAGAGCTGGGAAAAATAGGAGAACAGCACTAATGTCCATTCTAAATGTAACTCATCCTGATTTTCTAGAATTTCTTCACGTTAAGCTTGACCGCAAGGAATTAACGAACTTTAATGTGTCTGTTGCCATAACCCGATCTTTCATAGAGGCAGTAGAAAATAATGATGAATGGTACTTCACTTTCGGTGGTCGTCATGAGCGGTATTATACTTATGAGTTGAACCGAAAATCAGAGTTAGGGGATGATGTGGTGAGTGTGGTAGCTCAAAACGAAGAAGATTCGTATGGCATAGCCAAAATGCATCATCTCAAACATCATGCCGACCTTTTCCAGAACTCTACTAAGGTTACTTTGTTGGCTAGGGATATATGGAAGAGGATTATAGATAATGCGATAGAATCTGGAGAGCCTGGTATTTTCAATGTTGATTTTGCGAATGAATACACTAATGTATCGTACTTTGAATATATGCCGTCTACTAATCCGTGTGGCGAAGAGGTTCTCCCTGCGTATGGAAATTGCTGTCTGGGGCATGTCAATTTGGCTAACATGGTTGATATTGATGGGGTCATCGATTGGAGGCGTCTTGCTCGTACAATCCGCTCTGGTGTGAGATTTCTTGACAACATACTAACAACAAATCATTTTCCTATACCAGAGTGTGTTGAAGCTGGCACTCGGTCTAGGCGCATAGGGTTAGGAGTTACAGGCCTCCATTATTTTTTGATAAAAGCAGGGTATCGTTATGGTTCGGAAGCGTGTCTAGAATTTTTAGAGCGCTTATTTGCAACAATAAGAAATGAGGCGTATAAAGCCTCCATGTACCTAGCAAAGGAGAAAGGTTCTTTTGAGGCATATGATTGGGGTCGCTTAAAGGGCGAGAAATTTTTAAAGACTCTTCCCTCTAGGATACGCTCCGACATTAAGAAAAATGGTATAAGAAATGCAATTCTTTTGACAGTAGCACCGACTGGAACTGTTAGCATGGTTATGGGTGTTTCTACTGGCATTGAGCCCATATTCTCCCCAGTCTATAAGAGAAGATGGAGAACAGGCACTGACGGTGTTTGGAATGAGTCTCTTGTTGTTGATTCATTATTTAAGGACTTGTATTTGAGAGGGAGAGATACTAAGCACGTTGTGGGTGCATACGAAGTAACCCCAGAAGAGCATATAAAAGTTCAGTCTGTTGTACAACAGTTTGTGGATTCAGCCGTGTCCAAAACCTGCAACCTACCAGCTAATTTTTCTCCTGATACTATATATGATGATCTGTTGACTTACGCAAATGACATGAAAGGGTTCACTTTCTACAAGGCTGGTTCTAGGGGTAATGAGCCATTGGAAGCTGTTGATTTGAAAACTTTAGATTTGGATCTGCTTTTTAAGAAGGACTCTATAGATGACACTACGTATTCTCTAGAAACGTGTAAATCAGGAGTGTGTGAGATATAATGCCTTTTTACGAGTATCTGTGTGCTTCATGCAATCATATTGAAGATGTCATGTGTTCTATGTCTGACATGAAAAAGTGGGTAAAGTGCCCTGAGTGTGGGAAACGCGCTAAGAGACATATGAGTGATGGTTCTATAGCAGATTTCACGGTTGAGGGAGGGACTCCTACTTTCTACAGAAATCAGACGGATATAGAAAGAGATAACACATATAAAGCCCACAAATGGCATGATGAAGAGGTTAGAAACACCGCAGAGGCCATCAAGGGAAAGACGGGTGTCTCTCCTTATAGTCAAATGAAGATAGACCATGAAGTGTTACGTAAGGCTGGTATTGCGAGAAAGGCTACTCCTGAAGAGGCGGAGAAAAAAAGGAAGAGAGCTATAGAGCTAAACAAGGATGCGGTATCCAAGCTGAAAGGCATCGAAAAGGAACACACCCTACGTGGCTCTGGTAATTCCGGACAGACTCCGTAAAAAGGTTTGATTTAATGGTGATCTTTCCTCTTTAATAGGGTGAAATGGCATACGAATTAGCAGACAGCATTCAGCGTGGGATTATTTACTTAGCTAAATCTGATCCTAATTTTTTGGTTCAGTCTATGCCTATGGTGAAGGCGGAGTATTTTGAATACCCGTCACACCAGAAGTTTTTTCAGATAATTGTGGACCATTATCAGAAGTATAAAAAGCTCCCAGCGGATGATTTTATTTTGGAAGAGATTAAATCTATGAAATCACATAGTGAGCTTCTGTCTGATTTTAAAGAAGAGTTGGAGTTAATCAATACTCTCGATGAGAAATCTCTGAGTAATGAAGCTTATCTCTTAGACCTCGTTGAGAATTTTGCTCGTGAGCAAGCCATTACAAGTGCTATCGTATCTTCTGTTGGTCTTATAGAACAGAAGAAATATGACGATATTGAGGGTTTAGTTCGTGGAGCTTTGTCCGTCACCAGAAATCTCGACCTTGGTATCAACTACTTTAATTCCTTTGACGACAGACTTTCCAAAGAGGAGAACGGAAAAGTCTATAAGTTTAGAACTATTTTTGAGTCTCTGAACGAATCCCTTGAAGGAGGCCTCGCGGCTAAGGAATTGGCTATGGTAGTAGCGCCTCCTGGTGTTGGGAAGTCTTTGTACCTCGCTAATCAAGCTGCTCGTTCTATACTTGATGGTCATGATGTATTATACATCTCTTTGGAGATGTCAGAGGATAGGGTTGCGCAAAGATTGGATAGTATATTCACTCACGTAAAACAATCTGAATTAAAGTACCGCAGAGACATTGTTAAGGAGAGATTCAATAAGATTAAGAAGGCTAAACCAGACATGGGTTCCCTTATGATAAAAGAGTTTCCTACTAAAAGGGCTACTGTTAATACCCTCAGATCCTTCCTCATCCAGCTTAGGAACGTAGAGGATTTTACACCGGATGTCATTATCATAGATTATCTAGAACTATTGACCACGGATTCTTCTATGATGGAATATCAGGCGCAGGAAAGACTCGCTCAAGAACTCAGAGGCCTAGCGATTGAGCATAAGTGCCTTGTGTGGACAGCTACACAGACTAATAGGGAAGGTAAACGGGTTAGTTTAATCACCGACACAGAGCTTGCGGATTCATATGGAAAGACGCGAGTGTGTGACCTCGTATTCTCTGTAAATCAAAACGAATTGGAGTTTGACAAAGGAGAAGCTAGAATATTCGTTATCAAGTCCAGAAATGGGAGATCTAGATACGTTATTCCGTCTGTTATGGACTATTCTAAACTTATTATATCTCAAAAGATCAAATGACAAAATTGAAAAATCACTCACATCCAATGGTTGTTTACACGGGAATAAAGACCTTTACCATTAAACAGAAAACTTTAGATAAAGAAAGTTTGTATGGCTGTGTTGAATTTCCCAAATCCTTGCTTACGATTGACCCAAACCAGTGTGTGGAAGACTATAAAGGAACTCTCCTTCATGAAATCTGCCACATTGGATGGGAATTATTCGGTCTTGGGGACGATGATGAGATGCCCCAAATAGGCAACGAGTATCTTACGACTGTTACATCCAATATGATACAAATGTTGGCAGCACTAAACCCTGAATTATTCAAATACATACTTACTCATGAATAGTGTAATAGAAACTTATAACAACTTAGAAAACAAGTATTTGCAGATTTCCAAGGACTACTTGGAAATCTCAGAGGACAACATGGATGAAGCTTTACAAAAGCATACGGCTTTATATGCATTCTTTGGGGGTGTGTTATCATATTCCAAGAAGGTTACTAACACGGCAGAGATGGTCTTTGAGTATGCAGAAGCTGAAATGAAGGAAAAGAGGAGGGAGGAGCTGGCAGGCACTTCAAAGAAACCTACAGAGGGAGCTTTAAACGCATACGTACTAACGGTACCTTCTCTTAGAGAACTCAAAGCAAAAGTGTTGAATGCTCAGCATAGATATAATCTGGCTAAAAACATTGTAACTTCCCTAGATCACCAGAAAGACATGTTGGTTCAGATGTCTGCGAATAAACGAGCAGAGATAAAAATGATTTCTGATTTAGGTTGATTACTATATAATAATGAAATGTGGAAGAGTATAGTAGCTCAATTAAATCGATCAATTTTAAGTAACTGGAAGTGGCTTTTCGCAGGGCTCTCTGGATTGGTTGTAGGCCGATTCTTCCTCTAGCCTCAATTTTATAAATTATGCCTGGACTTGTACCTGTTGTTAATTCTTCTTTTTCAAATTGGAATCTCTCTGGTGGAGGTGGTGATGGTTGGTGGACTAGTGGGATCTCCCCCGTTTCCAGTGTTTCTGGACTCTCTCCTACTGGTGTAAATACCTCGGGTCCCTGGTTTATTGAAGACCAGACAATGAGTATCTACTATGCACGAGTTCCAATATCTCAACGCGATACGCTTCCTAATAGAGACGTTACTTTGAGTTCTGTTGATACGTCAGCCTTAGGAAAGGTTGGTAACATCGGAGGTACTTTCGTTCTTGCCAGTGTTATTGGAAGATGTACAGGGACTGTTGTTAAATATGTTTTTGGTGGGCCATACATACAACCCCAAAAATTTCAGCTAGACGCTAATGAAAAGGATTACCAAGGTGTATCGTACGGAAGTGTCTCTGCGGGAAATATGGGACCCGGAGGTAATATTTCCACAAGTCAACCGTTTTATCAACGTCGTTTAGCAAGGGCTGGTGATGTAGACTATACAGAAAATTGTTTTAGGGGGTTTACTTATCAAATAGTCGATAGCTACCCAGTTGGGACAGGTCAGACTATGTTTATGAATAGGCATAAAAAATGGATAGGATGGGGAAACCAGGGTAGTCTTACTACATTCCTTGGTGAGTGCGCCGGAATTGATTTTTACGATCCCGAGTTGGAGAGATCTGGTGCTTACAGTACGTCACAAGATTACCCAGTGGACGCACGAGTGTTTACAGATAGTTGTGGATCGAGATTGAGGGATGGCAGACTTTGGGATTTTAAACTTAAGGGTATTACCACAGACGGAGCCATTGTTGCCTTGACGCATTATGATGTTACCCGTCATGATTATAGTTAAAAAAACTATTAATTAGTACTATAATAAGGGGGACAGATTTCTGTCCCCCTTAAATTTTTAACTGTAAATTAACATGGTAAACTTAGACCAACTTAGAAAAAAATATGAACAAATTAATCGCACTAAATCGGACAACGATACCAGCGATTTTCTCAAAAAGTTTTTGATGATGAAAGAGGGTACGACTGTAGTTCGTATCCTTCCTTCTAAATCCGAAGACGAAGATTTTTATGCAGAGACTGCCATCCATCGTATTGATGGCAGGAATCACCATTGTCCGCGTGTGAAAGGTAATGATTGTCCACTGTGTGATCTCAGCTACCAACTTTGGAATACCAAAGTGGACGAGAATCAAAATATTGCAAGACAAATTAAATCCAGTAAGCGTTTTTACATTAACGCCGTTGAACGAGATACGGGAGATGTCAAGATCCTTTCCATGGGAGTGAAACTTTTCAGTAAGATTTTAGACTGCTTCTTTGACGAAGATTACGGAGATATCACCGACGTTAAAGAGGGACATGATTTCAAAATCGTTAAGGATATCCAAGGTCAATGGCCTAATTATGATAAGTCTTCTCCAAAGCCCAAGAGATCTCCGGCTGGTTCTGCCCAGGAAATAGCTCAATGGTTCGACGAACTACACGATATCCATGGTTTGGTTAGAGTAGCCTCATATGAGGATTTGAAGAAGATGGCTCTTAGCATTATCGGAGAGAGAGATTCTACAAATACACCCGACCCAATGCCCAAAGAAGACAGTGATGATGAGGGAGACTATCTATCTCATCTGAAAGGGTTAGGGAATGGTTGATGAGTCTAATGACGATAGCAGGAAACGCAAGCTTAAGATACTTGCGTTTCCTGCTAATACGGGTGGATGTAGCTACTATAGAATTATCATGCCAATGGATAAGTTGGCAGAGAAATTTCCAGACGATGTAGAAATTAGGTTTAATTTTAATCCTTTAAAATGGGATGAGGATACTAGGCAACCACCCAAAGAAGAAGTAGAATATGAGGATTTGGATTGGGCAGATATCATGTTCACTCAGAATATCGCTAACTATGGTCCTCAGTATATGATAGACCTCTTTAAGAAATGTAAGGAGAAAAATAAATTCATTCATTACGATACTGATGACCTTTTGACGGATTTATATGCGGGTCATCGCTTAGAAGGTGTGTATAAGGAACAACGTCTGGATGAGCTTACGAAGGTTCTATATCACAATGCAGATCTAGTCTCTGTTACACAAGGTAAATTTGCGCAGAGGGTCGCTCCGTTCGTGAGAGGGTGTTTATGTGTGATCAAAAATGCAATTGATCATGACCTCCCGTGTTGGAACTTTCCTAGAGTAAAAGCGCCGAAAAAAGTGTGTAGGGTTGGGTGGGTAGGAGGCATCCATCACGAGCAGGATGTAAAACAAATTCCTACCATAGCCATGGGAGTAAATTCAAAAGTAGGTGCAGAGAGAGTTCAATGGGGGTTCTACGGGAGACCAACCCTGGCTCCGGAACAGAAACGAGACTGGCAACAAGATGTGTGGGATTCTTACGAACGTCTCTTGACAAGGGGGGTCAAACATAGGAATACATTTGTTTTTCCTGCTGCACCATCTCATATGTACGGAGCTATGTACAGAACTATAGACATTTCTATAGCTCCTCTGGAGTGGAATAATTTCAATGACTCTAAATCGGAGATTAAGGCTATGGAAGCGGGTAGATACGGTATACCACTAGTGGCCACTAACTGCGGATGCTATGATGAGATAATTGAAAATGGAGTTACGGGGTATCTCATTGATAAAGATAATCCGAAGAGTGAGTGGGTTAATGTTTTGTCTCGCCTTATCAAAGATAAAAAGCATCGCGTGGAGTTGGGGAATAATTTGAAACTTTTAACAGATGAACGCTTTAATATTAACTCCCATATAGGTGAGAGGCTTAAGTTATACAGGAAACTATTAGATGCAAAAAAGTAAAATTAAAATTATTTCTGGATTCACAAATGCAGGGGGTTCCACGGTTGCTAATGTTAATTTATGTAACCTTTTTAATGAGAGGGGACTGGATTGTACTTTTTACGGTCCTGAGGCATGGCATCTAGACAAATGCAATGGGGATATTCTCAACTCACAGAATACAGCTGTAAATGAGGAAGGAGAAATTCTTCTCCTGCACTATCTTAAGTTTCCTAGTCGGCCTACTGCTTCTAGAAAGGTTATCTTGACATGCCATGAGAAAGCTTTATTTCCCATTTCTTCCATACCCAGATTTTGGGACGATATTCATTTTGTTTCCGAACACCAGAAGAAATGGCACAGGGAGCCTGGTTTTATTATTCCAAATGTTGTCTCAAAATTAGAGCACAGCAAGAGGAAGCCTAAGAAAGTGGCTGGAATTATAGGAAGCATAGACAAGAATAAGAGAGTGCATGTCTCTATTAGAAAGGCTTTGGAGGAGGGTTATGAAGATATTTTGTTGTATGGGTTTATCAGTGATGAGATGTATTTTAACGCACTTGTTAAACCCTACGTAGATGAGGGTCTCGTCACTATGATGGGTCATGAAGATGATAAGCAGAAAATGTATGATTCCGTTACCAAGGTATTTCATTCTTCTCGCAGCGAAACTTTTAATTTTATAGTGCCCGAGTGTGAAATGACTGGAACTGAGTACTGCGGGAGCGAATCTGCTAATCCTTTTTCCGATGAGAAAAATCTAAATATATCCTCTACACGTTATGAGATGACCAATGATGATATATTCGAGGCGTGGATGAAATGTCTGGGAATCTCGTAACTATCTTATGCTCTAGTTACAACTCAATGGAGTGGGTTGAAGGGTACTGTGATGCAGTCAATTCTCAAATGTTGTCTGAGTTTGATCTTGTAGTTTGCGATGCAAATTCTGAGGATGGGTCACGTGAGTTTTTTAAAAATTATAAATTTAGAGAGGGGATCAATGTTATCTTCAGAGATTACAAATCTCGTATAGGGGTTTATGATGCGTGGAATGGTGCTCTAGAGGAAACTAGAACTCCATATGTAATGAATGTAAATACGGATGACAGACTTTTTCCTGGCGCGTTGACCACTATGCTTGGATATGCAGTAACACGCCCTGATATTGATGTTTTTTACTCCAGGTGTTTAGTTACTGATGATAAAGATCATTCTAATATTGTTCAGTTGTACGACTGGCCTGAGTACTCGCATGAAAACATGCTAGGACAGTGTTTGTGTGGTCCTTTCCCCCTAGTAAAGAGGGATTCTTTGGTAAAGGCAGGAAAATTTAATCCTAAATATACCATATCGGGGGATTATGAAATGTGGCTAAGGATGTCCAAGAAAGGTTTCAGGTTCATGAAAGTTAAGGAACCTATAGGAAGTTACTATTTCAATCCTACAGGAGTAAGTACTGACACATCTAGATTTGATGAGCACTTGAAGCAAGATATAGAAATTCGTGAGATGCACAAATGATACCTGTGATAATGACAGAAAAGACTATACAATACAGTGAACATCTTAATGTCGCTGTAGAGCGTTCTAATTTTAAAAATCGTACCATTGTACTGGGAGACGAAGGTAACTTGCAGTGTGGTGCAGAGCATCACATGATGTCTGATTATTCATATAGAGCGAATAAGTTTGCGGAAGTGTATACACACCTAAATTTCAATCCCGAGTGGATGGAGCTTTTGTGTTTTAAGAGATGGTTTGTAATACATGATTTCATGGAGAAACACGACATTGATGTTTGTTTTCACTGTGACAGTGATGTCTTGGTGTTTGTTGACGTCAATGAGGAGTATCATAGGTTTAAGCAATTTGAAATGACCTTGAGTGGACGTGTGAGTGGGCATACTGGGTTTTTTACTCGTAATGGTCTTAAGAAATTTTGTGATTTCATGTTCAATGTGTATTCTGAACGTGGATATTTGTATGAGCTTTTTTGTACAATTTATGAGCTTAGGCAAAAGCACCAAGTACAGGGAGGAGTTTGTGATATGACTTTGCTAGGAGAGTATGCAAATCAGAATGCTCCAACTATTGGTGAAGTCTCTGTTGTTATGGAGGGCAGCGGTCTGTCGCCATTACCGTTTTTTGATCATCATTTACGCTGTGAGGAAGGAGATTTTGAAATGGTCAATGGGAAGAAAAATATATTTTTCTTAGACGGGCTTCCCTGGTGTAGGCAAGTTGCAGGACCTCGTGTTCCTTTTGCAACCATACACTTCCAAGGGGCCTTGATGAAGCCATTAATGAAGGAATTCAGTAATAAGGCTCTCAAGACATGATTTACATATCCTCTGTATTTGATAGAAATTACTTACACTACGGCATAGCATTGTTGGAATCTTTGAGATTCACATACGGAAATGATTTTGAATTCCATTGTTTGTGCTTAGATGACAAGTCATTTGAGGTTATGAATGGAGTTTCTTCTCAGGCTATTCCATATGATATCAAAGACTTAGAGAATTCTCATGAGGAGCTACTGGATGCAAAGATTACACGCCCGTACAATGAGTACTGCTGGACACTGGCTTCATGGTTCTCGAATCACCTTCTTGGCTCTGTAGATATTCCCCATATAATCTATATCGATTCTGACATCTGGTTCTTGTCAGACAGCAGAAGATTTTTTGAAGAATGTCTGGAAAAATCAGTCGGAATCCTAAGACACAGGCACATCTTAGAGGGGCACCCTGACGGTGGGTATAATGTGGGTGTTGTCTCATTTAGGAATGACGAAGTAGGGAAGAAGACTTTAGGGTGGTGGAAAGATTGTGTGTTGAAAAGGGAACCTCTGCACCTCGCCACGTGTGGGGATCAGAAATTCTTAGATGCTTTTCCAGATGTGGCTGGTAAAGGAAACATCAAGTTTGTAGATGAGAATTTTTCATATGGAGCGCCATGGACTTACAGGTTATATGGATGGGCAGACTACTTGCGAAGTGGAGATGTCCTGTGGGGGGGAGTTCTTCAACCACTAGTATTTGTACATTTTGCTAGGATACAGATTGATTATAAAACCAAAGAGGTAACTCCTGTAAGTGATCCAAGATTTTCAGTGCATACACTTAATGATGGAGTCTTCTCTATCCCAGAAGTTAGTTTGCTTTACCATCAGTATGCAGACAGACTCTTTAAAATAGACGATGAGTATAACCTATGAAAATTGCATTTGGAATGATTGTATTTGAAGGGGATTACGTCTTGAGACAGTCCCTGGAATCAGTATATCCTTTTGCTTCCCAAATATTGATTGCTGAGGGTCCCGTCAAGTACTGGCAAGAGCAGGGTAGGACTACGTCTACTGATTCTACGAATGATATACTAGAGAGTTTTCCGGACCCTGACAACAAAATTAAAATTGTTCATGGGCAGTTCGAAGGGAAGGATGACCAGTGTAGGGCATATATGAAGTTCCTCGATAAAGATATTGACTACATCTGGAACCTAGATTCTGACGAGGTATACAAGTCTGAAGATATAGAGAAGATAATAGAATTGCTAGAGAGGGAAAAGTATACGTCCGTTGGAGTTCAGAGTTGTTCATTTTATGGGGGTTTTACCAGTTACATCGGTGGGTTTGAGGAGAACGTAGATAACTTCCTAAGGATTTTCAAAGTGTACCCAGGCTGTACATGGGAGACCCATAGGCCTCCAACTATAATAGCTCCGTCCGATGTCGTTACGCTCCCTAAAAAACATTTAGACAGTGACACACTCTGGGACAAGCACGGTGTCAGAATGTATCACTACTCGTACGTATTTCCCACCCAAGTTAAGAACAAATTAGAATATTACAAGGAGAAGGTTAACAGGTACAATTGTCATCCAAATTATTTTAATGAGATTTACCTGCCATGGATCACCGGAGATTCTGTAACAAGGATGAACGTTGAAAAATCATGGCGTGGTGTTCACGAATTCATTTCAAGAGATGACTCGTATACTAAATTTTTTGTTGGGGATCATCCAGAGCCTATTACTGCTTCCCTGACCGAACTTGAAAATAGAGTACAACATGAACTTAAATATTACACTGCGCGACAATCCTGATCTATACGTAGATTACAAGAAGTGCCAAGAGTTCCTTGCAGATGTTAAGGATGAAGATTTTTCGTACCCTGAAGGCATCACGTATTTTCATGTCTACACAGAGGTCAGAACCCCCAAGGAGTTGATGGCTATAAAATCGTATGTGGCTACTCAGAACCTAGAGAAAACTAAACTTATCGTTTGGTCTGATTATGATATTTCTGATCAGGAAAATATTCAACCTTACAAAGATGCTGTAGATTTCCGAGTATACAACTCTACGGAACTCGCTAAAGGGACTCCCCTAGAGTCTAGGCATGAATACCTAAACCCACAGGATGATGACAGACATTGGATGAGTAGCGGAATTATGAGATTCCTAGTCTTGTATAAGTTTGGGGGTATTTATTACGATATGGATATGGTATTGTTGAGAGATTTTAAACCTCTTCTAGGAAGAAATTTTGCATACCAGTGGGGTTCATCAGTTGATTTCGGTAAAGAGAATGAATTTTCTGGAGACTGTCACGGACCATGTGCAGCCTTATTGGGAGCGAACAGAGGAGAGCAGTATATCGAAGATTGTATAGAGACTTTGTTGTCTACTCCCATCCGTCCTATGTCCACCTGTTTTGATGAAGATATGATGGCTAAAGTTTATAGAAAGAATCCAGATTGTTTTATCATTTTCCCTTCTCCTTTTTTTAATACTGAATGGCTTATTAGCAAGACTGACAAGGCATTGGCTACGGAAGTTGAGGATTGCTGGTTTAGCATACCGCTGCGAGATGAAAAGAATCTATTCCTGGATTCTTTTGCCTGGCACTGGCATAATTCATCTAATAAGAATAAAGATGTAATGGAAGGGTCTAAATTTTACTTACTCGAGCAGCTCATAGAGCAAAGGCTACAGGAGAAATGAAATGATGATTAATCCTAAATTTTTTAATCTCCTTGAATCCATCGCTAAACAAGGTAAAAGGGTACGGGAACGTCCTCTGTCTATATTCGAGCTTGGTAGCGGGTATGGCACCAACATTATGTGTGAGGAAGGCTATGATGTTGTTTCTGTTGAAGAAAGCTCTGAGTGGGCGTTTAGGTACCACGATAATTACATATTGTGCCCTATCGACAAGGAAACTGAGTGGTATGACAGGGAGATTTTGAAAGAAGGAATGAAGAAATATAAAGATAGGACTTTTGATGTTCTTTTGGTTGATGGGCCAAGTAGTGCACGGGATCGTCTATTGGAAAACTTGGATTTATTCAGCGCCCTATCTTTTAATACTCTTGTTGTAGACGATGTAGATCGTCCCGGTGAAATGAAACTGGTCACCGCCATGGTAAATCACCTCTATAAGCAGTACAAAGATCAAATAGATTTAGTGGTTATTCACAGTGATAGTATAGGTGCCAACTTACTTAATCCGTTCATTGCTGTAAGAACGCGTCCTAAAAATAAGAAAAAATGAAACACATAGATTCTTGGAAAAATAAAAAAGTTTTTGAAAAGCAGTTAGCTACTAACAGATTCGAGCTAGATGGTAACCCTCCCCCTCATTGGGAAGACTTTGAGTTTGCTTTAAACTTCCTTACAGGACAGCATGACGCTACTTCTCTGCTTGATGTTGGTTGTGGGGCTGGGGTATACAAGGAGCTATGCAATAAGATAAACCCAAATATTAAGTATGTGGGGATGGATTATTCTGAAGAGGCCGTCAAAATTGCAAGAGAAGAGTTTGGGGATCATTTTTATTGTGGTGATTACAAAGATTTGACGAAAGAAGACGCACAAAAATTCGATATTCTTCACGCAGGAGCCTTACTGGACATGCTTCCTAAGGGGGATGAAGCCTTGGAGTTTTTTCTAAGTCTTGGGTTTAAATATGTTTTGTTTGGGAGAGTGGCGGCTAATCTTGAAGAACCTAGTAAAGTTGTTGAATATGAAGTGTATGACGAAATTACAACATACAAATTTACTCATAATTTTAGTAATTTGTCTCTTATAGGAGAGAATCATGGGTATGAAATCCTTATTAAGGGGGATTTAACTAGACTTACTCTTTTGTACACTAAAAAATAAAATACATAATATGATAAATCTGTTTGAAATAGAACCTGTCAAGGTAGACACAGCCATGTTTAAGCATGTTCTACACGATCCTATAGTAGAAGAATTCGAGAGAGAATTTGCTGATTTTGTAGGGGCAAAGTACGCTTGTGGATTCTCCAGTGCCTCCATTGCTATTTCGATACTGTTGGAAAAATTTACTCATGCAAGTGAAACTGTAAAAATTCCTAGCATTATCCCCCCAGTTGTACCCAATGCCATCATCCACGCCAGAAGAGCCCTTAGTTTCTACGATAATATATCTTGGGTCGGTGGGAAATATCTTTTACACAAAACAAACTGGAATGGGCACCCCATGTCTATATTCGACTCTGCTCAACAGGTAACGAGAGATCAGTATGGTCAGTCTTGTTTTGGTCAGGATGTTATGATTTTTAGTTTCTATCCTACTAAGCCTGTGGGTGGTGTTGACGGAGGGATGGTTGTTACTGATGATGAACAGGTGTACAAAACTCTTAAATCATGCGCCATGTATGGGATGGGGTATTCTAAAAATAGTTGGGATCGTGAAATTAGATTTCCAGGTTGGAAAGGATATCTGTCCTCTATACAGGCCTATGCTGCCAGGAAGAGTTTAAAGTCTTTGGATTCCAGGTACGCCAGGTTGGATGAAATTAGGGATAGGTACAGTAAGGAACTAGAACTCAATAGTTCCCTCGCTATAGATACTCCTAGCTACCATCTTTATAGAATAGGTGTTAATGATAATAAGGGATTTATTAAGCACATGAAAGATAATGGGGTGGTGTGTGGAATTCATTATCATAATTTGGATGATCATCCTGTGTATGTCCCCTTTCAAAGGGAACCTACTGGTAAGGAATTTATTCTCTCCAAGTTTGCAGCCCATAGAACTGTCTCAATTCCGTTCCACCACAAGCTGTCGGTGGAAGATGAGGATTATATAATAGGATTGGTTAAGGAGTGGGAAGGTGCGTCTTAACGAATTTTTGGATCACAGAGGAGTCCTAAGGTCATTGGACTTTGACAGCGTAAGCTTTGACCCAAAACGAATCTTTGTTGTCTCAGACGTTCCTACAGGGGTGACGAGAGGAGGTCATGCACATAAGACCACAACTCAGCTTCTTGTATGTTTAAGAGGGAGGATTAGCGTGGAAATTTATACAAGTCCTAAGTCATTGATGTCTAAAGAGATAAGAGCTGGGGAGAGCGTAGAGGTATCTCCGATGAACTGGGACAGCCAAACATTTTTAACCGAGGGCTCCGTGCTTTTGGTTTTATGTTCTACGGAGTTTTCCGAGAAAGATTATATACGAAGCTGGTCAGAATGGAAAGCCACCTTATAAACAAGATTTTTGAAGCTGGAGATGCAGCTGCAGTGGCAAAGATAGGGTTTTCTGAGTTGAAAGCTATCGACTCTTATATGCAGAAGACTTCTTTATCGGAGGGAGATCTTCATGATATTTTTGTCGTCGCAGGTGTTTTTCCCCCTACTGATAATTCCTTGTCTAGATTTTGTGAGGTGTATTTAGAATCAATGCCTAATATAGATGTTTATGCTCGTTGGTTGGACGAACGAGAAAAGAACTTAATATTAAGTGTGTCGCCCGAATCATCTGCAGTGAACCTGCGTGACCTTGAGCCTTATTACTGGGATTCTCCATGGACTAAACATCTCAAAGATAGAAATGTCTTAGTTGTATCCCCTTTTGCAAGTTCTATAGAGTCCCAATACAAGAATAGGAAAGGATTATGGAGTGATCGGGATCTTCTCCCGGATTTTAATTTGGAGACTATCAGATGCCCCCTCTCCTGGTATATTTCTCCTAATGGTCTAGAGACTTGGGAGGATGGCTTGGAAGACTTGAAAGACAAAATGAACTCCAAGGTATTTGATGCATGCCTGATTGGTGCAGGAGCGTGGTCATTGCCATTAACAGCTTATGCGAAATCTCTAGGGGCAACCTCTATTCATCTCGGTGGTAGCCTTCAAATTCTGTTTGGTATCAAAGGAGGTCGCTGGGATGAGCACGATGTAATTTCTAAGTTCTACAACGAAAGTTGGACAAGGCCCTCTGAAGGGGAGTCTCCCACGGGTAGATTTAGTGTAGAGAATGGATGTTATTGGTAAAATGAAACCTATAGAAATTGGAAATGTTGATTTTAGTGTTGAGGACTTGAAAGAAAGTCTCTCTGAGTTTGCGGAATTGTTCCGACAGAGACCAATCCTGGACAATGCAGGCGGGATGGAAGCTCCTCAGGTGTTTGGGGCTTGGTTTATGTTAAAACATCTAAAGCCCAAATGTATAATTGAGAGTGGCGTGTGGTATGGACAGGGGACTTGGTTTTTTGAACAAGCTGCACCAGACGCTTCTATAATTTGTATTGAGCCCTCTCCGGATAGGATAAAGTATAAATCTCCCAGAGCTCAGTATTTGCCACATGATTTCAGTGTATATGACTGGAGTCCTCTTCCCCATAGTGAGACGGTGTGTTTCTTTGATGACCATCAGAATGCAATGGAAAGACTTTCAGTGGCTACGAAGTGGGGATTCCAGCATCTCATTTTTGAAGACAACTACCCCAGGAGCCAAGGGGACTGTGTAAGCTTGAAGACAGTTTTGGAGAACGCTGGAGATGAGGCAGAAACTGCTAGGAAGTTTTTGGATGTCTATTATGAGTTTCCTCCCGTAGTTAAGGGTGATAAAACCCGATGGGGTGATGTTTGGACTGATGATGAATACCCCACTAAACCACCCCTTCTTGAAGAGAAATCAACCAGCATGGAAGATTTTTTTGAGGGGTATGAAAACTACACATGGATTTGCTATGCTAAGTTAAAAGAGAGCCCGAGCCTGTGAAAATTTTTGGTATAGGAATGTTTAAGACTGGCACCAAGAGTTTGGGTGAGGCGTTATCTATCCTGGGATATCGAACTAATGCAAACTTCTGGGCTGCCGTAGATAACAATTGGTATCCGTCTGAAGAGGAATACAGTGATTCCCTGTTAGAGATATATGAAAGGGCTACTGAGTATGATGCCTTCTGTGACGCTCCATGGATGTTTGTATATAAGGAGCTGGACAAAGAATTTCCACACAGTAAATTTATATTGACGACGAGAGACTATGAGGGTTTAGCTACTAGTGAATATAAAATGTGGAAGCGGAGTGGAGCTTCTATTTCGGAAGTCCCATCAAGACACAGATTTATTGAACGTATAAGAAACCATGACAGGTACGTCAGGGAATATTTTGAGGGTAGAGATGAAGATCTTTTAAACCTCAACATTTGTGAAGGCGAAGGATGGGAAAAATTATGCCCATTTTTAGGAGTAGAAGAGACTCCATCTCATCTTTTCCCCTACGAGAATAAAGGAGAATAAATATGGTAAAACAAAAGAAAGCGTTAGTGTGTGGCGCCGGAGGATTCATAGGTAGTCATCTTGTAAGGAAACTAAAAAGGGAAGGTTATTGGGTTCGAGGTGTGGATATCAAGGAACCTGAACATTGGGAAACTCAAGCTGATGAATTTTTAAAAGTAGACTTACGCTGGCGACATGATTGCAAAGTGTCTCTCAGTCTGCCAAATGGAGAACAGGGAGAGTTTGACGAAGTTTATCAGCTGGCTGCTGACATGGGAGGGATGGGTTTCATTCATTCGGCTGAGTGCGATATCATGATTAATAATGCACTTATCAATATTAACATGGTTAGGGAGTTGACCATGCGAAACATAAAAAAATATTTCTACTCCTCTTCGGCTTGCGTGTACAGGGAGCAAGAACTAAACGAAGACAGACTCACAGAGGATGATGCCTATCCAGCTATGCCGCATAACGAGTATGGATGGGAGAAACTCTACTCCGAGCGACTTATATCTACTCTTGGAAGACACTCCGACACGGATGTTAAAATTGCAAGGTTTCAAAACTGCTACGGTCCCTACGGAACTTGGGAAGGGGGGAGAGAAAAAGCTCCCGCTGCCCTCTCTCGTAAAGTAGCAGAGACAGACAATGGCAAGATTGAAGTGTGGGGAGACGGCACCGCAATAAGAAATTTTATTTATGTTGATGATATGGTAGATGCTATTTATATGCTCACCCAGTCTACTATGGAAGGTCCTGTTAACATTGGTACGGATGAACTTATCACAGTCAATGGTCTTGTAGATTTGTTGGGCGATATCTCTGGAAAGAGTATCGAGCCAATACACGTGGATGGACCTGTGGGAGTTATAGGAAGGTACGAAACTTTCGACAGAATCACTTCGCTAGGATGGACTCCAAAATATTCTATGCGGGAAGGTTTAGAAATCACTTACAGATGGATAGCTGAGCAAGTTAGAGAAAGTGAGATGAAAAGTTCGATTACTGCCCCTTTCTTTTGAATTTTTAGTCTATAATAAGGTATGGACAGTCTAATAAAAGATATATGTAGAGAATTAGAAGGAGCTTCCATGCTCTCTGAGGAGAGCCAGATCTTTGGGTTTGTGGATTCCGGGTCTTATGCTTTGAACAAGGTTATTTCCGGCGATTACATGGGAGGTTATCCGATAGGTTCAATTACAGAAATCTATGGAGAAAGCAGTACCGCTAAGACGGTGTTTTTGACTCATGCTTTTATAGGTGCTCAAGCTAAAGGATACTACACTGTTATGGTAGACAATGAGCATGCTTACTCTCCTTCTTTTGCCGAGAAACTTGGCATAGACTCGACGAGATTAATATACTCGCAGCCAGAGTCATTGGAAGGTTGTTTTGGCTTCATTGAGAATTCCATTCTAGCCATTAGAGCTAAGGATGCCAACACTCCAATCCTGATTGGGTATGATTCCATCGGAACATCTCCAACCAAAAAAGAGATGGAGGAAGACTTTGGAAAAAATTCCGAGATGGGAGGTGCTCTCAGAGCTAAAGTTGCTGGACAGTGCTTGCGCAGAGTAAACCCATTATTGAGGAAACACAAAGCTGGTCTTCTCATTGTAAACCAAGTTAGAAGTAAGATAGGTATAATGTTTGGTGATCCAAGAACTCGTGCAGGTGGTGGCAAGGCTCTTCTGTATTACTGCGGAACATCCCTGGAAACCGCATCTGGAAAATCTGATGTCATTTATGATAAGCTCAAAAATCCCTTGGGAATAACAGGTCATATAAAGGCTGTAAAGAATAAAATAACTAAGCCATTCCAGGAGTGTAATTTTCAACTATTATATGATGATGGTCTTACCAAGGAATATGGTTTAACTTCGGCATTCGTAAAGGATGGGAGAGCCTCATCACCATCAAAAGGATGGTATTCTTTGGATGGGAAAACTAAACACCGCTCTTCTGACTTGGACTGTGTAATAGCTGAAAAATTAGAAAAAAATGGAATTACTTGCTAATGTATTGTGTTTGTTGGTTTTCGGGCCTCCAGCTTTATATGTTATTTTAGCTGTCATTAATTTTTTTCTTACTGATTTTGTTCCTCAGTCACATGAAAAAGAAAGTAGTAAGGGAGATGGTCTTCCACCACTAGCTCCATCTGACTCATATAAAATAGAAGATAACTTAGGATTTTGATGTGGTGCTGTGGGGAGTAACTGGAATCGCCAACGTAAGAGCATATTTTACCTCTACTTATAACGTGGTGGCACGTTTCATCAGAGACACAGAGAAAGATGACAAAAGGGATGTTTTCATGCACATATGTTCTACTTCTTCGAAGGAAACGGCAGAGAGAAAGGCTAAGAAAGCTTTAAAAGAACATGCCAACGTGGAAATTATTGAATATAAACCTCCCATCGAGGGATGCGAATAGTATATAATATAGATATATTATGGATCTATTTCGCAATCATGAGACTCCTCTTTCCAAGAGATTGGATAGGGGGCATATTGAAGACTCCGAGTTTAAAGCATTTGTAGAAAAGGAGTTACGGACCAATCGTGGAAGATTTTTTGGCTATAGTGATGAGGCTGCAATTCAAGTTCTTAGAGAGGAATTTTCTGTATACAAGCATGCCACACCCTCCAAGAAAGGAGAAACAGAAGCTAAAAAATCTAAAATCCCTTCCTTCAAGAGTATCAGTATAGCTCTGAACACAGGGGATTATGGGTTGATTTTTACCACCCCTCAGTCAGATAGGATTTATGTTATAACTCGTGGGACGTGGGGTGGTAAATCAAAGGATAAAGTTGTAAAAGGTTTCGACTTGGGCACGCCCATGGATAAGATTAAGAAGTTTTCCAAGAGAACTAAGGTTAAGCATGGGGGCACCTCTTCACAAAGTCTCCCAGCTGAAGAGAGAACTCCCTCTATGAGGAAATAGATATGAATATTCAAAGAAGAAGATTACTAGAGAATCAATTTAATAAATTTAAGAGACAGGGAAAAGCGCCTAACGTTGTAGACCATAAAATCCAAGCACAGTACGCTGAGTGGCTAAGAAATAATGGAGGAGTGGATCTCCTGATGGAACAGAAACCTGACGCAAAGAGAAACGCCAAAGTAGAGAGCAAAACGGCCAAGAAAAAAGCTTCCAAGAAAAAAGGACTTTTCGGCTGATGGTTTCTAAATACATGCCCAAGAGACATTTCTTTTCTTCCCAGAGAATACAGCTCACTGGAAAAGAAATTATAAAGGAGTGCATGGAGGATCGTGAGAGAGCATTAGCAGCTTTCAAGTATTTTAAGGATAGGGTGGATTCCGATCCTGCTGATGATAAATCTAAATCTGAAATGGTTAAGTGTTTAGAGCTTTCTATGGGTGCTAACGATAAGAAGGTAAAACTTTTGGATCTGATGGTAAAACTTGCTATGCACAGAGACAAAATAAATCCTAAGAGTTCTAAAGGGGACTTGGTTGGGGAGCTTACTTTCGAAGATTTTACAAACGTCACGAAAGAAACTAAATAAAAGTACTTTGATATGACTGCCATGAAAGGTGATCATTATATTGTATATTCTCAGCTTTTAGATTGCTTTCTAAAAGTGCGAAAGTTCGAAAACGAGGAGCTTGAATCAATTTTTAAGATTCTCGATACAAAGATTTCTAACCCATCATTTAAAATTTCTGATTTTTATGAGTTTGTTGTTGGCAAAAGTGTTGTAAACTATAAAGAGCTACAGAAATCTCATGGAAGTTCTTCAGTCTTTATGGAGTCTTTGTATGAGGGGGTTACGGAAGCTTATCCCATGTTAACTGCGGAGTTTGCTTGTAAACATTTTAATAATATCGAGGTAGAGAAAAAACAAATTTCTCCTAAAAAATCCTATGATATGAAAGATCTCCTCAAGATAAAAAAGGGAATCGAATCTGAACTCATAGGGCAGAAAGAAGCCGTAAGCGCCGTCTTTGATACATTTAAACTTATTAATTCTGGGTTTGAATCGTTTTCTTCCATGTTCTTCATAGGTCCTACTGGAGTTGGGAAAACAGAGCTGGGAAAACTTATTGCAAAACACTATCTAAAGGATGATAATCGCCTGTTGAAAATTAATTGCGGGGAGTATTCTAACCAACATGAATACGCTAAATTAATAGGAAGCCCACCCGGGTACGTAGGCTATAACGAAAAAGGAATTTTGTCTGACAAAGCTGCCGAATCTTCGCGGTGGGTTATTTTGTTTGATGAAATAGAGAAGGCTAGTGATAAATTACATAATCTGTTGTTAGGGCTTTTAGATGACGGAACATTATTTGATAGTCATGGTGTGATGCTTGATTTTAGGGATTCTTTGTTTGTATTTACGAGTAATGTAGGGCTTAGAGACGTGGTTGGTAAAAAACTCGTGGGCTTCAATCACCAGATCGTTAGTTACGAAGAGGTGCGAGAAAATATAAGTGATTCTTTCAAGAGTGAGTTTGCCCCGGAGTTTATCAATCGCATAGATAACGTGATATTTTTCAATGCTTTGAAAGAGAAAGAAGTTGAGAAGATAATTCGTCTCAACCTTAAAAATCTCCCATTAAAGACTACAAAAAGACTTGTTAGTTATATACTTGAAGGTGGGTATTCCGCAGAGTATGGTGCACGTAATATCAAAAGGTTTATAAAACAAAATGTTACCTTGAAGATCGCTGATAGGATTCTTGAGGGGGATGATAAGACTTTGTTTAAAGCGACATTTTTTAAGGGTGATTTACAAATTTCTTGAACATAAGCGAAATTGTAGACTTTAATTAGAAAGGAGTTTATGTTATGAAAGCTGTTATTTTGGCTGGGGGTCTAGGTAGTCGTTTGTCTCCGCTGACAAGAGCGACCAATAAGCACCTGTTACCTGTTTATGATAAGCCGATGGTGTATTATCCTATACAACTCATGGTAGACGCAGGCATACGTGATATTATGATTGTAACTGGTGGGGCGCATGCGGGTGATTTTATCCGTGTCCTTAGGAACGGTGAGGACTTTGGACTCAGCAAATTGCATTACGCGTACCAGGATGGGGAGTCTGGAATTGCGGATGCACTATCAATGGCTGAGACTTTTGTAGGATCAGACAAGTGCGCAGTCGTTCTGGGTGATAATATAATTTCTGAGGACATCTCTAAGCACGTTAGGGAATTCGAGAACTCCTCGGGAGCTAGAATATTTACTAAGACGGTGGAAGACCCTGAAAGATTCGGGGTTGTCTCGTATGTATCCGGAACTGATGTGGTGGAAGATATTGTGGAGAAACCGGAGGTCCCTCCCTCCACAGATGCCGTCATAGGCTTGTATTTTTATGATAGCACCGTATTCAGTAAGATTAAGGGATTAACTCCTTCTGCGAGGGGGGAACTGGAAGTTACCGACATAAACAAGAAATACCTCATGGAAGGGAAGTTGGCTGTACATAGAATACTTGGGACCTGGATAGACTGTGGAACATTTGAATCTCTTGCCAAAGCAACTAGCAAATTCCACCTGGACTCACAGTCTATTTGAAATATGAATCTAAAAAATAAGAAGATATTGTTACTTGGTGGGAAAGGATCTCTGGGCACTGAGTTCACCTCTATTCTAAAAGCTGCAGGAGCCAGAGTTACAGCCCCAACCAAGAGGGAGCTAGATGTTTCGGACATATTAGCAGTTGTTGAAAGCGTAGAAGAACAGGAGTATGATCTGGTTATTCACTGCGCAGCATGGACGGATGTACCCAAGTGTGAAATTAAAAAATATCATAAGCAGGTTATTGAGACCAATATCTTAGGATGTTCCAACATCGCATACGCTACTGGAGAAAGGAATTCCGTAAAAACTGTTTATATCTCTACAGACTATGTGTATGCGTGTGTTAGTGGATCCTACACGGAGAAGCACGCCACTGCCCCGAAAACTTTTTATGGTTTCTCCAAGTTGGCTGGAGAGTCTTTTTTCGACTTAAAGAAGGATTTAATAGTACGTACCAGCTTCGCAAAAAGAGGGACATGGGGTCCTGGAAGGAATCAATATTCTGTGGCTTTCACCGATTCTTATACAACAAAAGACTGGGTAGATATTGTTGCCCCTTTGATAATAGACGCTGTCTGTCAAGAAAAAACAGGAATAATCAACGTAGGAACTACCCGCAAAAGTATCTATGAATTGGCTGCGCAAGAGTATCCCGAAGTGATTCCATCCTCCATAACAGATGCTAAAGTTGCGTATGAATATCCGAAGGATTCTTCCCTAGAATCGTCTATATAACGTATGAGGGAAGCTTCGTAGAAAATGTCTGATTCTGTAATCAATGTGTCGGGATCCGATCAAGCATACGCCGTTGATGCTATCAGACCAGGTGCAGGGACCGGTGATTACAGACAGGTAATTTGTGTAGGGGACTTCACTAACTCGGGAATAGAGGGCTCAGTAGCTTCTGTATCCACAAGTGCATTGTGCGTATCCGCCGTGGGTGAGAAGGAAAACGCCAATACAATGAGCTATGCAAGCTGGTCATTCAGTGGCGCCGGAGGCGCTCCTACCAGTAACTCAGTTATAATAGCTGCTCCAGGAGCCAATAAAGCGCTGCTTATTCAGGGATACCAAACAAATCTTGTTGGCGCTGCTGCTGCCACTGATGGGTATGCCGTGTTGAGTGATGGGGATGACTCCGCCACCGGCAGGATATATGTTGCGGCTGTCGCGGCTGAGACAACTATAAATCACTCAGTGACGTTGAAATACCCCATCCAGCTTACTACTAATACAGCTTTAAAAGCAACCACTACTGAAGCTGCCAACCACATTACGTTTTTTGGTACCGTTTTTTATACTACAGTCGATGTCTAATACAAAAGATAAAAAAATAAGTTATTTCGCTATGGTTGTACCTGTGGCTCTTTCTCTGCTAGCAATAGCCGTGTCCGCTGGTTACGCTAATGCCAGGATAGATGAGGCCTTTACACGTATTAGCAGACAGGAAGAGTCCCTGTACCCGGCTCTTGATAATCTTTTGCGTGATGTTAACGAAATTAAAATTAAGGTAGCTGAAACTGCTCGTGATGTGCAGTGGTTAAAGGAGCAACAAATTGATAATGGTAAGTAAACTTGTACCTCTAATTTTGTTGTTGTTAGTGGCGTTAGCAAGTGTCCACATAGATTCTGATAAGGTACGCTATGGTAACATAAATTCTTTTGACGCAAGCCGCAATGATAGAGTTGCGGTTGTTGATAGCAAAGAGGTTTACCTACACATACCAGCGTACCTACAAATTATTAGAGAGGGGGTGGAAAAGGGATCTGCCAGGTACGCTCAATTGATGGTGAGAGCTACTAACGATTATAAAAGAGTTTTGAGCAAGATTGGAAGATCCAGGTATGTTTTGATTGTGGAGAAAGGTGGGATTACGGATTATCCAACCACTGATGCTACAGAATTGTGCATAAAAGCACTATAATGTAATAGGGGAGCGTAGCTCAGTTTGGTTAGAGCATTCGCCTTATATGCGAACGGTCTCAGGTTCAAATCCTGGCGCTCCTACCACTAGATAATAGTATGCAGATGAACCTAGAACTTTCGGGAAGAGCCATAAAGGAGCTAAAATATCTCTTGATGTTAAAAGAGTTAGATGGCGACTTTGGCGTACGCATAGGCGTTAAGGGTGGGGGGTGTTCCGGATATACTTACAACTTAGAATTTGGACGCCGACACAAAGGAGATATAGAAATGAAACAAGATGGTATTCGCATCTTTACTGACCCTAAATCCGTCTTATACATAAATGGAACTACACTTAACTACACTGACGGTCTTCAAGGCAAAGGTTTTCATTTTGATAATCCGAATGCCACTAGTACCTGTGGGTGTGGGGAGTCTTTCAGCGTATGACATTTGTAATCCAAGAAGCGTGTGTAGGAGTTAAGGATTCTGCCTGTGTACAGGTGTGTCCTGTAGAGTGTATTTATGAGGTGAAACCACAGGAGAAGTACAAAAACCTTCCCATGTTCATTCACGCTGAAGAATGTATTGATTGTTTTGCTTGTGAACCAGAGTGTCCTGTGGATGCCATCAGAGCTGAGGACGAGGCAGAAGAACCTTGGATAACAATCAACGCACAATTATCGGAGGTGCAAGATGGCGTATAGCGATAAAGTTATGGATCATTACCAAAACCCAAGAAACGTAGGTTCTCTGGACAAGGACGATGCAAATGTAGGCACAGGTATTGTAGGCGCTCCTGAATGCGGTGATGTTATGAAGCTACAAATTAAAGTTGAGGGTGACACGATTGTAGACGCAAAGTTCAAAACTTTTGGTTGTGGCAGTGCAATTGCTTCTTCTAGCTTAGCTACTGAGTGGCTCAAGAATAAAACTCTTGAAGAAGCTACGAAGATAAGGAATTGCGATATCGCGCAGGAGTTGGCTCTCCCTCCAGTAAAGATCCATTGCTCGGTTCTAGCAGAAGACGCTATCAAGAACGCTATTCAAGACTACCAAGACAAGTAGACACTAGCACCCGTAGCTCAATTGGATAGAGCAACAGACTTCTAATCTGTAGGTTTCAGGTTCGACTCCTGACGGGTGTACCATCAGGAAGACTACTTGTCACCATTTCTTGTGGAAGTCTCAACAACGTTGTCTCCCTGCCTAATAACAACATCATCAGGACGAATGCTTAGGCTCGTGGGTTGCTTCTCTTGCGCTTGTTTTAGCATAGCTACCATCTCACTCTGCCCGCGTTCAAAGGAAGTTATTAGCTCCACCTGTTGTGTCTGAGAAGCGTCTATAAGGGCTTTCTGAGACCTCTCTGAGGACTCCACCATCTTTTCATGTTCCTGTTGGCATATCTCAGAATTTTTCTCCGCGATATCGTACATGAGCTCAATAGGATCTTTCTGTTCTTTTGTCTCAACGATCCCCTTTAGAATGGTGGAAAGGTTGGTTACTACTAGAGTGATAAGACCAGCAACTACAGCTACAGATTCAGCTGGTAGAACTGTTACAGACCCGATGAAAGCCAGCACTAAGATAAGGAGATAGATTGCACCTGCTTTTGCTAGGTGCTTACCTGCTACTTCTTTAGAGGACTCGTGTGCAACAATCTCTTGAACTCGCAGTCTACCTCTCGTGGTTTCTATAGCGATAGCTTCTTTAGTATTTGTTGCTACGTTTAAAGTTTCAGGTGTTGTCATGTCTACAGCTTTTATTTTATTTTTCCGTAACTCGTCTATAATTTTTTTTCCGTCTTCGCTCATTTTTCCTACCCCCTACTACTAATTATCATAGTATCCAGCGCGATCCCTTGCCTTAAATTCGTCGTCAGCTTTCTCTATCTTACTTCTAGTGTCTGGCTTCACTGGTGGCCCCATGTGACGTGGCCTAGTCTCTTTAGCCTTCTTTTTGCTAGATTTTATTCTCTTCCAGGATGTCTTTTTACGCGCCTTCCCTTCAGCCTCCTTACGTCCTAGTCGGCCAGCGATGCGTACGGCCTCTTTTTGAGCCCTATCTCTTTCCGCTCTTGCCTTGGCGATTCTCTTAGTTTGGGTTTGGACGTTTTCACCTGGACGATTCCAATCGAATTCTTGGGCTAAAGCCTTGGCGCCTTTTTTAGTAAAATGCTTTTCTTTTCTTTTGAGTCTTTTCATGCCCCCTGACCCTTCACAGAGAGAAGATAACCACTCGCAAGTCTTAGTAATTTCTTGGATATGATTCATGTAATATTATATAGTGTTTTCTTTTAAAAATACCGGGTATTGGTCTATAATAAGTAGGATAACAAGTCATTTGCTATCCATTCAAAATAAACAAAAATTAAGAATTTAGTATTATGGACGAACAAGAAAAAATGATTGAGACTATTAAAAAGGTTTTAGCGGTGCTAGAAGAATCTTACCCGGGTGTTTTTCGGGAAGATGGATATACTCTCCAGAGTACACAGCTTATGGGGATGTTACAACATATCCTTCAAGGCAACCCCACCCCGCAACTTCAACCTCAGTAGTGGTATTTCAGAGGATATGGGGGAGTGAAGTATCCTCCCCCTTTTTCTCATTTTCATAAAAGTCAAAGCAAGTGATTTCTAGAAAAGTCAAAGCAGTCGTTTTTTATAAAAGTCAAAGCAATGAAATACAGTATCTATAAATCGTTTCATGGGATGTTAACTTTAACTTCCATGGTTTGTGTGATTGGAATGTGTTGGGTTTCTTTTGAGACATGGTGGAGTAAAATTTTTATATGGAGTGTGTTATCCTCCGCCCTTGTGGATACTCTCTCGCCTAGAGAGTCCACAAATAAACACAGTAAAAAATGATGAGTGTAAAAAAGTCAAAAGGAGAAGCCGCCAGTTCGATGTCTGTTTTCGGTTTGTGGGTAAAAAGAGCCGGAAGGGGAGATTCTAAAGGGGATGAAACTCTCCTCTCAGTTTATAAAAGCCGGAAGGATGCCGATTTTATCGCTAATCTCCTGGTTTCCGAAGGAAAACACACCTTCCCCGAATTTAATCTCTCTGAGAAAGATGAATTATTTGTGAAGGAAATTCCAGCGTTTGTTTCCTTTGGTAAAGAACTGCCGTCTGAAGCCGAAACTATTTCCAGGCTTGAAGGGGAGTTAGACAAGATTTTGGAAAGCCTTTGCGTCCCGCCTGATGAGTGATTTTTGTTGTCTCAACAACGCCTTGTTATTGAGAAATTTCAGCCAAAAACACGCATACACCTAGACTGTTCCTGCCATTATAGCAGTATGATCTGCGAAAATAATTCCCAGATAGGTGGTTAAAATACCCTAAAATGGTGCTATGATATAGTGAAGGAGGGTTGAGTCGCAACTTACTTTTCGATTCACATTGAATTTATTTCAAAAAATCTTTTTATTGAACTTTGGAGAATTTTTTCAAAAGACTCTTCTCTCCTTTGTTTTCCAAGTTCAAAAAATAATTATGACCACTACTCACATCACCCCCAAAAGTTTCCGCTATCGGAACGGTTCTGAGTCTAACCGAATGGTTATGACTACCTCTCAAAATCAAAGCATTTTGCGAGGGTTCGATGTTTCAGACATGACTCCAAAGCAGATTGAGAATCTCGGAGAGAAATGGAATACAATCAAGAACCAGAACTGGTCGCTTACGGCAAAGGAATCTCACTTGTTGAAGAATTATCGCCCTTCGCAGGGTAGGTTCAAGACTTTCAAGATCAGCCGTATTCGTTACTTTCACGAAGGGAACTGATTTTTTAGATGTTCTTTTTATGGCTGGAGGCTCACGCTTCCAGCCAATTTTTTTGCCATTTTACCAAGTTTAGACTTGAATTGTTATCTGATTCTTGGTATAATGGTAGTGTCCTTTTGAGGAAACCACCATGTTCGTAATAAATAATACTAAAAAAGAAATGCTCACTACCCTAGTCGGGTGTGGAAAAAACTGTTTAATCACGGGTGCGACGGGAGCGGGGAAAACTACTCTCTGTTTCAATGTTGCCGAAGAATTGGAAATGAATCCAGTTGTTATCAACTGTGGCTCTACGCAAGATGCTCGTTCATCTTTGCTAGGGTATTTTACTTTGAAAGATGGCAATACTTCTTTTGAGGATGCCGATTTTCTTCGCGCGGTTCAAGAGCCAAATACTCTTATTGTTCTTGATGAATTGAGCCGAGGTTCTGATGATGCTTACAATATCATTTTTCCCATTCTCGATTTTAGACGGAATATCCGTGTTGATGAAAAAGAAGAGGGTAGAATGGTTGAGGTTCATCCCTCGGTTCGTTTTATCGCTACTGCGAATGTAGGTTTGGAGTATTCTTCAACGCGCACTATCGACAGGGCTTTGTGTGATCGTTTCCGTATTTTCAATCTTGAGTATCTCAGCGGAAAAGAATTAGGCAAATACATCACGCATACGGAAGGAGGAGAAGTTTCACGGGCGGCGAAGCCGTTGTTGAAAATTTATGATTATTCCCATCGTTTGTTCTCAGAAGGTAAAATCGCTATGAGGATCTCTACGAGAGCGATTTTGGAATCCTTGTGCCTCCTTACCAAATTTAAGATGAAAGATGTGGTGGATCATAGTATTCTTTCTATGTTTGAGCAGGACAGCACAAACATCGCAAGCGATTCTAACATCCTCCGAGAGTATGCCGATTCTTTGGGAATTTATAATGAAAATTGAAGAATTCTCCCCTCCCGATGAAGGGGTTGAGATCAAAGCAGAAATGATGGAGAGTTGGCTGAATGGGCGAACCATCTACTCTTTGAGTCCGAAAGTGATGTATGATATACAAACTATTTTGCGCCACTACAAGGATATTATTGTTCCTGGGGAAAATGTGAAGATCGACTATCCGAATGATGATAATGGTGCTAGGTGTTCTGTGGACAACAAGAAAGTTTATATCTCTACGGGGCATTTGGAGAAAGGGTATGTTGATGAAACGATTGGACACATGATTCACGAATTGAATCACATTAAAATGTCCGACAGCGAAAGGCAAACCTGGGCTACCTGTTATCTCATGCTCGAAAAGGTTTTGGACTCTCTCTTTGTTTTGGAAGATCCCGATGATTCGGAATCCGACTACATTTGTTTGAGGGAACTCGTTATGTGCGATCCCGCTATGTCTTTTGATAATTTATACTCCGAGGATTCGGAGGAGTTGAAGTATGGCAATTTTCTCCGAAAAGCATTGGCAGACATCGCTTTTTTGTTGAACGCTGTGGAGGATATTAGAATCGACACGCTATGCGCCTATAATCTAAAGAAGTATATTAACGCTGGTGATGTTCGTGTGTTTTCTGAATGGAATAAACGGTATGAAGAAGGAGAGTTCAACGATAATACTTTGATGAATATATGTTATCGTCTATTATTCCACCACAAGGATTTTATTCACGATCCTTGGATTTACAAAGTGTATGGTGATAAGGGGAAGATTGTTAATTCAACTCCCTCCCAATATACTCCGATAGTCCTTGAAACTTTCAAGGACGCTATCAAGGATCATGTTGAAAATCTGTGGGGGAATGTTGTTGAAATTCCACGATTTTCATTTGGTTCTACTGCGGGAGATATGTATTTAGGCGGGATGTCGGAGAGCGGTAATGCTACCCTTTCGGATATTGCCGGAGGCGACTCAAACATAATTGAAAGAGCGCAGTCGGATGTGGGAGAAATTAGATTTGCCGAAAGTGCTTTACGCGATCCCTCCCAAAAGAAGGACGGAGGGGCAGAATTTAGGATGGCACAAGAACAACATTCTAAACCAAGAATTATCGGCTCACCAATGATGGCGGCAATTCATTCTTTTCATAAAATTCAAGTCTATGAGACTAAGGAAAAACTCTCCGATAATTGGGGAGAAGGATCTCCCGAAGTAGATTACTCAGTCGTCGTTTACGACGCATTAAAATAAAAATATGGCTACATTTAAGTTTCAGAAGATTGAGCATATGCTCAAAGATTTTAAGTTATTCCCAGATGAGTCTCTTGCCGCTATAACGGACGAGGATTTGGATACCTATTCTGATGAGTATGATGTCTATAATTCGATAACGCAGGATGATATTCGCGAAAGACAGGTTGTCGCTACACGGGTTATTGACGATGTAAAGGAATTGTTCGGAGAATGGAGCAACGCTCACAAGTATTTTGAGAGAAATATCAGTAGAGGCGACGATTTGGTTTATGCTCACAGTAAAAAATATACGAGTCCTGGGATGGTTAGAAAAAAAGTTTTGGATGCGAGAGAAAAGTATACTCTAGTTTCGACTCCCACCGTGGGATTAGATGAATTCACTATGAATAACATAGACGGTTGTATTTCATATCTCTTGAGCAGAGGTTTTGAGTTTGGAAGAGATTTCAACGCACACAACGCAATAGATATTGCGCGTTGTGAAGGGAAGGACGATATTTTCAAGCAAATATATTCTGATGCCCAACGGCGATCGGTTCGCCAAGACGAGACGATGCCCAGGGACTATACTTTTGGATTTGATTCTAACGATAAATGTTTAAAATTTTGTGAAGATAATTCTGATCTGTCTAATATAAAAAACGGCAAAATTCTCGTAGACGACACTTGGTATGAGGTATCCGTAGATATTCGTAATTCTAAGCCCTCTCTGGTTCTCCAGAAAAAATGTAATTGACCCACGGCAATGAGAAATAAAACAGAAGAATTTATTTTTAAGGAAGAAAATATCTACCCAGATAGGAAGCCTCCCACATGGATGGTTTCCTATCGAGATAACTTGTATCGTAAGTTTGCCAGAAAGATTGGTTTGCTTTTGGAGTCCAAGATTCCGCGAGTTCAACATACGAATAAGGGTAGGCTAGACCCCAGAAGGGCTTATCGCTATGCGTTCAATGATAACATTTTCAAGTCTCATGAGCATATTCCATCCTCGGATACCACTTTTGTTATGTTGATTGACGGTTCTGGGAGTATGGATTGTGGCGTGAAGGAATTTGACTCCTTCCGTCTAAGCCGTCTGAATGTTGCTAATGCTGTGTGTTCTGCTTTTGGTAAGGCGGTTCATAATGTTGTAAAGGATAAAATAAAAATTGAGGTTTTTGTAAAATCTGCCCCCTGTGTAGAGTCTAAGAATTCTTTTATAGAGGGGCAATTCGTTACTCTCACAAGAGTTATGAGCAACGCTAAAGGTTTGGGATCAACTTGTCTTGGGGGAGCCACGGCTCCTCTCGATAGGGTTTTGGGCGTAGATACCTATTCCCCAGTTACGGACGGAGGTGGGCATGCTATGGGAAGCGCAACTGCTGAATATGCCGTTCTTCCCGGTCTTATGAAATGGATGAAAAAGAATGTGGTTACCAAAAACATTGTTGTCCTCAACTTGACGGATGGAGAAACCTATTGTGCCGTTGGGAGTAATAATTTTCAATTTCGCGGGGTGAACACCAAGGAGTTGAGAACAAAGTATTTGAGAGGTATCCCCAACACTACTTTGGTTATTGGTAAGGACAGAAACAGATCAGATTACGAGCAGGTGTATGGGGAGAATGTAATTTTTACTGACGAAGGGTTTGAGGAAAAACTCTTCACAACTTTAATGTCTTTGGTTCAATCTAGTTATGAATAAATTTAAGAGAAATTCACAAGTTTCCGTATGCGCGAAGTTACCCGCAAGCGGAGTTCTTCCACGGATTGTGTTACTGTCCACATGGCTAAGGTTATACACCTTCAAAGATCAGAAAAATGATTTGTTTGATAAACATATACATATTCTTTTTGACCGTAGAACTTCTAACCAATCGCGTCATGTGGTCGCATTCAGTAATGACCAATCCGCTGTGGTCAGAGAAAGAATCAACAAAGGAGACACGCCAGCATCAAAAGAACTTACTCTTGTCTCGAAGGGTTTTCTATTAGATTATGTGTATAGATACTTGGTTTCTTATAAAAAATATGTGGAAGATATAAACGCCAGCCCAAAAAATAGCGACGCGCGTAGCAACTCGTCGGTTTCGGAAAATCTAAATCCCATTCTTTGGATGGCTTTGGATCTCATAGAGTATATTCACGAATCACCGTGCGACATAATAGAATTGAGATTTTCAGGGAAAGATTACGAGGATGCCAAATCCCGAACCCATCACGAATACTATTACGGGAAACCCAAGTGGGACGAATCATGCTTCCCCGCCCTCTCTACTTCTTTTGAGAGGAACTCCTTTAGGAGTAGAATGAAGTCTCTGTATCACGGGAAACTGGATACGGATACATTAGCCAACCTCAGTCGGTTCGGTGATTTTTACAAAACCACTATGAATATCCCCCCCGATGTAGCCATGTGTGAATTCATGCGTGTTAGAGAGAGAGTTCTTGGAAATGGTTGATAAATACAGCATTACCTCAGAACAAATTGAGGAGATAAAAACCAAGTATGGTAATTTGATATATGCCATAGCATACAGGATCGGAGGTGATTCAATAGCCAATTCTTTTGAGGATTCTGTCCAGAATTTGTATATCGCGGCTATGGATGCTTGCGAAACATATAAGAGAAAGGTTGGCAGTCCTTTTCGTGATTTTTTTGGAAGCGACGAGTTTGATAAGTATATCAAATCTACGCTGTGGAATAAGAAAAATAATGTTGGGAGCAGGATTACCAAGAAAAGGAATATAACCTCTCATCTGTCCTTAGATGAGAACTTACTCGGAGATGAAAGTATGTATGAGGGAGCGGATGTTTCCTCTTTGAGTTTCGATGTCTCGCTTGAGGAGGAACATAAGCAAATTGTAGAACTAATTTTAGGGGATTACTCTTTGATTAAGCCTAACGGCGATGTAAACATTTCCAAGGCTTCTAGGCAACTGGGAATTGAAAAGAGGGAACTAAAGAACAGGCTTGAGAAATTGCGTTTTCATTTGAGGGATTACAGTGACGGACTATAATATGGGACACCCACTAACGGGGGAAGGATTGGATGAAAATAATGGATACGCTCCGTTTACATTCCACCTGAACTTGGACACAGAGCAAATTTATTGTATTCGTCAGGTGGCTGAGGATATAAGAGACTTTTTAAGTGATGCCCAATGCCGCGAAGTTATTGACGATCCATACCTTCCTAGCCAACAAAAAATTGACCACTACACACACATTTTAGAAAAATTAGAAGAAATTGTTAAGCAAGCAGATGAATCTTTTATTGGGAAATAACATGACCTACACAAAATACAAATCACACGGATCTTTCAGGCTCCAGCATCAGGCTAAATCCGCTCTGGACTCTCTTACTCTTACGCATCCAAATATCACTTTCCGACTCAAAACACGGACTTGGAGGGGCAGGGATAAGAAGAGATTTCAAATTCAGGAGATTATCAGAAAAGGATGTAAACGATGATGGACAAGATGCGGCGTGATAAGATGAGGAAACACTTAACTAAGGGAGAAATGAGGGATATTATGAGTAAAATTAAAAGCAAGAGGAGAAAGGAATGTGTGGTGATGTTCGCTTTGGTAGCGATCCTCACTACCACTCTCATGCTTGTGACGAGTTGCGGTGTCGGGAAAACTGTTTCGATGGGGGGTGGGCAACATCAGGAGGTTGAGGAACGAACAAAGAACTTTTTGCCAAGTGAATTTGTTTCCCAAATTTGGTGGGACGAAGGAGACATAGATTTTATTAACCAACAACTAGAGGGGACTGGGGTTACTGCTTTTGTTGTGGATAAAAACAATCTAGAACATCAGCGCAGGTATCGGAGACATCTTTCTGGTAACCTAAATCCACCCCCACTTAGCGGTTGGGATAAACACCGTCGGCATTTCTCTAAAAAAATAAATCCGACTGGTTGCCAATACTGTGTTACTTATTGGACTATCATCCCATGAAACAATCTCGTATTCCTTGTGAGTTCTGTGAGTTTGTGGGAAATACGGAAGCCCAGACAGATGACCACATTATCATTTTTGATAAATACCCTGTTACGGGGTATCATACTTTGGTTATCCCCAAGCGGCACATCTCTACTATTTCTGATTATAATTTTGCTGAATGGGTAGATTTACGGAAGGCAATAAAGAAGTCGCGAGACATTATTACTATGCTTTATGAGGGGCAAGAAGGTTGGATTGACTTTAACATTGGAGTAAATGACGGAGAACACGCAGGACAAACTATTAAACACGCACATTGGCATATCATCCCACGATGGAAAGGGGACGGTGGGTGGCCTTGTGGTGTAAGAAATGTTTTCCCTGCTGACGCAGATTATAGAAAAAAATTACCCCAAAACTAAAACTTTTATAAGTGACTCATAAGGAGAAAGAAATGAAACATTTAGAAATACTATTTATAATTTTTCTATTTTTCGTATTGCTTAGTTGTAGCAGTCATAAAAATAGAAACTGTCCTGTTTGCCCACAAAACGCAACGCTATGGACTCTACTCAATAAGGAAGAAGAAACAACGGTGTCTAACCATGTCGATTGTTTTGTAACACCAGAAACAGGTAAAACTTATTGGTGTTTTGAGCATGAAGTTAGCGTGGTGTGGCATTTCCCCCCACTAGGAACCCCCTTGGAAGAAGGAGAGAATAGCGGAGAGTGAAATGGTTAAAGCAACCAAAGGAACAGAAAGACCTCCTCCCTGGTGTATGGATTCTGGATTCCAGATTTTTTTTACATCTGATAGTAAATGGTTTGGATCTTCAACTGGATGGGTTCCTGTAAGTTCTTGTTATGGTTTGCCCTATAGTCGGAAAGGAACTGCCATTAACAAAGCAAGGAATATGGTATTGTCTCGTTGGCATAAGAAAGCCTCCGCTTTCGTGCTAGAGTTAAAATCCTCAATTGTAGTCTGGAGATCCTGGAAGGAAGAAGAATGACTACACCAAAAATGATTGAGTGTCCTATATGTAAAGGGAACGGTATTCAAGAAGAAAAACTAAAAGGTTTTAGAAGATACCCATGCTTCCTCTGTGATGGATCAAAAGAGATAATTTCCCAAACATGGTTAAATGAACGAATACAAGAAGAAGATGAAAAAAAATAGTATCGCCGAAAAACTTAGAGAACAGCAACGACATTACTATAATAGCCTATACACCCAGCAAGATAAACAAAAATACAAAAACTCTAAAGTAATGGGTTTATCATTACTATTAGTTGTATTCGTTACGACGCTGATTGTAATAATGGTATGACTCTGATATTAACTAAACGAGTGAACCATCCTCTTTAACGATAATTGTTATGATTAAATTCTTAAATAAAGTGGTTAAGTTGTTTGAAACCAACAGCCCGTTTACATCATCCGAAGTTCTGTTTATGTTCGGTTTTGCTTTGCTTTTGTTTAGCCTGATGGTATAAAACATCCTTAAAAACTGACCCGCTTTAGGGTAGTTTTGGCACACGATTCTTTAGGTAGGGTCGTGTGTTTTTTATTTTATGTTATGGTTTACCATAAGGATTTGTAGTAAATCACCATAAGTCTTACACATCTCTTATTTTTCTTTTTTTCTCTATACTTTCTTTTTGTAGAAAAAAAGAAAAAATAACATGAAAAAAAGGAAAAAAGAAAGGGAATTCCCCCACGCAAGATGCGAATTTTGCTTTTATTTTTTTTTCTTTCATAGTAAAAAAGTCAAAGCAAGGTATAAAAAAAAATAGCCCACCCTAACAACAAAGTTAGAGCAGGCACAAGATGTAGTATATGTAGGTAATTATTTACGGGGTTTTATAGAAACACACCACAAGATGTAGTGTTACCCCCGAAAAAGTCAAA
>Ga0208684_1000201_pt1 | contig 54745 bp, 63 predicted proteins | sample MalvireepMed_b05_FD_184245 | JGI IMG/M metagenome (GOLD analysis project Ga0208684, IMG submission 184245) | Marine viral communities from the Global Malaspina Expedition - Malaspina viral metaG DeepMed_b05 (SPAdes) (version 2) | ecosystem: Environmental > Aquatic > Marine > Oceanic | place... | reverse complement strand
GCTGTCTTAGCTTTGCTACTACCGATAAGAACCATAAACTAAACTCTGCTCCGTCTTTCCAGACATCCCACATCCCTTCGGCGGACTCATCTATCTTTAAGTTAGGCTCGTTATGTACCTCAAAGTGCCTAACTCCCGCCTTGTACCACTTCAGTGCGTCTTCTGCTATAAGGTTGACAAACTGTTGTGGACGACGGAAGTGTTTATTTACTTTAGCAAACAATCTAATTAGTATAAACATATCAGGGTTGATGTCTTTGAGTACCTTTACCGTATCAGCACTCTCGTTTGACAAACCCTTGTATGCTTCGATTTTGCCCTCTTTAATCATTTCTGTTGTTTCGGGCAATATAGGATTGCCCCAGCTCCCATCTGCACTGCCATGAAGCCCCACAAGTGCCTTTGTTTGCCCCGTAGGAGGCTCAGGTGGCTTGGGAGCTACGATTGTGTCATTTACTACCTTAATTCCTTGATAATGCTCCTCAAACCAATCCTCTATGTCTGGTGGATGGTTGCCATGTAGTATTACTACCCGTTCTGCTAAATCGCCAATACCAGCATCGTCATAGGAAAAACCAATAGTGCCTCGCTCCTCATAAGCCTCGCGTGCAACTGAGACAAAATCATCTATCGAGCTATCTGGTGATAACAAATGGTATGTGCGTTTATATTGTGTTCTAGGCTGACCTCTGCTCATGATAGCCACCATAGGATGAATGCTGGATGCTCTGGATGAAAGCAGCTTAGCCTCTGCCTTGCGCCTTCGGGTGAGCGCAGATAACTTCTTACCCCCTGCATGGTCATACCGTAGGAGCTCTTTTGCGGCTTTTCGTATCTTGCCTTTGTTATATAAACGGAGAATGTCTTTAATGCCTGTAACGCCAAGGTTATAAGATGCAGATAATAGTGCTGTAGTTTGGTTTGGAGTGGGTTGAATTTCGAGTGCTGCCTCGAGGTTCTTTGCGTACTTACGGAGATTGCTACCCAAAGCTTTGTGAGCTGCTTCCTGAGTGATAGTTTGTCCTTCATAACTGATAGTGCCATATCCAATTGACCATTGGTGATAGTCCCAATAAGCAGTTGGCGCAAAGCCCTCCCACTGTTTAATGAAGTTGATAGTCTCATTGGTTATCTCTAGTTTAGGCACAGCCTAAGCCCCACATCCTGCGCTTCCACATCCTGTACTTGTTGTGGTACGAAATGAATGTCCACATCCGCAGCTAGCTACTGCTTGTGGGTTGTCAATACTAAAGCCACCACCCATTAAAGTGTCCTTATAATCAATCTCAGAGCCATCCATATACATCATCGAAGTTGGGTCTATAAAAACTTTGACTCCATCGTGATTGAATACAGTGTCTAGCTCTCGTTCGTCAGCTTCGATTTTCATACCATACTGCATACCAGAGCATCCACCACCCGATACAAATACACGTAGACCGTGGTCGGGTATTTTACGGTCGGATAACATATTAGTAATATGTTTATGAGCTGCGTTAGTCAGTGTTATCTGTTCCATTTCGTTTGACCTGTTTTGCCTCTGGAAAGTGAATGGTAGTATCACTGCAGTCCATTTGAAAGCCACAATTTGGACAATTCAATCTACACATATTTGCTTTCATAGTGTATCCACAGACATCACAACCTACTACTATCTCGTATTTCTCGCTTACTCGTTGCCTGCTTTGCGCCAATCCTGCCATGTCTCATGTATATCTTCACGTAACATATCGCACAATTCTCCCTGACGACCTTGTTCAACCGGTCCAAACATTGCATCGGTGAGGAAGCATAAGTGCTGTTCGTTGTACTCAGCTACTAAACTTAGCCTACGTATTTGTACAATACTATATACACACCATAATAGCATAGCCAATATAGCGACTACTAAACCGTAGTCCAGCATACTTATAGCAGGCTTGTTCACTTCTTTTTCTTCTTACCTTTCTTCTTGTAGCTTCTCATCAGGCTGGCTCCTCTGGGAACTCCACATCGTCAGCATTATCAAAATCTTGTGGTATATCTCTGAGTGATTGTCGGTATGCTTCCCAATCTGATTTGTCTTCCATAGGATAGTCAGGCATTAGATATGCGTCACTATCTATTAGTAGTGCATTACGTTTCCTACGCACCTCCAGCCAGTCAAAGTCATCTTGAGCCTGTACTAAATCTGCCTCCAAACTAGCTTCGCTTGGTATACTGTACTGGTCATCATGGATAACAATATTCTCATACACTTTATCTTTGCTGTCTGACCAGCCGAACCATTGCCCTTTGTGGAGCTTTACTAATACATCTTCAATGTGGTCTGGTCTGCCTAAATCGTCCATTATGTATCTCCTAATCTAATAAATGTCATGCTCGTATAGTTATAGCCTGTGTTGCCTTTGACTGTTGCATTATCGTCCTGAGTCTTGACATGAAACCTAACCTTATGGGTAGTAGTGTTTTGACAATCAACCACATAGTCTGTAAAAATATTCGCATATTGTTGTCCTGAACCCCCATATACACCGCTTCTGCCATATGTTAGTGTACCGTAAGATGAATTGTCATTTGTGCCAAATATCTGCGCATCGGTATATGTAGAGGTACTGTCGTAATAATACGTAACTAAAAAGTTCACGTACCAAAAACCAGTCGCTGGAAATGTAAAGATACCACTACTCTCCGACATACTAGCACCGAGTGTACCAAACGGTCCATCTGAAGGCGCATCCACTTGTTCTAGGTTGCTTGCTATTGGCGCAGCATCGCCATCAAAGTTTGTGGTCAATCGCCATTGGCTGGCATGGGTAATGCCACCACCTGCTGCTGCTTCAAATGCTGGGGGTGCTCCTGCTCCTGCGGAAGTAAGCACTTCTCCATCACTACCAGTAGCGATAGCTACTGGATTACCACTGGCATCAAACGAGATGATGTTTCCATCTGTACCACCAGCCAGCTTTGCTAAAGTAATCTGGTCATCTAGAATGTCAGCAGTTTCTACAGGTAAAGCTGACCTATTGGGGTCGCCGCCTATGTATGGCATTATGTGTCTCCTAACTTAAGAAAGTTAAAGTAAGTTATATTCTGCGAAGTAGAACCTTTTGTGGTTGCATTGGTGTCTTGATGTGTAACACTAAATTTAACTTTGACATTACTGGTGTTTGTGACATCCAGTATCTTAGCCGACTGTGCCTGTGCAAAATAATTAGAACTACCATCCTGACCATGCTTACCATCAGTAGCGGTATCCCAGTTACTACCACCATCTGTCGTGGTTTTTATCATAATGATATGCCACTGCAATCCAGAAGTATAATAGTATTGGCATACTGCTTCCACTAGCCAATAGCCAGTAGAAGGAAAAGTAAATACTCCACTACTTTGAGTCATAGCTGAACCCAAACTACCACTGCCGTAGGTATCATCTACCTCTAAGTTAGAAGCTATTGGGTCAGCAGCACCATCAAAGTCCGTAGTCAATCTCCACGTGCTGGCTGCGCCAAGACCTCCACCTGCTCCTGCAATAAGATTGTCAACTGTAACTGCTTTCAGTACGCCTGCATCTGACAATAAGAGTTCGTCACTACCAGCAGGTTGCGCACCAATATTGGTATAGCCAGCAGGGTCAAGAAGTTTATCGACAGTGATAGCTTTCAATACACCAGCATCAGAGATAAGCAACTCATCTGTTTCTGCTGGAGCTGCCCCTATATTAGTATAAGCAGCTATGTCTTTTTGACCGGGTGCATTACCTATATATCCCATTAGTCCTCCTATGTGCTGATTGCGTCAACGTAAGATACCCACACGTTGAGACTATTGGCTGTGTTACATACAGCTTTCAATACATCACCACTTTGCAATATTATCTTAGCTCCACCATCTATCAGTTCTAAGCTAGAACCGTAGGGGATGTTAGCATTCTTTATAATATAGCTGTCAGCACTACCACCTGAAGCACTTGATGTAATATATACATCTGCCGTAATAGCTGCTGATGCGTGAATGTTAGCCAAGCGAATACCCACGATTGCATCATCGCTATTGCTTGTCATAATTGTTCTGGCAGTATCACCTATGGCTACATCGCCACTACTGTCGGATGCTACTGCTCTTTCAAAGTCTTGTGCCATAATGTCCTCACTTGTTCCACTTCTTTAGTGGACAGTCGCTCCATTGCATTGATGTTTTAGTTTTGATGGCGCATCTGCATTCTCTACACCAACTAATACCGCCAGTTACTGCGTAGCGGTCACACGCTTCGCATATTCCACGCCTACGGTCACGCTCTTCTTCACTCGCTAAACCTAATGTTATACCCATTATAACGCAATCGCCATAGCTACGCTGAAACCTGCTGTTGCACAGCTACCACATGTGTCAGCTGCTAATGATATGCTCCCATCTCCATTAGTTATTGTCATACCACTACCGGCAGTTAGTGTTCCTACTGCAGGACCACTTGTTCCACCTATCAATAGCTCTCCACTTGCATCCATTGCTACTGCAGCTACTGTATCTGTGCCACTATCCTGCGTAATAAGCACAGCTTTGTCAGCTAAAGAGGTAGCATTAGTACCACCGTTAGCTACTGGCAATGTACCACTTACATCAGCCGTGAGTGATGCGTCACCTACTGACCAAGTACCGCTATCTACTCTCGCTACACCCGTACTGCTGGAGGTATCAATATTCGTACCCCCATATGCCGCAGCTACTCTAGTGCCTTGCCATACTCCGGTACCTACCGTACCAACAGTAGCCAGTGAACTAGCCGAAGTGATGCTGTTCTGCGCAGCCGTAGTGATTGTGCCTTCGATATTACCGAAGATAACATTACCGGCTGAACCAGATGTGACCTCGCTAGATATACTAGCGTCTGGTATAAACGTCAGCTTGGATGCGCTATCATCGTACCCAAAGAAACCTATCTTAGCTGCACTACCGTTGTGCCAACGGAATGCAACCCCACGGTCTTTGTTATCATCACTTCCGGGCGCTGAATCACCACCCACCATTATAAGTGGGTCATCTACTGTTAGTGTGGTGCTGTTCACGGTAGTAGTGGTGCCATCTACCTGTAAAGGACCATTCACTATTATCGAACCTGTGCCGTTAGGTGTCAGCGTAAGGTCACCATTACTGTTGGTAACACTAATAGTGTTACCATCTGCTTTCAAATTATCTACTCGTAGGTCTGTAACCGCAGAGTTAGTACCGATAGTTACTCCATCAATAGCACCACCGTCAATATTTACTGCATCTGCTGCCTGAGTAGAGATAGAACCGACACCAATACTGGTACGTAATGTTGCACCACTCTCTGCTACAGGGTCAGTCGTGCCGTCACCGACAATCATTTCGCCATCAGACAAGACAGCCATAGCAGTTACTGCACTAGTTCCGCTTCCTAATAGGACACCACCATCAGTCAAGCTGGTAGCACCAGTACCACCTTTAGATACTGCTACGGTCTTGAGATTACCATCATTCTCCAAAGCTACTGCTAGTCTGGTCTTTACGTCCGTGACTGAGCCAGCAGGGTCAGTGCCTAGTTCTGTCTGGGTTTTTATAATGGCATCCCGTACTAAGTTTGCCCACTGTGCGACCGGTGGGGTATAAATAATAGCACCGGCAGTATGAGCAGCAGCTGTCGTGCCTCCTCTGGCACGTACCACAGTAAAGGTTGCACTACTGATTGAGTCTACCCACATTATCTCGCTATCTATTAGTATCCAGTTATTAGCTGAAAAACCAGAGATAGTTGCGGTAGCTACTACCGAGGTAACACTACTGTTAATATCAGCGTTGAGCGCAAACGTCTTGGCATTTACAAAGTCTGCGCCCAGCGTAGCCGATGTATCTAATGCTGCTGGGTATCCTGATGCGGTTGGTTCTGCCATAATATTACTCCTCTACCAATTCTTTTGCTCGCCCTTCTTGGACTACCTGCATTTCCTTAAGTTCTAGCCCTGTTTTATTGTGTATGTCCTGTCTACCACTCTTTAGTGTAGCCTTTAGCGTCTCTACTACATCCATGCTAGTTTGAAATTCTTCTCTATATGTGCCTACGAATGCTCCTTCTTCACTGTATATAGGCATATCTATCAACATTTTTACTGTATCTTCGTCAACTAGTGTGGCATTGATTGCGACTTGCATTCCTAAATACTTAGGTATCTTCATGTTATGTATCCGTAGCTAATGTCTTCACTGTACCGTCACCGAATTTTACCTTCAAATCTCCATCCGCACTATCAACATAAATTTGCGCCCAGCCTGACGCAGTGCTGGGGGCTGTCACACCATCTACAAGTGCTGAATTTTTGTGAGTAAATGTCCCAGACTCAGTAATGCCTGCTACGATAGTAGGTGTACCGTCTACGTCTGTATAAAATACAATATCGTCTTCAGCCCCGATATGTAAATCTTCGGGTTGATAAGTGCCACTGCTATCCGCACCAGACCATATCTTTGCAGTTAAATCTGAAGTGGCATTGTAAGAAAAAGCATCTACATCGTAAAAATTTATAGACATTGCATTCTCAAAGTCACTATCCGCAGGATTATGGAATAAAAAGTTTTTGTAGGTACTTCCAGTCAACGAGGCTATTCCCAGCCCCTCGCCCGGCAAAGTAAACATATATATACTATCATCAGTAGCTAGTTGTACATGTGCCTTTTGTGTGCCGGAGGTATTCTTAAATCTGATAAAATCTGAACTACCACCGCTAACGTCTTGTGCAATAAACCCTGTACTGTCTACCTGTATTCCAGCCGTCTTGTTGTACATCACCAATCCGTTGGTAGCGTCCCACGACATAAAATTATTTGCTAACCCTACCGCAAAACCTGATGTGTGGTCAAGTGGTCCCGGACTACCTGAATAACTTAAGAAACCATCTAAAGAACCAAGACGAGCATAGCCAGTCAAATCACCATCAGCATCTGTTCCGGTTCGCTGGTCTACACCGAGGAAAGGTGACGACTGACTACCACTAACTGTATTTGATATACGAGGGAATGCGTCTTTGAAATATCCGCTGATACCGTGTGTACCCCAACCTGTTCCAAGATTACCCCATGTTGCAGTAGCACCTTCACGAAACTCGCCCCAGTTAGTTGACCGTTGTCCGGTAAGAAATGCCCTACCTTTTGCTACGCCAATCTCACCTTTAGAAAATACCTGTGCAGTTCCAGCGATAGCTCTATCTACAGGAAAACGAAAACCACCGGTAATAGCTGTGCCAGCTTCACGCACTCGCATCCATTCTACCCTTGCTGCGGTGGGTTGAAATTGTATGTTGTCGCCTGCACGTAGGTCATTGGTCTTTACGTCTATTGACTCATCACCAACTGCTATATCAGCTATCAGGATAGCCACACCAGAGGCAACAATCATCTCGCCACCGTATGCGGATTGGGTACCCTGTACCACACCTGTAGTTTGTAACTCACCCCTAGCAGTAATGTTACCAAACTCAGCGTCACCACTACCTTCTATCTTGAAGCCAGTGGTGCCTGATGTGAATCCATCAGACTGAATGTACCGCTCAACTGCGAGGTCTCCCGCAAGTATCTTACTGGCACTAATAGGTCCTAAATCTACATGGGGATGGGTACCGTTAGAGTTTACCATGCCCTCTAGCGAGCCTATCCGCTCTTGTAGTACATGTATTTGGTCTAATAATTCACGGGCAGTCGCCATATCTAACTCCAACTCCAGTGGGTCGATACCCAACGAGAAGGCAAACGGACCTCCGCGTACCGAGAAGGTATCAATATTGGCTCTAAGCCAATTCTCCAATAATAATTCATCCAATATGATTGTGTCTGAAATATCCAGTACCGTATAACCCATACGTTCCATGACATCACGCTGGTTATCATCCCGCCGAGTTGCTTCAAGGCTTTGATGCCAACGCCAACCCTGTACACGTACAATGAGATTACGGGTAAAGAATATATAGTCTGCCACCATACCACCCAAGAACACTCTACCACCCAGCAACGAACTTTGGAAATCGAAGTCACCGCCCGGCACAAACTTCCTTGCCACCAGTGCTTTATAGAATATACGCTCAGGTAAGGTGCCATTGATACCCTGCGCTGCCCGTAGTTCTTGTGGATTCTCTGGTCCCACCAACCCACGGCGTGGTCCCCGTCTATGCAAAATGAAATCATCATCTTGGACATCAATCGGTGTAACAAACTTGTATTGCCGCAGTTGTAACGGTCTTTCTTCTGGTTGTTTACGCTTCTTGATATACCGCAGTATGGTTTTACTTGGTTTATAGAACGGTATAAGAGCAGGTTTTTTAGCCACACTAGCCCACCTCCACCAGACTGACACGGATACGATGCTCTACATCACCATCATCTTGACGTGACCGTGCCACCTCTGAGACGCTACTGACATATACATTCTTGCTTTCGTTCAGTAACGTAGTAAAAGCTACTGGCGCTGTGCTTGCTCTCGCTGTAGCTATCTCACTGATAATATCACCAGCAGATTTATTGCTTGCCAGACCAGCATAAGTACCATCTGTAGCGGCTAATATATCAAATGAGTACCCGTAAGCCACGTCCGGTCGCATCAAGTATTTCATATGATAACCTTTGAGTGCAGGGCTTTGTGCCGTACTATCGGTGTCAAGGTCAAATTGTAATTGTATTTTCTTGAACTCTACAGAGTTAGAGAACTGCAATACCTGTGTGGGGCTGGTAGTTACTGTGCCTAGTGTTGTAAAACTTCCGTCATCTAGCGCATACTTCACAATAACAGTACGGTCAGCTGTGCAGTTATTTGTTTCAACCATAATCTCACGGGCAGATTTAGTGACCCGTTCAAACCCCATAGTATGTGCAGAGGTGAATAAGGAGTGGGTACCGGTAGCAATAAAGTTAGCGTGCGGTAACTCTGACAACGATTGTAGTTCTATATAAGCCGTAATATCAGACGAACCGTCAATGTTGTACCACAGGAAATCATTATCTGTATCTATAGCTAACATAGAAATAGTACCTGCCCCATTAGTGATTGGGTCTAATAGTTTGTGCCAACCTACTCCATCATATGCCAAGATGGACTCAGTGTAGGTACTTTCGTTAGTTCTAGCAGTGCAATAAAGGTACCCGCCCCGCGCAGTAAAGTTCTTGAAGCTACCATACTGGGTGAACGGAAATGTATCAGTAAGTCTGGGCGGGCTTACATCTAATAAAGTAGCACCCGTCCAGCGATAAACACGGTGTCTAATGGGGAACCATAATGCTCCCATCCAATTAACCAGACTATTGAAGTTGTCGCTGTGTGCTTCGGTGGAAAAGTTCAGCACCCTACGGGCAAGGAAACCCTCGTCGTTATTGACAATCCACAACCCATCATCCCTTGCGGCATACAACGCATTAGAGAAACTAGTCAGTGCTTTTACACCTTTGCCCGGCGGTCCTACTTTGACAACACCGGTGTCAGCCGCACCACCACCCTCTAGGTCAGATAAGTCTTCCTGACCGGCGTAGTGTAGAAAATGCTTATTACGTTCTGTAAACCATTGGTATTGTCCATGAATGGCAGTCTTATCAAAGTCAGTAGCGGCGGCATCTATACCTGCGTTTGCCCAAGAGCTTGCGCCACCTGAAGCAGAGTATTGTATTCTGGCTGAGGTAGGGCATACAAATATATTGGTACCGTTAGTGAATAGCGCATTGACAGAGCCAGAATATACACTAGCCCATGAGCCAGCGGCACCAGCACTACCGGGTGTGAATTTTCTCACCCCACTACCAGACTCGCTTCCCCATGTATACCAACTACCACCAAAGTTTATGCCACCATCTTTGATGCTTTGACCGGTCTCAGAGCTTACCGGTTGAGTCATTAGCATAGCCATGTCAGACTGGCGTGTGTCTATATTACCAGCAGTACGCTCGTAACCTGTTCCATCGGTAAACCGTTGGAAGCCAAACCCGTGTCTAAAATCTACTTGTGATAGCGTCTGGTACAAACCTAGCTCGGAAAAAGCAATAGACGCACCTGCCGGTGAAGCACCGCGGGGTGCAAAGTCTACTACGTCTCTGCGAGTCCACGAGCTGATGTCTATGCGGTAAGGTTTGCCGTTCAGGACGACATCGCAATCTACACCAACTATTGCCATTAGAAGGGATACTCCAGTGGAGTGTCAACAACGGTTTCCTGCTCAATCCACATAGTGGATTTAGGAAGCCTGAATTTATTCTGTAATTTGTAGACCTCTGCCATGCTCTCATACATCTGTTGTAAGTAACGATGGCGGTCAGAGTCTGCCCTGCTGTCACCTATACGACTGGCATGTAAGTAAGCCAGTGCTTTACGGATGATATATTCTCTTGGTACAACAGTAGTACCATTGTCGGCTGTTAGCCGAGCTGGTTTAGCAACATATACTACCCGTAACGAGTGTCCTGCATGAGCAGAATAGCGGCTAGTCAGGTATGTGGTGGCGGGCCAAAAGGTCTGGTCGAATCTAGCTGCTACTATTCTGTGCCAGTCTGCCACCTCTTCGGTAATGTTTTTAATAACGTACTTAGATGTGCTATCAGGGTTGGTACCCCACGCAGAGCTAACAGTCAATGCAGTACCAGTATTGCTAGAAATGGTACGATTTTGTCCTTTGCCAGTACCATGATATATAGCGACCTGCATATTAGCAAACGCATTAGTTGTCCAACTTTTGGTACTATCTGTTAAGCTGGTGTTACCACCTGCCGACGCAGTACCTTTGTCTTTCTCGTTTACTGACTCAAGCCACATAGACAACACATAATAAGGCGTGCCGGGCAAGGTGTATTCTAATGTGTCTTGTGTGAGAGCTGTAGTTTCGTCAGTAGTTACCTCGAAGAACTCGGGGAATCCATCCTCAATAGCAGAGTTTATAGCGTCATGTATCTGGTCAGCCGTAAAACCTGTGTGTATTTCATATGTAGTACCGCTACCCGAGGCACTACCAAGCGCAGGTAACCATGTTAATGTGCCACTTGAACTGGCGAAATCATTGATTAGACGAATAGAACCAGCTGATGTCAAATATAAATAAGAGCCATTCCATACATCATCTGCCTGCTTTAAGCGGGTGGCGTCGACTAACGTGGTGGTACTTCCGGTGGCGGTCGATGTACCACTGGTACCAACACGCTGAAAGAACTCCATTCCCAGCCTGCGACATAATTCGTGCCTTAAATCACTGCGCGTTACGGTAGGCTCTGCCATTATCCTGCCAGCCTTTCACTCGCTGTACTAAATTCAGTATCTATTTCGCGCATTCTACGCTCTACCTCGTTGTAAGGTTTGATGTTATCGGCACTCAATACTTCAGCACGCGCTTCATATTCTGCTTTTTGTTTGTCGCGATTATCTAATTGTTCCTTTACTTGTATAGGCACTTCTACTTCTTCGTTGGGTGGAAATATATACGTAGCCGGACCAAGCCTAACAATCTCTGGCTGTACTTCAATTCCTTTTGGTGTCTGTACTATTGTGCCAGTGCGTTTCACTTTTACTGTGGGAGTGTTTGCCAGTGCCGCTTTGAATTTTATATTGTTAGCAGCCGCTTCAGCTTTGGCGTACTGCATTGACGTTTTGACATCATTCATAGCTGTGGCTTGTGCCTTTTCCCGCACATCAGCTGGTACAGCATCAGCGACTGCCCGCCATTCGTCAACCAATTTGGCACGGTCGTTCTCCCAACGTCTTACTGCCTCTTGTTGTTCGGCATGATGTTGCCTGAGATTAGTTACGCTATCAGCCAACGACGCTTGATGTTTGTCGTACTTATTCATACGGTCAAGTATAGAGTCCTGACCCTGTAGAATTTGCTGTAACACTAAAGCCACATCAAGGGCTTCAGTATCTGGCATAGTCAAGAACTCGTCACTTTCAAGAGCTTTGACTGCTCTATGGTTAGCCTTCATAAACTTATACTCCCTCAACAAAAAACGGGCGACAGGCTATGAGCCACGTCGCCCGTTTTTTTGCTATTATTCTGGGCGGTCGCCCATTTTAGTTACCGACAACGATAACGTGTACGGTTAAAGGTCCTGTTCCTGCTGTACCTGCGACCTCGTCAATGTCTAAGTCGATTTGGTCGCCTTCAGAAAACAATGCTGTACCCGAACTATTAAAAGAACTTCTTCCAATAACTGAGGTTGCGCCATCAGTGGCATCGTGTGCCTGCTGAAGGGTATTTGCAGCCCATAAGTTATTAGCGCCGTTCGCCAACATTACTTCTGTAGCTGCAGAGCCTGAACCTAAACTCTTGACGCACATTTGTACGCTTTCGATATAACCATCGAATGGCATCTTTACACTAGCTTGGCTATCGCCTGTTGCTAGTGTGCCATCGACAGTCATTACTAAGGATGCCCATCTTCCAGATTTGTTATAACTCATTTCCTAATTCCTCCTAACTGAACTCATTCGCATGTTCTAGTTCAACTGCAAAAGCAGAATTGAGAACACTAGAGGCAAACGCCATCTTCCAAGCGACGGTTGCACGCTGATTGAGTGGGTCTTCTGAACCACCGGAACCAAGCGGTTTCACGATGATGTCGACAGGCTTGATGCCTTGGTCGCCAGTCAAAGGTTTGCCTTCAGGTCCAGCAGCATCTACGTCGCGTGGGTCGATGTTACCGATACCAACTTGACCGTAAGCCTCACGTCCAATGAAGAAAGCACCGTATACGTCTGCGGAACTTGCGCCACCATCTTCGTATTCTTTTGCGTTTGAAGATATGTAAATGTCGCAGTTCAAGAACCGACCCATAAAGCCGGTGCGCATTGGGTTGCCATCATCACGGGGTGATGCGTGGAAGAAGGTATTGGTGAACTTTTCGTCCTGCATGAGTGTTGCATAAGTATGTGGGTGAATGATTACAATAAACTGCTCTCCATCTACAGGCAACGCATTAGCTGCCATTAAGGTGGACAACGCTTTTACGAAATCCGCATAATCAATGTTGTCGGTAGTCGCAGCAATTTGCGTACGAGCCGTTCTAGCATTGGGGAAATTCGTAGTTACATTGCCAGCCAAGGCATCACGCTGAAGCGAGTCTGCCGATAAGCCAGCCTGTTCACCGAGCATACTTGAAAAAGTTGAAAGTATGGGGTCATAGCTTTCGTAATCAATCTGGTCGGTGTGCTGTAAGTAAGCGCCGTAATAAGATGGGTTTAAGGTAACCACACTAACAGATGCAGATTCACTCTCAGGAGTTACGCCTTCTGTTAGTACCGTTGTATTGGCGGAAAGAGCGGCGAATTTTCTGAACTCGGCACTCCCGTAGCCATTGATGTTGCCCTTCACTGCCCAGCGTCCATGCACAAGCCGTGGAACGGCTCGGATGAGCAAGCGGCGAAGGTACTGAGTTTTTACGCTATTAGATAGCGAACTTGATGTTACAGTAGCCATTTTCTACCTCGTATTTATTGGGGTAGCTGGTCGGGCTTAAGCCCTCCTGTTTCTACCCGTTTGAATATATCTTCCCACTCCTCGAGTGGTATATCAGCCATACGGGTATGCCCCGGGTTGCTCCCCTGTGGTGTCGTAGTGACGACCGCTTGGGGATTTGCCCTTTGCTGCTGTGGTGCTACACTATTTGCTTCGCCTATTCGACGAGACATCCAGTGGGTAGCACTGTTACGGATGTTATCAATAGAACTAGCGTCCAGTGCATCCGCAGGCACGCCCATGCGCAGAAAGTGTTCGCGCCACTCTCCTACTGCTTCTTGTACATCTGCTCGGTACTTTTGCTGTCGCAGTTGTTGTTGTACACCTTCGTACTTTTGACGGTAATAATCGGCTTGGAAGTCGCGACGTTCCTCATCGTTCATACCTTCCATCTTCTGCTCGCGTAATCTATCTTCAAACTTTTCACGCTGTTGACTCCATGTACTACGTTCGGCGTCAAACTTGCGTTGCTGTCCAGACATAGACCTACGCATACGCTCCATTTGTGACTGGAGTGTACCAAGTTGATGTTGGAGACCGGCTTGTTCCGGTTCCTGTGCTGGCGTTGCCGTAGGAGAAGCTACGGGTTCGCTGGCAGCGGGGGCTTGCGCCTCGGCTTGCTCTACGATGGGTGCTGACTCCGCGTCAGGACTTACATCGTCACTGGGAATGGGATTTATATTATCCACGGTTTTCCTCCTGCTATATGATTTGGGTTAATATTAAGGTCTTTTTGTACCAAGTGCAACTATTTTTTGCTTAATGCTGATTTTAATGCTTCATCTGTGTATTTTGGATTAGTTTCTGCCTCATATGCACTACCAGTAAGCCCTTTTACCCACTGTTTGAAGTCTAAAACATTAGACTCGCGCCTACGTGGGTATACGCTTGCAAGGTATGCCATAGTCCTGTTAGAGGGTTTACCAGACTTCAATTCTAATATCGCTAAAGGATTTACTTCTACTTTAGGATAAGTTGGTTTAGGTGGTGCTGTCACTCTACCTATCCGTAACGGGTCAACCTTACCGTACTCGGTTGTACTTCGTAATCCTAATGCTGTACCAAATGGTTCGGGGAACTCGAATCCTCTCGCCGGAATGTCTGGATACATACTATCCCGATAAATACTCTCACCTGTTTTTTTGTCCACTAACGCATCCACCTCTGGGTCTCTATATTGTTCTGCCCAAATAGGGTGGTCTGCCGCGTATAAATCTTTCATACGCCACAGTGCTTTTAGTTTTTCGTAGTCATCGGCACTCATAATTCTCTAAATGCCCTCCTTTCGTCAGGACTCAAACTATAATAGTATGATTGTAAATCAAATATGTCATCACCGAGAATTGACCGAGCATAGCCCCGGAATTGTTGGTTTAGCCCTTCAGCTGTCATAAAGTCACGGGTTTTATCCATGCTCGGCTCGTCTACACCAACCATCATTTTGGCATCTATAATCATATCGTAGAAAGCATGGAACTCCTCGTTGTCTCCAAAGGCTGTTGGGTCACCATCAGTCTTATACCAGAAGTCTAACCAATCGTCATTACCACCCAATGCGTCTCGTAGTGATTGTTTGTTAGGTCCAAACCATCCGATGACCTCCCAAATCTCGCGTGCCATCGTCTCTTCCGGTGTGTCATTACGCGTCATTTTTTGTTCAATAGAATAAATATCGCGTCCTTCTATAGCGGCTCGTAGCACTTCCGCAGAGGTAGCAGTAGGAGTATCAAATTGGTTACCGTATAGGTGGATTGCCCAATCTATAATCTCTTCTACGTCCGGCGATTTGCCATGGTCTTCATAAAATATTTCTTCAGCTACGTCACGCATATAACCGCTACGTGCACCAACTAGTTCCCAATACTTATTGTAAAAATTGTCACGCCACACACGATTGAGTGCATCATATACACCGTCTGTAGTTAAGTCCCAAGTATCATACGACTCACGGTTAGCCATTGCTAACAACACAGACCCATCGCCGATAGCTGTTGCAATATCTACATCTTCTTCCGCGCCGACTTTGATGACATGCTGTAAAGCCGGTGCCGCACTAGCAGGTATTATCACATCATACCAGTTATCTAATCGTACTTTGTATTCGTCAAAAGTCTCTTCAGTCTTATCGTAACGTGGTCTCAACTCACCCAAGTAACGCATGAATAAACTAATAATATGTTCTTTGATACTCTCATCTGACCTATAGTACGGTGACCACTTAAAACGAGCCTCTGGGTATTTTTCTAACAAGACATCGTTAGCTTCGTAATATGCAGTGGCTAGTTCAGCAGCTCCCTGCGAATCACCTACCGGAAGCTCTTTCAGCCCTGCCTGTAGATTGGCTTGTAAGCGGTTCTTTTCAGCTAGATAAGCTGTCTTTTGTTGTGATGTGGTTATATCAGAACTAACTTCTTCCCACCAACGTTTGCCATATACGGGCTGGTCATCCTCGTCCCGTACCCACGATATGGTTCCATACAAACCGCGCAGAACGCCTTCGCCTGTTTCATACCGCCATGTCTTATATACTTCCTCGTATTTAGAATCATCAGCAATCTTTCGCGCCAGTCGATTAGCTTCATCCCTGAGCTTGAAAAGTTCCCGCTCGCCTGCACCAAATTTCTTAGCGTAAGCACCGGTCAAGTATCCAAATAGGCGTGATGCGTACTCGCTTTTTTCAACATTGGCACGGGCTTGCTCGTATAACGCACCTTCCTGCGCACCTAAAGCTGTCTCAGCTTCACGTGCCAAACGTACTTTTTCCTCGCCATCTGCTGTGGCTGCGATAGATGTCGCAGTAATAGATAGTAATTCCCGCGCTATAAGGTATCCGCGCCACGGCACTTGCGGTGTCAGGTAGTCGTTTTCGTTCCAGTTAAGAGCTTCCTCCGACCGACTAATAATGTACCGTTGTGTCCACGGCGGTATCAGGTCAAGCTGTCCGAACAATGACCGCTCTGGATATTGATTCTCGTCAATGTAATTAGTAAATTTACGTATAGGTATATCTACCCACGGCGCCAGATATAATCCTGCTTTGGGACCGTTTGCATACAGGTAGTTTACAACCCGATTCATTATAGGTGCATCGGGGTCAATGGTATTTTCGTCATCATAGCTAGGACCTCGTTGCGGCATGACATCAGTAAATGACAGCGCATTAAATGGGTCTAAGTACCAATCCGTATCGCCCAACTTGAAATGTCCACGTAGTCTAGGCAGTGGTCCGCCAGCATTACGTGTCGCTCCAGCCTGCACTTGTATCCGCTCAGACAGGTCTTGGATTCTATTGTAGATAGTCAATATACGTGGATTGGTCGCTACAGTCTGTATCCACCACGGTATAGACCTTGATGGGAACTTCCAGAATGGAACTACCTGTTTCATAGCTTGGTCTAGGTTAGTGTCCCGACTGTAATCAATCATGGCATCATTAGTGATACCTACAGCTCCGCGTAAATGTTCCTTTTCTAATTGTTTTATGATTGGTGAATCTGCACCAAACTCGTCAATCAAGGTTTGCGGTATGCCTTCGCCTTTATCCCTACCAAACATAGCTAAATCATTCAAATAAGCCTTGAGCATCTTAGCTCTCCTAGCCCATTGTTCTAATTCAGCAGAGTTTTCTAACTCCATATAACCGCTTCCCTTTAGATGTTCAATCAACTCGTCTACCCACATCCGGTAGGCTTCACCCAAAATGTGGCGGTCAAACTCAAGACCTTTTGTATGTTGGCTTCGCATACTATTAGGAGGTAAATCGCCCCAGTTAGAACTCGGTTTTTGCGCCAGCTCAACACCACTGTCAGTACGATAGCCACGTTTCGATAAGGCGTTTTTAATATCATCGTAAGGAATAAAGCTGTCCAGCGTATAGTTCATACCGGTATCTCCGTTGATGGAATCCAGTAGCGCAGTATGGTAATTGAAAGGTCCTTCTGCGGGTAAGATTTCATCCCAACCGGTAGCCCGTAGATTGGCTACGCTAATATCTCGTAATCTAAACTGGTTAGCTTTACGGAGAGCCTCTAACATCTGGGGAGTGTAGTCCACACCACTTAATGCGGCAGTAGTCCACTCAACGCCTTCGGCGTATCTGTCACTTATGTCAGCAGATAACTGCTTGACAATATCTTCTCCAGACACTTGTTTGTATAGATGGTCTACTAGTACACGGTCTACATGTTCCTGTGTTATAGCCTGTTGTGCCGTACCCCGCTTGTAGGCGTTGATTTGTGACTCAAGGAACTGTACCATATAGTATGCGTAACCAGAATCTAACTCTTCTGGATTGACTATAAAAGCTATATCGCTAGGTCCTTCTCTAGTACGGGACACCTTACCGGCATTGTTACCTACCCGTTTGATATAGAAGTCGCCTTCACCACGCGCCTTCATTTTCCACGGTAAATCAACAGTCTTACGGGTGGGTCTTGCGGCAACGACAACTCTGCCTTGATGCGAAGGTACATCTACAAAGCCTTCCAATTGCTTCATCAATTCCCGCACAGACTCATCTACAACACTATCACCAGTAAGTACCATATTCAAAGGTGGTAAGAATACCTTTGGTTCAAACACTCTTTGGTCTATGAGAGCCTGATTATCGAAAGCTGTGTCTATAAACACTTGTAACTCGTCTGCGTAAGCTAAAGCGTCATCCGCTCGACCCTCTGCCATTGCAATGTTCATGTTTTTGGCAAGCTGCTGCAAGTCAGTTTCTACCGGTATATCGCGCCATGCTTTTACTACCCTATCTATGGCGTCTCCATTGTCCGCTACTACATCATCATGCTTGGTTTTCCATGTACCTTCTTTTGTTGTTTCGTTAAGTAATCTCACAGCTCGCTTTAGTTTGTCGTCTGCGTACATACCAAGCTCGTCGTAGGTGGCAAATTCGCGTGCTTCTACTTCAACTATCTCTCTAAAAACATCACCAGCATGAACCAAGCTAAACCACACATCACCTTTCTGGTCGCCGGGTATCTGTTGTGCTTTGTGTTGTTCATCCTTCAAAAACATTTCAATAAATTCTTCTTGCGCTTCAAACGGTGCTTTAGTTGACGGTTGCACTGTATTACTTGGTATTAATCTTGCCATAGTTGACGGTTGCGGTGTATCACTTGGTATTAATTCTGATGATGCTCTTTTCACAAATGTTTCGTTAGTGAGCGCCCAGCGTGCCAGTGGGTCATCAATGGTTCTGGCATGTGCCTGCCATGCCGCTACATCACCTAACATATCGAAATCATTTTTGAAAGCAAAGTAAGCTATGTAGTCGTGGGTTGCCTGTAACACATCGTTCTCAAGCATACGGTACATTACCTGTTCGCCAGCTTCGTCCAGCATGGGTACTATTTCACCCGCTTCATCCCGTATAACAGCCGGTACCTCGTATATAGATGGAGCGTGTAATGGATGTGACTTACGCAAATACACACCATCTGCTTCCAGCATTTGCTTGGTTGGCTGTATCAATAAGCGGTCACTGTCAACAACGTCAATGCGTAGGTTATTTGCTTTAACATAAGGTCTGCCGTCATCAAATAACGCCTGTACCTGTACGTCTAAGCTCTCGTACTGCCGGTTGACCTGTTCTATAAGATGGTCATATGCCACCTTGACTATCTCGCTTGAGTCAGTCAGAGGAGCATCATCTAGCAAATCAGCTGCAGCTTTTTGTAATGCTTCATGGCTTTCGTAGCCTGCCGCCTTTGCCATTTTACTGTCTAGATAATCATCTCCAGTAAATAAAAGTCGCCTATACTTTCCTGCAACTACAGCATCCATTTCTGATTGTAAAGTTTCTGCCAGACGCAACGCTTCTTCTTGGTTGTTTCGCGCTAGAGCTATATTCAAATCCCGCGCCATTGCCATCCAAGGTGATTCAATCGGCGCTTTATTCCATGCCTCTATATACATCTCAAAAAATTCTGTTACTGGTCTTTCTTTTGTGCCACTAACACTGCCTAGTGCTTTCTGATATTCAGACCCAAAATCTTCACCCCTTAAGTTTTTAATAATCTGCGTGAGTTTTTGATTTACATAAGGTCTATCTACCACACCCACTTTACCGTTACCAGCTATACCTCGATACGCATCGCCTGCGTGCATAAGAGTAGCATGAACAAATTGCCCTTTATGAAAAGTATTATCACCATGTATAAACTTGATTTCAATTGCTTTGTCTTGGTATGAAAACGGCTCTTTTGTTTTTGCGGCAAAATCATTTAGCGTAAATGTGTCTGGTAAAAGCACTGGTCCTTGTCCCAGTCCGTCTCGATAAGCATTGACAGCTTTGATGCCACGGTCATTAGCATCAATTGATAACTGTACATTTCCACGTAAGGAAGAGTAACTAGTGCTACCCGCATATGGTTCATCAAGCCACTTCACAGTCCCAGTCTTTAGAGCAGCTTCAGGGTCTATTACAAGGTACGATACTGTACCGGCGTCCTCAACTGAATTTATGTAGGGAATTACATCGTAGCCTTGTTCTTTGAGTTCCTGCCAATTAAGCAACCCTCGCTCGCCTGCTTTCATTCCTGGCGGAGCATATATTGAATCTGCATTGCCTCTACCAAGAGTATCTAGTGTTTTGAAAAAATGCGAGTCGTATCTTTCGTCCAGTATTCTACCATCAGGCAAATATGGTTTCTGAGGTGTTATTTCTACTTTATATAAATAACCGGGGTCAGAACTCAAAGTTCGTAGAGCAGCTCTTCCACTAGCAGCGGCTTCAGTCCCAACATGGAAGCCAAGATATGTTCCTCCAGTCTGTTTCAGTCCAGTTTTTTGCAGAGCTGCAGTTGTAGAACCGTGATAAGCAATAATGGGTCGACCCGGTATGATGCGGCTCGCCTCCAACTCAAGCCCGCGTGGGTCATTTAGTATTCTGTTGAACACGCCGCGTATATCGTCACTTAGTTCTAAGTCTAGCGGTGAGCCTGTAATTACCTTATAGATTTCTAGTAGGTATTCTTTTATCCTCTGGAACAAATATTTCAAAGCAGGGACAGGTGCCTCACCATCCAGCAAGTACCGCTCGAAACCACGGGCGAATATTTCCTCAGCACTGAATGTGAGGTCACCACCTACCACCACCTTGATTTCATCAATTTCATTACCCATTGCGTCAATAAAGAACGAAGCGATTTGCTCTTCACTAAGTTCACCGGCGGCTTTTAGTTGGTTTAGACGCCGGGCTTCTGAGTTCATCCAATCTTCAGCAATCTTGTAATCAGCCGGATTGTCACGTAATATCTGCCGTAAGAAAGGATGTCCGGCAAACTCATGCACTAAGGTGGAGAAGTCAGCTGCTTCAAACAACCTGATGGACGCTCGTTCGTCAAACCCAAATTTCAAAGCACCCTTATGTGCCTGCCTCAATGGCAGACCTTCCATTACGCTGGCTTTCACATCGTCTGTAAGGTCCATGTAGTGCATAGGTCCATAGAGGTGTGACTGTTTGTCGTTTACTACGCCTAAAGTAAAATGTTTTAATTGTATGTCTTGCTCTAGCTTGGTGTTCTTCCACCCCATGTCGTTAATAAATCTATTCAAGAACACCGGCAATTGTTCGTCATAAAACTGCGTAAACCCACTGCTCATAACTTCTACAGCCTCACCCGGGTCTGGGATTAAAGCCTGTAAATCGTTTGTCCCCATAAACGTTTTATGTTTCCGATGACCGTGTACATTATCAAGTTGAGCGATTCTTTCTTCTAGAGAATCTTTGAGTAAGGTTCGCGGATTTATGTTGTCGAGGTCAGTCTCAATACCAAAGGCTCTCCGTAGAATCTCAGGCTCATTCCTGTATTTTTCGATAGCATCCTCTACGCTTATCGTGGGTTGTTCCCATACATGCCAGCCCGCTTTCTCACCGCTAGTTTGTTTTGGTGAATCTAACAGTTGCTTTGCGTGTTTTTTTCCAATCCACTTGTATAAGTCTTCCTCTTTAATTTCTAGGTGGTCTGCTAGATTGGTATGGTCTTTATCCCACCTAAAGCGCTGCTGCCGTCCCCATTTGACTGCCGCACCAGAATCCGTAGCTTCTTGAGGATTCAGATAACCTGTCCCGAACACGTCAAAACGATTATTCTTAGGGTTCCAAGCAATCTTCTTGATTTCGTGCATATTCTTCAAAGCTGGAAAGGGGTATTGCTCCGCCTGTTGTCGGGCTGAAGTAAAAGCAATGGCATCGTAATTGTCCTCTGCGGCTTGGCGCAGTATTCTTTTCACAACAATTTCGTGCCAGAAATCTGATACTGGCGCTTTGGGCACACCGTTTGTTAGGTTATAAACTACTTGTTCTTGCTGGGCGATTGCCAGCTTGTAAGGTCGATTGTTGGGTGTAAGGAGTTCGTCACTTCTCCTATTAAGTTTCTCTATCACCGATTCTGAAAGAAAGTTTAAAGCCTCGTCCAACTGAACCGTAGCTTTGCCATCAATAACCTTATGCGGAATACCTCGTAACTCACCATCCCTGTCGAAAACCTCGAGTAATTGGTCACCTTTAGTGTATCGGGAGTATTCATAGCCTAGTAAATCTTCGTACTCCGCTCTTATACGAGAGTTTATTTGGGTTGATGTTAAGCCCGGAAACTCTCGTGTGAACACAGCATTAATGGAGTCCTCGCCAAGGTCTATGGCTTTTGCTTGTTCTTCGCTTGATAACCAAGATTTCTGGATATTAATAGATGCTAAATCACCTTGTCCAAAAAACTTTAACCAGCGTTTACCCAGTGGGTCACTTGATAGCGCCTGCATTGCTGGTTCATCGGCTAACCTTGTTAACGCCAATTGTGCGTGCTGAGGAGTCATGTTTATATAATCCTGCACCCACTCAGCTTTGAGAAACATACTTACTAAAGTTAAGTTCTGTCTTGTCTCCATTACTTTCTTGTCTGCTGGTAATAAACCATTCGCTTTTACATAAAGCTCGTTGAATGCTTGGAATACTGGGTCATTCGCGCGTGCTTGCTGCTGTTGTTTTAATAAACCTTGTAGTTCGTGTTCTGCTGCAACAAGGCTCGCCTTATCTTTTACTATAGTACCTTGAAACCAATCGCTTTGTATTTCTTCTACAAATAAAGTTCGCTTTCCATCTATGACGCGGTCAGTAACGCGATAGTGTGCGATTATGTTATCTTCGGAAGTAAGGTCAAAGGCTTTACTCCAATGCGCAGAATGAAACACTTCACCTTCCTTGGCATATTTGTTTACTGGTAAAGTCAATAAAAACTCGCGATAATTGTCACTAGCGTATGAGTTTCCTACCCGTAGGTCAGCATATTTTAATGTTGAATCTCCTTTTATTCCTAGGTCGTCAAGGTATTTAATGGCATCTTTCTCTATTGCATTATCAAAGGCTAGTTTCCAATCGGATGCAGTTGTGGAAGGTATAGCTTCTTTTGAGTAAGGAACATCATTTAGCCAATCTGCTTGGGTCATCCGTACGATTTCATCCCCGTCATCATATAGCCGTACTTCTTCGATAACATCGTCAACCCACTGCCATATTTTTTGTTCGCCTGAATAACGAGTGAGCTTATAAAAGCCATAATCGTCGGCAGATTCATGTAACTCTAGAAAACCTTCTGTATTCAAATAATCGTCACCTCTTCTGAGGTCGTCATATAAGTCCGGCGCCAAGCTCTTCAACACAGTTTTTGTTTCATTGGACAAGGTTGCATCGCCGGTAATCAGTGAACCATCATTTACGATGGTCCAAGCTGGGGTTTCCAGCGCCTTTGTCGGCGTAACCTCCTCAATAACTAAACGATTGTTACTAAGGTATTCGCTGATTAAGGGGCGTGGTACTTTACCTTCTGGATAGAGCAACTTACCTTTCTTAACCATACGATACGGAAGTTTATCAAACTCCAGCGTGCCGTATAGTTTTGCAGCTGCTTCTATTACTTCATCTTCGCTGTAATATAAGGCTATGTTTTTGAGTGTGAGTGGCTTATCAGGTGAGGGTATAAGTAACTCTGCAATTCGTCCCCCCTGACTGCCTTCGTACAATGCGCCGTCCTGACGAGTAAGCACCCATACATCGGCAGGTGCTCTTACTTCCGCCATCTCTTTGAGAAAACCCCCGTTAAGTTTTTTCTTTTCATCAAAAGTAACTAAACCCGTCCATTGCATTTCTTCGTCAGTTACACCCTTGTGCTTCCGGATGCGATTCAGCCATGCTTGCGGATTTACTTTACTCGTCTGTTCGCCCATTAAGGCTTTTTCTAGCCGTGAGTAGTACCAGTTATCTGGCATACCAGCTTGGGCAAGATGATTAGCATCACTTATAACAGTACCGTACCGCCCTGTTCTGACCCCCAAATACATACGCTTATAGTATTCGTCGACATTACTGACCTCGCCGCGCCGGACAGCTGTTTCAGCTGCATTATCAATCAGCTTCAACATAATCTCAATTTCTTCGTCTGATGTTGCGCCGTCAAGTCTGATGCGTGATGGATATGCTTCACGTAACTGCTTTTTTAGTGTCTCGCGTGTAACAACTATAGACCGCAATGCGGAGTCATCGCTCCAGTCAATGATACTTCTACCACCGCGACCTACCTGAGAAAGCTCAGTCCCATCTCTAGCTTTATTGGCGTCCTCTAGAACCGATATACGGTTGAAAATATATGCAAATTCCTTGTTGTTTGGGTCTACAGCTTGAACGCGTGATGCCAAATGCCCTATTTCCGCACGGATTTCGTCATCAGTCATATCGGCTATCTTGTCGAAACGGGGTACGCCTTTTGCTTCAGCCTTTACTTGTGTTTCAGCTCCTTCTCTTGTATAGCCCTCTTCCATCAATTCTGTTAGCCGGGCTTCATCAACAGGTATGTCTGGTGCTACTGTTTTTACATTTTCGTCTGCTGCTCCCTGTAGTTTCGATTTACGAGAGAGCTTGAGGGCTTCAGCTACTTCCTCGGCGTCCGCATTTGCGTCTAGTAATTTACGGGCAGTATTGAATGCCTCGTCATATATACTAACAAACGGCTCATCTATAGCTGGATTGTAGTGCCCGCCCAATTTATATCGTGCCAGTGCTTCTGGAGTAACGCCTATTTGTTCTAATTGTTTTGCGACATCCTCATCAATCTGGTTTATGTATTGCGTTAAACGCTTATAAAACGTAACTTGTTCGTCTGCGCTTACTGTGTTATCTAACGCTTTAGTAAGCCGTAGCTCACCATCAACTATTTCTATACTAAAAGTTTTCAATCGTTGCATATACTCTTTGATTGTTGGATTGCTGCGCGGTAGCTCACCCTTTTTAGCTAATTTCAGTAAGTCGTCAGCATACCGTTCATAATTATTTATAAGCTCATCAAACACTTTAGTCCAATCGGAATCCGGTCCAAAGCCTTGTGATATAGCCCCTTTTTCTCCTTTATACAATAACGCCCGCAGTGAATTAGCAACAATATTGTGTATTTCGTTGAGTGCGTTTGTCCAGCTAACAACCCGTGCAAAGTTTTCCAACTCAGCAACCTCAAGTTTTTCAGGTATTGGACTATAAATCTTTGCGTTTACCGGGTCGAGCAACGTCTCATACGCTTGTTGCAGTATTTGTTGTGTCTTTGCAGTCTTCTCTATTTGTTCCGGTGTAGCATATGGAAACTTCTTCTGTAGCTCATCAATAGCTTGACCGGTACGCGCATTTTCTACCTTAGTGACATCAATAACCTCGGTGGGGTCTACCAGTGTTTCACCGGCTTTGACGCGGGCTTGGAAGTTAGCCTCTAGTTCATCTAAAGCGTCTTTCATTACGCGCCGTAAATCATCAGCCGTAAGCGTCGCACCTTTAGCTTTAGCAGCATTGCCTGCTTCTATAAGATTATCTATAAAAGTAGCGTGAAAACTATGAATCGTTGACTCTTCAATTTTCTTTTCTCTTAAGTAGTTATCTACTCGCGGCGATATAAAAGTTTCCCAACGTTTCTTTCCAGCAATTACGTCGTCAAATGCTTTCGCAAAGGCTTCTGGGTTATTAAATGCGCTGTCCCATACTCGCTGGGCAGCCCTACGGGATTTAGGGTCTTTGATAGCCTGCCGAATAAGCTCATGCCCGTACTTTGAATCTAAGTTCTTAAATATCTTCCAGTAATTATCATGGTATAACCGCATCCTATGTGCCATCTCAAAGGCATCATTGAAATCGCCCAGTCCTTCAGCGATGTTGGTTAGGTTCATGTTTTTTATAATCGGTATATTTCTCAAGACAGGGAAATCACGGGAGATAAACGGCAGTTTTATTGGCAAACTACCGATGGCACCTATAGCGTCGGGGTCGGCGATACTTACGGGATTGAAACCCAAGAAAGCCTTGAAAAAGTCTATTATACTTAGCTCGCCTTTCTCTATTACTTGTTGCGCTAGTGGACCTACGTGCTGTTTTTCGCGTAGTGACCGAATAAAACCTTCCATGATTTGAGGCGGAAAGTAATTATATTTGTTGGCTACCATAGTTTTCAGTGACCCTTTTATGTGTCCACCAGCCAGCATAAAACGCAAGCGCGTATCAAGCATATTTCTAACTGTAAATCCGGGACGTGCTGAAAGGTTAGCCTCTATCCATAGTGCCCGCGTATAGTCCCAAGCCTTACGAAAGCCTGCGTCGGAGGATACATTTTTAGTCGGCGCATTTACTAAGTCACCGTTTTTGTCTAATATTTTCCATGACCCATCCGCGCCTTTAATCGGAGTACCATACTGTTGTTGATATAGCTGTTGCATACTCTTACGTAATTCATCAGTAACACTTTTGTTTTTTTGTGCAATAGTCAAGTCATCCCAATCTATATCACCAGATGCTTTTTTGAAGGCATCGTCGATTAATGTGTCCAAACTACGCTCACCAGTCTTAAATGCTTCCTTAAAGTGGTTTTCTAGTTTTTTTATCCTGTCTATATCTCTGCCGCTAACATTAAGTATTACATCAGGCTCAGTATCTCTAAACCTTTGCCATAGTTCGGGTGATATTGCTTTGTCGGCAACTTCATCCGTACCTGCCTTGACACCTTTACCGCTAGTACGCGCCATGCGGTTCAATATATCAATAAAGTCACGGGTATGAGTTCTAGCGGCAGACCGTGGTATCTCAGTTAGTAACGTATCTATAACTGGGACTGTGCGTCGTGCCGCCTTTACGCCGAATCTTGCGGCAAATGAAATTGGCTTGAATAGAGCTTTCCATACTACGGCTGGTGTATAAGTCACAACATCTAGAAATACCTCGCCAAAGAACTGAATATTCGGGTCTTCATATAACATTTTCAAATCATCAAGTTCGTTACGTGTCAACCGCCGCCCTAACTCTTCCTCAGCAAATTCCAGAGACGCACGGAACTGTTTTTCTGCTTCTGGATTGAACATCCATGAATATGAAAACTCACGCGCATCGTCCCACTCTTCAGCTGTAAATCCTTTGTACGTATCTGTTTGACCTTGCTTGAAAAAGGTGCGTACAACTTCCTCTTTGAGTTTACCTGCCTTAGCTAGGTCTGAAATCTCTTCTATTAGTTCTTCCCCTTGCGTAGTTATAATTCCCTCATTCGCCAAAAGCCATCCCTCGCCACCATATTTTTCAGCTTGGCTGTACATCTCCTCCATTCTATTAAATCTTTCCGTAGCAGTGACCATGCTTTCACTCCACGTTGTGGAAATCATATTCAAAGCACTTTGTTCAGCAGCCCTACCTTTGCCTAATCCCCTAACAACCCCGCCAACAAACTTGGGGAAATTTACAATGCCTTTCCAAACTCCAGCCAAACCCGCAATCGAGCCTGCTACTATGTTTACCCATTTGCCACCAAACGCACCCATAACATCGCTAACCTCTTCGCCCAGCTGAGACTCGTTACGAAATGCGCCCATGTATTGTTGATGAAGTTTGGCAGACTCATTCAAATATCCAACACCAGACTGTACTTGTTCGAGTGGATTCCACCATCTTTCCCACCAGTTCTCTCCAGCTGAACCAAATCCCCGCTCTCCTGCGTGGTACCAATTGCCCCGTTTCCTGTTAACTTCTATTTTGTTTCCGTCAGGAAGATATACAGTCTCAGCCCTATCCTCGTCCGGTAACACTAGCCGTTTATCGGTAGCTGGTAATGCTAATGGTGTAGGTGGTTGTTCTTCAGCTGGTTGTATATCCCGTAAAGAAGATATAGGTGCGGCAATTATGTCGTAAATATCACCATAACGGGAATGTAAAGCGGGGTCTGATTTTTCTGCTTTGCCGCCGGTATACTCCGCTAGGAGTCTGCCTTCTAGTCCGTTCTGTTTACCAATCTTATAATACTCAGATATAAGCGGCATCATAAGTTTGAATTGTAATTCCGGCTCGTAACGGTCTTCTACGCTATAGCCGTAACCAACACCTTCGTCGTGTAGTTGAAATAACCCCACTGAATGTCCGTCGTCTCCAACGGCTTTCGGGTCACCCAACGACTCAGCGGCAATCAACGATAAGGTTATTTCCGGTGGTACCTCATATATCCTACCGTACTCAGCAGCCATATCGTACCATTGTAATAACTGGTCTTCTTTACTGGGGGCAGGTGTAGTGGGTTTTTGGTCAGGACGTGGCTCTACTGGTTTCTCACGCGCCTCTTTTATCTCACCAGCTAACTTATCGCTGTCTGTCCAGAAAGGCGTAGTGCTACCGCGCCGCTTTCTTGCAGCCGCCAAATCGTACAGTTGAGATTGTGGCGGGCGTGCTACATCTTCGACAACAGGTGTTTCTGTTTTTGGTTTCGCTTTTCTTCTTTTGCGGGCTGCCGCTAAATCATATAGTTCGGGCATTTTTACCTCTTTTACGCGTATGCTGGGTCGCCTTCACTATAGACTGTTGGCACTATCCTACCTTTATTACCGATACTGGTCGGGTAATAAATCATCCGTGCCAACGATACATAGGCGGCTGTTTCTGTTTGACTACTGGCTGATGAAAGCATAGGCTCTATTGCCCCAAGCATACCTTCATAATCTGCCCTGCGTTGTCTGCTACCCTCCACTGGCAGGTAACGCATAATTGTATTGAGGAAATCGTGCATCCATGTGTAGCCCGGTCCTGCATCATAACCTTGTGCATTCCGCAGGTTATCCATAGATATAATCATATTCTCTACCCAGCTTTTATTCATCATCAAACCAATATCCAAATCCTGTGTGATTGGTAGATTCAGGTTAGCTGCGCTGTAAGCTGAAAATTCTTTTGGTGCATTACGGTATAAGTTACCACCGACTGCCATTGCATCCTGCGGTGCGAGGTAAGGCATTACGGAGTTGAGTACCGCAAGGTAATCTGCTAACGGTCCTTGTTTAGCAGGTACATAACTCTGCCACCAAGGTGGCTGGTTAGTAATACCGTAAACATTCTCGGAGTTCTCCAAACCTTCTCCGTATAAAGCATATGTATTAGTTGCGTCCACCGGATTACCGGAATCATCAAATGAGTAGCCGGGATTTTCAGCGCCACCGTCTCCGGGTAAATCTGCCGTTGTCTGGTCACGAGTCTCGGTAGTTACAACGTCAGATGGTGGCATTGCTACGCCCCCTCCACTACCGTTGTACCAATCCCATCCTGCGGCTTGTTGTGCGGTTATGAACTCGTCGGCAGTTTGTCCGAAATCAGGTGCATACCACCCTAGATATTCTAGTGCTACGTCAAATACGTCTTCGCCCCAACCGTGTTTTGCCATAGCTCCTGCTCTACCCAGCCCAGCTTCTTCACGTATAATGAACGCCATATTTTGTACTTCATCCCAGCGTCCTTCTAGCAAATCAGGATTATACGTTTGTTCCGGTATGTCTACTACTTCACCGTATGGATTGGCGACTTCTTCAGCATCCGCTACACCCTCGGGCGCAAAGGCGCTTACCACTTCTTGGTTAGTTTTTGCATCGTAGTCTATCCATGTATCGTCATCGAGTTCATCCGCCAACTCCAAGCGCATAAGCCATACATCTTGGACAGAAAAGTCACGCGCTTCACCAGACTCAGGGTCATCAAGTGTAAACACTGGTATATCGTATTCGCCAACTGGTAAGTTATCCGGGTCTAAACCTTCATAAAGTTCGCCGGTTTCCTCATCAACAAATGAGTCTTTATATTCTGCACCCTCATACGCCTCTGCGGGTGGCGGGGTATCTATAATTGGTATACCTGTCTCCTCATCGAAACCTCGTAATGGTTCACCCTCTTCGTCTAATAGTGGACCTACGCTTGATAAGTTAAGTGAAGGAGGTTCAGGATATGGAAATACTGCCGATTCTGGCAACAAACCTAGAATCCTCATGTCATCTAAAGTAACGGGACCTCTTTCCGACGGGTCACGGTCAATATCGCCATAACCTTCATCATAAGGAGGTGAGACAACATCCTCTGCCCATATAGGCGCGTCAAGTATTGGTTCAACAATTTCATTGTAACCCTCTGCGGTTAGAGTGGAAGCAATCCAACTTGGGTCATTTTTGAATAACTCGTTTAGATAAGCCGCCGACTCTTCATCTTTAACAAAGGTCATGGTTGAACCCTGTAAATTGTCTACTTCTTCAAAATATTCAGATAAATCAGTGAGCTTTGTGGGGATTTCCACAAAGGTTCCATCAGCCCGTTCTTTCCACACCTTATACTTTTTGTTGATGTTGATAGCAGTTGTCGAATCATAGCCCGCCTCTTGGCGTGCACTTATTGCATCTTGTACCGCTATTTGTTCTAATTGTTCTGTTGCTGTTTTTTCTGTTACAAGCTCCCTTTCATCATATATAGAAGAAGGCTCATCATCCTCGCTTCCCGGTATTCCGGGATAGACTATGTCTCCCCAGTCTTCCGAAAGTGGTAGGTCTATATCTTCGGTGTCATCCATACCAATAACTGCTCCGGTAGCAGCTAGTACTCCTGCAGCTATAAGCCATTGTTGTATTGCTTTGTAATTTCCGGTGTTTAGAATATCGGCAGGAACGCCCGACTTTTCTGCTAGTGCAAGTAACTCTGGACCTCCCATTGTTCTTACAGCACCTGTAGCTAACTCATCTGCAAGTCTGAAGTTTTCCACGTATTCCCTCGCTAGACGCCCTGCGTCTTCATGTGACATGCCTCGGCGTACTAAAATACGAGCTATCTCACCCGGACTAGCTTTGACTGATATAATCTCCTGCTTTATTGTATTGACCATCATGTCATCGACAGTTACGCCTCCTGCTGCCAGTTTATCGACTACTTGTTGGTCTAACAAATCTATTGTTTCTTGCGCAACATCTCGTGTTATACGCGCCGATTGTTGTGCCGCTTCAGACGCAACAACCTGTGATGTTTTACCCTGTAACACATCGGCTACTACTTTGTTGCCATTTTTTAATAGGATTGACTCTGTTTTAGATAAAGTTGATGCCGCTTCGCCTGCTATTATTGGGTTAGCTTTTTTACCTAAAACTTCATAATATTTTATAAAGTTAGCTTCGCCCCCAAACATCTTAAACAGGTCGTCAACTTTCGCTTTGTGGATGAATCCGGCTGCGTCTCTTGCTGTAAGTTCTGCCAGTTTCTCAAGTCCTTCCACCGCTAGTGGACCGAGTTCTTGTTGTAGTCGGCGGGTTAGTCTAGCAGCCGCTGCCGCTTCACTACCGGGACCAGGCTCTAGAGCTAACGCACCTGCAAAGCCAACTAAGTTCCCCATCCAATGGTCGTGCTCTGCCAAGCCTACGGGTCTAAACTCTAAATAAAGGTCTTTAGATGGCTGAAACATGTCTGCCATTTCTGCCTTTTCCAGTATTGATTTTTCAGGCAAAAGGCGATTTAATATTGGTACGACAGACCCCATTTGTACTAGAGCTTCTAAACCTATAGGTATTATTGTTTCCACAAATGATGCTTTTGGCGGTTTAGGTATTATTGTGTCTCCCCCTACCTGACCAGACCCCGGGTCTGTAGCACCCCTATGTGCCATTTGTAATAGACGTGCTCGTTCATTCTCTTCGTCTATTTCATTCTGCCTATCCATTGCTGCTTGGTCAGGCGACCGATAATTAGGGTCGAACTTAAAGTCAGCTCCACTATAAACAGGGGGCTTTTCAATTCTATCTTGGTATTGTTGCTGTACTTTTTCAGATAAACCCGCTAGTTCCTCGGAAGGCGGCACGTAATCAGGAGCTTGGGCTTCTTCCATCTTTTGCCAGTCTAATGCTGCCGCTCGTTGGCGTTCCCGCTGCTCTCTCTCGCGCCTTGCCCGCGCTTCTTCCTCACGACGCGATTTCTCCGCGTCTTTCATTCTATCTGGTGAACCCCATGCCATAATTAACCTCCTATGTTTCCTTCTTACTCATTTCAGCAATGTATTCAGTTACGGCTTGAGGACCGTACTTCATATTCAGGTAGGCGAAGTCGCCCGACTGTAAACCACTATATAGCTCTTTTTTACGGTCTGGACGGTCAAGAGCAGAACGCCAACGATTGTCAGCACTCTCGGCAATTGTCTCCCACCTACGCTGTAATTTAGTCATTAGGTGGTCTCGCGACTTGCGCATAGAAGAAACGCTCTTGTTTTTTGCTCATCTTCCTACCTTTTACTTTACCGTGTTTCAATATTTTTTTTGCCTTCCTTTTTGATGCTGACCGCTTACGGGTCGGGTCATACTTATTAGTCATAATTACACTTCCGCCAGTCCTTCTTATCATGTCAATGGTACTCCTTCACGTAACCTATCCTGTTCCTGTAATGGTTCCTGTCCGGGTGGGGCTAACCCCGCCTCCTGTTGCGTTACCTCGCCCGGCTTATTAGTCGGTAACCCACCGAACTGTTCTGCTCCGGGTAACTGCGGTTTAGGTCCGGGCTTGTTTGAACTCATACCTTCCGCCTGCATCCGCTGTAACATTTGCTGGGCAGCTTTGTTTCCCTGTGCCGCTAGTCGTTCAAACTCTGCCATCATCTGGAACTCAACCATAGCTGGATGTTGCTCGGCTTTTTCCCGGAGCACCTTTTGTACCTCTTGGTCAGGTTGTTGCACGTCCAAGTACCGTTCCATCCGAGTCTCTTGGGATAAGGTATCTTTGGTTTGAGTAGCCATAGCAACCTTTCTGCTTTCGTCGTTGGGGAACTTGGGTTTGAGTTGGTAGTCCACTCTAAAGCCATCGGTCTCATTACCGGTGAGTTTAGTAGCAAACGGCACACCTTTTAGCCTGCCGTATACCTGTACTGCCAAATCGGGTGCAAATTCCCGTAATAGACATAAGGTCTTACGCGCCCAGACTGCCAGCGCCCGTTCCTGTTGTTTTTGTGGTTGGGTCAAGCGAATACGTCCGGCATCACCCAGTTGAGACATAGCATAACCAGAAGCCATACCGGGTCCCTCGCCATACATACTCTGGGGGAATGAACCTTCCTGTATCTCTGCATTGACCATATTCATCTGTTCTTTTGCATCCGGTGGTTGTCCGGGCCATTGTGGGAAGGCTAAGTCCTCACCTTCGCCCAGTGATACCACATCACCGAAAGCCGCATCTACTTTAACCGGTCTGCCGTCCCGTACCCGTGCCACTAAGGGCATATTAGCGAATACGTTCAGCATTCTCGTCTGACGATTGATACGCCATTCCAGCTCACCTACTAGGTTCTCTATTGGTCGCAAGGCGGATTGTCCCCAATCTTCGGGGTTTACCTTACCAACCGGTTTATAGAACATAAAAGTATAAGGAATGTCACGGTATCCCTCCATAACTCTAGGGGGAATGATGATACGACCATCATAGAGTACCGCGTTGTGTATCTCGTAAGAAACACCTTCGGGAGTAATAGTGGGTACTTCAACCCAGTAATCCAAGAAAGTACCCTTACGGGTCTCCTTGTTAGCTGACTTCATGGTACGGAATTTGGATATTTCACCGTATTCCTGCTCGACATCCGCTACAGTACGTTCCATTGCATAGAAGACCCACTTCCAGCGTCCTTGCTTACCGCCGGGTTCCGGAAACATATATCTAGCCGGAATCACATCCACTGTGAGTGGTAGTTCGTCGAATGTATCGTCGCGTAGGGTTTTATCGAATCCGGGGTCCCATAAGGTACGTATTGCTACCGCACCGTCTCTGGTTTGATGAAATGTCCAATCATAGCGCAGGTCAGTCTCCTGTCGTTCAGAGTTGACGTAAAGCACACCATCGAGGAATTGCTCGATAAGTGATGCCCGTTTACGGGTCTCGTCCTCATCCTCACTGGATACTACCTGTACGTTAAGGTCATTAGCGGTCAGGATACCAACCGCTAAATCGACTATATTCATTGGTTTAGCTAGGGTTATACGTCTTTCACCAGCTTTTGCCCGACTGCCTTTGTAGTGCTCTAAATCGTATAACCGCTCATATTCTTCCAGCCGTTTATGCCATTTGTCGCATTTAGCGCGGGTGGCGGTAAACCGCCGCATTATTTCTTGTTCAGCGCCTATATCAGCCATTGCATATATTGCGATGATTGTCGCAACCCCAGTCCGTTTACAAAGTCCACCATAGCCTCTCTCCCATATCGTGCTATAAAGATAGGTGCTAACTTCTCGGTCATTGCCGTTGTCTGCCCATGCTCCATGTGGCAGTTGTGGTGAAGAAGCGCACAGTTTCGCTCATCGAATATTCTTTTATCTTTAGGGAGCGCGTTACGCTTCACCAGCCACTCGTGTAAGTCGCCTAGCCCAAATAGCCACTTATTGCACCAGTCGCATTGTAACCGCTCGTCGATTAAACGCATTTTCAAATCTCGTCTCAATTGGGTGCCCTGTCTCCTTCCCAAACAAAATCAGGGACTGTAGTAGCTAAAATACTCCCATCTTGAGCTTCCACGTATACTTTACCGTCATGGTGAGGTTCATAACCACACAGACAATTTATCTTCAGCCCGAAGGGAATAAACCCTTCCTGTCCACAGTTCGGGCATGATACCCAAGAACACACCGCATCAGATATTTCGTCGCCTGTCATTCCTCTCTGAACATCCACGGTACCTGCTCCCCTCCCGGCATGTTTGCCGGGGAATCGTCCGCGAAAGCACTTTCCAGTATCAGTGGCTTATCTATAGTGTAAGCACCCTGCTTGACTGTAAAGTAGGCTGACGCCGCCAGTGACACGATAGCATCCACTTTGTTGGATGTCTTATCTTTGGCTATCCGCCAACCACGGTTCTTCTCTACTGCTACTGCACCGAGTGCTTGCTTTCTCAGCTCATCACTCGGGTACATCTTTAGGTTATTGTACTCCAATAACTCATATAGTTGCTGGGATGCAGCGGTCAAGTTTGGTAAGGTCTGCGCAAACTCAACCATTGGCAACCTACGTTTAGTTAGAGTAGTAGCCGAGCGGTGAAACTGGAAGGGGTCATATGACACCCCGGCAACTCTCATCTTAGTAAAGCACTCTAAGATGTACCGTTCGATAGTTTCTTCTAAATCCAGCGGTTCTTCAGGTGTGGGTTGCCATATCTTATGACATGCCAGCACAACCTTTTCCTCATCGCGGTCGTAGTACGTGCCTACTACCGCCGAGCTGTCCCGCTTGGTCGAAGCGTCGACATGTAGCCAAATTACATGCTTATTACTACTAATAACGGGTCCTAGCTGTCTGTCAACACATGCGTCCCACCGCTCAGGCTCGATGAATACCTCTTCATCATTCGTCCAGCGATTTTCGTGCATCCGCAAATAGGCAGATGGTCGTAACGATGTCCGTTGTGTGCCGTGATACTCCTGCACACTACCGACAATCCCCGGATGTTTTCGCAATTCATGGTCCCAATATACGAATAAACGACCATTTGCGAAACAAGGTAGCCCTGCTAACTCTTTTATAGGTGCGCCTTCTCCATCCATGTGCTCATCGGAGTCGACACCGCGTTTGTAAAGGTCCCATAACGTATCTGACTGCCCTTGAAACCCAGCATACGTCGTAATAAAGCGCATACTGTTCATGCGAGTGGGTACTGGCGTCAATTCGTCCCACAATCGCTGGGCATTCCGTGAACTATAAGCCCATAACTCGTCCCACAGCGTCAATCCGTGGTTAGAGCCTGCCGCTGAAGCGTATTCACTCGCTAAAGCGATGATACGGGTACCGGTTGTAGTGAACACAACCTCTTTCTGTGTCACCCGTGCGCTTGGTAACTTCGGATTCTTACGTACCGCATAGGCAATCTTAGCAAAAACCCGTGCCTGTGCCTGTTCAAAGTCGTTGGCGCAGACATAAATCTCGTTGGGCGGCTCTTGGGTTAGCGCAAACCACAATCCCGCCAGTGCTCCCATGAGGGTTTTCCCTGATTTCTTCGGACAACTATAAACAATAGTGTCATACGGGAAACGACCGTCCTCATTTTTAGTAAAGATATGCTTGAGGATACGTATCTGGTGCTCTCTCAAGCGAATAGGACCGGCGAAAGTACGCCCATCCTTATGTCCAGCATCACTAACATAGAAACCAGCCGGTGATTGCGACCACTCTACTATGTCGTGTATGTTTACCGCTTTACTCACTTGCCTTTGGTAACATCACTGCTATCCAGAACAACCATGCTGATGTCTGAAACAGCGTCGTCACGCGCAGAATTATACTCCTGCATGTACTTATCTATATGTATCATGCCGCGCACTGCCCGATAAAACAACCTACCCGGCTTTTCAGCGTCTTCCTGCCGTTTTGCCAGTGCATTAGCCCAATACATCATGTCAGCTGATGCAACTGCCAAAGCAGCCGTTAAGAGCGGCTGTAAGCCTGCAGGGTCTTCTAATATCTCATAAACCTCCCGCAGGGCATCTTTATGTCGTTTAAGCAGTGGTTTGCCGGTTGAAACTCGGGTATACAACCCACCAGCCTTACCGCGCTCATCAATACCAGCAGGAGCTTTAGCTGTATACGTGTCAGACACTAACCAATCTCAACGCCAGAAATAGCAGCGATTGCTTTCAGTGCATCATTGATAGCCTGTACATGCACTTTAATATCACCACCACCTTGCGGCGGCATTGGTTTTCCTTGTCCAAGCGGTCTTCCTTGCGGCATTGGTCTTCCGCCGGGCGCTCCGCCGGGCATCGGACGAGGTACAGGTCTTCCCATACCGCCTCCGGGCATCGCTCCGGGACGTACCATGCTGGGGTCGCCAGCTCCGCCGGGTCCAGCTCCAGCAGCTAGGCGCATAGCCTGCTTCGGGTCCATTCCTTGCTTTATATATGCTTCTGGATTGCCTCTAGGCATAAGTGTATTCCTCCATAGTTAAAAGAACTTTTGTTCTTTACAGGGTAATGGTAACGTCAAACTGTACGAGATACAAGTGCCGCGCCCGACGCGAATCGGGCAGATACAGCAGCGCTCCATGAAAAGGAGAAGAACACGGAGCGCTGTAAGCATCAAGTAGCGGCTCGATGCGGAATAGGTGGATTATATGATTTTAGATTGTTTGTGTCAAACAGGGTACTAATTAATCGTCATTACAAGCCACCTCAGCCCCGCAGTTCTCGCAACGACAGTGGCAGGCTTCCGGTACAGGAGCGCCGCATCTATCGCATAATCTAGTGTTTGTGGGTGAGGTTTTCTTCATTCATCAATGATAAACGATTATTACCTAAAAGTAAAGGAATTGGGGGTTTCTGAACCTTAAAATACCTGCTGGGGCAGTTTTTTCCTCCGCAATTTGAAAAGGGGGACCCAAAATATAGCACACGTAGCGTGCATGCAAGGTACCTACCCCGGGGGTTATCTAATCCAAAACGTACACTACTCAAAATCTGTGGCTGCATGTGTCGTATATTTCCTCTCCCCCCCCTATGCGCTTACCTTACGCTTACCTTACGCTTACCTGACCCGCGCCTAGAACAAGTGTGCTACTCTTGCGATATGAGGCAATGTCGCAAGGCTTATATACATCATATATACAGCAGCTGTACCCGCTAATCTGATGCAGTATCGGCGGCTGTATTATGTGGGACAATCTTACATGATTGAAAGGTGCAAGAGCGTCGCCTATTCTCAGCGGCCCGCTTGATACCTTATCGGTACGATACGACGCCGTACCGCTAACGTATCAAGGGTTTTATTACTTAGATTGCACCCTTGACAGTATGCCAGAGTTCGTGGTACAATCCTCTTGTAATAAATGCACTTTTACAACTTGATAATCAATCGTAAACTCTGATAGCAAACGGTAGCGAATTGAGGCGGGAGCAAGTTAGCGAGTATTTGAAACAGTGTTGCGAGATATAGAAGTCTTATATCCGAGAGCGGGAACTGCTGATTGGCGGAATTTCCAATTTGGAAACATTGATAAGAGAAGAGTATCATCCGACCCCCACAACCTCAGCGACCGAAACCAAACGAAAAGTACGATTGAACAGTCTAGCGTCGGCGGGAAGCCGTTCGTGAAAAGTAAATACGAAAGTCTAAAAGTCTAGATGTATCTACTATGGACTGCATCGCCCTATCCGATAAGAGAGGATAATTCTTATGTCAAAGTCTAAGAAGGGCGACAAAGTTAAATCAATTCATATTAGGTTCTACATCGAATGCCTAGAGAAGGAAATAGTACCTTGGCGGATGCCATATAACAGAGTTGGCGGGCACTACAATATCAACGCTGTCAAGGCTGACGGTTCTCCGTTCAAATTGTACAGTGGTTCTAATCGGATTGTAGCGGCGTGTTATAACGCTTTATACGAAGTTTCTGACCCAAGGTTCATTACATCGCGTGAAATCGCTAAAAGAGGCGGAAATAAGCCTAACTGGGATAAAGAGACTAAGAAGTATGAGATTGAACCATTGCGGGTTATATATCCGCTAATGAAATCTTGGAATGAGGACTGGTTGAAAAGTCTCAAGGCGGAAGGCAAACCTTGCCCCTGTGGTTGTGATACTAACAATCACCAGCACTATACAAAATACTTTGCGGGACTTCGGTTTCATTGCGTTTGGAATGTGCAAACGGCTATTGAAAATTTCAATCTGGAAGTTGACCCATTGCCAGAAGTTGAAACACGAGAGATTGAGACAATACCAGAATGCGAGAAGGTCGTCGAGGGTTTTATTAATCCGCCGACCATATCGCATAATGGCAACCCGCCAAGTTATCAACGCAGTACCGATACAGTATCAATGCCCACTCAAGAAACCTTTCGTAATGATACTGATTATTATGCAACTTTGTTCCATGAATTAGCTCATGCTACTGGGCATCCAGATAGGTTACATCGAGAGCGGGAAGTAGCCGCTCATTACTTTGGTTCTAAAGAGTACGGTAGAGAGGAACTAGTCGCCGAGATGACCGCTGGTTTCTTGTGCAATCGTACAGGTATCGAACACGCTACAATGGAGCAACACGGCGCGTATTGCAAGTCATGGATTAAGGTATTCAAGAAATCAGAATACGCCGCTATGATTTATGATAGCGCAAATGATGCTGAGAAAGCTGAAGCACATATACTCAATCAATAAACACAGTTGCGATGCAGTTCATAGTAGATACATTTAGATATTTTTAGGCCCTCGACTTATATATACTGTTGGCTATCTCCCAGACTTGATAAGAGGAAATAGTTATGGCTTATGCAATCAGAGAAAACGTAGGATACGATACAGACACTTGGAAGAACATCAAATATCCATATATCGAAGTTGAATATCCAGCCGATGTAAATATCCAAACTGGAGATTACAATCACGCACATGTCAGAAGTGGAGTATTAACTGCACTGGCGGAAGCTGAAGTATCACAAACTGAGATTGATAAATATATCTCAGAAACTGACGAAGCAGGCTACGCTGGGTTTGATGACGTAACCAACTGTTGGGTGTTTATGGTTGATGATATAAACGGTGACGACTGATGCTAGTACAAATACACCAAATGAATAATGTTATTGACCTAACAGAACAACAAACGACAGTGCGAAGTTTGATAAAACATTTACAGGACTTCCACGAACCCGACGATTTTATTGCATTCAATGCAATCAAAGTAGAGCATGTCAAACAATGGGCAGCCGAAAAGAATATAACACTGTCTGATGCTGATGCTAGAGCAATCATATTCGATTTCCCTAGTTATGCACCCGACATTAAAGGTGCTGTGCAACAATACGTATATCAGGAGATAACACAACTAAGATAAAGATAAATATGACTAACTCTGAAACATACAAATTCCAGCGTGAGATTAACTACAGTAAAGTATGGGCTAAATACACCCAGATTGACAATCAGCATGTATACAACAACGGTGTATTTACATTTAGCGATGCTAATAATGAGATAAGCGTAGACGCTACTGAACTGCGCGACTTTATCAACACCATAAACTTCAAAAACATAATCGCTGATAATCGGAGGTGATGCTAATCACAGTAAGATAATATATATATATATAATCAACCTGAGATAGCCACCAGTATAAATAAGTCGAGGGATACTAAATAAATAACAGGTCTATAAAGGCGTGGAGCTTCGTATCATAGGAGCAAAAAACATGTCAGATAAATTACTAGTTGGCGATTTGCTTTATGGAAACCATGACGGATACTTGGATGAATGCGAGATAAGAGATATGCTAAAGCCATACAAACAAGAGTACATTCAAACTGTTGTTGTACCTGCACAAACTGATACAACTACTCAAACTGATTGTACAACGGACGGCTCAAGATGACTATGAGTATACACGAATACGTAGACGAAAAGCAAGAGTACATCGTAGTTGTTACTGAGACTAGACGGTATCACGTCAAGGTACAAGCCACACACAAGACCTCAGCGATGGAGAAGTTGTACGACTTCATCCGCTCACACAAGAGCGGCTATAGCAAGAGTAGAGGCAGAAAGGGATGGGATAGTCTTTGGCATCAACATATGCAGGCGAGAGCCTAGAGGAGGATTACTGACACCCTATGGCATTTATACAAATTAGTAACTCTTTCGATGAGAAAATAATAGATGTAATCTACACCCGTACACTACGGCATGAGGTTGGCAACGCCAACTTCAAGGATGCACTAGTCAAGCGTGTCCTCAAGGCTGTAGAGCAGGCTGAGTACGTAGACTGGGTGACTTGGGAAGGCGATGACGGCTACGAGACACCTATCCTAGACGATGACTACGAAACGCAGGAAAAAGAAACAGAATAAAACACCTAAAGACCAAATAGCATTAGGTAAGCGGAAACCCAATGACGTAATTACAGATGTAGTGTGGGAGGATGCTGTAACTTGTGTTGATAATGTCTACAAACAAGGCACGTTGGATGAAATTGAAGCAGAAGCCGATACATCACTACTGGAGCGTGTTGTTCGAGGTAAAGATGAGCATATTGGAGCGGACTGCTTTGTAATTTCAGATTACCTTAGAATGAAAGAATAATATATATATATATATAACTTAGCTCCACGTTTTTATAGACCTGTTATTGAGACAATAAGCCACTAGTGTGATGGTCATATAAAGGACGGAAACATTATGACAACTACAGTATTTTATGAGAACCCCGAATATGCCGACGGCACACCAGAGCACTGGCTAGAGGATAGTTTCGAGGACTGCTTCAAACAGATGGATGTCAGCGATGACGACTGGGACATGTTCAAGGAAGGCAAGTTATCTATTCAAGACTTGATAGCCGAATATGCCTGATACCAGAATGCAACACTCAGTGGACAATCCCCTAGAGTATAAAGTTAAGGTTGAGTATCACTATAACAATAAGCACGTATATCCAGAGTGTGACATAGGCAAGACGTTTGCCGCAATCGCAGGTGATAAAACTATTACTAAACGCAACAGGGAATTGCTTGCAAAGATAGGTATTGTAGCTGTAAACGTAACACCTGACCCATTAGATAACACCTGAAGGATAAGAAAGTTAGTCAATCAACCCATATATATATATATATAGACCATCATACTAGTGGCTTATTGTCTACTCACACAATTATTACAGCAGTCAAACGTCAACAATCATGTGTTGTAAATACACGCATAGTTTGTAGTGTATATACATTGCACGATTATATACTAACTGCGATGGACATCGCAATAAAAAAACTGACAAACTGACTGAGGTAAAAAAACTATGGATAATAGAATTGTAGTAATGAATAACAATCTGAAATTGTTTTGGACACCAGCTATGTTTGCTGGAGATTTCAGTATAGTGGAAGTGACTGCCGAACAAGACCAAATCTTGAATGAAGCAGCTGACTTAGCTAAGTGTGAAGCAATACTAGAAGCAGCGATAAAAGCTGGCAACTCTACGATGGTAGACGTATGAATGATACGACACTAAGAGACAACTATCCAGATTATGATGAAAGTGTAGCCAACTTGCACACCGTCTATGACGCCGCTGGAAATGGAATGGTGCTGTTAGCATCAGCATGTCTTGCATGTGAAAAGATGTTTATCAGCAATCCTAACCATGTACCTAGTTTGAACAACCAGCCAATTTGTAGGGAGTGTGTGGAGCAGGCTAATGAGAAGCGAGCAGAGATGGGACTAGAACCTCATCCTATCCACCCAGATGCTTATGAAGCACTACCAGAGGAGGAGTTACGGTAATGACCGACCAACACTTAGAGTTAGGAGAACATCAGCAGAATTGGGAGAATGAGATGAGTTGGGACAAGGACAACGCCGATGATGCAGATGATGCAGATGATGCGGTAATAGATTACGAGGAGCTTAGGTTCTACGGACTAGACTACTAACCAACTGGTGTTTGACTGCTGTAATGATTGTGTGAGTGCGTGTCATGTATATACATGCCAAGAGGAGGCAGTTATGCAAGACAAAAATAAAGAGTTAGCTTTATACGAAGTCAGTTTGGAACTGCAACAGGGTGAGCGTGGCGGCATCGATACACAATATGTGTTTGCTGCCGACATGCAACACGCTGTAACATATGCCGAGACAGTGTGGTTACCGAACTACTACGGTACTGGTACTCACGAAGGTACTGCCAGCTATGATAACGGATGGTTTTACTCCGATGACGAAACTGAAAGTGCTAAACTGTCGGATGTACAACCAGCCAGAAACTTATCAGCGATAGCCGTAGATGATAGTGGTCAGATTACCGACCGTACGTGGGTGTCAATATGAACTTTACCGAAGCGGTCAAACTGATTGACCGACAACGCCAAGATGTCATAGACATGCGTGTAAATCCTAAGTTGTACTATGACGTACTTCAAACCATCAAAGATGCACACCCTGCAGCTGTTACAAAAGATGTCCATGAGTACGTAGAACAAGAATGGAACAACATGTTTAGTGAGTGGACACCATGAACAAAGAACAAAAAGATAACAAAGACGGACACGATTTCTGGGATGACCACTTTGAAGTTATAGGTCTTAGTGATGAGATGAATGAGAAGGTGAAACAAGAAATCACTAAAAAACTACAAGGTAAGTTTGACAAACTTGAGATAAAAAATTACAAAGGTAAGTTTGACAAACTTGAGATTATGAATAACATACATTCCTTTTCAATGAAAGATAAGGAGGAGACAGGATGACAACAGTAAAACAACGCACACTATGCCAATGCGAACCAGACACATATCCACATACACAGTATGGGTGTTCGTTGGATAACCTTTGGTCAACAGTTACATTTGAGAACACTACAGAGTGGCTGAAGTATATGATTTTCGAGGCTTCAGCTTATGTTGTCAATGACTGGATGTATGAGTGTCAAGTTTGCGGAGATAAAATCTACGCAGAGCAGTATGCGGAGGGGCAAGGATGACAACAGTAGAGGTAACAACATGTACGACACATGGATAGACCGTATGGCGTGGTATATAGTCGGATTTGCTTTTATATATATAACAGCACACCTGATACATGCCATTGTCAGCGGCAACTTTTGATGCTACACTAGTTACACCATCGGACGGGTGGGATGACGATATGAAATCCGATGCGTAGAAAAATGCCTGACTAGCATAAAACAATCTATCAACAAAATATATCACTATACAAACGATGACACGCACACACAATCATCCCACCCATAACTGATACCTATTGGTATGTACAACTAAGTACCCCAACAACATTTAATAATTGCATCCGTATTTAGTTGTACATAGGAGTAGGTATCTACTTCTCTGTTGACATAAGTCGACAGACATATTGAGTTTACGTGTGAATGGGATAGACTGTTTTGAGTAATCCGAGCGACTGCTTAAGTATAGGGCAGTCTATCCCTGAAACATATAAAGGAGAAATAAGTGACAGATATAACTGTTCCAAACATACCTGATATGGAACAGGTGGTACGGATTGCAACACAACCGTTTTCTAATCCAACCACCCAACGTACATACAGGTCATGTTTGAAAGACTTTATGGAGTGGAAAGGTAGCCGTCCATTCAACGACATAACAATCACAGACTACCGCCAACACCTAGTAGCAGAAGGCTTCACACCATCTACAATCAACACTAGGCTTACGGCTATACGCAAACTGGCAGAACAAGCTCTACACTACAAACTGTTAGACCCGCAAATCACAAAAGATATTATGTCAGTTGCTGGTGTTAAGAACAGTGGTGTCCGTAGTGGAAACTGGTTGACCCGCGAGGAAGCAAACAAACTGCTTGCCGCACCTGACACCAGTACGCTACGTGGACTACGTGATAAAGCTGTATTGTCGGTACTGTTAGGTGCTGGTCTACGCCGCCGAGAGGTAGCACAACTCACCGTTGATAAACTGGCAGAGCGGGATAACCGTTGGGTGATACTAGACATCAATGGTAAAGGTAACAAGATACGTACAGTACCTATACCAAACTGGTGTTACCACAATATCCAGAGATGGTTAGATGAATCGGGTATCACAGAGGGTAGGGTATTTGTTCCTATCCTAAAAAATGAACCATCTGGCACGAGCGTATCAGAACAAACCGTCTATAATATAGTGGCTCAATACGCCAAACTGTTACATAAAACTGTTGGTGCACACGATTTACGTCGCACCTTTGCTAAACTGGCATATCAAGGCGGTGCAAGACTAGACCAGATACAGTTTTCTTTAGGTCACGCTTCTATTCGTACCACTGAGATGTATCTCGGTGTTCAACAGGATATAACCGATGCACCTTGCGACTATGTAGGGTTGATGGGATGAAAGCCCATCAACGGGTACTAAGAAGGAAATCAAACTACTTAAAAAGGCGTTGCGCTACGATGTATTACCATACCCTAAGCGCAACAACAGCACACTTGATGAGGATAAATAAGAGCCACCAGTTACGGTGGCTCTTTTTTATTGTTTGACTCAGCGACCGAGACCAACGGCAGAGTTGCGTACACTACGTCCTAAAATAAACGATATGGCTAGACCTATAACCCACTGTGCTACTGCATCAGCATCAATCGGTGACAGCCAAGGCACATACTCTACTGCCAACTGAAGTCCAGCTGCTACGAATGGAGCAGCTGCTGCAACTAAAAATCTACGTGATTGTAACATTGGCTCTTTCATATGATTACCCCTATATATGTATTCATGTCTTATTATCACCCAACTTTATACCAGCATAAAGCTCAGTCATTGACGACTTGAACCTCAATTAGAAACGAACCTGCCGGACTATACTTATCCCGCACCACCTCTCCCCCACTTATATACGGCTGGTCTTTAGTGAGGAGGTCGAGGAAAAATGTACCATCAGGTAACATCTCTATCGCCCCGCCTCTATCCACACAAGTCCATGTACCAAACCCTTCGATACTAAAGCGAGTACCTAACTTGAACTCACGCGGACAAGCTGTACCCCAATTCTCATAGTAACTCCAGTGTTGCCACTGTTTACCATCAGTCAGTAAGGCGGTACACCTCGTACCGTTCCAGTTTGCAGGATGACAATTATTGCCACCCCAATCTGGAAAATAATGGGAAAGTCTTGCCATTAACACCTCAGCTTTTGCAGTAGGTACTACCGTAGGTGTTGGCGGCACAGGTGTGTCGTGTTGTATATCTATATAAGGGTTAGGTAGTGTTGCCTCTCCCATTGTTACCCTGCTACCTGCCAGTACAACGTAAACCCGCTGTCCATCTGGTGATATGACTGGCATATCATATTCCACTTCTATTATATTGCTTTCCTGTTGTGTTAGTTTGTTGTGGATTATCCTAAACGTCCAGACACCAGACGCTATGGCTACCACAGCAATCAACATGTACCACTTCTTTTCATGCCACATGACTTACTCTCCTTTCTTTTTACGTTTCTTCTTACGTTTCTTCTTTGTTGTTAATAGGCTCAGTTTATACACCAACGAAATAGCTTCTTCGTGTCTAGTCTTGAGAGCCTTTCGTATAATCTCTACCGCATCACCCCTCGCTATATGGCTAGGAGTAAATCTATACACAGCCCAACCCATGAGCTGGGCCTGATTTCCTTTCTCGCAATCGTTCTCAAAGCCTTTGCCGCGCACATGCCTGCCTCCGGTCCAAATCCCTCCCTCTATTTCTACCGCTATCTTTTCATCAACCCATGCGAAATCAAACCGCCAGCGTCTAGGCGAAGCGAAGGTGTACTCTCGCTCAGGTTTTTTTATCTTGAGTGCCTTCAAGTGGAACTCAAATTCAGCCTCAAGCTGGCTCTGGGTCATTGTAATCCTCTTTATCAAAGTCTTCGGTGTTCAATACCATCGACATCTCACCACACTCAGTGCATCTTGACATAGGTATTACCCCCTCTGGATACTGAATAGAGGAGTAATCGTATACCGCAGCCTCACAACAGTAGCTAACCTCCATTAGGTTTCACCTTGCCCGCTATACGAGCCTGTATATAAGCAGGGTTCTTTGCAAGACAACGTCCCACCGCACCTAACAAACGCAAGGCACTGTCACGACTTAAGCCATCTATCTCTGACAATTCCGCAGCCATTTCATTGATGTTGTGTTTGTCAGCTTTACCTAACTTATTAAGCGCCTGTTGACATCCACGCAAATCCCTTGCGTCCGCCTCACGCGCACTATATGTTTTATATAAAGCATGTCTACGATAACTATATTGTGTTAGTGTTGCCATTATAGTAACTCCAGTTGTTGTGCGTCCTTCGTTGTGACCTGCCACCTGTGTAGCGCCAGTGCTCGTTGCGGCTCAAAACCACCCCTTTCAACATTGAACCCATGTCTTTCTATCAGGTCTAGTGTTGCTCGATGTACCCTACCGGTTTCTGTATTGATAACCTCAACTCTTGTGGCGCCTGCTCTCTTAGCATCTATTAGCGATTGTAATCCAAACGCTATTGCCGGTGGTCGCCATAAAAAGTGGTTGGGTTTTAGGTGCTTCCTAAAAGTAGTACCTACTACTTCACCGACCATTCTGTTGTTAGAATATATTTTCGTCATTACTTGTTGCTCCCGATTCGATTCTAAGTTTGGCGTCATGTAGAGTTGCAAGCACCATGCCTAGCTCTACCACCTGTAAGACTTGTGCTTTTTGCACCTTTGTTATAGCCTGATGTAAAAGTGTGTGCGCCTTTTCTGTGTCAGTTTCCTCTCCACTCCGCCCACGAACGTGTGCCACAAACCTGTCTAATGGCATCACTAAGCCACCATAATTGTCGGCAGATGTAACCGCTACGTCCAACCGTTTACGAGCTTCTTCAATAGGAACATGCGCCATTGCTACTCTAAAATAGTCTCTAGTAAGAGTCGGATACTCATCAACCACCTGTTGGCTCCAGTAAGCTGACACCCTCCTATAGTCTCTAATCGTGTTGACTGTCTTACCAGTCAGTGTAGCCATCTGCGCCCGTAATGCTGTTATCTTGTCGCGGTTACCGCCCGCTTCCTCTTCTAATATAGCCGCTATCCTACCGATTACCCAGCGTGCTTCATCTCCCTCGCCTCGCAACTGTAGTAGCTGTTGTTCTAACTGCTCAGGTATTAGGTAAATCTGTTTTGTATCCACGCCGCCTCCGTTTTATTATGTAGTCTCTCTTGTCTACCCGCTGCATACGCGCTACCAGCGGGTCAATCCGTTCTCTTTCTTGTTTGGTTGGTCGCCTAAAACTATAGTGTCTAGCTACCACTATGTGTCCGCTATTCCTTCTCCATACTGTTCCCACAGTCACCCATTCGCCTAACCCTTCCTTTACTTCAGAGCCTAAGAACGAAGCCCCTAATGAGAACATTTGTTCGTCATGCAGGTCGGTGATGAACCGCCATAGTAAATCTGTTCTATAAGTTATTATCGGTCTAGCAGACAATGGCGCTCCCTTCCGCCCGAGCCGCTTATATTGTTAACGGTTGCGCTCCCTCTGTAAAACCTGCAACCCCATTAATTGAATGACAATAACGCAACAGGGACGACCCACCCTCTCCTTCACGGTGTTTTTCTAGTCGTAATGTCATACGTTCTGGCATTATCTCGTCCTCTTTGGTCAGCATCATCACTACATCACAGTCATATACCACCTGTCCCGAGCCAGACACATGCCCTAAGTTTGGTTTGTTTCCTATCCCAAGTTTATTCAGGCTATGTACGGCTATACAACACATGTTTAGTTCCTTTGCCATTGCCCTCAGTCGCTGTGATATAAGCGCATGTCGTTCATACTCATCCGCTCGACCCGACTTATCCTGCACCAGCCTTAACATATCCACGACAAAAAAGTCTACTGGTTTTTTTAGTAGGTCAGCACGCATCTGCGCTGTAGTCCAGTTAGGTCTATCACTAATGTATAAGGGTAGTTTGGCATTAGAAGTACATGTTTGTATATACCGTGTCTCCTGCTCCTCGGAGAGTTTACCACTTCGTAACAGTTTGGTGGGCAATCCCGACAACATAGATACTATACGTCTCGCACACTGAGTGTCTGACATCTCTAAACTATAGTAGACGCCAGTAAAGTCCCTTCTAGCCATGCCCAGCGCCATTTGCAGGGCAAACATACTCTTACCCACCCCTGACTCGCCGGCTATCATAACTAATTCTCGCTTATGTAAACCGCCGGTCAGACCTTCTAACTCAAGTAAGCCACAACCCATACCGGTATGCCCATTCGGGCTGGCACGCATGGTCTCCATCTCTTTGTCCAGCGCAATCAGTGTGGTGTCCAGTGACTTACTCTCGGCATCAGTGCGCCCGCTTCGTAGTAGCTTATAAGCCGCTTCACCTATCGCTTCTATCGGGTCATCAGTATCATCGAACAATTGCTTCGTTAGTTCTTGAGTGACCAACAACCCTTGGCGTCTATTGGACGACTCTAAAACCCTGCGGGCATAAGCCTCTACATTGTAGGCTGTCGGCGTTGTGGTCACACACTGTGTAAGATAACTAAAGTCAATATCTTTCGCCGCTTTACTCACAGTTACTTGGTCTATCGGTTCGCCTTTGTGTCTGAGACCTAGAAACGCCTTCCATATCGCCTTGTGACGGGCATAGAAAAAATCATCTACCTCTAGTCCTGCCCGATTCAAGGTTTGTTCGTCTATTAGTACCGAGCCAATTACAGCTTGTTCCGCTTCAACGTCTTGGGGCCAATCCATCTCGTCTCATCTCCCCTATCACGTCCTTAGAAGTGTTCGTGATAGACTTAGGGCTGCTTAGTGACCAGCCGTTGCGTATATGTTTCGTGATACATTTGTTGATACATTCTTTTATAATTTCCACGTCGTATTCTAGTTCCTTTGCTATGTAACCCAGCGGGTTCCATACCATTACTGCCATCTTTCTCTTGTCTGTACCTTCTGGAAATTCTCCAATCTTTGATACGCTGTAGAAATGCTTCTCAGCAGCATCGACGGCTACATGTCTTTTAGATTTTTTATTACTTTTATTATCATTGTATCTTTGTCGGTCAGGCTGACGGGTTGAACCCTTCTCTGTGACGGGTTGGACACTTACCCCCATCACTAACGCCAACCTATCTTTATCTACTACATACACCTTCTTGTTCTGGCGGTTAGACTTGTTGACTATATAACCTGACTGCTCTAACTCTTTGGTGTAACGATAGATTGTACTAATAGATTGACCACACTTCTCCGCCAGTGTCTGTTGTGTGGCATAACACTCTTCGTTACTACCCATCTCGGTGTAGCGCCATATTGTTCCTAGTACCACAGCACAAATGAGACCGTGGTTTTCCACGACCTCATCTATAAGTGGGGTAAATCCTCTCAACCTCATTCTGATAACACTCTCCTTTTTATATGTTAGGGCGGGAAGGAATCGAACCTCCGTGTGAGCCTTCAGTACGTGGCAACAGCTCATCACCGATAAGAGAAGTAAGGATGTAGTCAACACCCACCACGTTTCGGTGCAACCTTGCTCCACCCCACGCTATTATTTAGGTTGTATACCTACTATCTTTTTGTGACCTTTGTTGTTGACACCCCAATGTGCTACGTAGCCCGTGAACTCACCTTCCTCGGGTGTTATACTTGCTGCTTCCCACACTTCGGGCCAAGCCCGTATACCAAACTCCGTAAAGTTGCCGCCCTGTACCAAAAAGCCGACATTATCTTTTCGGATTTTTGCTGTATCGAACGAGCCACTATCGGTGCTGTTAGCTGAAAACGCCTGCTGTTGTGGCACTGCCGTAGCTACTGGTTGCGACACCTGTCGCACCGCAGTCCAACCACCCTTCTCCACTTTATCTATGATGTGCCGACGCTCAGTCAACAATGCCGTAGCCTGCTGATAGGTTGATGCCCGTAGTGTTATGTTAACTTTGTTCCCATCGGCATCATACATATCCCACCATACAATTGCACCAGCCTCTGTACTGGTACGCTCTGTCACCTCAGCTCCCAATTCCTCTGCTATCTCCGCTACTTTTTTTGACATTATACTTCCTCCTTTGTTGCTACTTTGTCTATTTGTAGGTTAACAAACTCTCCTGACTTTGAGTGGCGGTATACTTCTCTCCGCAAAGCCATACGTAAAAAAGAACTCATTGACCTATCTTGTTGGTCAGCCGCCTGCACAATGCGTCCGTACAACTCGTCAGCCACATAAGTGCCTATGTGATTTTTCTTTTCTGTGCTCATGTCTGAATCTTACACCAACCAATCATCCTTGTCAAGTTCCCACACTTTACCAAACCTTGTGTGACCCTTTGTTTTTATAGCATACCAGAGGGCAATCGTAAGGTAATCGTCAGGTACAACCCTGTTGTTTGTATGTCATTTCGTGTCATAATTTGACAAAACACAAGGTATGTAGTACAATGCTTGGAGCGGGCAATGAATGTCTCGCTAACGCAATCGCACCTTAACAATTAAATATTCAAAGGAGAGTGTTATGAGCAAGTTCATAGCAGTACAAGATACGTATGACTGGTTGAGTGACATAGACGACCCAGTAGAACGTGAGATGTGGGAAGACCATGTAGGTCTACCCTTTCACGGCTTCATCAATCTCTACCAAGTAGCACTAGTGCAGGTACACCTACCCAAAGTAGTGACAATGATGTACGACCCACGTCATGGCAGGAAAGGTATAGAAACTAACTGGACTGAGAAAGGTAAGATTGTCATAAACGAGATGACCATCAAGTGTAGTGATGGCGTGAACTGCTCCATCTACAGCCCGAAGGAACGAGATAGAGTGCAGAAAATCCTCACACCTGAAGCAACTTACAACATGAAAAAGGCAACACTTGATTGGCGTGAAAACAACAAGTACGGCAGTGAGGTAACTACTGATGAAGAAGACATGGTGTTGCGAGAAGTCAAGACACCTTATCGGTATGTTACGAAACAAGTGGCAACGTTGGAAGATAAGTAGACGGTAGTTCGACAAGAGAAGTTGAGGTGCGATTGCAACAGAACAGACACTAGAAACCAGAGGTGATAACAGTGAAATATAGATACACTAAAGCCGAGGAAGAGGAAGCTAAATTGGCGAGGTCTTGTATAGAGTATTGTTATTGTACTGGGCAGTCAAAGAAGTTTCCCAATGTTAGTGCTGGAGATAAGTGGAAGAAACAGTTACATATAAAGATGCACGGGTTAGACCAAACCGCGTGTCCCGACCTGACGCTAGAGTTCCAAAATGAATAGGAGTGTATTGTAAAGATGAATCGCTTTATACTAGTAGCCGTGTTATGCGCGGCTATCTGGTTGATTAATTACTCGTTGAGTGATTAGTCAGTCGGTATCGCCTGATAATTTACGGACACAGTATTCTCGGTCAGGCTGTCGTTGTATAGCCTGAGCCAGAAACCACCCATCGCAGGTACACCAAATCCTCTACGGCTAGACCAACTGTTGCCATCCTCAACATCAGACACATAGCAACCTGTCTGGAGATAGATACGTTCTTGGTCAGTCATTATCCTACCCTGACTACTAATAGTCTCGACTGGCATCGACATACTGAACCTATTGTGTATATGTCCTCTAACTATGATGTCAGCATTGGGCCACATGACGGCACTTCGGTTACTCTGGATAGCACCTTTAGTCACAGGTGCATTACCGCCTACGCCATGATGGTATTTCATGTTGATAGTCTTACGCCGACCACCATTAGCATACTTCATTTTGAATTGTATCCAGCCTGTGTAAGGCGCTATTGTCGGAGCAGTACCTGTCTTTATCTTGAGATGAGTAGCTACAATCGTGAGTGGGTCAATTTCGTGCCGACGACGGTACTCAAAACAATGATTCCCCATGCTCAAAAATTTTACATTCTCTGCATAAGGAGCTAAGAAGTCAGCCGCATCCTCACATACACTACCAAGATAGTCCTCGTCCATAGCATACTCAGGACGTAGCTCATGCTTGGCACTACGAGGGTCAAACTTACCGCCCATTAAGTCTAGCAAGTCACCGAATATAAAAACAGGTGCGTTACGCACCCTAGCTTGTTCCAAATGTTTACGGATTAGTTTTCTATTACAGCCTTTAGCATCAAAATGTATATCACTAATCAGTAGAAAGTATTGTTCCCACTGTGCTGTGTAGTCTAGACGCGTGTAATAACAGCCTGCCGAAACAGACTGTTCTAATGTAGGTATAGCTACCATTTATTTATGTAGAGATTAGACTTCCGAAAATACTTTGAATACAATCATCACAATTCCACCTACTACCATCCATATCAGTTTCATTAACCATGCTAAATGTGCCTCCATTGATGCCATGCGTTGTGATAATTCCTTAAATTCATCCTCTAGTCCGTCTAACGTCCTAGCCATGCGTTCGCTAGAGTGATTAAGTACCTTAATGTGGTCACGTATTCTATCTAATATACTCTCAACTTTAACGTCCATTTCTCTGTCCAACTAATGTTGCAATGTCCGAGCCATGCCATGTCTCGTGTTTGAAGCCACTACTGGAGGTACTTATAAAAGAATACGCCGAATGTACATTATGTAGACTAGCATAATACTCTACATATTGCAAGCCTTTTTCGTGCTTAGGTACCTCGGGTGATGGGTTAGAAAACTCGGTAATCATAATAGGTTTGTTCTTGTTGTGATACCGCTTATACCATTGCCCGTGGTCGTCTGAATAAATCTGGTCTCTTGTCACCCAATAACAATGGGCGCAGATAAAGTCCGCTTCGTCCACCGCTGTCCAGCTTTCGTTGAAAAAGCGGATAGGGTCGTAGCGCACACCAGCCATACTGAAGCCCGGCGATAGGCCCGGATAACCAAACTTTGCATCTGGCATTAGCTGTCTTAGCTTTGCTACTACCGATAAGAACCATAAACTAAACTCTGCTCCGTCTTTCCAGACATCCCACATCCCTTCGGCGGACTCATCTATCTTTAAGTTAGGCTCGTTATGTACCTCAAAGTGTCTTACCCCTGCACGATACCACTTCAGCGCATCTTGTGCAACAGCATCAATAAACTGTTGCGGTCGTCCCGAGTCCTTATTCACCTTAGCAAATAATCTGATTAATATGAACATATCCGGATTGATGTCCTTGAGTACCTTTACTGTGTCAGCACTCTCGTTAGACAATCCTTTGTATGCTTCTATCTTTGCTTCCTTTATTAGTGCTTGGGTTTCGGGTAGAATTGGGTTGCCCCAGCTACCATCAGCACTACCATGTAACCCTACAAGTGCCTTTGTTTGGCTCACAGACGGCTCAGGTGCAACGGGAGGAGTTTTCACGTTGAAATACTTGTGAAGTAACTCTCGTACCACCTCAACGGCTGGGTAATATAAACTAAAGAAGTTCTCTGCACCCCTATGTTTGCCATACAGTATAACTGTACGGCTATCTAAATCCCCTATACCGGCATCATCATATGAGAAACCTATAGTCGCGCGTGATTCGTAAGCCTCGCGTGCCACAGCTACAAAGTCATCTACACTAGCATCTTCGTCCAGTAAATGATAAACACGCTCAAACTGTACTCTTGGTTTACCTCTACTCATTTCATTATCCACCACCACAGGTCGGGGTTGGGTTTGTCGTAATAGTCTGGCTTCTGCTTCTCTTCGTCTGGTGAGAGCTGGGAGTTGCTTACCTCCAGCGTGGTCGTAGCGTCTAAGCAACTTCGCAGCAGCATCAAAATCCCCTGTATTACATACTTTAATAACACGGCTAACACCTGTAACCCCAAGGTTGTAAGCAGCTGATAGAAGCGCAGTCTCTTGGTCGGGCGATAGTGTAACGTCGAGTGCGGTAGTGAGGCTTGCGGCATACTTCTTGAGGTCGCCTTTGAGCTTTTTGGCTGCCCGTTCTTCGGTGATTGTTTGTCCTTCAAAGCTGATGCTTCCATATCCAATACTCCACTGGTGGTAATCCCAGTAACTCGTTAGACGTAATCCTTCAAAGCGTTTAACAAACTCAACTGTTTCATTGCTTACCTCGACTGTGCTTGCCATTCTGCGTGTAGGTCTTCACGTAGTGCATCACACATTTCTTCTATGGTTGCAGGTGGAACAGGCCCATAGATTACATCGGTTAGGAAACACACATGTGTTTTATTGTACTCAGCTACTAAACTTAGCCTACGTATTTGTACAATACTATATACACACCATAATAGCATAGCCAATATAGCGACTACTAAACCGTAGTCCAACATACTTACTGCAGGCTTATTCATTTCTTCTTCTTCTTGCCTTTCTTCTTGTAGCTTCTCATCAGGCTGGCTCCTCTGGGAACTCCACATCATCAGCACTATCAAAATCTTGTGGTATATCTCTGAGTGATAGTTTGTCCTTCATAACTGATAGTGCCATATCCAATTGACCATTGGTGATAGTCCCAATAAGCAGTTGGCGCAAAGCCCTCCCACTGTTTAATGA